>SXGT01658381.1_pt1 | contig 52276 bp, 49 predicted proteins | sample 3176221 | NCBI WGS metagenome assembly SXGT01 (sample SAMN11356862, study PRJNA531348) | freshwater metagenome | isolation source: freshwater sample F1-120 | place: China: Fuxian Lake, Yuxi | collected 2017-12-25
GCTAAAAATGGAAAAGCTCAACTTGAAAACAGCAAAGGGAAATACAAAACCACTGCAAAACGTGTTGTTTCGGTTGGTGGAACAATTAAAGCACAGGAATTGGTTTTAGGAACAAGCATTGTAAAAGGAAAAGGCTCTATGTCGGCTCAAGAGCTTGCTGATGCTGCTTTTTATAAATGGCGCGTTGGAAAACAAAACCAAGTGGTTATCAAAAATGCTGATTTTGTTTATGCCAGTCCATCCGTTACTCTTGACGAAGCAGGAAAAAAAGTGTACATCTCTATTGTTTTCGGAAGTTTCAATACGTTTAATTCGGGTGCTGATAAGAAAAAAGAGTTGGCTGTGCCCTACTCCGGCAAAACTAAAAAACTGAAAGAACCGGAAGACAGAAGCTGTAATGCCTGTAAAAAATTCAAAGATTGGGAAGGATTAGCAAGTGGATTATATGTTGAGGAAGGTAAAATCTTTATCAAATATGCAAACTTAAAAGCCCTTTCTAAATTCATTCGTAAATCAGGCGATGGATTGGCAGTAGATGTTATTCAGCGCTCACAATATGATAATCCGGATTACAATATTGTAGACAACAACCTCATTTCAAAAGGTGTGCTTTTGAAAACAGTTACTATGAGCAAACTTTATAGTAAGAACAAAATCAAACCTGTTAAAAAAGGCAGCCGCACCATCAAACCAACTTCACTGGATGTTCAATTGGGTGTTCTGCCAAAAAAAATAACCGGTCCTTACGAATTAAATTTATTAATTGTTCAAGATGGTAAACTATGTAAAGTAATTATGCCATCAAAAATTGAGCAAGGCGATCAGGAATCTAATTCTCCATTAAGCATGCTGTTGATGCCCGATAGCGCTGCTTATTTCAAACCACCTTTTGAACCAAAATCAGAATCTACTTTATTGACTTTCACTGTTCCTTTCGAAAAAAATAAATCGGATTACAAGGCAACGGACATGGAACCATTTTTAACGGCTTTGCAAGAACCCGACTTTTTAATTGAAGGTTTGTATATAACTGCCTACTCTTCTATTGAAGGTGATGCAAAATCTAACGAGAAATTACAGAAGAAGCGTGCAGAAAGCATTGTGAAAGCGCTTTCAAATATGCAAAAAGCCGGAGTTGTAACAAATGTTAAAACAACAGACTCCTGGAATTTATTTCAGATGGAAGCTGAAGATGGCAAATATGATTATTTGACAAAGATGACAAAAGAAAAAGCCATTGCAGAAATTAACGGCAAAGGCTTGTCTGCTGAATTGGAGCCTATTCTTGGCAAAGAGCGTTTTGCTCAAATTATAATGGATGTTACTTATGATATTACTGGCAACAAAGAAGAAAAATTTTCTGTTAGTAAATTCAATCAGGCAATGAAGAAAAATGATTTGAAACAGTGCATGAAAATTCAGTATTACATTGGAAAACAAATGCGAAATCAAAAATATTCTGCTGAAGCTCCATCAAAAATGAATATTCCTTTTGAAGCAAAAAATGCAGGACTATTAAACAACCAAGTTGTTTTGCATTTTATGTATAACAACAATGTAGCGAGTGATGAAGATTATATGGAAATGAAAAAATTGGCAACACTTGATCCTGCAAATAACTACATTACTTTCAATAACATTTTTTGTGCAATCAAATTGGACAGTACAATCGGAGATGTAAAAGCACAAAATGAAATGCAAAAACGAATTGAAGCTTTGTATAAAACAGAGATACCAAAAAAATACGTGGATGCATTGAACATCGAATGGCAATTCAAAATTATTGAGTCGATGGATTCAGCTGAAAACAGCGAAGTTATAACTCAAGCTTGTATCGAAAAAATCAAACAATTTTACAATATCAAAGAATCATCCTGGCAAAACAATTTGAAATTGGCTTATGTATTTGCACGTTTCAAAGATTATAAATTTGCAGCAAGTCTGTTATCACCATTTATTTCAAATCAAACAGTAAACGAAAATTTATTGTTTGCCTATGCTTCTATTTGTGCAAAAAGTCCGGAATTATATAAATCCAGAACATTTGTATTAGCACTTCAAAAAGCAGAGCAAGCAAATCACGACAGGTATTGCAAATTATTCGGAACTCCGAATATGACCTTCCAGGTTTTCGATAATCCTTTTGTAAAAGCAGATTATAAAAAGGCGGCATGCAGCAAATAGTGAATCAGCCCGATTCTCAACTGTTGTTACAACTTGTAACAATGAAGATGCCTTTTGGCAGATACAAGAATACTATTTTGTGTGATTTACCCGTTTCTTATCTCGAATGGTTTCAACGCAAAGGTTTCCCTGAAGGAAAATTAGGTATGCTTTTACAAACGATGTATGAAATAAAGTTAAATGGTTTAGAGGGATTGTTGAGACCATTGAAAAGTAAAAAATAATTTCTAACTTTATAGAATGAAGAATTTCATAAAACTACTTTTAATATTGCCATTGCTGAATTCATCGCTTTTTGCACAAGAGGAAACACCATCTGATACAAGTGGCAAAGAAAGATCTTTTAAGATAGGCTTATACATTGGTTCCTATTTTGCAAATAAATATACTGCAGGTGCTTATGATGGATATGGTTTTGATATAAATGGAGTAAGAAATTCAACATTTGAAACAAGCTATATGTATCAAAAAATTATTAATGAATATGGCGGTGGTTACGGACAAGTTGATCAAATTGCGATAGCCTTAGGTGTAAACTCTACAGCTGATTGGTCGTTTACAAAAGATGATATGCCAGTTAATATGCGTTATATTCCTTCATTTTTGTTGGGATTGCAATGCCGTTACTCGGTTGATAAAAAAAATGCCATTTCATTAAATTTAAATGCTGCAAAACTAAAGGTATCTGGAAATTTCACAATGACAACTCGCCCACCAAGCGGTTCTTCTCAAATAAACAACAGCATTCAAACATTCGGAATAGAAGGTGGAGAACAACGTTTAATGATTCAGGTTGGTTATAGCAGAATTATAGGGAATAATGAAAAAGCAAACTTTTTTGTTGAAGGAGGATTAAACATGACATATTCTCAGTTTGATAAAAATGAAATTTTAATCAACACTCTACACATAGATTTAGTTGCATTTTATGATTACCAGGGAATCCAATCGCCTCAAACTAGACTTCCTAGAGGAATGGGATACGGAGCTTATGCAGGAGCTGGTGTAAATATAACTGCAGGAGAAAAATTTACTGTTCAATTACTTTATACTCCATCCTACGAAGGAATAAAGATTGGAAATAATCCACAACTAAAATGGCAACATTCAATTGGATTAAGAGCTTATTATAATTTCTAAAGCTTTGCCAGATACTTTTTGGCTTTTATCTTGAAAAACTCATCTTCGATAATGTAATATTTCCGTGAAGGTAATTTTAGGACTTGTTCAAAATAAATTTTCGCTAATTTTTTTTGATTGTTTTCATATAATGCTTCTGCATAATAAAAATTACAGCCAACATTTGCAGGGAAATGTTTCAAAGCCTTCTTCATTGTTGCTACAGCTTTATTTTTATCAGGCCAGGTTAAAACTATAGGAATATATGGTGTTTTATAATTTAATACTGCATCCACTTTCCAACCGCCACCCTCGTTGTACATAGAATCCGACTCAATCAACAATTTGGTATGATAAAGCATTTTTGCCAAAACACCTTCTTCAGCACTTTTCATTACACCTTCAATTTCGGCAAGCAGACCAATTGATGAAACTAATTCAAAACGAATTTTTCCGTCCTTGGGAAATTTCTTCACCAACTCGTTCCCTTTTTCAATTGCTTTCTTATAAATAACTTTCTTTTCATTGTCATTCACAAATACAAATCTGCCTTTAAAATTGAGACATTGCAAATAATATCCTCCCGCTACTTTTACTTCTTTATTTTGTTTTAACAGCTCTTCAAAAACCCTAATTGCTTTATCAACATTAACCGAATTTGCTTGTATTCCTTTTGCATTTTCAGCGCGGGCATTGAAATAGTCGATACCCTTTTGCAGATCATTGTCCGCAGAAGGAAATAAAAAAAGTAATATGAAGATGAAGTTTGTCAAATCGTTACCTGTTATACGCTAATAGGAAAAGTTAGTTGTTAATCCCCCCTATTAACATTTTCCTATTAACCAATAACTATTTCTTAATAAAACTGTTTCGCCCACTGACGGTATTTTCCAATTGGTCCGTCACCTTTTGCTAAGGCAGGATAATCCATATACACTTTGTTCTCCCAAATTTTAAAATCCTGGCTCACATCATGAGCATAACCATCAAAAGCTTTGTTCAATAAAATTTTTGTCAACATTTTTTTAGGTAATAAAGAAAGTGCCGGGTGAATTTTAGAAGATTTAAATTTTTTATTTACACTCATTCCAATTTTTAAATTGATAGTATTCTCATCTATTGGCATTGGAAAAACGTATTGACGGGTTTTTAATTGCATTTCAGGCAGATCCACTTCAACAAAAGAGTAACCTAAACCATGCACATGAATATTTATTTCAGCTTTAATACCTTTTGTTCCTTTGCCGATGAATCCTTCAGGAGCACGGTTAAATCCATAACAGGCATTTAAATATGCGCCATCATCATTCAATTCTCTAATGGTAGTAATATTGCTGTATTTATGGACAACGGAAAAGTGTCCGACATCAACACTGTTCTCTGTAGTTTCCTGCGGATGTGATTTCAATAAAAAATCTGTGGTTTTTATTTCTGTCCAGTCATCATCATTTGTTACCGGAACTTCCCAAGCAGGTTGAGAATTTTTTTTATGATGCCAATATAAAATAAAACCATTTTTTTCCTGAATAGGATATGTTTTTAAAATTGCTTTTGGAGGAGGTTTAGTGCTATATCCCGTTTTTGTACACGTTCCTTTTGTATCAAAACAAAAATAGTGGAACGGACAAACAATGGTTTCTCCTTCTACATGCCCGCCATGTGCTAAATGTCCACCCAAGTGCGGACAATAAGCATCAACCAAACAAGCTTCTCCGCTTTCGGTTCTGAACAAAACAAGTTCTTTCCCTGCAATCTTTTTATTGATTATCTGTTTTGCTTTAAGATTATCTGAATTTTCAATTACATACCAACTATTGGGATAAGGGAATAATTTAGTTGGTGTAGGCATTTGTTCCATAAACGTATATTTTAACAGAATGCTAAAATAAGAAATTTAAGCAACTAAATGTTTCTAATTTGCTTTACTAGCATGATAATCCCAACCAAAAGAATCAATGATAAAACAATATATTTAAACTGTGATTGAGAAAAGTGATTCAATATTTTTTTTCCTATAAAAGTCCCAACAATGCTTACTACTAATAAAATAGGAACCAGATATAAATCGTGTTTATGCATATAACCGTTTGAAAAATACACAATACTTCTGCTGAAATCAATCCCGAAATCAATTATTGCAGAAGTTGCAATAAATACATTTTTTTCAAGATTAAAAGCAGCCAAAGTTAATCCTCTTATTGCTCCACCTGTTCCTAATAAACCTGCTGTTATTCCAGATAATGCTCCTCCGGTAACCGAATTAAACAACGTTGGTTTTAGTACTAAATTCTTAAAAATTAAAAGTATTGTACTAATTGAAATAAGAAATATAGAAAGTGTTATAGATAAATAAGTATTATCAATAAACCGGGTCAAAAATGCACCAAGAATCACAAATAAAACTGCTGGAATTCCAATTTGAATAATCAATTTCTTATCGAATCCTTTTCTAAAAAGTGCAATTTTTGCAATATTACTGGAAAGATGAAACAATGCTGTAATTCCTAGCACAGAGTGAAAATCAAAAAAGAAACTTGCTACTGGAACAAAAAAAAGTGATGAACCAAATCCACCTACTATTCCTAATACTTCTGCAAGAAGTGCTAATAAGATGAAAATAATTAAAAATTCCAATTAAGACGGTTTGTTTTGCTTAGTGTATTTTGCATTATGCAAATCTACTGCTTCTTCTATAGAATGAGAAACAGAAAGCATTTTTTCTTTTTTTGCCATCTCTGCCAAAGTGCGATAATAAGAACTCAGAATTTCTAGTTCATCTTCTGTCAAGCCTTCAACGTCTATTAATCTGTTACTTGGTCCATTCAATGCCGCAACCAATTCATTCAATTTCAAATGCACTGCTTTAGAATCTTTATTTTGCATTCGTTGAATAAGAAATACCATTAAAAATGTGACAATAGTTGTTCCTGTATTTATTACCAATTGCCAAGTATCCGAAAAATTAAAATAGGGTCCCGTTATTATCCATCCAAGAATCACTATAAAGGCAAGCACAAAAGCTAAACTTGAACCACTGAAAACGGTTGCTAATTGTGCAATTTTTTCAAAAACGGTGCTTGTTTTTTTATTATTCATTCAAATTATTTTTTCGAATTCGTTTTCTTTTGTTTATTGTAATACTTTTTAAAAGGCCAAGAATACTTTAACGCTTCCATATTTTGATCAAAATTACCTGCGGCACTTTCGATGCTTTTAATACTTGTATTCAAATTATGAACAAGAGTTGTATCATTCAACAACACTCCCATAGAACCTTTTCCTTGCTTTAAATCTTTAACAAGTCCAGAAATGTCACCTGAAATAATTGCAGCAGTATCACTAAACATTTCTAGTTTTACAATTGTTTGATTAATTCTTGACGTAAGTGTGGTATCCGTAATTAAAGCCCCAATAGAACCTTTCCCATTTTTCATACCATATGTAATTCCTTTTAAATCTCCAGTTATTGATACAGCATGATTACTCATCAGTCGTATATTCACTAAAGAGGACTTCACATTTTCCGCAACAACAGTATCCATCAAGACACTCCACAAACTATTTTTGCTGTTTATTTTATCAGTAATTGTTCTTAGATTTCCTGAAATAACCTTAATATTTTCATTAGTAACATTTAATGTTCTAACCATTTCATCCATTTCAATTGGTTTTAATGATTTTAAAACATCTCCTTCTTCCACCGTAGGAGAATCTTCCACGCTTGAATTAATATTTACCAACTTGTTCCCCATTAAACCATCTGTACCTACACTAGCTATTGCATTTTTTTTAATGAATTGTTGAATATTTTTTTCTATAACCATAACTACATTCACAGAAGTGTCACTAATAATTTCAACAGACTCTACAGTCCCAACATCAATCCCTCCAAATCTTACGTTATTACCCCTCATTAAGCCATTTACATTGTGAAATTGTGCACTGATTCTAACTGTTGAACCAAATAAGTTTTGCTTATTACCAATTAGGTACAAAGCTGTTACAAGCAACGCAGTGCCAATTATTATAAATGCCCCTAATCTCATATTTCTAAAATTTACTGTTGCCATTATTCAAAAAATGTTTTTATTTTTTCGTCATTGGATTGTTTTAATTGTTCGTATGTTCCATCAGAATAACATACACCATCAATCAACATAATTATTCTGTCAGAAACAGCTTTCACACAATTCATATCATGAGAAATAATAATTGATGAAGTTTTATATTTTTTTGCAAGTTCTCGCATCAAATTACTAATCTCTTTTGCAGTTATAGGATCAAGTCCAGTCGTAGGTTCATCATATAAAATAATATCCGGCTTCAATATTAATGTCCTTGCCAATGCAATTCTCTTCCGCATTCCACCGGAAAGCTCAGAAGGGCGCATATCAACTGTATGGGCTAGTCCAACATTCGTTAATGCTTCCATAACTAAATCCTCAACTTCTTTTTTGGTCAAATTTATTTTATGTCTTCTCAAAGGAAATTCTAAATTTTCTCTAACAGTCATTGAGTCATACAATGCATTACTTTGAAATAAAAAACCAATTTTAACACGAATTTCATCTAGTTCATTATTATTTAAATCAGGAATACTTTTCCCAAGCACATTAATTGAACCAGCATCAGGTTTTATTAAACCAATAATGCATTTTATTAATACCGATTTACCGGAACCTGATTTTCCCAATACAACTAAATTTTCACCTGTTTTTAAATGCATAGTGAAATTTTTAAGCACATGGTTATTTCCAAATGATTTATAAAGATTTTTCACGACAATCGATTCGCCAATTTTTTCAGAATTTAACTCTGCTTTTACAATACTTTTAGCTTCTGTTATCATGTCAATCTCATTAAATCTGTTATTTGCACAGCTAGTAAATCAAGAATGAAAACCAACAGAGAAGAAATAACCACAGCAGAATTTGCAGATCTTCCAACTCCTTCCGTTCCTTTATTAGAATTATAACCTTTGTAACAGCCTATTATTCCTATCGCAAAACCAAAGAAAAATGTTTTTAATATTGATGGGACAACATCTCCGAAAGTAAGTGTGTCAAAAACCTGGTTCCAATATAAATTCCAACTTACAACACCGTGAATATTCGTTCCAAGATATCCGCCATACAGAGAAACTGCATCCGCAAGAATTCCTAAAATAGGAATCATTAGAGTTGTTGCCATAACTCTTGTTGCGATTAAATATTTAAATGGATTAGTTCCCGAAACTTCCATTGCATCAATTTGCTCCGTTACTTTCATAGAACCAAGCTCTGCTCCTATTCCTGATCCGATTTTTCCGGCACAAATTAAAGCAGTAATAACTGGAGCAATTTCACGAACAAGCGAAACAGATACCATTTTGGGAAGCCAGCCTTCAGCACCAAATTCAACTAATGTTGGACGGGATTGAATAGTAATTACCAATCCCATTATAAAAGCAGTTATAGCAACTAAGGGTAAAGATTTATATCCAATATAAAAACATTGCCTAAGCAACTCAGAGAATTCATATCTAGGCTTAAACGCTTCAACAAAAAACCGATAGGTAAAGCGACCTATATCGCCAGTTTCTGATAGAAAAATTTGAAGCGTTTTTGATTTCATTATGAATTTATTCTAATCAAAAGAGAGAATATTAAGTTTTTTGAATTAAGAAACCATTTTACTTAATATTTCTCCTTGACTATTTTGCTCTTCAAGAGACCAACCGTCAGTTAATGAGGTTTCTAACCAACTAGTTCCAGACTTTCTATATACTTGAATTGTTAATCCATAAACATCACTGAATTTTTGCTCTAGATCAGCAACAGACATACTAGGAGAAATACTGATTTTCCCTTTATTATGAATAGTTCTGCATTCCCCAAGTGTTTTGCTATTGTGCTTAACAAGCTTATGGGAAGCCGCACCTGATGATGTATGAGGCTTTGATAAGAATTCCAATTTTAAGTATGGAAAAGTATTATTAAATGCTTCTTGAATAGCATATATTTTTCTGTGGTCATTAATCAGTATGTTCATTTTATTTATTTTTTAAGATATTTATATTATTCATGTAAAGCCAACAAAGGAACATTTGTATGGAATGCCATTTTCTTACTATTGGATTCATGAAACATATTATACAATACTGAGTGTGCTCTTGGAATCATAACTACCATGTCGATTTTGTGCTCATCAACAAAATCATTTATACCATCAACCACATCTTCGGATTTTGAATAATGAAACGAATGGTTTACCGATTCAAGGACATGATTAATTTTAATTCCTTCAACAGCTTTACCAATAGTAGTAATGGTTTCTAACTCCCGAACGATATTTAAAACGAACACTTTAGACTTAAATATCTCAGCAATTTTTTTCAATGGACCTAATACTAGTTCGTTTTCCGTTTCATTATAATCGCTAGCTAAAGCAATATTTTTTATGTTTTTAAATTTCACATGCTTGTCGATAGCCAAAACAGGACAACAAGCTTTCTTTAGTAAAGAAGTTGTGATATTTCCAATTAATTTTTCAGACAAGTAACTTGTGCCTTCCATTCCCATCACAATCATATCTACACCATTTTCCTTAGCAAATAAATTTATTTCATCAACTGGCAGACCTTCTCTACAAGCACACTCAACGACTAATTGACCATGTTCTTTATTAATGTCATTCTTAATATCCATCAAACAATCCATACAGTCTTTCTTAATTTCTTCCATCGACAATGCTATAGGAATTTCGGCTAAAAAAACCGGCTCATGATAAACATGAAACAAAATAAGCTTTGCTTTAGATTTGTTTGCAATTTCACATGCATAGTTAATTGCATTTCTTGCAATATCAGAAAAATCAGTTGCTACAAGTATAGTTTTCATAGATCTAGGATTTGATTGTTAAAATATTATTACAAGAATATCAATAAGCACAGCAATTGCAGAAGAATAAACAATTGCTTTCATTGGTGCTAACCCTAATATTAAAGCCAAACTTATTGTTGCTGGAAAAACAACAAGCATCAGTTGAAAAGTACTATCAACAATTCCGAATGCCGCTGCTACGCCAGCCATTATACTCATAAATAACAAAACAAGAGGACTTATTGCAAATCGACTTGATTCAGCTTTTTCCCAAAATTTTGATTGTTCAAGTGATTTGTTTTTTGTTTTTGCTTGCTCATTAACAAATGAACTTTTTGATTGAGATGATTTGATTGTTGTTTCCATAGTTGTTGATTTTAAAGTTTAAAAATTAAATTATCTAAAGACCAAGTATGCCACGTAGAAGGTATAACGAGCAAGAATAATAGCAGAGCTAAGCGAGGAGATACATATTTCATATCCCACATTGGATTAGAAATTCCAAATGCAATATTTACTAACAATAAATTTATTCCGAGAATATATAAAGCACAATATTCAAACAATCCAACTATTAAAAGTAGACCTCCAATTAATTCTACATACGAAGTAAACCATGCACCCAGAAAAGTAAAAACTTTAGGAATTCCTCTTTGTGAAAAAGAATTTTCATATGTCTCAATTACATTTTCAACTTTTATTTTGAAAACTGCATCGTAACCTTGAAAGAAAAACAACACCCCTAAAAAAACTCTTGCCAAAAAACCAGCAGCGGATTCGTGATATTGTATTAAAAGTTCCATGTTTAGTTTAATTACTATGAAGCAAAAATACTTTCACTATACTCCTTACGAAATGAGTTGAGTCAGCAGTCGATATGATTATTATCAGCAGAATAAGATTTCCAAAAAGGGCTTTTAATAGCTACTTTTGTTGGCACAAAGAGCTCAAGCAGTAATGACAATAGAAAAAACAGCAATAAAAACAAGCTATTTCAGCATAATTGGAAATGCATTATTATCATTAATTAAATGGTTAACAGGATATTTTGGAAATTCATACGCCTTGATAGCAGATGCCATTGAATCTACTACAGACATTTTTTCATCATTATTAGTTTTATTTGGAATAAAATATTCTAATAAACCTGCTGACAAAAACCATCCTTATGGCCATGGACGCATAGAACCTTTAATTACTTTCTTAGTTGTAGCATTTTTGGTAACATCAGCTTTTATTATTGCTCATAATAGCATACAAAACATCAGAACGCCTCATGATTTACCAAAACCTTATACTTTAATCGTCTTAGGTTTAATAATAATTTGGAAGGAAATCTCCTATCGTTTTGTTATTAAAAAAAGTAAGGAAACAAAGAGTTCATCACTTAAGGCAGACGCATGGCATCACAGAAGTGACGCTATAACTTCTTTTGCGGCATTTATTGGAATTTCTGTTGCCTTATTTTTTGGAAAAGGATATGAATCAGCTGACGATTGGGCTGCATTGTTGGCCTCTTTATTTATCTTCTACAACAGTTATTTAATTTTCAGACCGGCTTTTGGAGAAATGATGGATGAACATATTTATGATGATGTTCTTATTAAAATAAAAGACATTTCTAAAAATGTAGAAGGTGTAATGGATACAGAAAAATGTTTTGTAAGAAAAATAGGAATGAAATACTACATTGATTTACACTTAATAGTGAATGGCAACATTACTGTAAAGGAAGGCCATTCCATTTCTCATAAATTAAAAGATTATATCAAAAATGAAATGCCAGAAGTAGCGGATGTATTAATCCATATTGAGCCAAATGAATAATTATATAAATTTTAATTTTTCATATTAGCCAATCTATCATAATTAAGTATTGTTATTTTACCACCGGAAACTTCAATGCACTTTTCCTCTTTAAAATCGCTTAGAGTTCTAATTACAGTTTCCGTGGCAGTACCTACCAAATTAGCCAAATCTTCTCTGGAAACATTCATACTAAACGTTTGTTCTCCATCCTTCTTGTACTTATCAGATAACTTAACCAAAGCTTCGGCAACTCTTTTTCTAACAGAATTATAAGCTAATTTCACCAATTGTTTTTCATTTTCTCTTAAGTTATTGGATAATATTTCTATAAATCTGCGTGAAACTTCAGCATTTTTATAAATAAGAGAGAAAAAATCTTCTTTCGGCAACATATAAATTTCAGAATCTTCAAGAGCGGTTGCTGAACCTGTATACTTCTCATCTTGTAACAAAGAAACATATCCAAAAAAGTCTCCTTCTTTGTGCAATTCAGTAATTAGTTCTTTTCCTGATTCACTTGTCTGATATATTTTGACTTTACCTTTACTCACAAAATAAACACCTTTAGGATAATTTCCTTCTTTATAAATATCATCTTTCTTTTTATAAACTCTCACTTCACGTTCTTCTGAAAGTTTTTTTAAAGACTCAATTCCTTTTGCTTCATTTATAAAATCATTAATTCCTTGAATGCTTTTTGAAAACTCTTTTTTTAGAATTTCATTCTTTTTCAATCTGCTTTCTATAGCATTCATTAATTCAACATCATCAAAAGGTTTTGTGAGATAATCATCTGCACCCATTTCCATTCCTTTTCTAAAATCGCTTCGCTCAGCTTTTGCTGTTAAAAAAATAAATGGAATACTGGCTGTTTCCTCATTTTTCGACAACATATGCAATGCACCATGACCATCTAATACCGGCATCATAATATCACAAATAATAAGATCCGGTTTTTCTTTTTGTGCCAACTCTACTCCTTCTTTTCCATTTTTTGCAGTAATAACATTGTATTGAGCAAGAGACAGAATCTCTGCTGTGTTCTCGCGAACATCTTTGTTATCTTCAATTAAAAGTATTTTTTTCATTTTTAAAATTTATATTCTGTTTAAATTTTTTGTTATTTATTATTTGCGAGGCAACTCAAGAGTAAATGTTGTACCTACATTTTCAATACTTTTTAAATCCATAGAACCACCCATTAATTGTATGTATCTGGCAACAATATTCAGCCCCAAACCAGTTCCCTGAATATGTGTAGCGTTATGCCCTCTGAAAAAACGTTCAAACAAATGTTTTTGGTCATCTTTTGAAATTCCAATACCACTGTCCTTAACAGAAATTTTAACTTCTTTATCAGACACAATACCTGATATTTCCACTAATCCACTTTCATGAGAAAACTTAATTGCATTGGAAATTAAATTAAAAAGAATGTTTTTGAGTAGCTTCATATCTAATGAAACAATTTCATGACCTGAATGGATATAATTTATTTTTTGATTCTCAGTCGTCATAAATTTCATTTCAGAAATAATATCTTCAACAAATTCTTTTAGATTAATTTCTTCAGGCATATTCTCCACTCTACCTTCTTCTAACTTACTAAGAGACAAGAAGTCATTTAAAATATCCGTAAGATTGTTAATAGAGTTTTTTATTTTACTGACATGTTTTGTCTGGTTCTCTTTATCGTTTGCTTCACCGTATTTTGTTACTAATGAAAGAGAAGACATCATAGTTGTTAAAGGAGTTCTGAATTCATGGGAAGCCATAGAAACAAATCTGGATTTCAATTCGTTCAATTCTTTTTCTTTATTCAGCGCGTTATTTAACTCTTTCTTAGTCTTTTCCAGTTCTTGAATAGCTTCCTCTAAAATTAAAGTCCGGTTTTTAACTTGTTTTTCTAATTCAGCTGAATAATTTTTTAGCTTTTCTTCTGCTTTTTTCCTCAAAGTTGTATCAACTATAAAAGCAATCACAAATCTTCCATGAGGAGTAGAATAAGGGCTAAGACTTATTTCTAAAGGGAATTCCGATCCATCTTTTTTTAAGCCAAAAAGCTCCCTCTGATTTCCCATTGACCTTGCATTAGGATTACCATGAAACTTGTCTCGATGCCCAACATGATTTTGTGCAAGCCTTTTTGGAACAAGAACTTCAATCTTTTTACCAATCAGCTCATCTTTTTCATATCCAAATAGCTTTTCGGCACTGGGATTTGTTCGAGTTATTTCACCTTTATCATTGGCTACTAAAATACCTTCAGTCGCATACAGAAAAAGGGCATCAATACCTTCTTTGTCTTCCATTTTGTTTTCTAAAATAGTCTTCATGCGAATTTAAGAATTTTAATGAAAACAAAGGTATTATCTCTACTTCAGGGAAAATATGATAAAAATCATACTCCTCAATGACCAGCCTCAGAGGGCAATACTTAAAAATGCCTGAATTTTGGTCTATAATCAAAACCTAAAAACCATGACGCCACAACAAAATTTACACACAGCTATTGGAGAACTGGCATATGCTATTGCACGTGCTGACGGATCAATCCAAAAAGAGGAACGCAAAAAATTTCACGATATCGTTGCTGCTGAGTTACGCTGCAAAGATTATGATTTTGATGTTTCTGACATTATTTTTCAAGTATTAGAGAAAGATAAATTTATTGATAGTAAGACGGCTTATGATTGGGCAATGAAAGAAATCAGAACTAATAGCCACTATTTAAGCCCGGAATTGAAAAAAACATTTATAAGGGTGATTGAAAAAGTTGCAAAATCCTATCCACCTTCAACAAAAGAAGAAACAGGGTTAATTGAAAGATTTAAACAAGAAATAGCACCAATCAATGGCGACCCTGTTTATTACGAATAAATAATTATTTAAAGATGTAATTATTAAAAAAAACATTTAATTATAGCAAAATGAGCAGAAAGATGAATATTTTTTTAGCTACCGACTATTCAACAAAAGTTATGAATGCTGAACGCTATGCTTTTGAACTTGCAAAAAACACAAATTCTACGTTAACAATTGTGCATGTTTATGAAATACCATTTAGCTTCCCTGTTGAATCTTCAGAATATATAAGAGAATCAGAAAGACTAAGAAAGTTTGAATTGCAAAAATTAAAACTTCATTGTGAAACAATATTACATTCATTAAGGATAAAACAAAATGAATTGGGTTGGGAGTGCCTTGTATTAGAAGGGCCTGTTGAAAAAGAAATCAGAAATGAAGCAAAAAGGACTCATGCTGATTTAATAATTACTGGCACACACAACACAGGCGGCATCTTAGATATTTTCAAAGAAAACCATGCTTGGGAATTAATAAAAAAAGCAAGTACACCAATTCTTTCAATACCTAAAAATGCATTGTTTACAAATATTAAAAAAATTGTTTTTGCAACAGAATACAGGAAAGGTGAGATTACAGGCTTACAATTCCTGATAAAACTAGCAGAACAATTTGATGCTGAATTAACCATTTTACATATAACAACTACTAAAATAACAAGAGAATCTGAAGATATTATTTTCAATCAATTTCAAGAAGATTTGAAAACAAACAGGTCAAATTATAAATTAAATATAAAGCTTGAATATGCGACAGATGTTGCAGAAGGAATTAATAACTACTGCTCTTCAAATAATATTGATTGGTTAGTAATGTCGCACTCAAAAAAACTTCTGCTTGAAAAACTTTTTGTTCCCGGTAAAAGTATTACAAAAGAATTGTCGCTTAACTCTAATACTCCACTATTGGCCGTACCTGATTTTTATGTTTCTGATAACAAAGAGGAGTTTGAGAGTATCTCTGAAACTTTAATTTTCAAGAAAAAGGACTATACTCCGGGCTAGTACACTTGTGGATAAAGAAAATATGTACTACTTTGGTCACAACTAAATCCTGGATGTAATTTTTTCCGTTTATGAAAAAACTCCCGATTATTATTCTTTATGTTTCTGACCAATTGAGAAGCACTGTTTTTTATGAAAAAGTGTTAAATATAAAACCTGTTTTGAATGCCCCTGGAATGACAGAATTCATGCTAAATGAAAATTTCAAACTAGGTCTTATGCCTGAGAATGGAATTGCAAAAATTATCTGCCCTACAACAAAGCATCCTTCATTGGGAAATGGGATTCCACGTTGTGAGTTATATTTACTAGTAGAGAATCCTGAACAAGCTTTAAATAATGCCCTTACTGCTGGCGCAAAAGAAATCAGCAAATCTTCACCCAGAGACTGGGGAGACACTGTAGCTTATTGTGAAGACCCTGATGGCCACGTTATTGCATTTGCAAAATAAAATTTTCTTTCTTTTTTCTGCTCACAATTTCCTCTCATCTATCGCACAAGTACTATATTGACGAATGTCATATTTATTTGTGATTTCCCTCATTTCAAACTACACATAAATACATAACCTTTGCTATATAATACTCCTAAATTTATACCTATGAAAATTATAATAGACGATAGTACTAAAATCAGTGAAATTCAAAGCGAATTCAGCAAGCATTTCCCATTTCTGAAACTTGAGTTTTTCCAATTTGATCCAACAGAAAAAAAAACATTTTCAAAAACTAATTTAGTGTCCAACCCTGAAACTACTTTAAATAAAATCAGGCACCTTCATGTTCCGGGATACATAAGCTTAAATGGGCATCAATTAGTATGCACCTTTGAGAAATATTTAAAAGAAAATTTTGGAATTAATGCGCAAGTATTCAGAAAGTCGGGGCCAAATTGGTTGCAAACAACCTCAACAGATAGCTGGACATTATCGGAACAAAATGCAAAAGGATTGGAGATGGACACCGTAGTTGAAAATCCTTCTTCTGAAAATTTTGAAGAATATCAGGAACACAGATAATTAATATAATCGTTTCATACTATCATATACTTAAAACATTTTAAAAATGAAAACTATTCTTGTACCTGTTGATTTTTCGGAAAATTCAAAAAATGCTTTGGACTATGCAGTTCAATTGGCAAATAAGTTAACCATGAAACTTATTTTACTCCATGCCTATCAACCATCATTCGCAGAAGCAATTAGTGATTCTTATAAAATATTAACTCATAAAGAAATTAATGGTTCGCCAAAGGAAATGAAAACGCAACTCAAATCATGGAAAGAAGCTGTAATTGATTCTGATAAAAAATTGGAATGCAATGAATTTTTTGTAGAAGGTGATTTAGGGGATGAAATAAATGAAGTAATTGAGGATAATGATGTTGATTTTGTAATAATGGGAACGAAAGGTGCAACAGGCTTAAAATCAGTATTTATGGGAAGTAATACTGCAAAGGTTATTGAAACTGTTTTATGCCCGGTATTAGCAATTCCTTCCGGATATAAATTTAAAGAATATGAAAACATTGCTTTTGCAACAGATTATCACGATAGTGATTCTATTTCTATTGATTTCCTGGTTGATTTGGCAAAGCAGTTCGATTCACAATTAGAAATTGTACATGTTGCAAACGATGACATCAAACCAAGATATGAAGAGGATTTGTTAGAACACTTTATGACAAATATTAAAAAGTCAATTTCTTACAAAAAATTAAACTTTCATTTAATTGAAGGGGAAGATAATATCCACAAAGCATTGAATGAGTTTTCTATTAAACATAAAATCGACTTACTGGCAATATCCACTGTTGACAGAATATTACACGGCCCTTTATTTAACAGAGGAGTCGCAAAAGGATTATCACATCACATACAAGTTCCATTATTGGCATTTCACGCTTTCGATAATGGTGACATTGATTTGTTTTAGATAGTTCTGAATTCTCGCCTTGTTTTAAAAACATGACAAATATCATATTTTGCTATGACCAGCATCAGTAGAAAAAAATGAAAATTGTGCGAACTTTGGGTTAGAGATTAGAAATAATTTAAGCACCATTTGTATTTACACTTAAAAACGAAATCACAATGGACTCAAAATTTAACATTTTTCTAGCGACAGATTATTCACAAGCCGTTATGAATGCAGAACGTTATGCTTTTGAAATCGCTAAAAAAACAGGCTCAAACCTGACCGTAATGCATGTGTATGAAATCCCATTCAGTTTCCCCATTGATCCTGATGAATACATTAATGCTTCTGAGAGACTTAGAAAGTTTGAACTACAAAAATTGAAGGTACATACTGAAATGCTTTTGCGTACTCTAAAAATCAGCAAAAATGAAATCAACCTGGAATGTATTGTATTGGAAGGGAATGTTGGAAATGAAATAAAAAATGAAGCAGAACACAATCAACCTGATTTTATTATAACCGGAACACACAATCAGGAAAATGCTCCATTTTTTGGATCAAGTCATACCTGGGACATTATCAAAAAGTCGGACGTACCTATTTTATCAATTCCTCCTTTTGCCTTATTTAATGGCATAAAAAAGATTGTTTTTGCAACAAATTACCGCGAAGGAGAAGTTTCAGGCATAAAGTCACTCGTAACTTTGGCAAAAAAATTCGGTGCAGAATTGGTTGTTCTTCACATTACTAATCACACGATAACTAAAGAATTTGAATCCCTGATTTTTAAAAAATTTAAAGAAGACATCTTAAACAATGTCAACTATGAAAAATTAAGTTTACGGGTTATTTATTCCGAAGACATACCTGAAGGATTAAACAATTTCTGTGCTTCGGCAAAAGCAGATTGGTTGGTTATGTCACATACAAGGTCATTCTACTTCGAAAAGATTTTGGCTCCGGGGAAAAGTTTTACAAAAGAAATGAGCCTAAAAACACATATTCCTCTATTTTCTATTCCTGATTCTTACAATACAGAAACAGAAGAAAATGTTTACAAAAAAACTGAAACAATACCGTAAGTAAAAAGCAAACTAAATTAAATATTCAATCAAATGAAAACGATATTAGTTCCAACCGACTTTTCAGAAGCAGCTAACAACGCAGCTGAATATGCTATTAAATTGGCAAAAGAAATTAAAGCGAAAGTAGTTTTGCTTCATGTATATCACTCTTCCGTTCCTCCGATAGAAGCTCCCATTCTTGTTCCTTCTTATGCAGAACTTCAAAAGGAAAAAGAAAGATTATTGCATAAAAAATCCAGTCAGCTTAAAAAAAACACTCATGTTGAAATTTCTTATAAAGCAAAATTAGGAATGGCTATAGAAGAAATATTGGAAGAAGAAAAATCTGCTGATATGATAATAATGGGAATGAGAAAAGTTGGAAAGCTAAGTGAATATATATTAGGAAGTATAACAACTGCAATTCTTGGAAAAACAACTATACCTGTGCTGATTGTTCCGGAAAATGCAAAATTTAAAATACCCAAAAAAATTGCCTTTGCTTGTGATTACAATCCCGGGACAAATTATAAAACACTTGAGTCATTAAACGAATTGATTACGGCATTTAAATCAAAATTATTTGTTGTAAATGTTAAAAACAAACAAGAGATGGTATCTGTAGAGGAGGCTGGTGCAGGTTTAAGACTAGAGCATCAGATTAGTGATATAAACCATATTTACAATTATACAGAAAATGAAAATCTTGTTGAAGGGATAGACAATTTTGTTAAAGGCAAAAAGGCCGATATGCTGGCAGTAATTCCACATCGACACAATCTTTTAGAGCGCTTGTTTCATAAAAGTATAAGTAAAACAATCGCTTTTCATACAGATATTCCATTGTTTGCTTTACCGGATAATCACAAATCAATGGCTGCGTATTTGTTATCATAAACATTTACATCATCCTTGTTCGCTTTACCAAATAAGGCATTAATACTTGGTCAAAACCTAAATTAATATCTGCTTCTACAAAGTCGATTTTGTATTGACCACATTTTAGCATCAGTTCTTTTTTGTAATCAGCCATTTGTGATAAGTAGGACTCTTTTATTTCATTGGGATGTAATTTAACTTCTTCTCCTGTCTCCATATCCACAAAACGGTAAGGACGATTATCAAAATCAAATTCCATTTCTTTTTGTTTGTCCACCACATGAAATAAAATCACTTCATGCTTTTTATGTTTCAAATGTTGCAACGCTGAAAACAATTCATCTGAACCTGCCTGTCCGGCAGGCAGGTCTGCCTGAGAATCCATCATATCACTAAAAATCATTACCAGTGAACGCTTGTGAACTCCTTCGGCTATTTCGTGTAAAGCATTTATAGCAGAAGTTTTTTTATGAACTTTCACATCGTGTGGCTGAATTCTTTTCTCCAACTCATGATAAAGCATTTTATGATGCAATGAACTTGATTTTGCCGGAGTATGTACTTCAACTGTTTCCGAAAATATACTCAAACCAACCGCATCACGCTGTCGCTTTAATAATTCTATCATTGCAGCAGCACAATGAACGGAAAACGTAATCTTATTCTGCTTTACATCTTTTCCATCCGGAACAGGAAAGTACATGGAAGAAGAATCATCAATAATCAATTGACAACGTAAATTAGTTTCTTCTTCATAACGTTTAATGAAAAGTTTGTCGGTGCGACCGTATAATTTCCAATCGATATGTTTTGTTGATTCTCCTTTGTTGTATAAACGGTGTTCAGCAAATTCAACACTGAAACCATGAAAAGGACTCTTATGTAAACCAGTAATAAAACCTTCAACCACCTGTTTGGCGATTAACTCGAGATGAGTGAATTGGCGGATTTGTTGTTGGTCTATGGAGTTCATAAGAAAGTTAAAAGAGAAAAAAGTCAAAAGCGATTAAACCTCTTTTGACTTTTGACTTTATTTATTTTTGACTTGCTTAAAGCAGAGCTTTAAGCTTAGCGTCAAGCACCGATTTAGGAACCGCTCCTACTTGTTTGTCTACTACTTGTCCACCTTTAAAGAAAAGAATTGTAGGAATATTACGGATTCCAAACATTGCAGAAATATTTGCGTTGTGATCCACATTTACTTTACCTACTACAGCTGTATCAGCATAGTCTTTTGATAATTCTTCAACTACTGGCCCTACCATACGGCATGGTCCACACCATTCTGCCCAAAAATCTAATAATACCGGTTTTGTTGATTTTGCTACTAACTCATCGAAGTTCGCGTCTGTGATTTCTAATGCCATCTTTTTAATAATTTATATTGATTGATAATACTATTGCAATTTCTCCCTAAAGATAAAATTGTATTTCAACATAGACAAACGATTTGCCAAATTGTTTTCAATGACAGCTTGTCATTTTGTTAATTTATCCAAAAAAGGTATCTTTAAGGAATATTTAAAGCCTCCTTTCGTTAATTTCAACGTCTAGGAAGAAACCCACCTTCTCCGCTCATGCGGATATGGTGGATAAAACAATAGCATTTTATATGATTACTACTCCCATTATCAAAAGATACAATTCCATACTTTTTTTGCTTTTGTGCTCATTTACTAGCCAATCCTTAGCTCAAGCCAGGATTGAAGGAACTGTTACTCACAATGGCAAACCGCTTCAAGGAGCTGATGTTCTTATTATAAATAGTGCCGGAACAGAAAAAGCACTTACAACCAATTCGGCCGGGGCTTATAATTTTAATTTTGCTTCAAACGAAGAATACGATATTTCCATCTCAAAAGTAGGATTCACTCAGTTCCAGATTATTTATTCAACAATGGGTTTGACAGGAGATGCAGCCAAAAAATTCAAAAGCGTTTCCAAACCCGTAAGCGAATTATTTGAACTTCCTCCAGACCAACCAACCATTTTAAAGTTGAATGCTATTTTGGATAAACCTTTATTGAGTTACTATTATAATTCAGAGAAAAATACCGTTGACTCAGATGAAAGTCTGGAACAATCACTTGGTACAAGTCTGACAAAAGTTGCTAAGTTGGCGGGTGCCCAATCAGGTGTAATTGAAGCCAATTATAAAACTGCGATTAGCAAAGGAGACGCTTCTATGCTTTCTAAAAACTACGATGCCGCTAGAGGTTTCTATACAGATGCTGCAGGAATCAAGCCTACAGAAGCTTATCCAAAGAGTAAACTTACAGAAATAGATAAGCTTTTGGCAGATGCGGACGCTAAATCAAAAGCTGATGCTGCTGAAAAAGAACGATTAGCTAAAGAAAAAGAACTAGCTGCAGCAGCCGCCAAAGAAAAAGCTGAGAAAGACAAAGCACTAGCTGATGCTGCAGCCAAAGAAAAGGCAGAAAAAGAAAAAGCCCTGGCAGATGCTGCTGCTAAAGAAAAAGCTGAAAAAGAAAAAGCAGCCGCTGAACTTGCTGAAAAACAAAAATTAGAAAAAGAAAAAGCACTAGCTGAAGCAAAAGCAAAAGCCGATGCAGAACAAGCAGAAAAAAACAGATTAGCAAAAGAAAAGGCTGAAGCGGCAAAAGCTGCTGCAGATGCTGCTGAAGCTGCACGGTTAGCTGCAGAAAAAGAAAAAGCGGATGCATTAGCAAAAGTAAAAGCAGAACAAGACAAAGCTGTTGCTGAGCAAGCTGCAAAACTAGCTGCAGAACAAGCTGAAAAAGACCGTTTAGCAAAAGAAAAAGCATTGGCTGATAAAGCTGCGGCTGATAAAATTGAAGCAGACCGTTTAGCAAAAGAAAAAGAAAAAGCAGACGCCATTGCAAAAGCAAAAGCAGATGCAGAAAAAGCGGCAGCCGAATTAGCGGAAAAAGATAGACTTGCAAAAGAAGCCGAAATGAAAATAGTGCAAGCCAAATACGACAATGCATTAGCGAAAGGCGATTCAGCTTCAAAAGCCAAAAATTATGACTTAGCAAAATCTTCTTATCTGAATGCTGCTTCATTAAAACCAAAAGAATCAATTCCTTCAGATAAAATAAAAGAAGTGGATTCCTTGATCCTTGCTGAGAAAAAATCACAATACACCAACGAATTGGCTAGAAAATACCCTGAAGGTGTAACCGAAGAAATTACCAAAGAAGGTAATACAAAGGTTACTACACGCATCGTTGTGAAAGGCAATACAGGTGATCGCTATGTAAAGAAAGAAACAAGTTTCGGAGCGGTGTATTATTTTAAAAATGAAGCGACTATTACGGAGGCGGAGTTTAATAAGAATACGGAGATTAAGAAATAGAACGCAGATTATCATGATTGTCATGATAAGGAATGATTTTTTATTTTACTCTAACGGAGCTTCATCCCGTGCCACGACACTGGATGACGTTTACGAGAAAGATTCTCTCCGATAATAAATAACAATGGATTCTAGTTCAATTTATACTCCAAACCATTCTCTTTCAACAAATCCAATAAATCATTATTCGGATTAACTTTTATTTTTTTGGAAGGCATTACTACTGAAATATTTTCTTCCGAATCAAACACTCTGAACTGCAAGGTGCAATTACGGTTTTCGACTGCACTGTTTTTTGCAATAATATCATTCATCTTATTCATAAACTCATCATTCAATTCTTTCAAGGAAATATTCACCGTTAAACTTCTCGCCATTTTATCACGCAACTCCGAAAGTAATTGAATGTTGGACACTTTATATTCGAAATTTCCTGAATTACGGAAACGCTCCGAAATTTTTCCTTTCACAAAAAGGAATAATCCCGTTACCATGTATTGTTTGAACTTCACATAATCTTCTCCGAAAAAAGCCATCTCCGCTGATTCATTGTAATCTTCTATAGTAATCTTTCCCCAAGGGTTTCCTGTTTTTGTTACACCATTATGAACGTTGGTAACAATACCGCCCAGCGTTAAATCTTTATTTTTATTTTCTTCTATCTTTTTTATGTCGGCTAAGGTGTGCGGACAAAAATTATCCATTTCCAATTTGTAAGTATCCAATGGGTGTCCGGAAATAAAGAATCCTACCACATCTTTTTCATTTTTCAATTGCTCCAAATTACTCCACGCTTCACACACAGGAATCTTTGGTTCAGGCATATCAATAGCTGAATCATCGCCAAACAAGGATACTTGAGCTGAATTTTCTCCATCTTGGTGTGAGCTTCCGTAACGAATAACTTTCTCCAAGAAATTTCCATTGTCATTTCCTTCCACATGAAAATAAGTTGCGCGGTGAATTCCGAATGAATCCAAGCCACCTGCATTGGCTAAACTTTCAAATGTTTTTTTATTGGCAGCACGTAAATTTATTCTACGAACAAAATCAAATACCGATTTGTATGGACCATTTGCATTTCTTTCTTCAACGATTGATAATACAGCAGCTTCACCTACTCCTTTCACAGCGCCCATTCCAAAACGTATTTGTCCGCTTTTATTAACAGCAAAAGCATAAGCACTTTCGTTCACATCCGGTCCGAGCACTGGAACACCCATTCTTCTGCACTCATCCATGAAGAAAGTAATTTTATCAATATTGCTTAAGTTGTGTGTTAATACTGACGACATATATTCGCCAGGATAATGTGCTTTTAAATACGCTGTTTGAAATGCAACAAGCGCATAACAGGTAGAGTGTGATTTATTGAAAGCGTATTGTGCGAACTTTTCCCAATCCACCCAAATTTTTTCAAGTTTATCAGCGGGCAAACCTTTTTCGGTTGCGCCATCCATAAACTTACTCTTCATTTTATTTAAAGTGTAAATATCTTTTTTACCCATAGCCTTCCGCAACACATCGGCATCACCTTTTGAAAAGCCAGCCAATTTTTGCGACAACAACATTACCTGCTCCTGGTAAACGGTAATACCATAAGTGTCTGCAAGGTATTCTTCCATTTCCGGCAAATCGTATGCAATGGTTTCTCTTCCATGTTTACGTGCAATAAAGTTTGGGATGTATTCAATCGGACCCGGACGATACAATGCGTTCATGGCAATCAAATCGGCAAACTTATCGGGTTTTAAATTGATTAAATGCTTTTGCATTCCGGCACTTTCAAACTGGAATGTTCCGTTGGTATCTCCGCGTTGATAAAGCTCTAATGTTTTTTGATCATCCAATGGAATTGTATCAATGTCAATATCAATTCCATGATTTTCTTTAATGAGTTTTAAAGCATCACGGATAATCGTTAATGTTTTTAAACCCAAGAAATCCATTTTAATTACACCGGCATCTTCAATCACTCGTCCGTCATATTGTGTGATTAACAACGTAGATTCTTTAGAAGTAGAAACAGGAATTAAATCTGTTAAATCCATCGGAGCGATGATGATTCCCGCAGCGTGAATGCCGGTACCTCTTACAGAGCCTTCTAGAATCAAAGCTTCTTTCAAAACTTTGGATTGCATATCATCACCTGCTAAAATCGCACGTAATTTTTTTACATCTTCTAAATCTTCTTGAGTGAGTCCTTCTTTTTCTGCCAAGCTGGCTTCACCTGTCATTGGTGCTTTCAAAACACGTTTTAATTCTATTCCCGGTTTCTCTGGAACTAATTTCGCAAGCATATTAGATTCCTGCAATGGCAAATCTAAAACACGCGCAACGTCTTTGATGCTCATCTTTGCAGCCATTGTTCCATACGTTACAATTTGCGCTACCTGATTTTTTCCGTATTTATCTACAACGTAATCAATTACTTTTTGTCGGCCTTCATCATCAAAATCCGTATCAATATCGGGCATTGATTTACGATCAGGATTTAAGAAACGCTCAAACAGTAAATTGTATTTGATTGGATCGATGTTAGTAATACCGATACAAAACGCAACAGCAGAGCCTGCAGCAGAACCACGGCCCGGACCAATCAACACTCCAATATCTCTTCCGGCTTTTATGAAATCGGCTACAATTAAAAAGTACCCTGCAAATCCCATTGTTTTAATCGTGAACAATTCGAAATTCAAACGTTCTTCAACTTCGGGAGAAATATCTATGTATCGGTTCTTTGCACCCATAAAAGTAATGTGATGCAAGTAATCATCTTGTGTTGCAAAACCTTCCGGAATAACATAATTCGGAAGCATAATATCCTGCTTCAGTTTAAGAGGCATGATTTTGTCTACAATATCGTTTGTATTATCAATTGCTTCCGGCAAATCAGAAAATAATTGCGACATTTCAGCAGTTGATTTAAAATAAAACTGATCGTTATAAAAAGCAAAACGTTTTCCTTTGAAAGAATTGGAATCATCATCACCAAAATCTTTCATTGTAGGTGTACTCTGCTTTTCTCCTGTATTGATACACAATAAAATATCGTGGGCATTTGAATCCTGCTGATCAACATAATGTGAATCGTTGGAAGCAATTATTTTTACATTATACTTTTTTGACCAGCGAACCAATACTTCATTCACTTTATCTTGCTCAGGAATGCCATGTCGTTGCAACTCTATATAATAATCTTCTCCAAAAATATCGTACCACCATTTGAATTCTTTTTCAGCTTCCTCTTCACCCAATTTCATAATTGCTTTAGGAACCGAAGCGCCCAAACAACAAGTAGTTGCTATTAATCCTTCATGATGCTGTAAAATAAGTTCTTTATCTATACGTGGATATTTTCCATACAAACCTTCCATGTATCCCAACGAACAAAGCTTTACAAGATTTTTATAGCCTTCAGGATTTTTTGCTAGAAAAAGTTGATGATAACGAACATCTTTGTCGTCCTTAGTGAATTGTCGTTTATGACGATTTTCCACCACATAAAATTCGCAGCCGACAATGGGTTTTATTTTATTTGGATTTTCTGGAGTATTGTGTTTTCCAGCTTCTGCAACAAATTTAAAAACACCAAACATATTTCCATGGTCGGTGATTGCCAATGCACGCATATTATCGTTCACTGCTTTTTTATAAAGCGAAGAAATATCAGCAGCACCATCGAGCAGTGAAAATTGAGTATGTACGTGTAAATGAGAAAAATTCATTGCAATCCTTTCAATTAAAATGGGATTGTAAATTTACTCAATTAAAGAGTAATTTTTGTGTGGTGTTGATAAGATTGGAAAAGATGTGAAAACTTAGAATTTCACCCGGATTTTTTGTTCTAAACGTTCTTCTTTTGACTTGATTTTAAAAGGATGCTTGCGTTTTAAAGTATTGCATTTACTACAAGAGTAAATAAAAACAACTTTGTTAGGACGAACTACACAACCGCCACACTTTGGATGTTTTGCATTCGGAAAGTTTTCGGATCCAATACCTAATCTTGTTGCAGGGTTACAAACAAAACCATAGGTAATTCTAACTAAGGAACGATGAAGTGTTAGATTATGCAATTCACACTTTTTCCCTTCATCGCTTTTCCAATGTGTAGGAATTTTACACGAATAAAAACAAACGATACAAAATAAAAATATCGAAATGAAGAAACGATGCATTTCGCATAAAATTAAATTTAATTTTCCTTAATCACTTTCAGAACAACTGATTTTCCATCTTCAGAAATTAAATGAACAAAATAAATTCCACTTGCTTGTTCTATAGAAACATCAACCTTGTTTACTGAATGATATTTTTTTGTTTGGACAGCTTGTCCAACAATATTATAAACCTGTACAGTTAAGTCATCATATATTTTTCCAAGTTCTATAGAAAAATTTCCATTGGATGGATTGGGATAATATTTTATTTCATCGGGGAAATCATTTTTGGAAATCCCTACAGTACTATATATACAAGCACTTGGAATTTTTCCAACATAAATTTCTTTTTTTCCGGTTGATGTAATATTTGTAGTACCAAAAGAAGAAGTCAACTCATAATATCCCGTTGTATAAATACTACAATTATCATCAACAACAATTCCGGTTCCTCTGTCTTCAATTGGACCTCCGGCTTGAATTGCCCATTGCCATTTTCCTGCAGTGTCAATTGCGGCAACATATATTTGAACACTATCTCCAACATTTATTAAAGTATCAGCCGCTCCAAAAGCAGCATCTCCTCTGAATTGCCCGGTTACAAAAAGTAAATCCTGCTTATTTGCAGCAATTCTATTTCCTCTGTCGGAACCATTATTTGAACCGGCTTTTTTAGCCCAGACCCAAGCGCCTTCAGGAGTTAATTTAGCAACAAAAATATCCCGGCCATTCGGACTTCCGTTATTATTAACCGTATCAGCACCAAACACAACTATATCACGTAATTCTCCTGTAATATAAACGTATTGTTCAATATCAACTGTAACAGAATTTCCTCTGTCATCTAAAAGTCCACCCGCAGTTTTAAGCCACAATTGATTTCCCATGCTATCGTATTTCAAAACAAAAATATCTCTTCCGCCAAAACTAGTTGCCGAAATTGGTCCGAAAGCTTTTGTTCCTCTGAAGCCACCTGTTACATAAATATTTCCCATTGTATCAATTGCTATCCTATTATCGCGTTCACCATCGGTTGCTCCAAATGTTTTCACCCATTGAAAAGCTCCTGCCGGATTAATTTTTGCAACAAAACCTAAAGAATCTCCTGTTGGATGAGGAACACTTATAGACCCAAAAACTGCTGGATTTGAGTACATTCCTATTAGTCCGGTTAAATAAATATTTCCTTGTTTGTCTGTCACTAAATCATAACCATGATCGTCAGACCCTCCTCCTGCACCCAAAAGCCATTGGCAAGTACCGCTTAAATCAAATTTTCCAATAAAAATATTGTCTCCTCCTCCGGGAAAAGTAGCACCAACACATGAACCAAAGTCAGTATAATTCCAGCAAGTTCCTGTTACATAAACAAAATCATTTGCTCTATCTACACACAAACCTAATGCACGTTCATCCCATCCTCCCATTGCAGACCTTACCCATTGCCAATTCCCCATACTATCGATTTTTGCTACATACGCTTCTTTACCAAAATCTTTTGGAGGCATAATTATCCCAAAACTTGGATCAGAAGTGGAAGTTCCGCTATTATAATATCCACATACATATTGATTGCCATATTTGTCAATATCAATATCTAAAGCCTTATCCGACTGATCACCACCAGCAGTAGCAATCCAATCCCAACTTTGTGAATACGATTGAAAAGAAATGATTACAAACAGAAAAGAAAAAAAAGCACGTCTGATTTCTTGAGTAGAAAATTCTGAGTATTTTACATTCATGTTTTAGGATTTAAGTATGCTACCAAATTTAACAATAAAAAATCAATAAAAAAAGTTAGCACTTATATAAAACAAGTTTTTGCAAAATTGGCCGATTATACTATATTTGTAATGGTAAGAAATAAATGAACTAAACAGCTAAATGGCAAAAACCGGAGATATATTTTCATTAATAGATTGGATGCGATTTCTCGAAGAAGAGAACATTGTAATGTCCTTTAAAGGAGAGTTTAATCAGGAATTAATTAATGCAATATTACTTTTATCGTCCAACAAAGAAAATCTGAATGAGCAAAGTAATGTAATAAGAAATAGAATATTTTCAATCATTGTAGAATGTTTGCAAAATATTTGTAAGCATGGTGCTGATGATGAATCCCGTTCTGAAATAAAACCCGGAATAATTCTCATAAGCAAAGAAGGGCATACCGTTTATATTTCTACGGGAAATCTTATTTTAAACGATGAGGTTGATTTATTAAAAGAAAAAATCAATCACCTGAAGGGTTTAAATTCTGAAGAAATAAAAGCACTTTCAAAAAAGACTATGCTTACAGCAACCTTATCTGCTAAATCAGGAGCCGGACTGGGTTTAATAACTATTGCAAAAAAATCAAAGAAAATCGATTACGAAATAAAAAAAATAAACGAACAAATTTCATTTTTCTCATTAGAGGCGTCTATTTCTACTTTAGTAAATTAATTTTTCTTATGGAAACTTTAAAAATCGAAGCATCTATTGATACTCCAACAGTTTTATTTGATTTCGAAAAAGGTTATTTTGAATTGTCGGGCAAGTCGTACCCGGAAGACACACTTGAATTTTATGCACCTATTTTAGAAAAAATAAACGAATATGCTATAAATCCAAAAGAGAAATCACATTTGGTTTTCAAATTGATTTACTTTAATTCTTCTTCCTACAAGCCTATTCTCGACCTTATCAGAAAAATGGAAGAAATAAAAAACATGAACAAGTTTGTTACAATAGAATGGCAATATAAAACAGGTGATACAGATATGAAGGAAGTGGGAGAAGAATTTGCAGAGGTTGTTACAGTTCCTTTCAGTTATGCTACTTTTTAATGAACATTATAAACTACTCCAATAAAAAAAAAGGTTTCCTTTTTTTCTTCTTACTTAATTCCTTTTTGCTTTTTTCTCAAAGGCAAGAAACGTTCAAATCGTTTAGTATTGAAGATGGTTTATCACAATCACAAGTTCATTGTATAATACAAGATCAAAAAGGTTATTTGTGGATTGGTACCGATGCTGGCGGCTTGTGCAGATATGATGGTAAATCATTTAACATCTTCGGCACATCAGATGGACTCTCTCATAGTCAGGTATTTTCTTTGTGTGAAGATACTTTAAACGGAACTATTTGGATAGGAACCCGCAAAGGGATAAGTATATTAAATGGAAGAAAATTTATTCAACTGCCCAAAGGATTAAAACCAATTGCCGAACAATCAATTAATACCATTGTGTTTGACAAAAATGGCGGTTTGTGGATTTCAGCCGGAACCAATTTATATTATTGGAATGGCAGTTCATTGGTAAAAAATAATTTGATAACCAGAGTAAGTTGTTTATACAAAGACAGCCAAAATCAAATATGGGCTTGTACACACAACAAAGGAATATTTGAAATTTCTACTACCCGCATAAAAAATTACACCCAGGCAGATGGCTTAAAAAGCGATACTGTTTGGGCCATTACCGAAAAAGAAAACAATGAATTATGGATTGCTACAGAAAATGGAATTAGCAAACTCAATCCCAAAAGTGGTAAAATTATCAGCAATGAAAAACTTAATTTAAAAGGAATTAAATGCATTTTTTCTGATGATAAAAAAAATATTTGGGCAGTAACAAATTCATCTGGAATTTATAGAATATCAAATGATACTTATCAATTGCTTACTACCAAGCAAGGTCTGTCAACAAACAGTTTGTATTGTGGATTAAAAGACAGAGAAGGCAATTTGTGGTTTGGAACGGATGGTTCAGGAATGATGAAATATTCTTTTTCTCCATTTTCAAAACTAACAGAAGAGAACGGATTACTGGGGAACATGGTTTTATCAATACTTAATGACAGCAAGGGAAATGAATGGTATGGAACAGAACAAGGAGTTAGTCAAATTTATACAGATAAAACTACCGGAGAGAAAAAAATAAATTACTTATTAGGGAAAAACAATAAAAATGCCGGTGAACGAATTTGGTCAAGCATTGAAGACCATAAAGGAAATATTTGGTTCAGCACTTATGAAAATGGAATCTATAAATATGATGGTCGCACATTTATAAATTATACTAAGAACGATGGATTAGCAGGCAACTATGTGCGTTCGCTTTGTGAAGATGCTGATGGAAATATCTGGATTGGAACAATGGGCGGATTAAATATTTATGATGGGAAAGAATTTAAATTATGCAAAGATGAAAATGGAAAAGGAATTCCGTCTGCCATGGCAATTTTTAAAGACAGCAAAAACGAAATTTGGCTTGCAACCAATGGAGGACTCTACAAATATACAGGTAAAGAAAATCAATTTTTATCGTTTACAGAAAAGGATGGATTACCCAGCAATGGCTTGTTATCAATAGCGGAAGATGAGAACGGAAATATTTGGTGTGCAGGATTTAATGGCATAAGTAAAATTGATATTCAAAACAAAACCTGCAAAAATATTTCTGTAAAAGAAGGATTAACCTCCAATTCGGTTTATATTTTATCGGCTGACAAAAAGGGAAATCTTTTTGTTGGAAATAATATTGGCATAGATAAAATAGATATTGCTGAATACAACCGTTCAGGAAAAGTAATTGTGAAGCATTATGGAAAAGATGAAGGATTTTCAGGTATTGAATGTAATACGAATGCTTCAACACAAGATAAAGATGGAGGAATTTGGTTTGGCACAATTAAAGGGGCAATACGTTATGATGCTTCACTTGATATCCAAAATAAAGTAGAACCAATTACACATATCACAAGCATTAATATGTTTTTTGAAAAAGCAGATTGGACTCCATATTCCGATTCATTAAATACAAAAACTGCTTTACCTGAAAATTTAGAATTACCATTTAATAAAAACCACCTCACATTTAATTGCTTAGCATTATCACTTACGATTCCTGAAAAAACTATGTATAGTTTTAAATTAGAAGGATTTGATCAATTATGGTCTCCCCCATCTCATCAAACTAGTACAACCTATTCTTATCTTCCTCCTGGCGATTATACTTTTTTGGTGAAAGCAATGAACAACGATGGTGTTTGGAACACTATTCCAAGTAGCTTTTCATTTAGTATTATTCCACCATTTTGGAAAACCTGGTGGTTTTATCTTCTTGTATTTGTAGCACTGATATTAACTTTAACAACACTTTACAAATTGCGGTTTAGTGCTTTACAAAAAAGAGCTGTTCAACTTCAAGAACATGTTGATTCAAAAACATTGGAACTTAGAAAAGAAAAAGAAACAGTTGAATCGCAACATAAAATTATTGAAAAGAAAAATCAAAATATTATGGCAAGTATTAACTATGCTCAACGCATACAAAGTACTGTATTGCCAATAAAAGAATCTCTTCAAAAATATTTTCCACAATCTTTTATTCTTCTCAAACCAAAAGATATTGTTAGCGGTGATTTTTATTGGTTCAAAGAAGTGGGACAAAAATTTGTAATAGCTGCTGTAGATTGTACAGGACACGGAATTCCTGGAGCTTTTATGTCACTAATAGGAAATAACTTATTAAACAATGTTGTTTATAGTAATGAAGTCACAAATCCTTCTCACATACTTCATCGTTTGCACGAAGAAATAGTAATTACCTTAAAGAAGACAGAACAAGATTCTGCTACAGTTGACGGAATGGATGTTTCTGTATGTGTAATTGACAAAAGTACAAACGAATTGGAATTTGCTTCAACCGGTCAGCCACTCATTTTTGTTAGTGATAGCAAAACAGAAATTATTAAAAGCGGAAAATATCCGCTAGGACTGATTATGAAAAAAGAAAGTGTTTACGAAACTCATAAACGTAAACTTTTAAAAAATGATACGCTATATTTATTTACAGACGGGTATGTAGATCAATTTGGAGAATACAACGATGAAAAGTTTTCAGAAGAAAGATTAAAAAATTTAGTCCAAGAAATTCAAACGCATGATATGCCAACACAATTGAACTTATTGGAAACTACTTTTATGGGATGGAAAGGAAAACTTCCCCAGCTGGATGATACACTTGTGATTGGCATAAGGATATAAAAAAATCCAGACGATAAATGTCTGGATTCAATTATATATGCAATATTATTTTTCTTAGTAAGGATTAAATACTGTTGTATCTTTTCTTTCCATTGGACGGAAACTCAATACAGGAATATCACTTTCGTTGATGATACGCTGAGCAACAGTTCCGATGAAAAACTCTTTCATGCTCAACTCAGCTTTTGTCATAATCAAAACTAAGTCAGCATCAACTTCGTGACCATAATCCATAATCATTTGAGGAATATCAGAACCACGCAATGTTTTGATAGTACAACGTACTTCTTGGTCTTTAATATATTTCCAAACTTGATTTGAATAGGAGATTAATTTGTTTTCTGCTGCTTCATCCTTTTGAGTAAGAATGGAGATAACACGGATATCAGCATTGAAGATTTTTGCCAGTTCTATTGCTTTGTTTACTTTTTCGCGGGTTTCTTTTGTTAAATCCAAAGGCAATAAGATTGTTTTACAACCATCACGGTGAACTTTTCCACGAATAGTAATAACAGGGTGTTTAGATTCGCGAACCATTTTAAAGGCATTTTTACCAATAATTTTGCCTAAAGTGATTTTTGAAGATAAACCAATCATTACAAATAAAGGGTTGATTACATCTGCAACTTTATTGATTTCCTCATAAACATTCCCCTTACGAACCATTGCTTCAACCGGTTGTCCGGATTTGGTAGAAGCTTCTTTTGCCAATTCATCAAGCTTTTTTTGAACCAATGGAGGATTTCCTTCATCTACACTCAACAATACGATTTTTGAGTTAGTTAATCGGGCAAGATTATATGTTTGGCCTAAGGCAATGATTGTTTGTTCAGTAGAATCAATAGGAACTAAGATAGAATTTCCGGGTGCAGACATGTTTTTTTTATTTTTATTTAGTTGGCAAAAGTACAAAATAAATCGTCAGAACGAAATTTTAACTATAAATTATTCCTTTTCATCTGCGTTTTTAAGTCATTCAAGTGTCTATAAATGAGTAATAATCACCTTCAAAACAGCCTAAAAAGGCAAATAAAGACTAAAAATCTTTGCCAATTAAAGAAAAGTATGTACTTTCGCTGTCCCAAAAATAGATTTTGGAATTAATATTAATCATTAAATAAACAAACAATGCCAGCAAAAATTAGATTACAAAGACATGGTAAAAAAGCTTCAGCTTATTTCCATATTGTAATTGCGGATGGTCGTGCACCTCGAGACGGAAAGTTTATTGAGAAAATTGGTACGTACAACCCAACTACAAATCCAGCAACTATTAACCTCGACAATGCTAAAGCATTAGAATGGTTAAACAAAGGTGCTCAACCAACAGATACATGTCGCGCTATCCTTTCATACAAAGGTGTGATGTTCATGAACCACTTAATGGGTGGAGTTGCAAAAGGTGCATTAACGCAAGAACAAGCAGATGCAAAATATGCAAAATGGATTGCAGAAAAAGAATCAAAAGTGAGCGGTAAAGTTGACAAATTAGCTAACGCTAAAAAAGATGCTTACAAAAACCGTATGGCTGCTGAAGCTGCTGCTAAGGAAGCAAAAGCTGCGAAAATTGTAGCTAAAAACACTCCTCCTGCAGTAGAAGAAGCTGCTCCAGTTGTTGAAGAAACTTCGACTCCGGAAGCAGAAACACCTCAAGCAGAAGCATAATTTTGAATTATTAAATTATTTAAAAGTCCCTTGAGTTGTGCTCTGGGGACTTTTTTATTACTAACAAATGAGCGACAAAAATACTTATCCAATAGGAAAATTTGAATACGGTAAAACCTATTCAGTTAGCGAAACGCAAGCCCATATTAAGGTTATTGAAGGTTTGCCTGCTTTGTTAAACTCTGTTGCCAAACAATTTACTCCTGCACTATTGAAAAAAAGTTACCGGGAAGGCGGCTGGAATGCTCAGCAAATTATTCATCACATTGCGGATAGTCATTCCAACGGTTTGATTCGTGTTAAATTAGCTTTGACAGAAAACAATCCGGTTATAAAGCCTTACAACCAAGACGCCTGGGCTGTTTTAGCTGATGTTGAAAATACACCTATTGAAGTCTCATTACAAATGACAGAAGCTATTCATATAAGATGGACAGCACTTTTGAAATCAATGACCGAAGCAGACTTTAAGAAAAAATATACTCATCCCGAATACAAAAAAGAATTTCAATTGGATGAATTTATTGCGCTGTATGCATGGCACGGGAATCATCATTGCGGACAATTAAAAGTAATTTTGAATAATGGATAAAAAGGATTGTTTTAATTTGGGATACATTGCCAGGAGAGTTGGAAATCATGGGGAACTTGGATTTGTGCTGGATGTGGATGATACAAACAGATACAAAAAGCTTGAATCTGTTTTTATAGAATTAAACAATTCACTTGTTCCTTTTTTTATTAAAAAAATTCAAATCAAAGGAAACAATGCCACTGTTACATTAGAAGGGATTGAGACTATTACAAGAGCAGAAGAACTTTTAAAGAAATCACTCTATTTGCCATTAACAGCTTTGCCTCCGCTTAAAGGAAAGAAGTTTTACTTGCACGAGTTGGCTGGATTTACTGCTACAGATAAAGCATTTGGTGAAATTGGTGTTATTACAGAAGTATTAGATTTTCCTCATCAAACCATTCTTCAAATCCGACATGGAGAAAATGACATTTTAATTCCCGCTAAGGAAGAATTTATCATCTCTATAAACCGCACTACAAAAAGCATAGAACTAAATGCTCCGGAAGGTTTGATTGACATTTATATTTCTAAAAAGGAACATGACGAGTCGGAAAAAGAGACAGACGAAGAATAGTTGACCTTTCTTATTGTTTTTCCGAAAAAAAGTTTAACTTTATAATACAATAAGAGTAAACGTTGAGCTAATCAATCTGCTTCTACTCCTTTTATGTCGAATCAAACATTCGCTTTTAAACAGTTTCAAATAGTACAAGACAAGTGCGCTATGAAAGTAGGCACGGATGCTGTTCTATTAGGCTCTTGGGTAAATTCCGCAAATGCAAAAACCATTTTAGATATTGGAACAGGAACAGGCATTATTGCTTTAATGCTTGCTCAAAAATCAGGCGCACGTATTGATGCTATTGATATAGACTTAAATGCTTATATACAGGCAACAGAAAATGTGAACAACTGCAAATGGAAAGACCATATTGAGGTACACCATATTTCTTTACAGCAATTTGCTAAAGAAAGCGACCACAAATACGATTTGATTGTAAGCAATCCACCCTATTTTATTGATTCATCAAAAGCTTCGGAAGAATCTCGTACAAACGCTCGCCATACTGATCAATTACCATTCAAGGATTTATTAAATGGAGTTTTGAAATTATTAAGTCCTACCGGAAAATTTTATGTGATTTTACCAACTAAGGAAAGCGAATTATTCAGAGAAGATGCGGAAAAGAATAAATTATTTTTGACTAAAGTAACTCGCGTAATCACTCGAACTGATAAACCGGAAAAACGTTTGTTAATGCGTTTCGAATTTATTCAACGTGCTTTTTCAGAAGATTCAATTACGATTGAAAAAGATGAAAGACATTCGTATACGGATGAATACAAGGAATTGACAAAAGATTATTATTTAGCTTTTTAAATTCCCTTTTCTACAAACTTTACACCCAAGGTTTCCAATTCAGCTAATACAGGTTCGTATATTTCTTTTGTTGTAGGAATCACAACACCTCTTGCTTTTATTTTGCCTTGAAGAATAAGTTTTGCAGAAATTGCTAATGGCAAACCAACGGTCTTCGCCATTGCTGTGTAGGTTTGGTCTTCGCCTTTGACAACTAATGAAGATTTAATTTTTTTAGTCTGTCCTTTCAACGAATACTCAAATTCATGTTGCATAACAATCATGTCTTTATCGTTTTCTTTCAGCAACCATTTCTCTTCTAATAAATCTTGCAATATTTGTGCAGGAGTAGCATCTTTCAAACGAATTTTTCTATCGGTTAAAATTTCCAACCATTCAATTTTACTTAGCGTTTCAGCATCCATTTCATTACCCATAAAAGCAATTAATTTTTCTTTTACAGATTGTTTTCCTTGCGGAAGAAAAGCTTCTAACAATTGCTTATATGTTAACGTTTCGGATGCTTCTATTTTATAAGAATCATCTGTCAAACCTAATTTCACAAATACATTCCATGCCTTGCAATAGCCAGGCATACGTAATGTACCGCGTAGCATAGTTGGAATTTTTTCTAAATTATAAATTTTACGATATGACAAAGAATCGCGATTTGCATAAGCATCAAACTTTCCATAACCATCCATTTCGATTGTACATATTTGTGTAAACAAACGATTGTAAGGAATGTATTTGTATTCTCCGTTTTCAATAAACTGTGCAGTTCCTTGTCCGGCCAAAACCACATTGCGTGGATTCCAGGAAAATTTATATCCCCATGGATTATCGTTACATTCTGGAGCAACCAAACCACCGCAAAACGATTGAAAAGACGTTAATTCTCCTCCTTGTTCATGAATATGATCAATTACTTTCATTGCAGAAGCATGATCAATGCCTGGATCCAGACCAATTTCATTCATCAAAATAATTCCGGCAGCTTTTGCATCAGCATCCAATTCTTTCATTTCTTTTGATACATATGATGCAGTTGCCAAATGTTTTTTATACTTCACACAATCTTTAGCCACATTCATATGCATAAACGCAGGAAGCATTGAGATAACAATATCAGCACGTTTTATTTCTTCTTCACGCTGAGCATCGTTATTAATATCAAATTGAATGGCTCTTGCATTTGAATGTCCGGCTGTTTTTTGTTTTACTAAATCCAACGACACATCACCAACAGTTACATTCCAGTTTTCTTTAACGGAATGAGTCAACAAATAATTGATAAGGGAAGATGCGGAGCGACCAGCTCCTATGACTAAAATGTTTTGCATAAAAATATATGAATATGATGCGAAGATAACCAAAATGTTACCTCATCAAATACCTAATATGATTTTGAATCCAATTCAAATGCATAAACTCACCCGGTGTTGTAGCTTTATGCTTGCGTTGCTGAACTTTTTTCGACAAGTCATCAAGTAATTTTCTTTTGCTTTCCTTGTCTTCTAATAAAACAGTAGCTAAATCAAGAATCAAATCGTATGATTTTAGTTGTTCCAAATAACTCTTAACCTGCTTATCGTCTAACAATTTTATAGCTTTTTCAAATTCTTTTTTAATAATTAATAATTTTACTTTCAATGCAAAAGTCTGTTCCAGTGAGGCTTGAACATTCTCCGTTTTTTTTACTTTTTTAATATAATCTTCCACTTGATCCATTAAAAATCCTAAATCCATTTTATATGTTTGCGGAAATGCATCTGAAATGATTCTGGCTTTTTGTACATAAGCAAATGATAATTTATCCAATTGATTATTCTCCTTTAAAAATTTGACAAACAAATCGGTGGTTTCATTTGCTTCAGAGGAATGACCAGCCATTGATTGTGCTGTAGATAAATTAAAATACAACGATTCTGTTTTATGTATTTTTAATACCGAATCATTATCGTGTACCAAATCCCAGGAATCTTTCATTAAATGATACGCTTCATTGAATTCACATCTGTTAAAATGATAAAACATAGTGATATGATTAAAATGAAAATGCTGGAATTTTGAATAGTTAACTTTATAACTCAGCAAAGGTATTTCAGGGTTTTTAGCAAATAGTTTTTTAAATGCCGTCAGATGTCTGCTAACTACTTGCTGATAATGCAAATAATCCTGAGAACCCAATTTGTAATACATCGACATGTGATGATAACACATTAAAAAACGAGGATACTCTTTGTTTTTTTCGGCTAAATCTTTAATAATCGACAATTCATGTTTTGCAAATTTTATCCCTTTTGTATAATTAATTTCATACAATTTTCTAGCAAGAAATTGACAACGATTCATATCGTACTGCAAGTTAATAGACTTATCAAGCCTTTCAAACAAGGGCTTGTTTCTTTCCAAACGATTGAATGATTGATTTAAAAAAATCAACTGATCGATAATATCAGGAAGTAATTCGAAGATGTTTTTTTTCCAACAAGCTTTTTCTAATTCAACTAATTCTTTGTACGCACCTTCTTTGTTGGTCGCAGAAGTAAGATTTTTGTTTCTGTATAAAACAAGCTGCTCTTCAGTAAGCAGTTCTCCTGTTTGATTATCTGAAGTAGATTTCAGTAATTCATCGTGGATTTTTTTACGAAGCTTGAAATACCTGTTTTCTAAAACCGAATAAGGATTTTTATCTCTGTCTCCCCCATAAATATAAGCAACTGCATCGGAGTTCTTATAATTACGATTGCTGCATTTATTCAAAAAATCTAACAACTTCATTCCAACAGGCGAATCTTTGAACTTGAAACTAAGTTCAGAAGTCTCAATTTCATTCAGCTTTTTATAATCATCGTACAGCTTCTTGTTCATGCTTGTTGCTTAAAATATATTTCCTAAAAATAGAAAATAAGAATCATATCTAAAATTTATGTGCTCTTTTTCTTACCTTTGTAGTATGCAAAAACGATTTCTTGTATTTAGCGGTTTTTCAGGAGCAATAGGAGTTGCACTGGGCGCAATGGCTGCACACTTTTTAAAATCAAAATTAGAAACAGGTTTAATTACTGAAGCCAATTTACAAGCATTTGAAACAGCTGCCAAATATCAATTATACCACAGTTTAGCGCTTTTTGCAATCGCAATTTTTGTCGATAAATTTAATGAGAAGATGATAGCAAAAGCAGGATATTGCTTCATGGCAGGCATTGTACTTTTCTCAGGTTCACTTTATCTGTTAACTACTTCTAAATTAATGGGACTTGGTGATATGCGTTGGCTCGGACCAATTACTCCAATCGGAGGTGTTTTCTTTATTGTTGGATGGTTGTTGATTGCTTTTGCTGGAATGAAGAAAAGGTAATTGATTTTAGATGTTAGATATTCGATAATTTAGATGGTTAATTTGAATTCAAAATTTATTTCTCCAAAATCCAAGCATCCAATATCTAAAAATCCAATATCTAAGAATCTAATATCTAAAAATCCAATATCTAACATCTAATGAACAATTACGCCAAGTACAAAGGAATGATGCGTAAAATAGCCGACATTCAATATTCTTCTGCTGTTTTATCATGGGATCAAGAAACTTATATGCCACCAAAAGGTGCGAATTTCAGAGCACAACAATTATCTACATTAGCCGGAATCGGGCATGAATTGGCTACTTCAAAGGAGCTTGGTGAAATTCTAAATGCACTTTCTTCGGATGCATCCCTTTCAGAAAAAGAAAAAAGGAATATTAAACAGTCGTTGAAAAACTATAACGACAATTTAAAATACACAACTGCCTTTGTTGAAGAGTTAAGTAAAACAATCTCAGAAACCTTCCAGGCATGGCAGAAAGCAAAGGCAGACAACAACTTTGCGCTATATGCTCCATATCTTGAAAAACTCGTAAAATTAAAACGGGAAGAATGCAAACTATTAGGAACATTTGCTCATCCTTATGATGCGTTGCTGAATCAATATGAACCAGGTGCGAAAACAGCGGATTTAGAACTGCTGTTTACTGATGTAAGGAATCAATTAGTGGCTTTCGTAAAGAAAATAGCTGCAAAGCCTCAAAATGAGGATAAATTCATGTTTTTGCATTTCGATAAAACCAAACAATGGGAATTTGGCTTGGATTTGTTAAAACAAATGGGCTATGATTTTGAAGGCGGACGACAAGATGCTTCATCACACCCTTTTACTACAAACTTTAGTTCTCAGGATGTTCGCGTAACAACTCGTGTAAACGAAAAAGATATAAATGAAATGATATGGAGTTGTATTCATGAAGGCGGACATGCTTTGTACGAGCAAGGTTTGCCATCAGAAGAATATGGTTTACCATCAGGCGAATATGTTTCATTGGGAATTCATGAATCACAATCCAGATTATGGGAAAACAATGTTGGCAGAAGTTTAGGATACTGGAAAGGGAATTTTTCAAAACTTACAAAAGCGTTTCCTGATAACTTTAAATCCGTAAGCTTTGAAGATTTTTACAAAGCTATGAACATTGTAAAACCTTCTTTAATCAGGACTTCAGCAGATGAATTGACTTATCATTTTCATGTATTGATTCGTTTTGAAATTGAAAAAGCTTTGATAGAAGGTACTATTGAAGTAAATGATTTGTCTTCCTACTGGAATAGTAAATACAAAGAGTATTTAGGATTGGACGTTCCATCTGATTCCAAAGGCGTTTTGCAGGATATACATTGGAGTCACGGTAGTTTCGGTTATTTCCCAACATATTCTTTGGGTAGTTTTTATGCGGCTCAATTTTTTGCTCAAGCTAAGAAAGAAATAAAAGGACTTGAATCTGAAATTGAAAAAGGAAATATGAAGCCACTATTGGATTGGTTAAGAGAAAAGGTACACAAGCATGGGAAATATTATTCTGCTGAAGAATTGTGCATTTCTATTACAGGGGAAAAGCTGAATTTTAAGTATTTTATGGATTATGCTACAAATAAGTATACCCAGCTATATAATTTATAAATCACCTACAAATACTTCTTCTTTATCGAATATTTATCAACACTTTTATTGATATTTCTTGTTTATATAAAACACCTAAAATATTAACAATCAATATTTTAATATTGTTCATTTAAATCAATTTTAAAAGTTAAAAACTATATTTTAGTCGAAAAAACCTCCATTCATCGCCTAAGTTTGCTACTTTTGTGCTTTCATTTTTACAAAAAACCATAAACACTAAAAAATCTAGAAATGAACGAATTTGGAATTAAGGGAAAGAACTCAAGTATTGCGAGTTTAGGACTTGAAAACGTATCAGCTGCATATTGGAATTTAAATGCTGCTGAATTAGTAGAAGAAACGATTGTGCGTGGAGAAGGAATGCTTACTGATACTGGAGCATTAGCTGTTGACACAGGCGAATTTACTGGTCGCTCACCAAAAGACAAATTTATTGTAGAAGACTCAAAAACTAAAGACACAATTTGGTGGGGAGATGTGAATTTTAAATTCGATGCTTCTAAATTTGATTCGCTTTACAACAGAGTTTGTGCATACTTAGGAGGAAAAGAAGTTTACGTTCGTGATTCTTATGCTTGTGCTGACCCGAAATACCGCTTAAACATTCGCGTGGTGACTGAGTATCCTTGGTCGAACCTTTTCGCAAACAACTTATTTTTACGTCCTACAGTTGATGAAATAATGAATTTTGAAGCGGAATGGACAATCATCTGCGCGCCAGGATTCAGAGCAAATCCAGCAATTGACGGAACTCGTCAACACAACTTCACTATTTTAAACATGACTAAAAAGGTTATTTTAATTGGTGGTTCAGGGTATACTGGTGAAATTAAAAAAGGGATATTCTCATTATTGAATTATATTTTACCTCACGAAAAAGGAGTTTTATCAATGCATTGCTCTGCAAACATTGGTAAAGATGGCGATACGGCTATTTTCTTTGGATTATCAGGAACAGGAAAAACAACTATATCAGCAGATCCAAACCGTGGATTAATTGGTGATGATGAGCATGGCTGGAGCAACGAAGGTGTATTTAACTTCGAAGGTGGTTGCTATGCTAAATGTGTTGATTTAACAAAAGAAAAAGAACCTGAAATTTTCGGAGCTGTGAAATTTGGTTCTTTATTGGAAAACATCGAATACTACGAAAACACTTCTACTGTTGATTTTTCAAACATTTCAAAAACAGAAAACACACGTGTTGGTTACCCAATTCATTTTATTCACAATGCAGTTGAGCCATCTGTAGGAAATGTTCCAAAAAACATTTTCTTCTTAACATGTGATGCTTATGGTGTATTGCCTCCTATTTCAAGATTAACAACAGGACAAGCAATGTATCACTTCATTTCAGGATATACAGCAAAAGTGGCTGGAACAGAAATGGGAATTACAGAGCCTACTTTAACTTTCTCTGCTTGTTTTGGAAAAGTATTTTTGCCATTACACCCAACAAAATATGCCGAGTTATTAGGTAAAAAATTAAAAGAAAACAAAGTAAACGTTTGGTTAATAAACACTGGCTGGTCAGGCGGTTCGTTTGGTGTTGGAAGTCGTATGAAATTATCTTACACACGTGCAATGATTACTGCAGCTTTAACCGGACAACTGAATAACATCAAATGTGAAACACTTCCGATTTTTGGATTACAAATTCCAACTGAATGTCCAAACGTTCCTGCTGAAATCTTAAACCCACGCAAAACATGGGCTGATAAAGATGCTTACGATGCTACTGCAAATAAATTAGCAGCATCATTCAACAAAAACTTTGAGCAATACGCAAGTGCTGCAAACGAAGAAATATTAGCGGCAGCTCCGAAAGTAGCTGTGAATGCTTAGGTTTTTATACTCCATTAAATTATTTATAGAAAAGCCTTTCCACAACGGAAAGGCTTTTTTATTTCCTTTATCACCCCATCACTTGATCACTTAGTTACCTAGTCACCTTTTTCCTACATTTGCACCCATGCACCTATTCTACACACCCGACATCACAACTGATATTTACACTCTCAACGAAGAGGAAAGCAAACATTGTGTTCGTGTACTTCGCTTAAACGAAGGTGATAAAATACAATTGATTGATGGTGTTGGCGGATTTTATGAAGCTGAGATTACCGACAATAATCCAAAACGCTGCTCCGTAAAAATCATACATCATAAAAAAGAGCTTGGCAAACGCAACTGGCAATTACACATTGCAATTGCTCCAACCAAAAATATGGATCGACTAGAATGGTTCATTGAAAAAGCAACTGAAATAGGAATTGATGAAGTATCATTAATCGATTCAAAAAACTCTGAACGAACAATTGTAAAGACCGAACGCATTCAAAAAGTGGCAATTTCGGCCATTAAACAAAGTTTAAAAGGATATCTCCCAAAAATCAATGAAGTGGTTGATTATAAAAAGTTCATTGCTTTAACGAAAGATTTTAAGGGTGAGAAGTTTATTGCGCATTGTCAGTCTACAGGGTTGCCGCATATAAAGAAATTGTATTCACCCAAACAAAACGCATTGATTTTAATCGGACCCGAAGGTGATTTCACAATGGAAGAAGTAAAATTCGCTTTGCAAAATGGATTTAAAGAAATTAGTCTAGGAGAAAGCAGATTGAGAACTGAGACTGCTGCGTTATATGCTTGTGCTGCTTTGAATGTGTTGAACGAGTAAAACTACCTTCTTCTGAACTCCGAACAAATAATAGAAGTAGCAATAGCCGCATTTAGCGACTCCGCCTCTCCACTACCCGATTTGTAATGCGAAAAAGATGGAATACTTATTTTATCAGTAATTAATTTTTGTACTTCATCTGAAATCCCACGCGACTCATTTCCAATAACAATAAGTCCTTCAGAGGCTAATTTTTCTGTATAAATATTTTTTCCTTCTAATAAAGCTCCATACACAGAAACTTTAAACTTTGAACTTTGAACTTGCAAAAACTCTGTAAGCGAAGTATAATGCACTTTTATTCGAGCAATAGATCCCATCGTGGATTGAACCACCTTCGGATTAAACGCATCCACTGTTTCGGAGCTACAAACAATGTTTTCAATTCCAAACCAATCTGCAATACGAATAATCGTTCCTAAATTTCCCGGATCTTTAATATCGTCCAACACCAATGTCAACTTAGCTTTCAACGATTCGTTATCTAAAACATAATTAGGCGTTTCACAAACAGCCAACACTTCATTTGCTTTTGTTAAAGAAGAAATGCGTTCCAATTCATTTTCTTTTATCTCAAATCGCTCAAGTGTAGCTGGAATTACATTGTTTCTTAAAAAATCAGAAGTAGCATACACTTGCTTCACAACAATAGTAGAATTCAACAATTCGGGCACAATTTTAGCTCCTTCAGCAATGAACAATTGATGCTCTTCTCTGTATTTTTTTTGCTTTAAAGAGTTTATGAAACTAATCTGGCTTTTCGAAAGCATTTTTGTAAGTTAAAGAAATTTAAATCCACTATTTTGCATTGCCACAAAGGTATCCACCTAATCACTTAATCACCTAGTCACTTAGTTACCATTTTGTAAGCACAAATGTAGTAATTTAGTAGCCTGAGTAGAGTACAATTTTATTATTGAACGTGACCAACCATACCACTTATAATAAGTTTATCGTTATCGGGCTAATTCCCTTGTTATTGTTTGCATGCCGACCCGTTCGCAAGCTGAAACAAGGCGAATATCTACTTCAGAAAAATCACATCATTGATAAAGATACCAAAATAGATAAAGGAGAGATTGAAGCATATATCAAACAAAAACCCAATCGTAAAATTTTATTGCTCTTCCGCTTTCACCTTTGGTTGCACAATTTAGCGAACGAAGAACGAATTAAACGTAAACGGATTGTTCATGATAAAAAAAATGAAAACCGTAATAACAGAAGAATAGGAAAAGGTAAAAAACCAAAAGAATATAACCGACAATTATTTGGCGAATGGCTCTTAAATGTTAGCGAACCGCCTGTTATTTATGATTCTTTACTTGCAAAAAAATCTGCGAAACAAATAAAATTGTTTTTAAATAACAAAGGCTATTTCATTAGTTCAGTGAGTGATTCGGTTGTTCATTGGAGACGAAAAAAACGTGCAAGTGTTTATTTTACTATCACTGCTCAAAAACCTTATCTAATCAATAATGTAGAATATAAAATTCCGGATGCATTATTAAACTATTATATACTTGCCGATACCGCGAATTGCTTAATAAAACCAGGCAAGAATTACGATGTAGATGTGATGCAACAAGAACGAGAGCGAATTACAAACGAATTAAGCAATAACGGATATTATCTTTTTACTAAAGATTATATTTATTATGAAGTTGACACGACTTTGCCGGATAATAAAATCAATGTCACTCTTGGTATAAAAAACTTTGCTTATAAATATTCTGATTACTCTGATTCTATTGTAGAACGTCCACATCAGCGATTCTACATTAAAAATGTTTATATCCAACCCGACTATGTTTCCAAAAAAATGGATTATTTAAAAAAGGATACTATAAGAATAGAATCAGGAACCGGAAAGGAAATTGCGGATTCTGTAAAAGGAAAAGAAGTTGATTATTATATTTTGCATACAGAAAGTTTAAAATTTAAAACAAGGGTTTTATTGAATTGTGTTTTTGTCAGAAAGCCTGAATTGTATCAATTACAAAATGTGGAGGATACTTACAAAAGATTATCCGAATTAAAATCGTTTAAAACAATAAATATCTTTTTTAAACCGGCCGGTGGAGATTTTCTTGACTGTCACATTCAACTTAGTCCCATTGCCAAACAATCTTTCACACTTGAAACAGAAGGAACAAACACCGGTAACGGCAATTTAGGAATCTCAGGAAGTATTGTTTATCAGAATAGAAATTTATTTAAAGGTGCTGAAGTGCTGGAGTTAAGGTTAAAAGGCGGTATTGAAGCACAAAAAACTGCGAACAGTAATTCGGCAAACATTAGTCCTACATCACAATTCAACACTATTGAAATTGGTCCTGAAATGAATATTTATGTTCCAAGGTTTGTGATTCCTTTCAATGTTAAAGCTTCTAAACGTTCTAATCCAAAAACTATTTTTACCAGTTCGTTTAACTTTCAGCAACGCCCCGACTATACAAGATACATCACTAACCTTTCTTTTTCCTACACATGGAAAGAGACTGCTAAAAAACGCCATACAATCAGCCCGTTTGTTATAAATTTTGTAAAAGTAGATTTACAAACTAATTTCTTGGATAACATTAATGATTTGTATTTGATCAACAGCTTTACAGACCACTTGGCAACAAGCACACGATACACTTTTACTTTTAATGAGCAAAACACAAAAAAGGAAGAGAACTTTACTTTCTTCAGAGCAAGTGGTGAATCATCAGGAAATATTTTAAGAGGAATATACAATACTGCAAACTCATTTAATGAAAACACATTTGCAAAAGATAACAACGGAAGTTATACTTTATTTGATGTGGCTTATTCACAATATCTGCGTGTAGATGGCGACTTAAGGTATTATTTTAATTCCAACGAAATCAACAAAGTCGTTTTCAGAATTGCTGCAGGAATAGGAAAACCTTTAGCAAACTTTAAAGCATTACCTTTTGAGAGAAGTTTTTTTAGTGGCGGTGCAAACGGAATTAGAGCATGGCAAGCAAGAACTCTAGGCCCTGGTTCTTACAATGACGGAGAAGAAATATCGTTCGGACAAATTGGAGATGGTCAAATTGAAGCCAATGTTGAATACCGTTTCAAAATGTTTAAGATGTTGAAAGGTGCAATATTTGTAGATGCCGGAAATACCTGGTTGCAGAAAAAAGATGTTGGTCGCCCTGGTGGAGATTTTCAATTCGACAGATTCTCAAAAGAAATTGCCGTAGGTTCAGGAATAGGATTACGAGCTGATTTCAGCTTTTTCATTATTCGCTTCGATGTTGGTTTAAAAGTGCGGGATCCAAAATTTGATGAAAACAAAAGATGGGTTATTCAAAATTTATTTGATGCTGAGTGGAAACGGGTTTACAGATTGGAAAACAGCAACAGAAAATACGACTTTTTCACGTTTAACTTGGGGATAGGATACCCATTCTAATGGTTCATTTTTGTTCAAAATCCTTTATAAAAACACACAGAACGGGTATTCCCGACTAATGATCCAATGAACTAATGAACCAATGAACTTTTTATTATCTTTGCCTTCCTAAAAATTCAGTTATCTGTTAATGGTTAATTTGGAAACAACCTTATAACTTTATTACCTTATAACTTTATAACTAAAAAAAGATGGCATCTAAAAAAATAGAAGAGTTATTGGGCGCTAATGCTGGCCTGTTAAGTCACACTTGTAAAACCATTTCAAAATATACTATTCATTTACCTGGAAACGATTTTGTAGATCGTATTTTCCAGCAAACCAACAGAAATCCACAGGTTTTGCGTAGTTTGCAACAATTGTACGGAACTGGAAGATTAGCTAATACTGGTTACATGAGCATTTTACCTGTCGACCAGGGAATTGAACACAGCGCTGGTGCTTCTTTTGCTCCAAATCCAATCTATTTTGATTCTGAAAATATAGTAAAATTAGCGATTGAAGGTGGCTGTAACGCAGTAGCATCAACATACGGAGTATTAGCATCCGTATCCCGCAAATACGCTCATAAAATTCCTTTCATCGTAAAAATCAATCACAACGAATTTTTGACTTACCCTAATAAGTTTGACCAAATAATGTTCGGAACTGTTGAAGAAGCTTGGAACATGGGCGCTGTAGCAGTTGGAGCAACTATTTATTTTGGTTCACCTGAATCATCGCGCCAAATTGTGGAAGTAGCACAAGCTTTTGCAAGAGCTCACGAACTAGGAATGGCAACTGTTTTATGGTGTTATACACGTAACAATGCATTCAAAAAAGATGGAGTTGATTACCACACTGCAACCGATTTATCATCACAGGCAAATCATTTGGGAGTAACTATTCAAGCAGATATTATTAAACAAAAATTATCGGATAAAAACGGTGGATACACTGCAGTAAATTTTGGTAAAACACACCCAAAAGTTTATTCTGAATTAACTACTGATAATCCAATTGACTTATGTCGCTACCAAGTAGCGAATTGCTACATGGGAAGAATGGGATTAATTAATTCAGGAGGAGAATCAAAAGGAGCATCGGATTTAGCAGAAGCGGTTACTACAGCAGTAATTAATAAACGCGCTGGTGGACAAGGTTTGATATCCGGAAGAAAAGCATTCCAAAAACCGGTTAAAGAAGGTGTTGAATTGTTGAATACGATTCAAGATGTTTATTTAGATAAGACTATTACAATAGCATAAACAAATAGAGAATTAGAGAAATGGAAAATTAGAGAAATGGAAAATTAGAGAAATGGAAAATTAGAGAATTTTTAAATCTCCAATTCACCAAATCTCCAAATCAATAATTTTAAAATATGAGTTGGTTTAAACGTATAAAAGAGGGTATCACAACATCAACAAAGGAGAAAAAAGAAACTCCTGAAGGTCTTTGGTACAAATGTCCTTCCTGCAAAAAGATTACAAACACTACGGAACATGAGTTAAACTTATTTGTTTGTCCAAGCGAAGACTGTCAATACCACGAAAAAATAGGTTCTGCAGAATATTTCAAAATCATTTTCGATGATGGAGAATATGTTGAATTGAACGAAAACCTCACTGCTGGTGACCCGCTAGAGTTTGTGGATACAAAAAAATATGTGGACAGATTGGTGGATACCGCTAAAAAGACCAATTTAAAAGACGCTTTGAGAACAGGACACGGGAAAGTTGACGGAGAAGATTTGGTGATTGCCTGTATGGACTTCAGTTTTATTGGTGGTTCGATGGGTTCTGTAGTAGGTGAAAAAATCGCAAGAGCTTGTGATTATTGTATAGAAAAACGAATTCCATTAATGATTATCTCCAAATCAGGCGGTGCCCGTATGATGGAGGCAGCTTTCTCTTTAATGCAAATGGCGAAAACTTCTGCTAAACTGTCCTTGATGTCGGAAGCAAAAGTTCCTTATATCTCTTTCTTAACCGATCCTACAACGGGTGGTGTTACTGCATCGTATGCAATGTTGGGAGATTTAAATATTGCTGAACCTGGCGCTTTAATTGGATTTGCCGGTCCGCGTGTTGTGAAAGAAACCATAGGAAAAGACTTACCAAAAGGCTTCCAAACCTCTGAATTTGTGCTAGAACATGGCTTTTTAGACAAAATTGTTAACCGTAAGGAATTGAAGGCTAAATTGGGGCAATTGCTGAAGATGTTCAAGAATTAGTGATAAGGTGATGGAGTGATGGGGTGATGAGGTAAAAATGCTCTTGAATGTTACTACTTCCGTACTTTTATCACTTTATAACCTTATAACTTTATCACCATACTATTGTCTCTTAATGGTCTGACGCATTTTTCTTAAAAAAATGCTTGTTAATAACGAAATTTATCTATCTTTGCAGTCCTTAAAATAAAAACAATAAAGACGAATACAATGTATTTAACATCAGAAATTAAAAAAGACATTTTCAAAAAGCACGGAAAATCAGAGAAAGATTCAGGTTCTTCTGAAGGACAAATCGCTTTGTTCTCTCACAGAATTGACCATTTGACTGAGCATTTGAAAACAAACAAAAAAGATTTTGGAACACAAAAATCTCTTATCGCCTTAGTAGCTAAAAGACGTAGCTTATTGGATTACGTTAAAGCAAACGATATCGAAAGATACCGTGCTATCGTTAAGAAATTAGATTTAAGAAAATAATTGAATTTCTTAAGATAACCTTTACAAAAGGCATTCTACCAAAAAGTAGGATGCTTTTTGTGTATATACACACAAAGAATTTTCATAAAAATTAAATAATAAAGAGGTAAAGAAAACAATAAATTAAAAACAAAAAAACATGTCACAAATTGGAATTACACACACGTTCGCACTGGCTGATGGACGTGAAATCACACTCGAAACAGGAAAATTAGCAAAACAAGCAGACGGATCTGTAGTAGTGAAAATGGGCAACACTATGTTGCTTGCAACAATCGTATCTAACAAAGATGCAAAAGAGGGAACAGACTTTTTACCATTGTCTGTTGATTACCAAGAAAAATTCGCTTCTGCTGGTCGTTTCCCGGGAGGATTTTTTAAGCGTGAAGCAAAAATTTCTGATTACGAAGTATTAATTTGTCGTTTGGTTGACCGCGCTTTGCGCCCACTCTTCCCTTCCGACTATCACTCAGATACACAAGTATTAATTTCATTAATTTCTGGAGATAAAAACACAATGCCTGATGCATTAGCTTGTTTAGCAGCATCTGCAGCAATTTCAGTTTCTGATATTCCGTTTGACGGGCCAGTTTCTGAGGTACGCGTGGGAAAAATTGATGGTAAATTGGTTATCAATCCATCAGTTGAAGAAAATGCAAAATCTACTTTAGATATGATTATCGCTGCATCTATGAAGGACATCATGATGGTGGAAGGTGAAATGAGCGAAATTTCTGAAACAGAAATGTTGGAAGCAATTAAATTCGGACACGAAGCAATTAAATTACAAATCAATGCTATCAAGGAATTAGTTGCAAAAGTGGAAGCTGTAAAAGGTAAAATTGTTAAACGCGAATATTGCCACGAAACAAACGATGCTGAATTGGAAGCACGTATCCACAGAGATCTTTATGATAAAGCATACGCAGTTGCAAAATCACAGAACCCAAATAAAAAAGAGCGTGGTGCTGCTTTCAAAGCTGTTGTAAATGATTATATCGAAGCTTTCACTGAAGAAGAAAAAGCAACAATCAACCTTTCGTTGGTTAAAAAATATTATCATGATGTTGAGTACGATGCTGTTCGCAGATTCGTATTGGATGAACGTGCTCGTTTAGATGGCCGTAAAACAGACCAAATCCGCCCTATCTGGAGCGAAATTGGTTACTTGCCTTCTGCTCACGGTTCAGCAGTTTTCACTCGTGGTGAAACGCAATCGTTGACAACAGTAACTTTGGGAACTAAATTAGATTTACAATCTATTGATAGAGCATTGTACCAAGGACAAAACAACTTTATGTTACACTATAACTTCCCTGCATTTTCTACAGGTGAAGTAAAACCAAACCGTGGACCAGGAAGACGTGAAGTTGGACATGGTAACTTGGCTGAACGTGCTTTAAGAAAAGTACTTTCTCCAGAAAATCCATATACTGTTCGTGTTGTTTCTGATATATTGGAATCAAATGGTTCATCATCTATGGCAACAGTTTGTGCTGGAACATTAGCATTGATGGATGCCGGAGTAAAAATTACAAAACCAGTTTCTGGTATTGCAATGGGATTGATCACTGATGATAAAGGAAAATATGCAATTCTTTCTGACATCTTAGGGGATGAAGATCACTTA
>SXGT01713342.1_pt1 | contig 52266 bp, 49 predicted proteins | sample 3176221 | NCBI WGS metagenome assembly SXGT01 (sample SAMN11356862, study PRJNA531348) | freshwater metagenome | isolation source: freshwater sample F1-120 | place: China: Fuxian Lake, Yuxi | collected 2017-12-25
ATCGAAATGAAACGCGGCAAGGCTTCACCTTACTCCATGGATGCCAACCTGCTGCATATCTCCTATGAAGGAGGCGTACTGGAAGACCCCTGGGCCGAACCGGAAGAAGACATGTGGCGCTGGAGTGTGTCACCGGAAGCGGCTCCCGATAAAGCCCATTACCTGGAACTGACTTACCAGGGCGGTGATGTGGTGGCCATCGACGGCGAAACCCTGAGTCCGGCCACGATTCTGGCCCGCCTCAACCAGATCGGGGGAGCCAACGGTATCGGTCGACTGGACATCGTCGAAAACCGCTACGTCGGCATGAAGTCCCGTGGTTGTTATGAAACCCCGGGGGGGACCCTGCTGCTCAAGGCGCATCGGGCCATCGAATCCCTGACCCTGGATCGCGAAGTGGCTCACCTCAAGGATGAACTGATGCCACGCTACGCCAGCCTCGTTTATAACGGGTATTGGTGGAGTCCGGAGCGGAAACTGTTGCAAGGCCTGATCGATCAGTCCCAGGCCACGGTCAATGGGGTGGTTCGCCTGAAACTGTACAAGGGAACCGTTGCGGTCGTCGGGCGTAAATCGGATGACAGCCTGTTTGACATGAACATCGCCACCTTTGAAGACGATCAAGGCGCGTATAACCAGAAAGATGCCGAGGGCTTCATCAAACTGAATGCCCTGAGAATGCGGATTGCCGCCGTCAAGGGGCGTAGCACCTGATTCTTGCTCCCAGGAGGTGATTTCCATGTCGATTTATCATGCCCTCGTACTCAACCTGCACCAACCTGCCGGTAATCTGGATCATCTGCTGACCCATGAACCCTGGGAGGCGCGGGCCATCCTGCAGGCCTATGATCGTATCCCGCGTTTTCTTTGGGGTTATGAAGACATTGGCCGGGTTCACCTGTCGTTGTCGGGAACCCTTTTGGAAAATCTGTCTGATCGCGCCTTTCAGGAGCGGGTGTATGGTATCGTCGATTGCGGTTCCCTGCTGTGGCATCTGCAAAACGAGCGGATCATCGACATTCTGGGAACCGGCTACTATCACCCCGTGTTTCCGCTGATCCCTGAAGCCGACCGTCCAACCCACATCCGTCGCTGGTTGAGTGCGGCCAGCCACCTGTTCTGGCGTACCGGCTTTCAGGGGTTCTGGCCGCCGGAAATGGGGTTCAGCATGGAACTCATTCCGCTGCTCAAACAGTATGGTTTCCGCTATGTCATCGTCGACAGCGAACACATCGAACCGGTAACGCCCATGGATTGGCATGAATTGCGTTACCGGCCCCATCTGGCGCGTTATGGTCAGGATGAGATCATCGTGGTGGTCAGGGACAGGGAGCTGTCTGATGCGCAGGAATCGGGCATGGACTACGGCTGGTTCATCAAGGAAGTAGCCCTGCGTACCCAGTGGTGTGACTTCGAGCCACTCGTCACCACCTGCACCGATGGTGAGAACGGCGGCTGGTTTCGCAACACCAATAACGATGTGAATTTCTGGGGCGGGTTTTACCGGGAATTACTGGAGGAGGCACGCCGCAAATCGCTGTTGCAGCCGGTGTTCATTCGTGACTATCTGGATCGGCACCCGGTCGAAACCGAAGTCAGGGTTAAAACCGGTGCCTGGAATACCGGTTGGCATCACGGGCGGGATTTTCTGCAATGGACGGGATCGTCCATTCAGCGTGAGGCCCTGCAACGGGTAGAAGCCGTCAGTGCCGACCTGCACACGGCCTTGTCGGCTCTGACCGCGACTGAACAAGACGGCATCGAGGCGGATGCCGCCCTCAACGAAGCCCACTGGCGGTTATTGCGGGCAGAAACCAGTTGCCATTTTTACTGGGGTGAAGACTGGGTACACCGTTGTCATGAAGATCTGGATCAGGCGGTGGCGGCTTTGGGACGATACCGTCAGGCTTGTTGAGTTATCGGGGCACGGATTCGGAACCGTGTCCCAAAACTCACAGATAATTGAACAACGATAAACCCTGTACCTTGGTGTAGGCTTGCTGGGAGGCTTGCAGGGCCGTTTGATGCAGGTTGAACCGGCTGATGACCTCGGCGTAATCCGCATCCTGGACATCCGACAGATTTTGTCGGGAATCGAGGATGAATTTTTCCAGCAAGCTGCCTTGATGATCGAGGGTATTGAGACGCGCACCAACGTCTACCCGTGCGTCCGACAGGCTGTTCAGGCTGGCATCCAGATCCTGAAGCGCGTAGTTGGCTATTTGGTTGACTTCCTCCAGCGGCAAATTGCCCGTAAATGCATTTTCCAGTTTCAGCAGGGTATTGAAAATGCTGCGGGTGGCTTTTTCAGTGCCGGTGGTCGTCGTAGTCGTAACGGTTTCGCTGACAGTTGTATCGGTTTCCGTTACCCCATCGCCTGAATCAACCCCCTCTGTTACGGGGGCAAGTGGATCGACTGGCTCGCCTTCAGTGACCGCAGTGTCAGTTGGGGGTAGGGCATCTGTTTCCGTGGTGGATGTCGGCTTCACGGTGTTTACAGCAGGGTCAGATGTCGGGATGTTTTCAAAAATCGAAAATCCGCTGTGGCTGGCTGCCATGAAAATACCCGGGCCTATCTGTATCCTGGTTTGATAGCGATCTCCCTGATACACCACGGTGGGTACCGTACTTGAGGAATCGAAATCAAACGGCTTGGTATCTGATTTGGAACCGGAAAATATATAGTCCCCACTGTGATTTTTTGTATTGGCGATATCCATCAAGGCCTGTGTCATTTCGTGGATCTCACGCCCTATCGCCTCCCGGTCTGATCCGTTATAGCTGGCATTCAGTCCGGTGAGGGTTAATTCCCTGACGCGGTTGAGAATGTTGCTGGCCGAGTCCAGTGCCGTGTCCTCGTTATTCAGGCGAAGTTCAATTGCTGAAATATTTTTCTGATACTGGGTATTCGCAGCAATGGAAGCTTTGTAATCCAGAACCTGGGCCATGGCGGCCGGGTCATCGGAGGGCTTTAGAAGTTGCAAGCCACTGGCGATTTTTTCCTGGGTATCATTCATTTCGACCTGACGGGACATCATGTTTATGATACCCGTTTCCCGCAGGGTTGCCGTTGATATGCGCATGGGGTTTACCGTTATCGAATGGCGGAAATCAAGGTGTCAAACATGGTGTTGGCGATGGGGATGATGTTGGCGGCTGCCTGGTAAGCCTGTTGGTAATTCAGAAGGCTTGCAGCTTCCTCATCGAGATTGACGCCGGCTATGTTTTCCCTTTGTTCCTTGAGTTGACCGAGAAAACTTTGGTGGGCTTTCAAGTCGATTTCTGCATTGCGGGTTTTGGCACCTACATCGGCGACCAGTGAGGTATAAGCCTGGTGTAAGGACTTCGAACCGCCATCCAGCAGACCCAAATCCTTGATGGCACTCAGGGCGATCATGTTGGAGTTATCCGCTTTACCTCCCGAGTCGGTGCCACTGGCAGCCGCTGCCAGTTTGTCAGGATCGCGGGTCAGTAGTTTGAATTCGTCTGCTACCCTGGAAAAAGGCTTGAGATGATAACTGTCGCCGACCTGCAGATTATCCTGATCAACCACCCTGATTTTTAAACCATCCACCGAAAAGCTGCCGTCTTCAGCCAGGGTCAGGCTCTCGTCCACGGTAGAGTAACTTCTGTTGTCTGAAAGTCGGGTCAGGGTGTACTGGCCATCCCCCTGAAAGACAAGATTATAGTCACTCGGAACCAGACTTTTGAATTGCGCTTCATTAAAAGTGACTTCCAGTGTTGCATTGCCGGCATTGTTCTGTAAGTCCGGACGCCAGTTTTCTATGGTATTTGTTGCGGATGAGTAATCGGTGAAGAGGTTTTCGCCCGTTTTGCCACTTAAGTCGAGACCTTGCCGCTGCTGGGCATTGAAAGCCAGTGCGAAACTGGCAACCATTTGACCCATACGGTTCACAGTGGGCTGGAGTACTTCCTTGTCAAACTTGATCAGGCCTCCTATCTTGCCGTTTCCTGCCAGGCTCTTGGTAATGTCAACGGTATCGACGCCATCATCAAGCATTATATTATTGCGAGTACCGACTGAGGAGGAGGGTTCGAGTTTTATCTGACTGTAGCCTGATTCGGAAACCAAAGATTGTCCATACCCTATAAAGACGCTAATCTGGCCTTTTTCTCCGGAGACCACATTGGTGCCGACTATACCGGATAGCCGCTGCAGGTAATTATCCCTTTTGTCGATCAAGTCATTGGGGGGTTCGATGTTGGGATTATTCTGCAAATCCACGATCTGTAGATTGATGGCCGATATGTTTTGAGCCAGTATATTGATTTCATCAACCTGGTTGGCCAGTTCGGAATCCACCTGATCATTGAATATGCTCAATTGATCGTTGAGCATTCCAACCCGGTTTGCCATGGAATCAGCGTTACTGAGCATGTCGATGCGGGCAGCCGAATCGGCAGGGTCGGCGATGATATTCTGAATGGATGCGAACATATCCTCCATGGGGGCCAGCAGATTGGTGTCGGAATCGGCAATGAAACTGTCGATTCGGCTGGAAAGCCCGTGGTAGGCATCCGCTGCCTGTTGAGCTGACTGTTCGGTCCTGATCTGCGATTGTATGAACATGTCACCAAAACGCTGGATGGTTCCGGTGATGTTTCCAGTGGAAGCCGCCTGCTGGCCATTCAACACATCCGGAATACCGGAGGTCTCCAGACGTTGTCTGCTATACCCCTCGACATTGGCATTCGAGATATTGCGGGAGGCGGTGTTAAGACCTCTCTGCGCCAACATCAAGCCTGATCTTGCAATATTGTAGATTTGATTGGCCACGTTTACTGTACTTCCGAATCTGGAGGGAGTTTCCTTTTAAGCCGGGACAGCCCGGTCCATATTACGATCCAACAGGCATTAGTCGACACATCCTCAAATATCTTAACGTGAATTCGAGATCAGGCCGATGTCTTCTGGGGGAGGCAATCAGGAATGGAGAACGGTTTTTGTATACCGGGAGCGAGGCCATCCCGTCGGTTGGTGCGGTGTGCAGGCCTGCCGCAATCATCGAAGACGTCAGCTATTCAGTGACAACTTATTGAAGGCCTCATGGCGGTATAGTGCCATGACTTTGCGGGCATAGGCCGGGTCACTGGCATAGCCGGCCCGTTGCAGGGAAACCATGAAGCGATGGGGACTTTGGGCATTGTCTATCGCTTTGGCGTAACGGGGATTGGATTTCAGAAAGTTTACGTAATCCCTGAAGCTTTCCGCATAGTTGTCATAAGCCCTGAAGGCCGCACGGGTTTGCACGGGCGTATCCCCGGCAAATTCCAGGGTTTTCAGGGTAACCCGCTGACCATTCCAGTGACGATCCGCCTTGATGCCAAACAGGTTATGGCTGACCTGATCCTTGCCCTTGCGCATGACCGAGCGTCCCCAGCCGGTTTCGAGCGCGGCCTGAGCCAGCAACACCTTGGGATCGACGCCAATTTCGGCGGCGGCTTCCCGGGCATGTGGCCAGAGGGCGTTAACGAAGGCTTCCGGGTTATCAAACCGGGCTGGCTGACCGGTTGGAGAGGGAGTCTCCCGGGTCTGATCAACCCCTGTCGCTGTCCTGATTGCCTTTTGAACCGGAACATGCAGACTGGGAACGGCCCCGCCCCGGTAACTGTCGAGTGTTTTTCCCGTGCCGTTGAGTGGGTCAGCGTTGCCACCGCCCAGTTGTTCCATCAGGCGATCTGCCAGCCCGATTCCCGTGCCCTGGCTGAGTTCGAGTGCCAGTTGTTGATCGTGCATGTCCCGGAAAAATTCGGCATTACGGTTCTGGGTCAGTTCATTCTTACCCAAAGCCTCATTGGCTTGCCGCATGCTTTTAAGGGTCATCTGTACAAACAGGGACTCAAATTGTTGGCTGGTTTCCTTCAGCGCGGCTTTGGAATCTTGCCGGGCCTGTGTTTTCAATCGGGCGATGCCATTGAAATCGGTATAGACATCGGCCATGCCGGAATGCTTGAACATGAGTTTGCTCCAGTGCTTGAGTGTTGCCCGGGGAGGTTACAACGCTATCAGATGACAATCAATTCGGCTCTCAGTGCCCCTGCACTTTTCAGGGCTTCGAGTATGGCGACCAGATCGCTGGGTGCGGCTCCTACCTTGTTGACCGCCTGTACGATTTCATCCAGGGTGACCCCCGGTTTGAATACGAACATCCGGCTGGCTTCCTCCTTGACGGCAACATTGGATTGCGGGGTGATCGCTGTATTGCCCCCTGCCAGTGGGTTGGGTTGACTCACATTGGCCTGTTCACTGATGGTGACTGACAGATTACCGTGCGTGACGGCAGCCGGTTGCACCCGAACCCGGCTACTGATGACGACGGTACCGGTTCTGGAATTGACGATGATTTTGGCTGGTGCCTCGCCCGGACTGATTTCCAGGTTTTCGATCATCGCGGTAAAGGAAACCCGTTGTCCGGGATCACCACGCGGAGCCGTAATTTGAATACTGGCAGCATCCAGAGCCTGCGCCGTGCCTGCACCAAAAGTCTTGTTGATTTCCTCGGCCAGATGATTGGCAGTGGTGAAATCGGGTTGATGCAGGTTGAGTAGCAAGGCACTGCTTTGAGCATACCCCGTAGGCACCGTCCGTTCCACCGTTGCCCCGTTGGGTATGCGTCCCGCACTGGGCACATTGACCGTGATTTTCGAGCCATCACGACCCTCGGCACTCAGCCCCCCCACGACCAGGTTACCTTGCGCAATGGCATAGACTTGCCCATCGGCTCCCTTGAGGGGGGTCATCAAAAGACTGCCTCCCCGCAGGCTTTTGGCATCGCCGATTGATGAGACGGTCACGTCGATGGCCTGTCCCGGTTTGGCGAAGGCTGGCAGTTCTGCGTGTACCGAAACGGCCGCGATGTTTTTGGAGCGCAGATTCCCGCCGGGCGGCAGTGTCATGCCCATCTGTTGCAACATGTTCCTGAGGCTTTGACTGGTGAACTGGTTTTTGTCGCCGGTACCGGTCAAACCGACCACCAAACCATAACCCATGAGTTGATTGCTGCGTACCCCGGCCAGAGCGGCCAGATCCTTGATGCGTTCAGCCCGGACCTCGACAGTCGGCAGTAAGAGCATGGAAAACATCAGCAGACTGCCAGACAGTATACGGGCAAGGCGATGAGTGAATGGTGGACGGTACATGATCAAACTCCTGCCAGGTCTAACCTGAACTAGAAAGGGAACAGCAGGCTGGTAAAGAAGCGTTGTAACCAGCCCATACGGTTGCCATCGGCTATGGCACCGTCTCCATTGTAAATCATGGTGGCATCGGCGATACGGGTGGAATCGACACTATTATTGGTATCGATGTCGATGGGACGCACGATGCCGGACAATTTGATGTACTCGTTGCCCTGGTTCAGACCCAGACGCTTTTCACCCTGAACCCTCAGGTTGCCATTGGGCAATACCTCGATCACGGTCACCGTGATGCTGCCGTTGAGGGCATTGCTCTGGTTACTGCTCCCCTTGCCATCAAAAGCATTACTGGCTTCCAGCGATGCCATGGTGCTATTACCCAATACACTGGCAAGATCCATTCCCATCAATACGGGGGCACTGGCTGACAGGCTTGCGGTTTTATTGACCTTGGTGTTGGCATTCTTGGTGGCATTCGAGTTTTCCACCAATTGAACGGTGAGCGTGTCACCGATTCGTCTGGCCCGGCCATCCTCGAAGAGTCGAAAATCGAATCCCGGTTGATAAATGGCTCCGGAGTTGTTGGGTGGCGGCATCATGTCCTCCGGCCGGGCCGGTGCGAAAGCAGGATCATGGCGAGGCGGTGGATTTAACACGGAAGCACAGCCCGGCAGGAGCAAGGCGAACAGCAGGCATAATACGGGTTTCATGAGGCGGTCACCGGTCAGAGGGTGTTGGAGGCAAATCCCAGCATGTCGTTGGTGGTGGCAATGGCCTTGGAATTCATTTCATAGGCCCGCTGGGTTTCGATCATGTTGACCAGTTCTTCCACCACATTGACATTGGAGCTTTCGAGCGCCCCTTGTTGCAGGGTACCCAGTCCGTCCTGACCGGGAACGCCGACTACCGGGGCACCACTGGAGACGGACTCCCTGAACAGATTTTCCCCTATGGGTTGCAAGCCGGTGGGATTGATGAAATCGGCCAACTGGATGTTGCCCACCACGGTGGGGGCAGTATTTCCCGGTTCCAGCACCGAAACCGTCCCGTCGGTGCCGACGGTGATGCTTTGCGCTCCGGCCGGCACCGTGATGGCCGGTTCCAGGGTGTAGCCGCCATTGGTGACCAACTGGCCGTTGGCATCCAGCTTCAGCGAACCATCCCGGCTGTAGGCAATGTCACCCGAGGGCATCAAGACCTGCATGAAACCCCGACCATTCACGGCCACATCCAGGCTGTTCTGGGTTTGTATGATATTGCCCTGGGTATGGATTTTTTCGGTGGCGACCGTCCGCACTCCGGTACCGATTTGCAAACCGGAGGGCAGGGTGGTGTTCTGGGTCGATTGAGCCCCGACCTGACGCACGTTCTGATAGAGCAGGTCCTCGAACAAGGCCCGTTCCTTTTTGAAGCCGAAGGTATTGGCGTTGGCCAGGTTGTTGGAGATGACGGACATCTTGGTTTGCTGGGCATCCAGTCCGGTTTTGGCAATCCATAAAGCGGGCGTGGTCATCGTATCGTCCTCTTGTTGTTACTGCGTTGATGAGGGTTGGTATCAACCCATGCGCATGATGTCGGAACTGGCCTGACTGTTGTCGTCCAGGGCTTTCATGACCTTGATCTGGTTTTCGAAATGCCGGGCCAACTGAATCATCTGCACCATTTCCTCGATGTTGTTGACATTGCTGCCTTCGAGAAACCCGGAAACCAGTTTGACATCGGCACTGGCCGGGGGGGCCGCACCGGGTTTGAGGTGCATCAAACCATCGGTTCCCTTTTCCAGATCGGCGTTGTCGGGGTTGACCCGTTTTATCTGATCGACGGCGGCCACTTCCGTAGGGTTTGCCCCCAGTGCCAGCACACTCAAAGTACCATCGGCACCGATTTCCAGCTTCTGATAAGGCTGAAGGGTAATGGGACCGCCATTGCCCAGTACCGGTAAACCGGAATCGGTCACCAACAAGCCTTCGGGTGTGATTTCAAGATTGCCGGCCCGGGTATAAGCCTCCTTGCCGTCACGGGTCTGCACGGCCAGCCAGCCGTTACCGTCAATCGCTACATCCAGTGCCCGTCCGGTGTGTTGCAGGGCAGCGGGCTTGAAATCATGGCCGGGTCGTTCGGTCAGGGCGTAAACCCGGCTGGGCTGGCCAGGGCCGAATAGCGGCATGGTGCGTTGCTGCTCCAGATCCGCCCGAAACCCCGGGGTATTGCTATTGGCCAGATTGTTGGCGTTGGACGCCTGGGCTTGCAAAAGCTGCTTTGCCCCACTCATGGCGACATAAAGACCACGATCCATGACGATGACCTCAACGATTCAGGATTAACGGATATTGAGTATGGCCTGGGTCATGGTGTTCTCGGTGGTGATCGATTGGGCATTGGCCTGATAGGCCTGTTGCGCGATGATCATGTTCACCAATTGCGCGGCGATATCCACGTTGGAGTTTTCCAGGGCACCGGAGGTGATACTGCCCATACTACCCGTACCGGCCTCACCATAAAGGGCTTCCCCGGATTGCATGCTTTGTGTCCACTCGGTATTGCCCACCTTGGTAAGACCTTGAGCATTCTGGAAGCGGGCGACGGACAACTTGCCGAGGGCTTTGGAGTCCCCATTACTATAATTCGCGAAGATCACGCCTTCGGCATCCACCCGTAGTCCGGTCAGATTGCCGATGGGAGAACCGTCCTGCGTCAGTCCATTGGTGTTGTAACCGGTCGCCTGAAAGGTTGAACCGGTCAAATCGTAGCTGAAATTAAGGGGATCCGCTCCGGCTATTTCGACAGGACCCACACCAAATTTCAGGGAGGGTTTATCCGCCGGAGGCGGTGTTGTCGGCGCAACCCCGTCCAGGCTGTAAATTCTTCCCAGTGTGTCGAAGGTCGGCTGAATGGTTTCTGGCGTGGTCGTAACAGGTTTTCCATCGAGATAGACTTTCATCTCCCACTGTTCCGTCGTGGCGGGTGTTGTATCGGTGCCGGCTTTGGCTGCACTTTTGTGAACGAAATAACTGGTGGCGGTGTGCGACTGTCCCAGCGAATCATATACGGTAGCCGTACTCGACCAGTTATAGGTGGTCGGTTTGGCAGGGTCAAACGGGATGTCACTGGAGGGAACATAGGCATCCTTGCTGTTCAGGTTGAAATTGAGGTTTATATTCAGGGTGGCACTGGGATTACTTTGAGTGGCATCCAGTTTCAGCGGCTGGAACTCACCGGTGACGAAGCCTCCCTCGGCGGAACCCTCGACTTTGGGTTTATGGGTCAACAGGGGTTGATCGAGGTTATTGACCAGATAACCCTTCTGGTTGATGCTGAAGTTTCCCGCCCGGGTAAAATACCGGGACGTGGTATTGTCGACATCCTGGGCCGTTACGAAAAAACCTTCGCCGTTAATCGCCAGATCCAGTGTGTTTTCGGTGTATTCCAGGTTTCCCTGATCGAATAACTGGGCGACCCGTTGTACCTTTACCCCGGCTCCGGGGTTGGTATCACTGACCGTGCTGATGGAGTTATTGTATATGTCGCCAAATTCCGAGCGGGATCGCTTGAAACCGGTGGTATTGGCATTGGCCACATTGTTGCCGGTGACAGACAGCAGGTTCTGGGCGGCATTGAGGCCGGATATGGCGGTGCTAAAGCTCATGGTGGATTCCTCTCTCGATTCAAAGTAAGGCGTAGGTGTCTTGCAGGGCGTGGCTACCCAGACCGGCCAGATTGACTTGCAGCCCCCGCAGACCTTGCAGGGACACACTGTCTACGGTGCTGGCCACCCGGGTTTCAAGTGCCGTGGATTGACCGCCGACCGAACCCAGTGCCTTGATGCGGTAAAGCCCCGGGTCGGCGGGCGTTTGTCCATCCTCCAGTTGTCCATTCCAGGTGAAGGGAACCGTGCCGGCAGCCTGTTCGCCCAGTTCCAGGGTTTTGACGGTTTTACCTTTGGCGTCGCTGATCTCCAGCATGACACCCGTGGCACTCTGGGGGAGTACCAGTTCGCCACGAACGGCTCCGCCGACCGGCAGCCAGGCCTTGTCGGAGGCGATCAGGGCAGAACGGCCGACCAGACTGCCTGCCGAGATGGTTTGCTGTTTCTGGCTGGACTCCGTCAGATTCGTCATGGTTTTTTGCAATTCCTGTATGCCGTTCACCGTGGAAAACTGGGCCATCTGGCTCAGAAATTCGGCACTGTCCTGAGGTTTCAGGGGATCCTGATGTTTGAGCTGGGTGATCAGCAGTTTCATGAAATCATCCTGTTTCAGTTGATTCTTGCCGGATTCACTAACGGCCTGCTGACTGGAAAGCCCCAGGGTTTTAATGGTGTTGAAATTGACTGCCATGGCGCTACCTCTAGCCTTGTCCCAGTTTCAGTGTTTGCTGCATCAGTTGCTTGGCCGTGTTGATGATCTGGGCATTGTCCTGATACGAGCGGGAAGCCGACATCATGTTGGTGATTTCCTCCAGGGTGTCGACGTTGGGTTTGAAAATGTAGCCATTCTCGTCTGCCTTGGGGTGGTGGGGCATGTACTCCATGCGCAAGGGTGCCTGGCTTTCCACGACACCGGCCACCCTGACTCCCACTCCGGCGTTGAGGTCGTTTTTTGCCGTTTGCAAATGGGTGGCAAAAACCGGCTGGCGTGATTTGTAGGTTTGCTCGATGCTGCTGCTGACGGTTTCGGCATTCGACAGATTACTCGCCACCAGATTGAGACGGGTAGACTGGGCCAGCATGCCCGATCCGGCAATATCGAAGATACGAAATGATGGCATGATCAATCCCCCCGGATGGCGGAACGCAGTCCCGTGATGCGTTGGTTCAAGAATTCCATGGAGGCCTGGTATTGCAGGGCATTTTCGGCAAAGCGCAGGTGCTCCTGTTCGGATTCCACGGTATTGCCATCCAGGCTGGGCTGGTGGGGATTACGGTAGAGGGCATCCTGTTCAGTGGGACGGATACCCTGGTGGCCTTCACGGGTGGCCCACATCGCCAACTTCTGAGACTGCGCCCCCTTCAGGATGGCTCTGAAATCAAGGTCGCGGGCCTTGTAATGGGGAGTATCCACGTTGGCCAGATTGGAGGCCAGCAACTCGGTACGCTTGTTCCAGACATCGATGGCCCCGGGATGGGTGCTGAAGGCATTTTTGAAATTGATGGTCATGAACGTATCTCCTGGTGAATCTACCAGGGCTGTACCACGTATCATGCCATCGACTGATTAGCGGTCAGGTGTGGCTTTGCCAGGCTTTTGCCGGGGCGTTTGTTGTACCGGCATCGGTTGGCGACGGATTTTCGACGCAGTTGGCGAAAGCCGATGGCGGAATCGTGGCAGGTCAAGTGGCGGCTGAGTACGATTCGTGGTGTTCCCGCAGCCGCTGCTGTACCAGGCGAGCCAGATCATCCGGGATGTATTTGGCCAAAAACTGGTTGGCCCCGACTTTCTCAACCATGCTTTGGTTAAAGACCCCGCTCAGGGAAGAATGCAGCAACACGTAGACCGATTGCATGGCAGCGGTTTGCCGGATGCGGGCCGTCAGGGTATAACCGTCCATGCGCGGCATTTCCAGATCGGAGATCACCAGGGCCAGAAAGCGGGGTAAGTCCTTGCCCTCCTTGACCCAGGCTTCCAGAATTTCCAGGGCTTCCTGGCCGTCTTTTGCCGCCGTGTACTGGACATGCAGTTGATCGAGTACCCGTTTGATCTGATTGCGGGCCACGCTGGAATCATCGACCAGCAGCACATGCTGGCCAAATTCCTCGTTGTGGGGATCGATGATGCCGGCTGAAACATGCTCGCTGCCCCCGATCACTTCCTTCATGACTTTCTCTACGTCGACCACCTCGATCAATTCCTTGTCCAGTTGGGTGACTGCCGTCATGTAGCTCTCCTTGCCCGCTCCTTTGGGCGGCGGCTGGATTTGCTCCCAGCCCATATTGATGATTCGGTCTACGGTACTGACCAGGAAACCCTGAATCGAGCGGTTATATTCCGTGATGATCACGTAACCCTTGCCGTCACGCTGCATGGGGCGGGCCCCTATGGCCATCGACAAATCAATCACCGGAATGGTTTTGCCGCGTAAATGAGCCACACCACAAATCACGGGATGGGCCTTGGGTAATTGGGTCAGGGGAGGACACTGGATGACTTCCTGTACCTTGAACACGTTGATGCCGAAACGCTGGTTGCCCCACAACTTGAACAGCAGCAGTTCAAGGCGGTTGTGGCCTGCCAGTTTGGTTCTTTGATCGACTTCGTGCAGTAATCCGGACATAGTAAATCCCGCTTTGATTGGAGTGCTATCATACCGGTCGCGCTACGGGAGCACAGGGATCGATGATCCCGCTGTGTTCTGCTGACGGCATCAATATGAATGAAAGGGTTATTGACATGCGATACCTTGGTTGCATCCTCTGCATGAGCCTGCTGGCTTTCAGTGTGCCAGCACAAACGATGGATTCCCGGCAATCTGCGGATTCCATTCGTACAGCGATCGAAGCGGTGGTGGCCGCCGAACTGGAACAAACCGGAACCGATTACCGGATCGACCAGGTAAGACTGGAGAATCCTTCACGCCTGAGCGAATGTGAGCGTCCCCTCGAAGCCTTCATTCTATCGGGTCAGCGGGGGAGTGGCTACTTTTCGGTAGGGGTGCGCTGCAACGGTATCAAGCCCTGGACGAGCCACCACAAGGTCAGGGTGAGTGTGTATCAAACCGTGGTCATATTGAAGCAACCGGTGAGGCAGGGCGCACGTATCGAGCCATCGAACCTCACCCTCGAAAGAAGGGAAATGATGGGGCAACGGGGAGGCTATTTTACCGATGCGGCCTCCCTTGCAGGCCAATTGGCCAAACGTACCCTGCCGGGCGGCTTGATGCTGGGGCCTGAGCATCTGACCACCCCCAATCCTGTCAGTCGGGGGCAGCAGGTGAACATCCAGGCCCAATCCGCCGGAATCGACATTACCATGCCGGGGATTGCCCTCAGTGACGGCCGCCTGGGGCAACGCATACGGGTGAGAAATACTCAATCCGGCCGGATCGTCGAAGGCAGCGTGACCCGCCCGGGTGTTGTGACGGTCGATTGACAATCGTCTATAATGCCCCGGTTCGATGCCCGCTGCAGGCCTGCAGCGGGCATCGAACAGCCAGATATCAGCAGAACAGGCAGTAACGCTGGCGGGTGATGCTCTCATGCCGGCGAGTCTGCTTTCGTTCAGTCCCATCCACCCATCACTTCAGTGACTGAATTCAACAGGAGAAAACATGTGCAATAACCTCTCGCGTCGTTTGATTGTGGCCGCCTTGTCGGTTTTATCGTTCAGTGCCGTCGCTGACACCCAATACCCCGCCTATGATTTCAAACCCCAGGTGGTTTACAAGGACATCGGACTGATCGCCACTTCCGGTTCAAAGTCGGATGCCCGCTATCCGGCCTCCCACTTCGAGCCCAAGGTTCTGTTCCAGGACAAGGAGCTCATCGAAAAAGTGGGCAGCAAGGCATCAGCCAATGCATCCTGCCGTCCCTGACCGACCCGGCTACTCCCCCGCTGACAGGCTCCGGTTTTGCGGCATCAGGCCCGAAACCGGGGCTGCCCTCCTCCTCTTACAAAACCGGTGATGATGTGCTGGTAGACTCACACTGCCATCTCGATAGACTGGACCTGACCCCTTTCGGGGGTGATTTTGGCCAATTGATGGCTGAAACGGCCTCCCAGGGCATCGTCCATCAACTGTGCGTTTCCATTGATATGGAAAGCTATCCTGCCCTGTATGATCTGGTCGAACCCTATGATCAGGTTTCGGTATCGGTAGGCGTTCATCCCAATGAAACCCGGGGGCATGACCCGACCGTGGAAGAACTGATCGGGCTGGCGGGGCGAGCCAGAGTGGTTGCGATTGGAGAAACCGGACTGGATTACTACCGTAGCGAAGGCGATCATCACGAACAGCAGGCCCGTTTCAGGCGACATATCGCCGCTGCCCGTGCCGTGGGCAAACCCCTCATCATCCATACCCGGGAAGCCCGGGCCGACACCTTGAGGATACTCAGGGAAGAGGGAGCTGATCAGGTCGGCGGTGTACTGCATTGCTTCACCGAAGACTGGCCCACCGCCAGGGCGGCGATGGAGCTGGGTTTTTATGTGTCCTTTTCCGGTATCGTGACCTTCAAAAATGCCACCCAGGTACAGGACGCGGTAAAAAAAATGCCGGAAGACCGGCTGCTGATCGAAACCGACTCGCCTTATCTCGCTCCCGCTCCGATGCGGGGCAAACCCAACTATCCCTTCTACGTGCGCCATGTCGCCACCTGTATCGCCGGGCTCCGGCAGATGGATTTCGACCGGCTGGCCGAAATCACGACCCGCAATTATTACGCCCTGTTTGGCTGAGGGTGTTCCTGTCGACGGCAGCAAAAGTGCGGTCGCTGACCGTTCTGCCCGATCACGGTCACATTCTGACACAGCAATCGAATGGCTTTTCTTCAGTGTCCCTGTTCATCGCTTGAGTTTATTGGCGCACTGCACGAACCCTGATACCGCATCCGTAGCCTCGATGCAGTGAAACGCAATCGAGGTTTGGCCACAGCAGGATCACCAGGCCACTGGCCCCAGTGACCTCGAACGGGGTGGCTGTCCAAAACGTTCCCACGACGGGAGCTTGTGGTATAGGTAGTTACACTTTTTGAGCCTTTCGGTAGGCCTCTGGAACCTCAAGAATGCAGTCAAATAGCCACTTCTACGATGCCAACAAGTCTAATGCCGGCTACCCGCACAAGCCAGGTATCCGGTAACGGGAAGGCGTCACGTCCTTGTGACGGGATTCCCGTCTCCCTGCCGGATGACGGCATCGAGGCTATGGCGGTATGCCGCCGGGCAGGCGGTATTAGGCAAAATGGCCAAAACCCAAACACTAACCGCCGCGAACTAACCGCACTGCGCCGGAAATGCCGCGGAAGCCGCCGCCGACATAGCCATCGTAGAAATCGACACTCCAGGCGTAACCGGAATAACCGACATACGGCGAAGACGACCAAAACACGGTGGATGGTGTGGCGGGAAAGGCCTGCGGGTTGATATAGGGGGCAACGGGCTGAGCCGGATCCAGGATGGTTTTCAGTTCCCCAATAGTCGGTACCCGCCAGCCACCGGTTCCCAAACCGGGCACTTGATAGAAAGTATAGGTCTCATGGCTTCCCCGGCAGGTTTTTTGGCCGCGGTCGTAACGCTGGCCAACGGCACAGCGTTGCCAGTTGAGACCGGTCGCCCGGTCTTCCACGGTTTGCCCGTCAGTCGATACCACAAACCGGGCAGGCGTATCACCGCGCACCAGCCGCAAGGCACCGGGGCTACGATCCAACAGGAGTCTGGCGTTGGCCTTGAAATCAACATCATCTTCTGTCGCCCCCAGAAAGCGGGTGGCCGGGGTTCCGGGAAATGCCCTGGGATTGATATAGGGGGCCGCCCCCATTTTGCCGTACAGAATGGTTTGCAGTTCATACCCGGTGGGTACCCGCCACACCGTCAGGGTTCGGGCCGATTCATCAAAAGCGTACTGCCGGGCCGCCTCGGTCGTCTCGAAAACGGTATGCTCGCCAAGACAGGTTTTCTTTTCGCTGTCGTAGGTCATGCCTTCGGCACAGCGTCGCCAGATCAGGCCGGTTTTCAAATCCTTGACCTCCTGATCGTCTCTTGACACCACAAACGGGGCCTTAGGGGTGGTTTTGACCGGATTGCTGATGGCCAGAATTTTACTGGGGCTTTGCGCCATCAGCCTGAAGTAGTACCAGCGGGTGTTGACCAGATCGGGTATGGTGTGGCTTAAGCCCGTCAGGTTTTGCCAGCGACCGCCGGGATAGGCGGTACACTGGCTGATGTCGGTGATGGGCTGCTGGGCAGAACACAGGCTGTAGGTCGTCGTTCCGGGGACATCGGCCCAGGTCAGGGTGATCTGGTTATCCGCCGGGGTGGCCTTCAGGGTCAAATCAGCCGCAGGGGCTGCACAGGCCCAGATCAGCGGCAGGGTAAACAGAAAGTGTGTACGGGTTTTCATGGCAAAGGTCTCCAACAAGTTGATGATTGACAAAAGCGGGAATACCGGCAGCCCGGCCGGTAAATTTACCGATCGTTTCGCGTCAACGCTTCCAGATCAACCGCGTCAATTTCCAGCCGGGGGTTGCCCTGCTGCCACACCATCGCCCCGATAGCCTGCCAGGGAGCGGCCATGTTGCGGTGGCGCAGGTCCGGTTCCCATTGCATCGGTACCCGGATTTCCTTCAGTTTGAGGCCAAACCGGGCCGATTGCAGCGACAGGCCCAGTTCGTGAGCGTGGAAGGCGGTCACCTTGGCCATCAACTTTTCCAGACGATACAGATCGACCTTTGACGTGACGGCCACATTGGCCCACATCGACTGGATACGTCCCCAGTAAGGGCTGAGTATCCGTCCGGTTTCATCGATAAACGGCAGCCAGTGTTCCTGTCCGGCCGCATCGAACCAGGTGATCGCCAGCAGGTGATCGTAACCGGCAAAGTGATCGTGCATGTAGAGGGCATGCGGGGTGATACCCAGAAAGGTATGGGACACATTGATGACGGCATCACTGAGCTGATCGAGCAGGGTCAGGGCCGGGTCTTTGCGTATGACATCGGCCCAGCGGTACAGCAGGGCGTAATGCAGGGTGCTGTTGCCTTGCAGCAGCAGAACCAGCACCAGAAACTTGCTGATCCGCAGGGCTTGCCGGGAGCGGGTCGCGGCATGACGGGCGTAGTAAGCGGCAAACGGCCGGTCACTGGCCGTAGCCTCCGGCGGAGTCGATACGGCACAACGGGCATCGCAGGTCACGCGCTGGCGGCCGTCAGCGATTTTTCGGTATACCGCCCCGGCCAACGATCGTAATCCGGGCAGGGCCATCAACCCGCCCAGCGGGGCCGGATAGCCCATGGCGATGAGTATGCGGCTGTAGGTATCCACCCCCGAGCGCAGTCTGCCGTGCCGATCCAGACTGTACAAATCCTGCAGCAGCGTTCCGACCGGTATTCCGGCCAGTGGCGGATAATCCGCCGCATGGGTTTGCAAGCCCCTGAATTCAACCGCCCGGCGCAGATCGAAATGATGGATGATGTGCGCCGTGCGGTTACACAGGGGGCACTGTTCATCATAAAAAACCACCAGTTCCGCTTGCTGACAGCGGAACCAGCGCGAGAGGGTTTGCCAGACCCCGAACGGCACCAGCAGGGCATAATGCACCAGCATCCCGAAACCGAAGGGATAGATGTTCAGCGACAGGATAATGCCGCCGTGGAAACTGGCTCCCAACACCAGCAACGGCAGGCGGAAGGGTTTGAACCAGAACAGGAACAGAAACACCCACTGAAAGGCGATGATGCTGTAGCCTATGGTTTTTTCCAGTCCCTCGTTATTGAGCAGGGGTGACATGTCCAGGGCCGACATGTAATAGGGCATGGTCGGCGGTAACCAGGCTCCGAGGCCATTGCGCCAGAATTCGGAGGCGATCTTGTGCAGGCCCGAATCCAGATAGAGCAAGCCCAGGGCAATGGCAATGGGCAGGTTATAGGCGAGCAGGGAAACCGTAGCCGTTGCTTCCGGCGGAGTGGCCCGGAACAACGGCGCGTTCCGTAACCGGTACACCAGATTATCCAGCGACAGGGCCCGTTCGGCCGGCAGGAATATCAACAGGAAACTGCTGCCGGTCATGAACTGGTCGAATCCACCGTCGAAATCCTGCCACATCGGGGTGTAGACCACGAAAATCACCCAGAAGACGTAATTCCACAGTGCCATCCAGCGGGTTTTGTAGCCCACGGTAAGGCAGGCGGCCACCCCGGCCCACAGCACCAGGAAATAATGCAATACCGGTGAGGCCCGATCGAGGTAGGGCAAGGTGTCGAAGATCAGGTGACGAAACCCGATCAGGAACAGGACTTCCTGCAGGATGACCAGTCCGAACAGGATACGAAATACCCCCAGTCCGGTAGCCGGTACCTGGTGATTCAGCCCTGCTTCAATCAGGGTTTTCAGGCGGAAGAGCATGATACTTTATCGCGTTCCGTTAGATACTGATGCCCAGTGTCTGGATCAAATCCAGACGCTTGTCCTGAAATTCACGGGCCTGGGCCAGCAATTCGGCCCGATTATCCTCCGGGCTGTCGATGGGTTTACCGTCCTTGACGATACGCTGGTTTTGTTCTGCCAGCACGTCCCACACATAACCGGCCCATTGTTCCGGCGTGGTCATTCCTTGCTGCCGGGCCAGGAGGAAAAGCTGGTTGAAACGGGACAGGGCGACACCGCCTCCGGTCACCGGGGAAGCCAGGTAGGACACATCGGGACTGTAGCGGGCCCGTTCACACAGTGCCTGATTGAGGCGGTTGCTGGCTGCCCGGGTTTGCCCGATGGTCGCTTCATCCTGGGCCAGGCTGAGGTGGCCATTCCCCATCAAAATGAGCGTTGCCTGAATGATGGCCGGCAAATTGATCGCGCCCGCCAACCCGGTTTCCAGTTGCGCCAGGGTGGATGGCCCGTGTGCGGCCAGCCAGTCGATCAGGGGGCGATAGATCGCTTCCTGCAACTGGGCTTCACCCAGATTGCCCTTGACCGTAAAGGGAATCTCGGCCGGATCGGTCACCAGCACTACCCTCACCTCACGCAAGCGGTTCATTTGTTCCGCACTACTCAGCCAGCGTTGTCCCCGGGTGAAAATATCCCGCCGGAATTGCTGGTTGACGTGATAGTCCCGCACGGTTTCCCGCAACACGGTATGGTTGATATTGCCCATCTGGTGGGTCGCTTCCGCCGTCAGGTTGATGGAGTCGATGTGGTCGAGCAGATGGGCCGTGGTAGCGTAGCTCAGTTTGGCTTCTTCCAGGCGAGCGGCGACCTCCGAAAAATACATGGGCTGCCAATCGGCGTTGAAATACTCGTGAGCCAGATAGTGGCGGTTCTGCTCGGCGACTTTTTTCATCCGTTCGCCGACGCTGGGATTGGCCCGGAAGAACAAGGCACCACTGTCGACGACTTCCCGGGAAAAACCGAGGGCTGCGTCAATTTTGCCCACCATGCCCTGGGCATCGGCCCCCACGACATGGGCGTGTAATTGCATCAGGTGCCGGAACGGCATGGCCGGTGCCCAGCCCGGCAGCGTGTTGTAACTCAGGTAGAGAATACCGCCGACCTTCAGGTGACGGCGCACGATATCCACGATGACCTGCTGGTTCTCCGGCGAGACCCAGCTCCAGATGCCGTGCAGGGCAATGACATCAAACTCGGGCAGATCCGTCCGGGCCGCGAGTTCGGCAAAGGAATGATCGAACAAATGGGCGTTCGCACCGCTGGCATCCAGCAGGTCACGGGCATTGGCCACCTGGGCCGGGTTGAAGTCGGTTCCCCAGTATTCGCCGGGGCAGGCCGCAGCGTGGATGTTGACTGACAGGCCTTGCCCGAATCCCAGTTCCAGGTATTTCATGTTCTGCGGGTCAGGCAGGGACAGCCCCCTGACCAGACAGGCAAAACGCAGCAGTCCCGGCGATAATTCACGGTAGTAGCCGTGGGTGTAGTCGATTTCTGTCACATAGCCTTCAGTCCACATGATTCATGCACTCCAAAATAAAAATGAAAAAAGGAAACGGCTCAGCGCGAGGCCACTGGCAGCGGGTGACTCAGGTAACCCAGGATGATGCGCAGGGAAAACTGGATACCGAAAATGAGGTTGGCCAGTAACAGGTGCAGCGGCTGGATATAAGCCGGAAAGCCCAGTCGGTCGAGGCTGATACCGGTGATTATCGCACAGACCACCAGAGTGGCCAGACCGGCCGCGAGTCGACCGGTCAGTGTTTGAATACCGTGCTGGCGCATCAATATCCAGACCAGCCAGAGATTGGCCAGAAGAATGATCGAAGAAAATGAGCGGTGAATGTAAAAGATGACGGGGAACTGTTCACGCCAGAGGTTGCGGCTGTCCTGACCCAGATCGAGGGCGATCAAATCGACCGATTCCCGTATCTGGGTGCCCATCACGATTTGTAACAGGGTCATTCCCATGGCCAGCACCAGTACCGTGTTGAACCGCTCCGGCAGCCGATTCAGTGCGAGTTGACTCAACACAGTCCGCTGTGACCGGATCAGGGTATAGACCAACAGGCCGACGATCAGAAAAGCCGTTACCATGTGGGCGGTGATCAGGGTTGGGCGCAAATTACTGGCCACCACCAGGGAGCCTAGCCAGGCCTGGAAGCCCACCAGGATGAACACGGTGGCCGAGAGGAAAAACACCGGCTTGTCCCGTTTCAGATAGGGGATGGAATGGATCAGGGTCAGCAGGATCAGCAGCCCGATACTGGCACCGATCAGGCGGTTGACGTATTCAGTCCAGGTTTTGACCGGATTGAAGCGGGTATCGGCATAGCCCCGTTCGGCGTAAATCTGCTGATAATTCGCGGGCAATTGTGATTCCTCCACCGGCGGTATCCATTGTCCGAAGCAGGTGGGCCAGTCAGGGCAACCCATACCGGCCCCGGAAGCCCTGACCACGCCACCGATGGCAATGAGAAAATAGACGGCCAGAATCGTCATCAGGCCGATGCGTAAAAAACGCTGTCTTGCGGAAACTTCTGTCATGTCGCATTCAAACCGGTTATTCAAGACCCGGGATGTCGTCGAGCCCGGGCGTATTTGTTACCCCACACCACCACATAGGCGCAGCCGCTCACGACGGTCGTGGCGAAAACCAGCCCCGTCAGTATCGCGGTGAGCAGGAAGGGAAATGGGCCTGTCACCTGATTCAGTATGCAGGTGATGAGCAGGATCAATTGCAGGAACGTGTTCAGTTTGCTGATCCGGAGGGGTTGGCCTTCAAAAGACCCCATCAACCAGTACCAGGCCCCTGCGCCTGAGAGAATCACCACATCCCGCAGGACGACGGTGGCCGTCAGCCACAGCGGAAGCAGGGACAACCCGGTCAGGGCCAGATAGCCTGTGATCAGCAGTATCTTGTCGGCGGCAGGATCCAGCAGTGAACCCAGACGGGATTGCCAGTGAAAATGCCGGGCCAGCCAGCCATCCAGGGCATCCGACAGACCGGCCACCACCATCAACCCCAAAGCTTCGACGAACCGTTGGTCGAGGATCAGGCTGATGATGGGCCAAACCAGACCGATTCTGGCGACGGAAATGATATTCGGTATATGACACGCTTTCAAAAAAACCCCCTGCCATGACTGGCCTGAAGTGGAGAGCAGAAATGATACGGCATGGCCATTCCCACGGTCATTGGTCGAGTATGGCTAAATTTCACCATATTTGAGAATGGCTGGCAGACATAACAAATTCTCCCTGTCGGTTGTCATGTCCCTGTACAATACCATACCATTTTACTGTGTAAGACGCGGAGACTGAGCTTGAGCAACATAATTCCCGAAACCCTCGATTACAAAAAGGCCGGCGTGGATATCGAGGCCGGTGCGGCCCTGGTAGAACGCATCAAGCCCCTGGCGGCCAAGACCCGCATTCCCGGTGTCCTGGCGGGGCTGGGTGGATTTGGCTCCCTGTTTGAGTTGCCATGGCAGCAGTATCGGCAACCGGTGCTGGTGGCGGGAACCGACGGCGTAGGTACCAAACTGAAACTGGCCCTGGACACCGACAGGCACGACGGGATCGGGATCGATCTGGTGGCCATGTGCGTCAACGATATCGTAGTGCAGGGCGCGGCCCCCCTGTTCTTTCTGGATTATTATGCCACCGGTGTCTTGAAGGTCGACCAGGCCGAGCGGGTCATCGCGGGAATCGCTGCCGGTTGCGAGCAGGCCGGTTGTGCCCTGGTCGGCGGGGAAACGGCAGAAATGCCCGGGCTGTACGCAGCCGACGACTATGACCTGGCCGGGTTTTGTGTCGGAGTAGTGGAAAAGGAGGCCATTATCGACGGCAGCCGGGTCAGACCGGGTGATTGCCTGATCGGACTGGCCTCCTCCGGGCCGCATTCCAACGGTTATTCACTGATCCGAAAAGTGCTGGCGCGGGTTCAGGATAGCGGCACCCGCGTGAGCGATGCCCTGATCAATGACCTGATGCAGCCCACCCGTATCTACGTAAAACCCTTGCTCGCCCTCATGAGCCGGGTCAGTGTCCACGCCCTGGCGCACATCACCGGGGGTGGCATCACCGAGAACCTCCCGCGTGTGCTGCCGCCCGGTTGTCAGGCCCGAATCGATCTGGAGGCCTGGACTCGTCCTGCCGTTTTTGACTGGCTGGGCCAGCATAGCAACATTGCCGATCCGGAGATGCTGAAAACGTTCAACTGCGGCATCGGCATGATCGTCTGCGTGTCGGCTGCCGATGAGGCGGAGACGTTGCTTGGTTTACGGCAGGCCGGTCTGGATGCCTTTCCCATCGGTCACATCGAGCCAACCCCGGAATCCCCCCGGGTGGTTTATTCCGGAGCCTATCGATGCCATTAACTGATCCACGGGAGCCTGTCACCATGACATTGAGCATCGTCGTTCCGGTTCACAATGAGGCGGCCAATGTGGAGCCCCTGATCGAGGAGATCGCACAGGTCCTGGCCGGGGCAGGACTGGCCGCTGAAATGGTTTTCGTGGATGATGGCAGCCAGGATCAAACCCTGAGGGAACTGGAGCAATTACAGGCCCGGTTCTCATCGCTCAGGGTCATTCGCCACCGGGTCTGTTGCGGACAGAGCACTGCCCTGCATACCGGGATAAGGCTGGCCCGGGGTGATATCATCGCCACCCTCGATGGCGACGGACAAAACGATCCCGCCGATATTCCCCGTTTGGTCGAGCACTGGAAACAACAGGCCGCAGCAGGGCAGGATGTCCTGGTAGCAGGGTTTCGCAAACACCGTCAGGATACCGGATGGCGCCGGTTTTCTTCCCGCTTCGCCAACGCGATCCGGGGGTTCCTGCTCAAGGATCAGACACCGGATTCCGGCTGTGGGCTCAAGGTTTTTTCCCGTACACTCTTTTTGGCGATGCCCTGTTTCGATCACATGCACCGTATTTTGCCTGCCCTGGCGCGCCGGGCAGGGGCCGACATCCTGTCGGTCGAAGTCAATCACCGTCCCCGGGTATACGGTCATTCCAAGTACGGAACCTGGCAACGGTTATGGGTCGGTATCTGGGATCTGCTCGGTGTATTCTGGTTGCAGCATCGAGCCCATCGGCCTGAAGTCAGCGAATTACAATCACAATCCACCATGAGGAAACCATGAAAACTAACATTTCGGCAATAACCCAACTGCTGGCCTGCACGATGTTGATGACCACTGTGTCCGCTGGAGCCGAGGAGGTCAAAATGCCGCCCCGCCAGATCCTGCTGGAGAAAGCGGCAGAATTGCCCACCAGTCAGGTCAATGCCCGCGTCATACGGGTCATTTTCCCGCCAGGTTACAAAACCCCTCTGCACACCCATGAAGGCCCCGGTCCCCGGTATGTGCTGCGGGGACGCATCAAGATCGAGGAGAGTGGTCAGGTGCAGGAATACGGCCCCGGTGAAGTATTCTGGGAGTCCGGCCAGTGGATGACGGCCGAGAACATCAGCGAAAGCGAGGCCGAGATGCTCATTTTCGAAATGGGGGCCGTGAAGTAGCGTCCTCCTCATGCCTCAAACCCTGGCGGCTCCGGTACACAGCGAATTGCTGATCAAAAAAAGCCGCTTTATCGGTTGCGTCCAACCCGCAAGAGACCGCAGCGATGCCCAGCGTATCGTGGCGGGTTTATGGGCTGAACACCCTCTGGCCTCGCATGTCTGCTGGGCACTGCTGGCGGGAGGGCATTCGGCGGCCGTGGATGATGGCGAACCGGGAGGAACCGCCGGACGTCCCATGCTGGATGTACTGCGCCATCAGAATCTCGATGGCGTGCTGGCGACGGTGGTGCGTTATTACGGCGGGATCAATCTGGGAGCCGGAGGGTTGGTCAGGGCTTATGCCGGCAGCGTGGCTCAGGCCCTGTTGCAGGCTGAAAAAATCGACATCGTACGCTGGGTTCAGATTTATTGTTCGGCCCCTTATGCCCTGGAAGGGTTGATTCGGCGGGAACTGGATCAGGCCGGCGCACGTTTACACCAGGTATTGCACGGCGAGCAGGTCGAGTTTGATTTCAGCCTGCCACAAACCAAAGCGAACCGACTGGTGAAAGGTCTCGAAGAAGTGGCGGCTGGACGGATTCAGTGGTTGATCGATCCCGGAAGCGGTTAGACCCTGAACGGGTCACCCTTTCATCCATTACCGACAGCGAGTCAAGAGATTTGCCTTTATGTTAATCGCACTGGTTTTACAGGTTCTGGCCTTCGTATTGATACTGCTCAATCAGCCCGAATCATACTGGATACCGGGTCTCCAGGGAGGAGCGATCCTGCTGTTGATTTATGTTTTCTTGCGCCAGGAACAGAGCCGTTCATCGGTGCTGGCCGAACGCAACACCCTGCAATCCAGACAGGTACTGCTGGATCATACCGAACGTTACGAACAGGAACTGGTTCGGGCCGTTGATCTGGCCCATGAGCAATTCGGAACCATCCGCAACAATATCTCCCAGGCCAGCCAGCTCATCAGTTCGGCGACGTGCCGACTGACGGGCAACCTGACCGATATCAAGGGGTGTTCGAATAATCAGCTCGACCTGTTGAAGGAACTGGTGATGCGTTTGCTGTCGACCGCCAGCGGCAAACAGCAGGAAGAACAACGCTCCGGCATCCAGCGTTATACCCGCGACAGCGAGCAAGTCGTGGATCGGCTGGTGGCCTTCATGGATAACGTCAACTCGGCGGGTCAACAGACGGCGGACAGTTTTGCGGAAATGGAGCAACTGATGGTGTCGGTCGTGGCCTGTTTGAATGGGGTCACCGACATCGGCAAGCAAACCGACCTGCTGGCCTTGAATGCCGCCATAGAAGCGGCCCGGGCTGGCGAATTGGGCCGTGGCTTTGCCGTAGTCGCGGATGAGGTGCGCAAACTCGCCAAGAAATCGAATGAATTCAGTGAGGAGATCCGGCAACTGCTGTCGGATATGGAAGAACTGATGGAGCGGGTCGGAACCTGCATTCATGAAGTAGCCAATCTCGATCTGACCGTGGTTTCTGCCTCCCGCGATACCCTTTCATCCATGTGGCGGGAAATGGAAATCCTCAATGAGGCCGCTACGGTTCAGTCCCGGCAGATCAATGACATCGCCCTGCAAATACATGCCCTGGTGATGGATGGCCTGATTTCGCTGCAATTCGATGACATCGTGCATCAGTTACTGGATCAGACTCAGGAACGTTCCCGGTTACTGGAGAATCTCATGCGTCGATTGTATGAATTGAGTGCCGATCACGAGATACTGGAAGCCGAAGAGCGGTTGCTTGCCCGCATAGCCGCCATGAATGAGGCCATACAAGTCAGTCGACTGCGCTTTCGCGAGATCGACAGCAAGCAAATACAGCAACAGAGCCTGGATACTGGCGATGTGGAAATGTTTTGAATGCGTAGTTCATGGTTGCCGCGATGGACGATAGCCGGATCAGCGGTTACATAGACCGTATTGGTGAAAGGATCGAGGGCTGGATTCATCACCCCGGCGAGAAACTGCTGTTGTGTCGCATTGGTCAGTGGGAAACCCGGGTGACGGCCAACCTGTTCCGGGCTGATGTCCGGGATGCCGGTCATGGCGATGGATGTTGTGGTTTTTCGGTCGCAATCCCGGCATCGTTATCCGACGGCCAGTTTCATTCCCTGAGTATCGAGGTACCGGCCTGTCCCGGGTTTCGTTTTCCCGATGTTCCGGATCAGGTTTTGCTGGGGGTGCCTTCATTCGAGATACGGGTACTGCAACCCGAAGAGGCGGAAGCCTACAGGCAGTTCTGGATGACTCACCTGAGCATGGAAGCCGGGCATTCCGTACCAGGCAGTGTCTTGCAGATGGATACCGCGAACGGAACGATACTGGCCCTGTGGACCCATGCACGTATTGCCGGTTTCTGCAAACTGGAACCCAAATCCCTGAACGGTTACCGTCATGTGGTTGTACTGCGTATAGCCCTGCTGAAACCTTATCGCTACAAGGGACTGGGTCGTCATCTGCTGGAAGCCAGCGTGGATTGGGCTCGTGTCAATGGCTTTCGGCGCATCGAATTGACGCTCAACATCAACAACCTGACGGCTCGTAAACTGTATGATCGCTCCGGATTCAGTCAGGAAGGCTTGCTCAAGGCGCATTACTTTGACGGCCAGCACTATGCCGACGAGTGGCTCATGGCGCGTATGCTTCATCAGGAGGACTGACAGGATTCGCGAACGCCGGTGTCCCGTCGGTCTGGTGGCCAGGATGGTCGGGTTGCCTGCTTGTCGACCCTGGTTTCCTCGATTTCGCTGCGCTACAGCGAGGCTACGCTTAAAAATGCTCTCCTGTCAGGGCAGGGAGAGGCGACACTGATCCGGACCGACGGTGGTTTGGTGCGGGTGAGTCTGTCTGGATCACGCCCTGCTACAATAAGAAAACCGAGAGGTGTACAAGAATGAAACAGTCACTGGCGAGATTCTTCGATTATTTTCTGATTGGTGTGCTGGGTGCCTTGCCCATCTTCATCATCATTCAGATCGTCATTTATCTGAGCAGTTTTCTGCTCGGGTTCGTGATGGGGTTGTGGGGGCGTTATGAAAATGCCCTGATTCCCATCGTAGCCTTCATCGCAGCCACTTTTGTCCTCATGTATTTCGGGTTCCTGCTCAAGCAGGAAAAAGCCCACCTGTTGTATTTCTTCGAGAAACTGATCGACCGCATTCCGCTGTTGGGTAGCGTTTACCGCGTAACCAAAAAAATTCTGGGCCTGTTCCGGGGCGATGATGAACAGCGCCTGCGGGATGTGGTCTTTGTGGAGTACCCCCGCGAGGGCTTGTGGGTACCGGCCTATGTGACCAATCGGGTAGACGATCACCTGGTGCTGTTCGTGCCGACTTCACCCAACCCCACTTCGGGTTTCACCCTGATCGTGCATGAAGCCAAAACCCGGGTCTCACAAATGACCATCGAGGAGGTTTCCAGCTTCATCATCAGTCTGGGGGTCGATTTCCCGCATGCCGAGGAAGTCAGGACTCTCTCGAAGTGATTGAGCTTCACGCGGGTCGTCTACGACGGGATGGGCGGGTTTGCCTGCGTCACGGTGCGAACCCGTGTGTCCCGGCCTGTACGGGGTGCTGTTATGTCAACCGTTCAGAGTATAATTTTGCCCCGGGGCCACACTGACCGTCCCTGTTATTCTGCCCTCTCGATCATGAGGGGGACTTTTGTTTTTAATGTTTGGAGAATTTGATGAAAAAATCACTGGCCGTATTAGCCTCTGCCGCGTTGCTGTTTTCGGGGTGGGCATCTGCTCACGGCCCCAGTCGGCAGAAGGTCACCGAATCGGTAGAAATCAGCGCGGCTCCCGAAGCCGTTTGGGCGGTTGTCGGCAATTTTGCTGCGCCTGAAAAGTGGATGCCGGCTATTGAATCCACGACCGCGCAAGGGGGAACCGAAAAAGGAGCCACCCGCGAACTCAAGCTCAAGAGCGGCGGTAGCATCAAGGAAGAACTCAAAACTTACGATGCCGGCAAGATGAGCCTCCAGTACAAGATCACCGAGGTAGATCCCAAGGATCTGCCGGTCAGCAACTATGCGGCAACCCTGGCGGTTGAAGCCAACCCGGCCGGTGGCAGCAAGGTAGAGTGGAACGGTGCCTTTTACCGCAGTTTCATGAATAACAATCCACCGCCGGAAGAGAGCGATGAAGCGGCCATCAAGGCCGTCACCGACGTTTACAAGAGCAGCCTGAATCAACTCAAGGCTGTCGTGGAGCAAGGTCGCTGATGCAATCCCGGATTCGGGTTTTCACCGCCCGGCTTCTCCGGAACGGGATGGTAACGACCCTGTTACTGGGTTTTCTGCCGTCGGCCATGGCGACACCCAAGGCCTACATCACCAATCAGAAGGACGATACGGTTTCGGTGATCGATACGACCGGGGGTACTGTTGTGGCGACACTGAAAGTCGGCTCCAAACCGGCCGGTGTCGCCGTGAGTGCCGATGGATCGCGGGTGGTGGTTTCGAATCCGGGTAGCCGTGACATCACCCTGATCGACGGTCGAACCGACCAGGTACTGGCGACCTTGCCGGTTGGCGAGAGTCCGGTCGGTATCGCACTGGATTCGGCTGGTCATGCCGCTTACGTGGCCGATTGGTATGATCGGCGCGTCGGGGTGGTCGATCTCGACAAGCGAACCCTGGCAGGCTGGATTAGCGTCGGTAACAGCCCGGCCGGAGTCGCGGTCGATCCGGACGGGCACTCGGTCTACGTGGCCAACCGGGACGATGACACGGTATCCCGCATCGATCCCCTGACCCGCACGGTGCGTCAAACCCTGTCGGTCGGTCGGCATCCCTTTGGCCTGACCCTGGATGCCTGTGCCAACCGTCTCTATGTCGCCAATGTCGAGAGTAACGATATTTCCATCGTCGATACCCGCGATTTCCGGGTCTTGAAAACGATTGGGGTGGGTGACCGGCCCTATGCCACGGCGATTGCCTTGCAGGGGCGTCAGGTCTGGGTGACCAACCAGTACGACAATAGCGTCTCGGTTGTCGATACTGCGAGTGATAGCGTCATCGCCACCCTGCGTGTCGGTGAATACCCGGAAGGTATCGCGGTTCATCCGGATGGTCGTCGGGTTTACGTTGCCAACTGGTTCAGCAATACGGTTTCGGTGATGGATGCGGAAAACCTGCGTACCGAAGCCACCATTCCGGTAGGTAACGGCAGTCGGGCTTTCGGGGTATTTTTGCCGAAGGTTCCTGATTAGGATGGAACGCTCGTTCGCTTCCCGGATTACACGCTGGTCAGCAGGCCATCGCCGTGCCGGGAAGTGGATGGGGCTGCTGATCCTGGCCGGGCTGGTAACGGTGGAGGCCGACGAGGTAACCCCTTCCGGGAAGTCGAGACTGTTGCCAGGCATCGTGGGGCAGGATGACCGGGTGCCCCTCGATTCCACGGCCTGGCCCTGGCACAGTCTGGGGCGGCTGACCATCAACCGGGAAAAAGGCGAATATTGCAGCGGAGCCCTGATTGCACCCGATGTGGTACTGACCGCCGGGCACTGTCTCTATAACCGGGTTCTCAAGGACTGGCACCGACCCGAGGCCATTCTGTTCGTGGCCGGTCTCAACCGGGACAACTTCAAGGCAACGGTTCGTGGCCTGGCCATAGAACACGATGACAGCCACTACGACAAGTCCATGCCGACGTTGAACCAGATCGCCCACGACTGGGCCTTGTTACGACTCGAACACCCCCTTCCCCTCAAACCACTCCCGCTACGTCCCCTCCCTCCCGGCATCGATCCGGGTCATCTGCTGCGGGCCGGTTACAGCGTGGATCGTCCCTTTCTGCTTTCCCTGCATGACGGTTGCCGACTGCTCGACCGCCTGGCGGAGGATCGAATCCTCTTCACCAATTGCGACAGCACCTACGGCGATTCAGGTTCTCCCCTGTTGCGCCGTGAAAAAAATGACTACTGGATCGTCGGGGTATCCTCTGCCGTGGTAAAACGCGGCCAGCATCCCGGAGCTTACGCCGTACATGTCAAAACCTTCCTGCAGCGGCTGAATCGACAGGGTGGGGACGTGGCCACTCCCGCTGCACGCAAGATCGAAGACGCTACACCTCGGGCAGGCCGGAATCGGTAGCGGCAGGCTTTCCGGTGCAAAAACACCGGCAACCGCGGGGGGGAGACCGTCCCAGGCAAGTGAGGCAACGGTTACGAGCGGGTAGCCCGTTTGACAGCCCGAAAAAAAGCCTTTTCATTCGATGGGATGGTTAACCGCGTAGACCATGTTTCGCTGCTGGCGATAAATGTTTTCCAGGGCGATATACCAACCCGGGCTGAGTTTCTGTTGAAATGTTCAATGGGTACGACACGCTGATCCTTGTAATAGTACAGATTATATTCCTGCCCTGGGGTCAGTCCTGAAACCCGGAGGGTGAGCGTTAGTGCTTTGGGGGTGGGTCTTGTATTTGAATTTTCCCGTATTTCCGGGCGTTCATCCGGTGTGCCGGTAGTGACCGTTACCGGTAGGGTTTCACCATACGTATCCATCACGCCGGTAATGGCAAGACCGTATTTGATAACGGGTGATTTTGGCAGGGAATAGATCGGGCCGCGCCTGGCATTGGCGATTTGTCGACTCGCCAGATGACTGGCAATGTGCAGGGGATAAAAATACGGTGTGGTTTCATCGTCCGTATACAAACCATTATCGTTGATCAGCATGACATCACCGGGATCATAGCCATTCTCCAGGGAAATATTCGAGCCAAAACCGACTGCAGAAACAATATGGTCATATTCCGAGTTACCCGCTCCAGGAGCGGTATTTCCATCGAATATAAATGCATTGGCATATACCGCAGCAAGAACTGGATGCCCCTGGGTAACATGATGTTTGACCCAGGTATAAAACCGTGTATCACTGGCTTGTGCCAGACGTTCATACCGTAACCGTAGCTGTTTTGCCGCCATCGTATCATTGACGCCGAGCAGGAGTTGGGCATCCACGCGGTTTTGTTTCTTGCCGGGTGAGGCGATGGCTCTCATGTCATACTGGGAGAGATACTGGCCATAATAAAGGCCGGCACTGATCATGGATACTTCACCACAATAACCGTAATTGGCATTCCACTGGGAGCGAACCGGGATGTCGTTGATCACCGGGTACACTGCATCAAGCGGCGGCAAGGGAGGGCGCGTATCCCGCCAGGTTCCTGATTGATTCAAACGGTCTGCCCAGCTCGGCATATTGATCAGAGCCAGCAAGGTAAACGCCACAGTAGATAGGCCCGGGCAGGCCTTGTGTTGCGTAATCATGTCATGATGGGATAGTTTGGTTCAGGATCGAGTAGCCAATGTACTACATTTATGGTCGGCCTGGATCATCGAACAGTCCAATCGTAGCCTCGATGTAGCGGAGCGAAATCAAGGAAGTTGCGGTGGAAAGCCGAACTGGCCGGAACCCAGGGGCGGAAAGGTAAGCCTGCCGTTGGCTGCTGAGGTCGTTTGGTCACGAGCCAGCGTCCAGGTGCACGTCCCTGTGACCGGATTCCAGTCTCCCTGCGGGAATGACGAATGGTTTCCCTACTTTTCAAAGACACCCGGAAGTGGCAGGTATATCCGGAGCGGATCGCTCTGACGGGGCGTTCTTGCTGACTCCTTGCTTGAACATTTCTCAGGCAAACGCCAACAAAATCCTCTCAAAACCCGCCACGGCGGTATTTGTTCTTTCCTCTTGCCAGTGGATGGACACTATCTATATGCTATGGCTCCACTGCCTGACGGCTTGCCCTTCTTACTTCCTATCCCTGGCTCCCCATGAACATCCTTGCCCTGGAAACCGCAACCGAAGCCTGCTCTGCCGCCTTGTGGCTGGGGGCAGGTTCCCGTTGTCTGGAACGTTACGAATACGCGCCCAGGGCGCATAACCTGCGAATCCTGCCCATGCTGGACAGCCTGCTGGCCGAGGCAGGTCTCGGTTTTGCCCAACTCGATGCCATTGCCTTTGGCTGCGGGCCGGGTTCGTTTACCGGTGTGCGCATGGCGGCCGGTGTGGCCCAGGGGCTGACCTTCGGGGCCGATCTTCCCGTCATACCGGTTTCTACCCTGGCGGCCCTGGCCTGGCAGGTTTACCGGGAAACCGGTCACCCGCTGGCTTATCCTTGCATCGATGCCCGGATGGGGGAGGTGTACTGGGCCGCTTACCGTTGTGCCGAAACCGGTCCCTCCCTGATTCCGCCGGTGGCCGAACAGGTTATCCCGGCCAGTCAGGTCAGCCTGCCTGAACCGCTTGATGCGGAGCAGCATGCGGGGTGGGGGATAGGTAGCGGCTATGCCAGCTATGGCCAGTGCCTGTCTGAACGCCTGGGTGCCCGCCTGATCGGCCAGATGCCGGATCGCTTTCCGACCGCCGGCTGTATCGCCAGATTAGCGGTCATCCTCACCAGCCATAACACCCTTGCCCCTGCAGACCTGGCCTTGCCGGTCTACTTGCGGGATGATGTCGCGCAAAAACCTCAACCCACTCATTCACCGGGAGCCCCCTGATGACCGCATCCAAAGATAAAAATCAAATTTCCCTGGATCACATCGACCGCCGACGCTTTATGCGGGTGTTGCGCGCCTTGCTGGAGTCAGGTGTCGGATCCCGGGCTAAAGGACTGGGTTTGCTCCTGATCGTGTTGCTGATCAGCGTCAATGGCCTGAACATCCTGAACAGTTATGTCGGACGGGATTTCATGACCGCGATTGCCAACCGTAGCACGCCCGGCTTTATTCAGCAGAGCATCCTTTTCATCAGCGTCTTTGCCGTAAGTACCGTGGTAGCGGTCTACTACCGCTTTTGTGAGGAGCGTCTGGGGCTTCTGGCCCGCAAGTGGTTGACCCAGCGGTTTGTTAATTCCTACCTGGAACACCCGACCTACTACCGTTTGAGTGATCAGAACGATGGCAATGGCGAGATCGCCAACGTCGATCAGCGCATAGCCGATGACGTGAAGGTATTCACGGTCACCATTCTGTCGTTTACCCTCATGGTGTTGAACGGCACTTTTACCGCACTGGCTTTCTCCGGGGTGTTGTGGTCGATCAGTCCAATGCTGTTCGTGGTCGCCGTGGGCTATGCCGCCGGCGGGTCGCTGTTGGCGATCCGGTTTGGCTATCCCCTGGTCAACCTGAACTACAGGCAGCTCGATCGGGAGGCGGATCTGCGCTCCGACCTGATTCATCTGCGGGAGAATGCCGAGTCCGTTGCCCTGTTGCGACGTGAGGGGCGACTCAAGGCCCGCATCCTCAGGCATCTCGATGACCTGACCAGTAATTTCCACAACATCATTGTCGTTAACCGCAACCTGGGTTTTTTCACGACCGGCTACAATTATCTGGTACAAATCATACCGGCCCTGATCGTGGCTCCCCTGTATATCAACGGGTATGTGGAATTTGGCGTCATCACCCAGGCGGCCATGGCTTTCGCCCATATCCTGGGGGCTTTTTCACTGATCGTGACCCAGTTTCAGTCCATTTCTTCGTTTGCAGCGGTGGTGGCGCGTCTGGGTTCCCTGACAGACGCCATCGAGAAGGCGCAGTCTCCGGCAGCAACCTCCATTGTCAGCACGGAAAACAACAGCAATGGCGTGGCCTACCATGATCTGACACTGTGGCAGCACAGTACCGGGCGGGCATTGATCCATCACCTGAGCCTGACCATCCCTTATGGCACCCGCGTACTGATTCTGGGGCCGGATGATGCCGCCAAGGTTTCCCTGTTTCGAGCCACGGCCGGTATCTGGGATGCCGGTGAAGGCGAAATCGTCCGTCCCGATTTCGATACCATCCTGTTCCTGCCGGAGCGGCCTTATCTGCCGCCGGGTACCCTGCGTGAACTGCTGGTTCGTACAGGTCGGGAAGCCCGGGTGTCTGATCAAACCCTCCGCGATGTGCTGCAACGGTTGTGTGTGGAAAGCGTCATCGAACGTGCGGCAGGTTTCGATCAGGAACAGCAATGGGATGTGATGTTGTCACTGACCGAGCAGAAAATTCTGGCCCTGGCCCGGCTTGTCCTGGCCGAACCCCGCTTTGTCTTCATGGATCGTATCAATACGGCACTGAACCGCGAGGATGTCGAGCGTTTGCTCACCATCCTGAATCAGCAGCATATTACCTACATCAACGTCGGAAGCTGTCGCAATGGCCGACGCGATACCGATGATCGACTCAACGATTACGATGCCATACTGGAAATCAGCGGTACCGGTGAATGGCGATGGTTGTTGTTGTCTGATCTGGATGAGGAGCAAAAAACCCGGCTGGTCGGATGCTCCATTACCCTGGCGTCATCGTCTGAATGACCAAAACAGTCGGCGATACCCTGATTACCTTGTTGCGACAACTTCCGGCTGGTTATCCAGATCGGGACAGTCTGATGAGGTTTGAGTCAGGCGCAGATAAAACCGGAAAGTCATTGGTAGAAAATCTGCGCCATCTGTGGATATGATGCTTTCATCACCCCTCCTGAGCGAAGATGGGCGTAATGAGTTTTTCAGGTGAAATTTAACAGGCCGGCCGCCTTAGCGTCGTGTGTTTTCCACCGGCAACTCAACCGATTTCAGCAGATGGTCGACTTCCTCCGGAGGCAACTCCATGAAGGTACGGGCCCTGAGTCGGGGCGGCAGGGCAATGTCACCAAAACGTACCCGCATCAAACGGCTGACGACAATACCCTGGGATTCCCACAGCCGTCTGACGATGCGGTTACGACCCTCTCTCAGGGTGACGTGATACCAGTGATTGGCCCCCTCACCGCCGGCATCTTCTATGGTTTCGAAATGCGCCTCACCATCTTCCAGCATGACGCCGCGACGCAAGCGGTTCATGACCTCCTCGCTGACGCTACCCAATACCCGGACGGCGTATTCCCGTTCCATTTGCCGTGACGGATGCATCAGGCGGTTGGCCAGTTCACCGTTCGAGGTCACCAGCAACAAGCCCTGAGTATTGATATCCAGTCGACCGATGGCGATCCAGCGACCTTTGGAAAGACGGGGTAACTGGGTAAAGATCACCGGTCGGCCTTCCGGATCCCGGCGACTGACGATCTCACCGGTGGGCTTGTGGTAAACCAGCACCCGGGTGGGTATGTCCAGCCGTCCAGCCAAATCCAGTACCTTGCCGTTCAGTATCAACCGGTCTCCCGGTTTGTAACGTTCACCCAGTTGGGCCACTGCACCGTTCAGTACGATGCGCCCCTGGCGCATCCAGTCTTCGACTTGCCGACGGGAGCCGTAGCCGAGTTGCGCCAATAATTTCTGTATTCGTTCTCCGCTGTCATCCTGAGGCGGATCCGTCAAGTTGATCCGGGTGGGTTGGGGACGGGAGGGTTTGTTCGGGTGGGGAGAGGGGCGTTTGGTCGACATGCGGGGACGCTATTTGTTTTTCCAGTTCGAGTTGAGTAATGAAATCCTGTAAAGGCGGCAAGTCCTCCAGGCTTTTCAGGTTGAAGTAATCCAGAAACACAGGGGTCGTGGCCAGAAGGGCCGGTCGTCCCGGGACTTCCTTTTGCCCTACGACCCGAATCCAGTTTCGTTCCTGCAGGGTACGGATAATCGAGCTGCTGACGGCAACACCCCGAATATCTTCGATGTCTCCCCGGGTCACCGGTTGACGGTAAGCGATGATGGCCAGCGTTTCCATCAGGGCACGCGAGTAACGGCCTGAACGCTCTTCAAATAAATGAGTGAGCCAGGGGGAATAGCATTCCCGTACCTGGATGCGAAAACCGCTGGCCACCTCCCGCAGTTCACAGGGACGCTCAGCGAATCGCAGGCTCAACGTATCGAGGGCTTGCTCCAGGGTTCCGCTATCCGGGCGATCCGTTTCCGGAAACAAGCCGATCAAATCTTCCCGTTTCAGCGGTTTGTCGGCGGCATAAAGGGCCGCTTCGAGAATATCCGGCAATTCCGGCTCAGTCATGTTCGCCTCCGAGCGCGGCCTGTACCCACAGGGCCCCGAGGGGCTCATCCTGAACGATGCGGATCAGGCGCTCCTTGGCCAGTTCCAGTATGGCCAAAAGGGCCACGACGACCCCCTGACGGCCTTCGCGCCGTTCAAACAATCCGGTGAACGGCAGCCGTTCCTGCTCGCCCAGACGAGTGAGGATGCTGGACATGCGTTCCCTGACGGACAGGGGTTCCCGCTGGATGGCGTGATGAGTGAGACGTTCGCTGTGGCGGAGTACGGCCAGAAAGGCATCCAGCAAATCCTGCAGATCCATATCCGGATAGACCTTGCTGACGGTGAGGGTACTGGCATCGGCACCGGCTTCAAAAAAGTCACGCCCGCATTGGGGCAGTGCTTCGAGCGTCTCGGCGGCCTGTTTGAAGCGTTCGTACTCGTGCAGCCGCCGCATCAGTTCGGCACGCGGGTCTTCCTCGTCCCGCACGGTCTCGGCCGGTTTGGGCAACAACATCTTCGATTTGATTTCGGTCAGAATGGCGGCCATCAGCAGGTATTCGGCGGCCAGTTCGATACGGAGTTCGGCCATCATGTCGATGTATCCCATGTATTGCCGGGTGATGTCGGCCATGGGTATCTCGAGAATGGACAGATTCTGGCGGCGTATCAGGTAAAGCAGCAGATCCAGTGGACCTTCAAAGGTTTCAAGAAAGACTTCCAGCGCGTCCGGCGGAATGTAGAGGTCTTCGGGAATATCCTTGAGTGGGGCCCCATTGACCCGGGCCCAGGCGGTTTGCTCTATCTCATCCATCAAGCGGGCTGCTCAGTGACCTGCCAGGCTGAATACCAAACCCTGTACCAGTTCCAGCGGGCCGTCCATCAGGGTTGACAGGGTGCCAGTAGCCATCAGGGCCAGCAGGATGTAGAAACCGTAAGGCTCGAGTCGGCTGTAGGGTTCGGCCAGGTGGTGGGGTAACAGGCCGGTGACGATACGGCCACCATCCAGGGGCGGCAGCGGCAGCAGGTTGAGTACCATCAATACGGCGTTGATGACGATACCGGCCACACTCATCAGTTCCAGCGGTTTTTGGATGTATTCGAGTTCGAGATTACCGGCGAGACGCAATGTCAGAGCCCAGGCGATGGCCATGAGCAGGTTAGCCAGGGGACCGGCGATGGCTACCAGTGCCATATCCCGTTTGGGGTTACGAAGACGGTCGAAATCGACCGGTACCGGTTTGGCCCAACCGACCAGAAAGCCGCCCATCAGCAACTAGACACCCGGTCCGATGAGCGTACCGACCAGATCGATGTGGTGCATGGGGTTCAGGGACAGGCGGCCAAGACGGGCCGCGGTGTCGTCTCCCAGCCATTTGGCCACCAGGCCATGGGCTACTTCGTGCAGGGTAATGGCAAAGATGACGGGCAGTATCCAGACAGAAATACGTTGTACGGCGGTTAATTCATCCATAGGAAATTCTAATCAGTGTTGTCAACGGGGTTGAGGAATGGAACGATGCCCGTGCCCTGGCGAATGATTTCGGGGCTATCCTCGGTGAAGTCCAGTATGGTACTGGGTCGGTAAGTCATGATTCCGGCGTCGATGATCAGGCTGACTTCCTTTTCCAGTCTGTCGCGAATATCTTCCGGATCGGCGATGGGGTCTTCATCACCGGGCAGTATGAGTGTCGAGTTGAACAGAGGTTCAGCCAGTTCCTCCAGCAAGGCTACCGTGATGGGATTGTCGGGCAGGCGAACACCGATGGTTTTCTTTTTCGGGTGTTGCAGGCGGCGCGGGGTTTCCCGGGTTGCCTTGAGGATGAAGGTAAAGGGGCCGGGCGTCAGTGATTTAATGAGCCGGAACGCTTCGTTGTCGATTTTGGCAAAGGTGGCGATTTGCGACAAATCCTTGCAGATCAGGGTGAAGTTGTGTTGTTCATCCAGTTGCCGGATTCGACGTATGCGCTCCAGACCGTCCTTGCTGTCGAGACAACAACCCAGGGCATAGGAGGTATCCGTCGGATAGACGATTACCCCACCGCCCCTCAGGATATCGACACTGCGGCGGATCAGGCGGGGCTGGGGGGTCAGGGGGTGTACGCTGAAATATTGAGCCATGATGGTTATAGTTTACTATGGCAGAAGGGTAATGGTAGACCGAAGGATGCCGGGTGGTATGGCCTGGCCATGAAATCTACCCGCTTCAGCAACAAGCCCCCTCGCTGCCTGTGGTTTGATGGGCTGTGTCGGGGGCGCAGTCAAACAACCCGAAATGGCAGGTTTTGTCTCCCCAGACCCGAAAATGCTGGCCGTAACGGCTCAGGGTCAACATATCTGCCGTGTTACCACAAACCCGCAACGGACGGTTGGTTTCAAAGTGATGATGATCATCCAGTTCAAAATGATGGGGGTATTGGTCGAGGCTGCCGAGATATACCGCCACCTGACCGAAATCCTCGCAGCGGTCTTCCAGTGGCAGTTTGAAGGCTCTGACCGTCACCGAATCAAATTTGACCATGCCGATGCGGGCGTGAACCTCAGGATCATCGAGGTTAATGCGATTTTGTCTGACTTTACGGACATCAGGACAGCCCAGCCTGTCGAGAAGGCGCCGAAAGTCTTCCCAATACAAGGCTCCGCCCAGACATTCCCCTATCAACACCGGATCATGCTGCAATTCCAGCGGAATACGGCGGTCTGCGAAGACATCGGAAAAATAAAGTTCGCCGCCGGGTTTAAGTACCCGGAAAATTTCAGCCAAAACACGGGGTTTTTCGGGGGACAGATTGATCACGCAGTTAGACACTACAACATCAATGCTATTGTCCTCTATTCCGATGGCCTGAAGATTTTCGATATGGCCATGGCGAAAATCGACGTTGGCATAACCAATGCGCTCGGCGTGCCAGTTTTGGTGGCGCACAGCGATTTGCAGTTGCTCAGGCGTCATATCGACACCGATGACGTTGCCCGAGGGCCCGACCAGTGTCGAGAGGAGATAACAATCCCGCCCCGATCCACATCCCAGATCCAGCACAGTCATCCCTTCCAGGGCCGGGGGGAGCGGTGAACCGCAGCCATAAAAGCGTTCCACCACTTCCGGGTGTAAACCGGCCAGCAGGGGTTTCAGATAAGCTGGCAAACTGTCGATGCTGCAACAGGCACTGGTTTTCAGGTCGGCACTGGATTGTAAAACCTGGCCGTAATAATGGCGTACGGATTCGCCAATCAGGGTGTTAGTCGTCATGAAATACTCGGGTGGCTGGAAAGTCAGGGGGAAATATATTGATAACGGTATGGCTTTGAATACCCCGCAATGCTTACGGATGCGCTGACGGGGTTTACTCTCGACCTTACGGTAACGGGCGGTTTTACATTCCTGTGGTATCCTTTCATTTTCGGGTGATTCTCAATGCATGACACCAAAAATTTACTGATGGGCAGCGATTTTCCGGCTATTTTCCGCAAACCATTGACGGTGTTGCAAATCAATCTGGGTTATCTGTGCAATTTGAGTTGTATCCATTGCCATGTCAATGCCGGACCGAGACGCACAGAGTTGATGAGCAAGGAAACCCTGGAGCAGGTTTTGACCCTGGCCGAATCAGCCCACATCCACACCCTGGACCTGACCGGCGGGGCTCCGGAGATGCACCCGCAGTTTTGCGATTTCGTGGCATCTGTGCGTCAGCGGGGGATCGAGGTCATCGACCGTTGCAATCTGAGTATTCTGGAGCAGCCCGGTTATGAGTCAATCGCCGGTTTTCTGGCCCGGCATCAGGTGAAAATCGTGGCATCCCTGCCGTGTTATCTGGAGGACAATGTAGACCGGCAGCGCGGCAAGGGCGTATTTCAGCAAAGTCTTGCTGCCTTGCGTCGCCTCAATCAGTCAGGCTACGGTCAGGCGGGCAGTGGTCTGGAGCTGAATCTGGTCTACAACCCCCAGGGGGCCGTACTGCCCCCCGCTCAGTCCATGCTGGAACAGGCCTACAAACAACACCTCGAGCAGGAATATGGCATCGTCTTCAACCATCTGTATACCCTCGTCAACATGCCTATTCAACGCTTTGGCAGTACCCTGATCAGCCAGGGGCAGTTTGATGCCTATCTCCATCTCTTGAAAGGGCATTTTGATGAAGATAACCTCGAAAACCTGATGTGCCGTACCACCCTCAGCATCGATTGGCAAGGTTACGTTTACGATTGTGATTTCAACCAGATGCTGGCCCTGCCGCCTGGCGGCGCAGACAAGCCCCGGTTGTCTATCAGAGAACTCGATTTGACCCGTTTGTATGATACGCCCATCGCCACGGCGGCCCATTGCTACGGTTGCACGGCCGGACAGGGTAGCAGTTGTGGTGGTGCCTTGACAGGACAATCCGCATGAAGGCCAGTCGCTTGCTCATCATGTTGCTGTTCGTGGTGATGGTCGTGCTGTTTTTCAGCTTCGATCTGCATCACGCCCTGACGCTGGAAAGTCTCAAGCTCAGACAAATGACCATCGATGCCTACCGTGAAGCCCACCCTGTGGCCGCGGTGTTGCTCTACGCGGTTTTTTATATCGCCGTGACAGGGCTATCGCTACCGGGGGCTGCGGTGTTGACCCTGGCCGGTGGGGCGGTGTTCGGTCTTGGGTGGGGAACCTTGATCGTTTCGTTTGCTTCCAGCCTGGGGGCGACCCTGGCTTTCGTGCTGGCGCGGTTTTTACTCCGGGATTGGGTGGCCTCCCGTTTCGGCAGGCACTTGCACGCCATGGATGCCGGTGTGGCGAGGGACGGCGCGTTTTATCTTTTCACCCTGCGGTTGGTGCCTGTCTTTCCATTTTTCCTGATCAACCTGGCTATGGGGTTGACACCGATCAAAACCTGGACATTTTACTGGGTCAGCCAGATCGGCATGTTGGCCGGTACACTGGTTTACGTCAATGCCGGTACCCAACTGGCACGGATTGACGGGCTGTCCGGTGTGATCTCTCCCCCCTTGCTGGGTTCTTTTGCATTGCTGGGTATCTTTCCGCTGCTGGCAAAAAAAGCCCTTGCCTGGCTGCAAACACGACAGCAGTACGCCCGTTTTCGCAAACCACGCCAGTTTGACAACAATCTGGTTGTGATCGGTGGCGGAGCCGGTGGTCTGGTGTCGGCTTATGTGGCCGCAGCGGTAAAGGCCAAGGTCACCCTGATTGAGCAACACGAGATGGGCGGTGATTGCCTGAACAGGGGGTGTGTCCCCTCCAAGGCCCTCATCAGGACGGCCCGGTTTTTATCCCAAATCCGGGCAGCCAGGGAACTCGGCATCGAGTCGGTGGAGGCCCGTTTTGATTTTCATGACGTGATGGAGCGGGTCGGGGACATCATCCGGCAGGTAGCACCACATGATTCTGCCGAACGCTACCGTGCACTGGGGGTCGAGGTGATACAGGGCACGGCCACCCTCATCTCGCCCTGGGAAGTACAGGTCAGTACCGATACAGACACCCGTCTGCTCACGACCCGTTCCATCATCATAGCGGCCGGTGCCCGGCCCAGGTTACCGTCGATCGAAGGCCTTGCCGGGATTGACTGCCTCACGTCCGACAATATCTGGCATTTGCGTGATCAGCCCCGGCATCTGCTGGTTCTGGGGGCTGGCCCGATAGGCTGTGAACTGGCTCAAACCTTCTCGCGTCTGGGTAGTCGGGTCACCTTGCTGGATGAGGCTGCCCGCGTTCTACCCCGGGAAGACCCGGATGTCTCTGAAGCCGTGATGGCGCGGTTCAAACAGGAAGGTATCGATATGCGGCTGAATCACACGGCCAAGGCTTTCATTCAGGGGCAGGATGGCAATACCCTGCTGGCAGAACTGGCAGGACAACCCGTTTACCTCCCGTTTGATCGGGTACTGATCGCCGTTGGCCGTCAGGCCCGCGTGGAGGGTTATGGTCTGGAGGCACTGGGTATTCGCCTTTCCGGGCACGGAACCATCGAGACTAACCGCCTTCAGCAAACCAATTATCCCAACATTTATGCGGTAGGTGATGTGGCCGGGCCATACCAGTTTACCCATACGGCGGCTCATCAGGCCTGGTATGCGGCGGTCAACGCGCTGTTGGGTCGTTTCAGACGCTTCAGTACGGACTATTCCGTGATTCCTTACGCCTACTTCACCGATCCCGAGGTTGCCCGCGTCGGGCTGAATGAGCAGGATGCCCGGGAACAGGGTATCGCTTTTGAAGTGACCCGCTATGCCATCGACGAGTTGGATCGGGCCATAGTCGATGGTGTCACTGACGGATTTGTCAAGGTTTTAACCCCCCCGGGCCAGGACAGGATTCTCGGTGTCACCCTGGTCGGAGAGCATGCCGGCGATTTACTGGCCGAATTCGTACTGGCGATGAAACAGGGTATCGGTCTTAACCGGATTCTGGCGACTCTTCATGTCTACCCCACCCTGGCTGAAGCCAACAAGCAGGTGGCCGGTGTCTGGCGACGCAATCACGCACCAGAAGCCTTGCTGGCCTGGGTCGCACGTTACCACGCCTTCAGACGTAAGGCCTGATCGACAGGGCAGGCACAAGCATGAAGCATTGCGTCAGTATCGTTATACCGGTGCTCAACGAAGCCTCACAACTCACGGCCACCCTCAACGCCCTGCAGCCACTGCGCAATCGTTGCCAACTGATTGTGGTGGATGGGGGGAGCCATGACGGCAGTCCCGAACAGGCCAGACCCTGGGTCGATAAAGTGCTTGCCGGGCCGCGTGGTCGGGCGGCACAAATGAACTGCGGGGCCAAGGCATCCGATGCCGGGGTGTTATTGTTTTTGCACGCCGACACCGGCCTGCCGGATGATGCCATCGACGCTATCCTTGACGCACTGGCGGCGGGTTATCACTGGGGGCGTTTCGATGTGAGACTGGATGCACAAGCCCCTGTTTTCAGACTGATTGCCGCCATGATGAACAGACGGTCGCGTTTGACCGGCATCGCCACCGGCGATCAGGGGATATTCGTCCGCCGCGAGATGTTTGAGGCGGTGGGGGGGATTCCCGCGATTGCCCTGATGGAAGATATCGCCCTGTCAAAACAACTGAAAAAACAGGGAAAACCGGCCTGCTTGCGGACTACCGTACTGACATCAGCCCGCCGCTGGCAACAGCACGGCATTGCCAGAACCATTCTGTTGATGTGGTGGCTGCGCCTGGCTTACTTTTTTGGGGCTGATCCAGATGCGCTGGCAGCCCGTTATTACCGGAGATCATGATGGAAGCACTGCTTCGTTTGGGCGTATCGCTGGCCATTTTGCTGCTGATGGTGAGTTGGGAGTTTTTCACGCCGCTGCGAGCGGCCCAACAGACCCGGCGGAAACGCTGGCCCGTCAATCTGGGATTGGCGGGTTTCAATATGCTGCTCATGCGATTCAGCCTCGGCTCTGCGGCATGGCTGGCGGCCCAATGGGCCGTTGAGCAGAAAGCGGGATTGTTCAACAGTTGGCCAATGTCGGCTGCTATCAGTATTCCCGCCAGTCTTTTGTTGCTGGATCTGGCTATTTACGCACAACACATTGCCGCTCACCGGTGGTCATGGTTTTGGCGATTGCATCAGGTGCATCACAGCGACCTTGATTTCGATACCACCACGGCGGTGCGTTTTCATCCCCTGGAGATCATGGTGTCGATGTTTTACAAGGTGGTGGTGGTGATCCTGTTGGGGGTTGCTCCCGATACGGTGATGGCCTTCGAAATCATCCTCAACGGTTGTGCCTTGTTCAATCACGGTAATGTCAGCCTGTCGCCCCGTCTTGAATCGGTCTTGCGTTACGTGTTGATTACCCCCGACCTGCACAGGATTCATCATTCGGCCAGCCTTGAGGAAATGGATAGCAACTACGGTTTTTCGCTTTCCTGCTGGGACAGGATTTTCAGGACTTACCGTCCAAAGGCAAGACAACCCCAGGCCACACTGACCCTCGGTTTGAGGGGGCTTGAAAATCCTGCCGAATTGGGGTTCGGCAAATTGCTGGTTTTACCGTTTGGTGCCGAAAAAAACCGGAGTCGATAATGCGACCGATGTTCGCCGGAAAGTGCGCCCGAAGTTTTCCGCATGCACCGTTTACTGGTGTTTTTCTTGTGCCATATCGAAAACAGCATCGGGTAGGCCACGAACATTTTTCGGCATGACAGCCTGCGGTTTGCACTCAGACACGCGCCTGAGCGCCGCCGGGAACAGGTCACGCTCGTCATGACTGACCACCACACGGCACCATATTCCTGAGCCAACGCATGACAGAGGATAACTCCGACAGTGCTTTGCTGATTTTTTCCAGAGCCCCTGTGACAGGCCAGGTCAAAACCCGCCTGCAACCCGCCCTGACTCCTGAACAAGCGACCGAAGCTCACATCGAACTGACCCGCCTGACCCTGGCAAGGGCGTTTGAGCCGCCGCTGTGTCCGGTCATTCTTTATTGCACGCCGGATGACGGCCATCCTTTCTTCCGGCAATGCGCCCGGGAGTATCCACTGACACTGGCGGTACAACGTGGCCGGGATCTCGGTGAACGGATGCACCTGGCCCTGAGTGATGCCTTGTCCCGTTACCGACGAGTGTTGTTGATGGGCTGCGATTGCCCCAGTTTGCAGGCCGGTGATCTGCGGCAGGCTCTGGCGGCGCTCAAGCAGGGTTATGATGCCGTCATGGCCCCGGCAGAGGATGGGGGTTATGTCTTGATCGGCCTGAACAAGCCCTGCCCAGGCTTATTTACCGGGATACGCTGGGGCAGTGAACAGGTTATGGCCAGCACCCGCCAACGGGCACGCCGTCTGGGATTGCGCTGGTATGAACTGGCTACACAGTGGGATGTCGATCGCATCGACGACTGGATTCGCTACCGGGAAAAAACACCGGACGATCGTGCCTTCCGGCTGATGCGATGACCAGGGCTTACCACGGCGGCTTTGCGGCCAGGGTTTCGCGGTGGTTGGCAATCGCTTCGTGGGTCTTGACTTCAAATATCTTGATGGCCTCCGGCAGACGCCGATCCACCTCCCAGTAGGCCTGAGGATAACCGAACGGATTGTAATCATCGTCAGGGTCGGCAATGCCTCTGGCCCGGGCCTCGGCTATCGACAAATGCTCATCGCCAAAACCACTGTTGGCGTGAAGATGGCCGTGTATGGAAAAGCCGCTCTTTTGCAGTTCTTCGGCAAAATCCAGCCAATCGGTCAGTTTCTCGCTCGACCATAGCTTGGCGTGGCCTACATCCAGACAAAAATGCAGTCGTTGCAATCCCAGATCATGAATGTGCTCAAACAGGTGACGGTAAAAGGCAATGGGCTGGAAGTCGTTTTCGAGGTGTATCCGGTAGTCGTAATGCTCACACAAGGCTTCGGCCCGCAACAGATTGTCGGAAAGACGCTGCCGCAGTGCCGTTGCCCGCGACAAGCGGGTGGTCATGGGGTAATTGGAAACGTGGGCGATGGAATAGCGGCTGCCCAGGTGTTGAGCCTGAACGATATGGGTGGCGAAGGCCGGGTAGGTATCGTGCAGGTTATGAATGTGCATCCGGTTCTGGTTGCTGTGAACATTCACACGAACGGATGAGCCGTCGAGTCGCTCTACGATTCGTTCCAGCGCGGCGGGTTCGTTGAAATAACATCCAATCTCCAGGGGACTTCCGGTCGAGATTACATAGTCCAGTACGGATTCAAACTCTGCCGGGTTTTTGTCAACGATCTTGAGTCCAAAGTTGTTTGTGTCGTTCATGAGTCCGAGTCGATAGTGAAAGTGGAATTTTTCCGTTGCTTCTCATCCGGTGGGTGGCTGGTTAAACTTGCCGGACTCCCCGCAACGATCGCTTCGCCGAAGGCCCGCCATGCAAACCTGTTTGACATCCCGTTATCTCGATACGCCCGACGGCAAGATAGCCGACACCGTACTGCGCAGTTGTGTTCACTGCGGCCTGTGTACGGGGGTATGCCCGACCTATCAGTTGCTCGGTGATGAGCTCGAAGGCCCCAGAGGGCGTATTTATCTCATGAAACAACTGTTCGAAGGGCAGGTCGTCACCGAAAAAACCCGTTCCCGTCTCGATCATTGTTTGACTTGCAGGGCCTGTGAAACGGCTTGTCCTTCCCGGGTCGAATACGGAAAGCTGCTCGATCTGGGGCGGGAGGTGCTGGAGCAGACACTCCCCCGTACACCCTTGGATGCCGCACGGCGTCGTCTTATCCGGGCCATTCTACCGTATCGCTCGCGTTTTGCCGTGGTACTGAAACTCGCCCGATGGTTACGTCCGCTGTTACCGGCTGCCCTGCGCGGCAAGGTTCCGCTTTCCCGACCAGCCGGTGCCTGGCCCGCGTCGTATCATGAGCGCACCGTGTTGCTGGTCGAAGGCTGCGTTCAACCGGCTTTGGCCCCCGCAATCGACAGGGCGACAGCCCGTATTTTTGATCGGCTGGGCATACGGACGTTGCGGGTGGCCGAATCAGGCTGTTGCGGTGCCCTCAGTTATCACCTGGCTCACAGCGGGGAGGCTTTGGGGTTCATGCGCCGCAATATCGATGCCTGGTGGCCTGCCATCGAGGCAGGGGCTGAAGCCATCATTTCTACGGCATCCGGGTGTGGCTTGATGCTCCGGGATTATGGCTGGGCCTTGCGAAACGATCCCCAATACGCAGATCGGGCCCGGCGAGTGTCGGCATTGGTGCGGGATGTGGGGGAAATCCTGGCGACTGAAGATTTGACTGCACTGAAACCGGTTCGCCCGCAGCGTATCGCTTTTCACTCGCCCTGCACCCTGCAACACGGCCAACGGTTGGGCGGCGTGGTTGAAGGGATACTGGATCGACTGGGATTTGAACGGGTTGCCGTTACCGACCCACAGACCTGCTGCGGCTCAGCGGGAACCTACTCCCTGCTGCAACCCGAACTGTCCCAGGCCTTGCTGGACAGGAAACTGACCGGCTTGACCGGTGGCGAGCCTGAACGTATCGCCACGGCCAACATCGGCTGCCTGACCCACCTGCAGTCTGCCAGTCCGGTTCCCGTCTGTCATTGGGTGGAATTACTGGACGATTCCTGAAATCATGAAAATCCCCGTTTATTACTCCTGGAGAAATCTCTGGGCCCGCAAAGTCACCACCCTGCTGACGGCACTGGGGATGGCACTGGTCGTTTTCGTGTTTGCCAGCGTGTTGATGTTGTCGGAAGGATTGCGACAAACCCTGGTCGCTACCGGCAGTCCGGACAACGTCATGGTGATTCGTCAAGGTTCTGAAACCGAGGTACAAAGCAACATCGACCGTTCCGAAGCCGCCCTGATCGAAAGCCTGCCGGAGATATCGTATGGGCAGGATGGGCATCGGCAGGTCTCCAGTGAAAGCCTGGTGCTGATGGTGCTGGACAAGCGGCAGGGCCACAAGCGATCGAATGTCATCATCCGGGGTCTGTCGGAAGCCGGTATTGCCCTCAGACCTCAGGTCAGGCTGGTGGCTGGCCGCTGGTTTCGGTCAGGTGCTTCCGAAATTGTCGCCGGCATCAGGGTGGCCCAAAACTTTGCCGGGGCCGATATTGGCGAGCATCTACATTTTGGTTTGCGTGACTGGACGGTCGTCGGGCTATTCGATGCCGGCAGTACCGGATTCAGCTCTGAAGTCTGGGGTGACGTGCAGCAACTGATGCAGGCCTTTCGTCGCAATACCTATTCCTCGGTGATTTTCAGGCTACCGGGGGAGGCTACTTTCAGCGAACTCAAAAACCGACTGGAGGGCGACCCCCGCATCAGTGTCGAGGCTCAGCGTGAAACCCGCTTCTATGCAGAACAATCCGAGCAGTTGGCGACTTTTCTGACGGTGCTTGGGGTCGCCCTCAGCATTGTTTTTTCGCTGGGGGCCATGATCGGAGCCCTCATCACCCTGTACGGTGCCGTAGCCAGCCGTACCCGTGAAATTGGAACCCTCCGCGCCCTGGGATTCAATCGCTGGAGTATCCTGACGGCTTTTCTGCTGGAATCCCTGTTGCTCAGTCTGGTGGGCGGGGTGATCGGCATCGGTCTGGCCTCGAGCCTGCAATTCATCACGGTATCCACCATGAACTGGCAGTCTTTCTCTGAACTGGCTTTTTCCTTTGTACTGACACCCGCGATTATTCTGGAAGCCTTGTTCATTTCCCTGTTCATGGGCTTGTTTGGTGGACTTTTACCGGCATTTCGGGCCGCCCGCATGGATGTCATAGCCGCTTTGCGTTCGGTTTGAGGAGCGAATAAGAAACCGGGCTGTCCGATGATCGAGGCCCAACAACCTGCGGTGCTGATGTGCATCGGCCAAGGCTGTCCACGCAAGCCGCGATATCACGGTTTCGGACTGCTCATTCAGGCGCAACCGTTATACACCGGGGCATCATTGGCGGGTAGTCGCCACAACAGGGCCCCGGAGGCCTGACGGCAGCGGGGCCCTGTTGCGGGAAAGGAAGGATCAGGCCAGAACGAAATCGCTGGCAGTGAGGGTGGCTGCACCGACCAACCCGACTTCCAGTTCCATTTCAGCCTGGCTGTAGTCGTTGTCGAGGTTGATTTGCACGATGGTGGCGAAATTGGCCGGATCGGCCACGGTGCGTACCTGTCCCGGGGCATTGAAACTTGCCGTTCCGAGGAAGGTCAGCGGTGTTCCCAAACCGGAGAGATCCATGACTTCGGCACGGGAGGGTACGTTGAAACCACTGACGATATCGCGGTTGGACGCTCCGGTGCCGGAGTCACCCGGGCGGAATACCCAACGGTCATCGCCTTCGCCACCGTTCAGCAGGTCGATACCCAAGCCCCCCTCCAGCACGTCGTTGCCGGCACTGCCGAACAGGCTGTCGTTGCCGTTGCCGCCTTGCAGGGTGTCGTTGCCGCTGTTGCCCTCCAACCGGTCATCGCCTTCCCCCCCATCCAGCCCATTGGGATTGGCATCACCGGTCAGGGTATCGGCAAAGGCACTGCCTACCGCGTTTTCGACCGTAGCCACCGTCAGTGCACGGATGCCCGATTGAATCACACTGACCAGGTTACTGCTGTCCCGGCTGAGCTCAACCACGGAACCCACGCCCAGATCATTCACCAGGGTTTGGTAGCTGCTCATGGCATCGCGGGTGACCGCGAAAATGGGCAGGACACCCGCCTGTTTCAGGGCCGAAGCCGCCTGGGCGACAGAAGGATAGTCCTCACCGGTTCCTGCCGGTGAACCGTCGAGTACCCCGTCGCCGTTGTTGGGTTTGTTGATGCGGGCCGCTGCCCCGTCCCCGGCCTTATGGAAAGGGGCGTCCGTCATCAACACCACCACTTTCACGGCATCACCCCTGAAACCGATTTCATCACTGTGTAAGGCGACCTGCATCAGGGATTCCAGTTGGGCTTCGGGTACATCGTTACCGTCACCAATGACCAGGGCATCCAGGGCATTTTTGAAGGCATTCTGATCAGCGGTCATGTTCAGGTGCTGTTTGAAAACATAATCACCCGAGGCATTTCTGCCAAACGGTGAAACCGGTTTGTCGATGAAGGAACCCAGGCCGATCAGACTGTCCGGCTGGAATTTGTTGATGGCACTGACGACCTGCGGCACGATGTTCAATACCGTATCCACGTCATCGGAAAATGAGCCTGACAAATCCTGCAGGAAATAGGTATCGAGCGGGTCACTGACCTTGCCGCCAGTACTCAAGGTGATGGCCAACCCTCCGATCGTACTGTTTTGACCGGGCGACAGGTTGATATTCGCAGCCGAACCGGCTGCCGACGCATCCAGAGTATCCTTGCCGCCGGTGTCTTCGATCAGCAACTGACCGGTGGGGTTGCCGCTGATGACGAAGCGGTCATCGCCCAGTCCACCACTCAGGGTGTCATTGCCGTTGCTGACGAACAGGGTGTCGTTGCCTTCAGCACCCAGTATCTGATCGTTACCCTCACCACCGTCCATGGAGTCATTACCGTCATTGCCGGTAATGGTGTCGTTGCCGCCCTGGCCTGTCACCGAGTCGTTGCCGGCCAGCATGTCGATATCGTCGCCCCGCTCAGTGAGTCGTAGTTTGTCATCATTGGGAGTAGGCCCATCGTCATCCAGAATGCCCACGGCGACGGCATTGCCGGCATCCAGCACGGCATTGACCGGATTACTCAGGAAAACGGAAAACTCCTCGTTGCCTTCCATGGCAATGTCGCCATTGATTTGCACGGCTACCGTTTGTTCGGTGACACCGGGCGCGAAGGTGACAGTGCCATTGGCGGCGACATAATCCGAATCGGCACTGGCACTGGTATCGGCGGTTTGCCAGTTGACCGATACCGGTTGGCCGGAAGCCTGGGAAAGGCTGAGTTTGACTGCAACCGTCACCGGGCCTTCATGGCCTTCGCCAACAGGTTCGACCGGGCTGACGGCGATGACCGGCGGGGCATCATCATTGCGAATAATGACATCCGCCTCGGTGACTCCCGGATTGGCATTGACCAGGTCGGTCAGTCTGACACTGAAACGTTCATCGGCTTCGTACAGGGTATCGCCTGCGACGGATAGCGTGACGGATTGCCGGGTTTCTCCGGGCTGGAAGCTCAGGGTACGGGTTACTGGCGTATAGTCCTCACTGGCGGTCGCGCTGCCGTCTGCCGTCGTGAGGGTCACGCTGACGATTTGCTGGCTGGCGGCCGAGAGGCTGACAGTAAGACTGACCTCGCTCGCGCCGGCATTGCCTTCCGTCTGCGCCATGCCGGTTATCGAGATTTCGGGTACGACTTCCGGTGGCGTGGGTTCTGGCGGAGTCGGTTCGGGGATGTCAGTCGCATCAGCCGAGAGAGTCCGGTCGCCATCGGCAAAGGACAGTACTTCGACATCACGGATGAAGTCGGTACCTTCGTCGGTGCCATCCCCATCGGTACCGTTGATATCTTCGACGGTCCAGATGGCACTGTCGGCATCAAAGGTGATTTTGTAATCCTCCTGATTCCCCTGATAGAGGGCGATATCCCCCCGTCCATTACCACCTTCCAGGGTATCGTTGCCCTCACCACCATCGAGCGTGTCATTGCCGTCATGCCCCAGGATGCTGTCATCACCGGCATCGCCATTCAGGGTGTTGTCGGCTTCGCTGCCTTCCATGACATTGCCGAGTTCGTTGCCATTGCCGCTCAGTGCGGCAGGGCCGATCAGGGCCAGTACCTCGACGTTAGGGACCAGACTGTAATTGACCGTGCTTTCGATCACGTCGTCATCACCATTCCTCGCAGTTTCGACGATCCGGTCTTCGGTGCTGCCGACCCGGTAGGTATCGGAACCGTCACCACCGGTCAGCACGTCCACACCACCGCCGCCCAGCAGGGTGTCATCGCCATCGCCGCCGTTGAGGGTGTCATTGCCGTTCTTGCCATCCAGCAGGTTGTTGCCGTCGTTGCCTTGCAGGGTATTGGCCAGATCACTGCCGGTGCCGTTGAGACTGGAAAGGCCGGTGAGTTCCAGATTTTCGACATTGACGGGCAGCGTATAAGTGATGGAACTCTTGACGGTATCCTTGCCGGACAGGGAACCGGTGGCCTCGGTGATGAGGTCACGGGCATTGTCCAC
>SXGT01075335.1_pt1 | contig 52178 bp, 37 predicted proteins | sample 3176221 | NCBI WGS metagenome assembly SXGT01 (sample SAMN11356862, study PRJNA531348) | freshwater metagenome | isolation source: freshwater sample F1-120 | place: China: Fuxian Lake, Yuxi | collected 2017-12-25
GAACGGCAAGCGGTATCTCTCATGGGAATCGCACATCCGCATGCTGGCCGCGGCGCAGCCGTACATCAGCGGCGCGATCTCAAAGACCATCAACATGCCCTCCGATGCGACCATTGAGGACGTGAAGAAGGCGTACTTGCTGTCGTGTCAACTGATGACGAAGGCCAACGCGCTGGACCGCGTCGTCTCGAAGCTCAGTCAACCGCTGAACTCGGTCGCGGACTCGCCGGAGGCGGCGCTGCTCGCGTCGGTCACGCCGGAAGCGGAGCGGGTCGAAGTGAAGGCAACTCCGGTGCAGGTTGCGGAGCGCATTACGGAGCGCATTGTTCACCGGTACATCGCGAAGCGGCGGCGCCTCCCGGACCGCCGCGCGGGCTACACGCAGAAGGCCCGCATCGGCTCCCACAAGATGTACATTCGCACGGGCGAGTACGAGGACGGCACGCTCGGCGAAATCTTCATCGATATGCACAAGGAAGGCGCCGCGTTCCGCAGCATGACCAACTGCTTCGCCATCGCGGTCAGCCTCGGCTTGCAACATGGAGTGCCGCTCGAAGAGTACATCGACGCGTTCCTGTTCACGCGATTCGAGCCGAACGGTATCGTGCAGGGGAACCCGTACATCAAGATGTCCACGTCGATCATCGACTACATCTTCCGCGAGTTGGCGATCACCTACCTGGACCGAAAAGACCTCGCGCACGTGCTGCCGGAAGACCTTCGCGGTGACGCGATGCACGACGACGAGGAGGGTCCGGACTTCGACACGGAAGAGGTGATCAGCACGCGTACGGTCGATCCGAAGACACCGCCGAAGTCGGTGATTGCACACCCGCGTTCGGCGCACGCGAAGCCGAACAGTGGCACGAAGCCCGGTAGCGATGTGGTGCCAACTCCCGCGCCTCGCGATACCGGGAGCAACGGGCACGGTGAGGCGATGGCGACGAACGGCACCGCGGTCGCGCTTCCGCCGCGCAACGGTTACACGCCGGTTGCGGGCACGCAATTGGACAAGATCCGCACAGCGCGCATGAAGGGCTACGAGGGCGACCCGTGCTCGAATTGCCAGCAGTTGACGCTGGTACGTAGCGGCGCGTGTATGAAGTGCGACACCTGCGGTGAAACCACCGGCTGCGGGTGATCGGGTCAGCACGAAGCGATAAAAGCGAAGGCCCCGGCGAGAGCCGGGGCCTTCTGCGTTGGGTCGAACCGGTCGCTGCACCTGACCCGGCTGCGTTGGCACTTTCCCGTTGCTGGCCTGCTTGTGGGTGTCGTGATTGGTATCGCGGCCGGGCAGGTGAGCTTGATGTTCGGCGTGTCTTGCCAGTCCCAATACTGCCACCACGGCCGACGGCTACGGCTCCGCGCCCTGCGCGACTCGGTGGCGAACCTTACCTGCTCGAACTCCTCGACCGCCCGCTCGAGCTCCGGAGTCCCGTCGCCCCAGTCCTGCCAAGATGAGGGGCGGAGTGTGGTGGTCGGCCTGCTTCTTCAGTTGCTTAAAACTGCTTGCGTACACCGAAACGTCGGTGTGGCACCTCTGCCCCGACGGCGCGGCCGTGCAAACGTGAGTCGAGGCGCATCGTCGGTTCCTCCGGATCACTCGCCGCGACGCCGCGAGCGGCGGCAAACGCGAACCGGTGTTACTTATCGAACAGTTTCACCTTGTTCTCGTCGTAGCGCCCGCTGTTCGGGTCGTCCGGGTCCATCGACGCGCCCACCACACTCGCGCGTCGTTGCGCCACCGCGAACACCGCGGGCAGAACCAGCAGCGTCGCGAACGTGGACGCGGCCAATCCGCCCACGACCGCGCGGCCCAGCGGGGCCACCTGGTCGCCGCCCACGGACAACCCGATCGCCATCGGGAGCATACCCGCGATCATGGCGCAACTTGTCATGAGGATCGGTCGGAGACGCGACCGGCCGCCTTCCACAGCGGCGCGCACCGCGCCACCGTGAACGGTTCGCGCGCGTTCGGCGAACGTGACGAGCAGAATGGCGTTCGCGACCGACACGCCCAGCGCCATGATCGCCCCCATGAACGACTGGAGGTTAAGCGTGGTGTTCGTCGCCCACAGCGTGAGGCCGACACCGCAGAGCGTCGCGGGGACCGCGGCCACCGAGACGAGCGCGAGCTTGATCGACTGGAAGTATGCAGTCAGGAGAAGCGCGATCGCGAGCACCGCGAGCAGCAACCCGCGACCGAGGCTCTTCTGCACCACACCGAGCGTGTTCAACTGCCCGCGAACGTCCACACGAACCCCGCGCGGCGGTTCGCCCGATTCCGCGATGGCGCGCTGCACCGCCCGCCGCACCTTCCCCAAGTCCCGCGTCGCGACGTTCGCGGTGATGCTCGCGGCGCGACGCATGTCGTAGCGGTACACTTCCTCCGGCGTGACTGTGAACCGCATTCCGCCGCTGGGTGCGAGCACGTCCTGAAGGTAGATTGAGCCGTTCGTGGTGCCGTTGCCATTCGCGTGCTTCTGCCCCACCGGGACATTGCCGAGCGCGCCCGCGGAGCTGATCTGCGGCGGCGGGATTTGCACCTGGACCAGGTACGCCTGCCCGCTCTTCGGGTCACGCCAGTTGATCGGCTGCATGAAGCGGCTCGACGCGGTCGCGGGGATCAGTGACATCGCGATGTCACGCACGGTGAGCATCATCGTTCCGGCCCGGGTGCGGTCGATGCTCAGGTCGAGCGTCGGGTAGTCCTGTGCCGGGTTGAGTTGCACGTCGCGCAACTCCGGGATTGCCGCGAGTCGGTCGCGCAGTCCGCGCGCGTAGGCGAGGTTCACCGCCATGTCGGACCCGCTCACCTGCACCTCGACCGGCGTCGGCGAACCGAAGCTCATCACGTCGCTCACCAGGTCGCCCGGCTCGAACGAGAGCCGCAGACCGGGAAGCCGCGCGTCGATCGCCGCTTGCGTCAACCCGTCCTCCTTCCAGCGGTCCGCGAGCCACTTCTTCAACCCGGCGTCCAGCTTCGCGCGCAGCGCGTCTTTTCGCTCGTCGAGGCGCACCCCGGTGTTCTCCTTGAGTGCGACTTTGAGCAGACACTCACCCGGTCCGCTCGTCCACTGGAACACGCCCTGCACCGGGTAGCTCGTCGGGATCGTACCGACGTAGCCGACGGTCGCGTCCACGTTCTCCGCACCGAGTTCCTCCTTGATGAGTCGCGTCGCTTCCTGCGCGAGTTCTTCGGTGCGCTCGACCCGAGTACCGGTCGGCGCCTTCAACCGGAGCATGAACTGCCCCTTGTCAGTCGGCGGGAAGATCGCGGTGCCGGTGTTGAAGTAGAGCAATGCGGTGAGCGCGAGCGCAGCGAGCAGGTACAGCGGTACGACCGCGTAGCGGAAGTGAACGACGCGTGTGACGACCGCTTCGTAGTGGCCCATGAACTTCGCGAACAGCCCCGGCTTCGGTGCCGCGTTTGCCGGATGGCGCTTCAGTAGCCATACGCACAGCACCGGGACGAATGTGCTGGAAAGCACGTACGACGCGATCATCGCATAGCCGACCGCGAGCGACAGCGGTACGAACAGGTCGCGCGCCGTACTTTCCATGAAGAACGACGGGATGAACACCGCGAGGATGCACAGCATCGCGAGCAGTCGCGGCACGGCGGTTTCGAGGTTGCCCTGCCGCACGGCCCGCGCGACGCCGTCGTAGCGCAGGAGTTGCGTGTGGATGTTCTCCACCTCCACCGTGGCCTCGTCCACCAGGATGCCGACCGCGAGCGCCCACCCGCCTAGCGTCATGAGGTTGAGCGTCTGCCCACTGGCCCACAACGCGAGCATCGCAGCGCATAGCGCAAGCGGGATGTTCAGCACGACGACGATCACCGATCGCCAGTCGCGGAGGAAGATCAGCACCATCAATCCCGTGAGCAGCGCGCCGACGATTGCTTCGGTGCCCACGCCCCACATCGCGTCGGTCACGATGGGCGACTGGTCGAACGCGAACTTGATGTCGATCCCTTCGGGCACGGCCTTTTCCATCGCGGGCAGCGCGCCTTTCAGTTCGTTCACCACACTCACGGTCGAATCGCCGGCCCGCTTCGTGACGAGCAGGTAAACGGACCGGCGGCCGTTGACCAGCGCGTACCCGGCGGTCAGGTCGGCCGAGTCTTCGATGGTCGCCACGTCGCCCAGCAGCACGGGGTGTTCGCCGAGCTTCACCGGCACCTGCGCGAGTTCCTTGACGGGGTTGGCGCCGACCATCGCGTTGTTCGTGACGAGGAACTGTTGGTCGCCGATCTTGACCGTGCCGGACGGGGCGACCACGTTCCCGGCGGAGATTGCCTCCGTGACCTGCCAGAGCGTTAAGCCCTGCTTCGCGACCGCGTCCGGGTTCACGTTTACGAGGATCGCGCGCTGGTTGCCGCCGAACGGTGGCGGGGCCGACACGCCGGGCAGCGCCGCGAACATCGGGCGGACCTTGAACAGCGCCTGGTCCTGAATCTCGGCGATGCTCTTCGTCTCGCTCGACAGCACGAGATACCCGACTGGTACGGTGCCGGTATCGACTCGCGTGACGAACGGCGGGTGTGTGCCGTGTGGCATGAACGCGCGCGACCGGTTCACGTAGCCGATCGTCTCGGACAGCGCTTGCGCCATGTCCGTACCGGGGTGGAAGTAGATCTTGATGAGGGCCATGCCCTGAATGTTGCGGCTCTCGATGTGCTGAACGCCGTTGATGTAGAGGAAGTGGTACTCGTAGTAGTTGGTGACCAGCCCTTCCATCTGGGCCGGCGTGAGTCCGCCATAGGGTTGACAGATGTAGATGACCGGTTGGTTGAGTGCCGGGAACACGTCGGCCCGCGTACGGGTCGCGGCGAGCGTGCTACCGATGAGAACGGCGACCACGCCGACCATGATGGTGACGGGGTTCCGCAGTGCGAAGACGATGGGGTTCATGTGGAACAGTATGCGCGAAGAGGGGCGTCGCCGCTACTCCGTTGAGCCCGCGGTTGGTAAGGGTAGGATCGCGCTTGGAAACGGAGGGGTGTCGATGAAGCAGTTCGTCCAGAACGGCTCCAATGTGTGGGTCGCCCTCCTCCCGAAACTGGGCGTCGTGGTGTACGACCCCCAATCTCAGGTCGATGTTCCGGCCAACCGAGTCCGTTTGTACATCCGCGATCCGGAGCGAATGGCAACCTTCGTGAAGGACTTCGTCCGAGATCGGCTTGCCGAGTCCAACGACGAGGACAGCGAGCAATTCGCGGAACCGGTCGAGTTCTAGTTGTCCCTCCGTCGTCGGTACACGAACTGCTTCAGTTGCAAGAAGAGTCGCAACAGCCTTGACTTCGAGGTGTGCAGCAAGTGCCGTTGGATCAGATGTGCGTGCGGTGCGTGTGGGTGCAACTTCCACGGGTGACGCGAGGTTTGACGGAGGCCTAACTCACGCGGTGAGCAACTCCTCCACGAGCGTGACCTCGTCCGACTCCAAGCGGAAATCAAACACATCGAGATCGGACTGCATGTGCTTCGGGTCGGTGGTGCCCGTGAGGACCATCATTCCCACTTCAATCGCGAACCGGAACACGATCTGTTCAACTGTGCGGTTGTAGCGTTTCGCGATGCGGAGTAACTCGCGGTGGGCGAGCGCGTCGCGGTTCCCGGTCAGCAGCGAGAACCCCTGATAGGTGATTTCGTTCGCCGTGCAAAACTGCCTGATCGCGCGGTCCCAGCCGCGGATCGCGTAGCATCGGTTCTGCACGAACCGCGGCTTCACGTGCGCGCTCGCGCAGAGCAACTGAAGTTGTTCGAGCGTGACGTTGCTGATTCCGAGCAACCGGGCGCGACCGCTGTCGTGAATCAACTCCATTGCGCGCCACGCTTCCCAGTCGGCCGCAGCCAGACCGGTGCGCCTCGTCGGGCCGTGCAGCACGTAGGAGTCGATGACGGCGGTATCGAAGTGGTCGAGCGAACTCGCGAACGACTGCGACACCTGCTCCGGAGCCGGTGCGGAGGGGTCGTAGGGCAAGCGGTGATCTTGCCCGCCGCGGGAGGTGAACTTGGTTTGCAGAAACAGTTCATCACGCGTCACCGAACCGGACGCGATCACGGCCTTCACCGCCGCACCGACCGCGGCTTCGTGATAGTGTTTGCGCTGGTTCGCGGTGTCGATGCCGCGGAATCCGTGTCGCAACGCGAGCGCCGTTAATGTCTGTGTCGCGTCTTCCTTCCACGCGGTCCCGTACAGGAACCGTGGCACCGGAACGCCGTCAATCACGAGAGTACGCGCGTCGCGCATGGCAGCCACCGGTTACGCGGGCAGCGCGGAGCCGAAGAACCGTAGCCAGTTGCCGTAGAAGATGCCGTCGATGTCCGCGGAGCTATACCCGCGGCGCGAGAGGATATCTTCCAGTTTGTGGATGTCGGTGATCGTGTCGAGGTCACGCGGCGTCTGCTCGGTGCCGAAGCCGCCGTCGAGGTCCGTTCCGAACGCGATGTGTTTCGCATTGCCCGCGAACTGACAGATGCGGTCCATGTGATCGACGATCGCTTCGAGACCCACCACGTCGGGCTTGGTCTGCCCGCGAACCCAGCCGGGGTACATCATCCACGCGTCGAACGCGGAACCGATCACGGCGTTGCGCTTGATGAGTTCCTTCGCCATCTCGTCGGTCATCTGCCGGTCGTTGGGCACCAGCGACCGCAGGTTGTGGTGACTCGCGAGCATTGGGCCGTCGTACACGTCCATCGCCTGCCAGAACGACTGGTCCGCGAGGTGCGTCACGTCGAGGATCATTCCCACTTTCATGAACTCCTTGAGCAACTGCACGCCGGCTGGGGAGAGCGGGCCGTCGGTCGCGGTGCCGTAGGCGTACTGGCCGCGCCCGTAGTGCGCCGGCCCGACCGCGCGAAGACCCAGCCCGAACCAGTGGGCCACTTGCTCCGGGTTCACGATCGGGTCGGCACCCTCCATGCTCAAGATGATGCCCAGCGGCGTGCCGTTCGGGTTCGCTTCCCATGCTTTCCAGTGGGCCGACAACTCGCCACGCGTGTGGATGAACCTCAGGTGCCCTTGCGATTCGAGGAGCCGGTAGTAGCCGAGCGAGCCGGCGCAGTGCGCGTAGGCGATGTGGCGGCTCGCGTAGTCGATGTCGCCGCGTAAGAAGCCCCATCGCTGCGCCGCATCTGGGCCGCTGCGGGCCAGGACCGTCGCGACGCACACCGGGATGCGGCACCGCTTCAGTTCGGGGAACGTGACCGTGCAGCGCGACCGGCACTTGATGTCGGTGAAGTCCTTCTCAATGGCCCGCAACTCCGCGACCGACAGGAACAGGTCGCGGTTGTAGTTGAGCGCGTTGAGCGCGAGGTCCAGGTGTGCGTCAATCATCGGGCGCATGAGTTAGCTCCGAGGAGGTAGTTGCAGGTGGGATAGTGTTGAATTGTATTGGTTGGCCGCTGCACGCGGCGGGAAGTGATCGTCGCTTGCGGTGTCGCGGGCGGACCCCCGCTCACGAATCGTCGGCGGCGTTCGCGTAGCCGTTTTCGTTGAGCGTGCGGCGGGCCAATACGTCCGCGCGCTGACGCGAACGGTCCACACCAGTCGCGGCTTCGAGTTTGTTCCAGTACCCGACCGCGCGGTCGTACATCTCCGCGTGCGATCGCCCCAGACGCTCGCAAAGTTTTGCTAACGACTCGAGCACCCACTCGTCCGGCGTGCCTCGCGCCTGCGCCAGCTTCTCGATGTGGCGCAGCGGGCGGTAGCACAACTCGAACAGGCCGACCGACTCGTAGAGCCGGTATAGTTCGCGGAGCAGTTCGGGACCGTCGGGCCGGGCGCGGATCGCGTGATCGAGAATCACGAACGCTTCCTCCGTGCGGCCGGCGGTGCGCAAACCGCGTGCTGTAGTTGTTTCGGGTGTGTCGAGCCAGAACCGCTTGAGCTTGTCACGCTGCGCACCGAACCACCCACCCACACTGGTCTTCGCGCGAGGCGAGGTAGGGTTCTGCTTCCTGAGCCAATTCTCCAGTTGTTGCCCACGCGAGTGGAACGCGATCAGGGTGGGATCGGGGTAGGGCCCGGGGGTGTCAGTGATGTCCGGCCTGTCGTCAGTCGCTAACGCCGGCTCGCGCGAGGGCGAGCCAGAATTGACTACCGGAACGAGTTCCGCGCGTTCCGCAGTCGTGGTCCGGATTTCAATCCGGACCACGAGCGGACCGATCAACAACTCGTCCCCGTCCTCGACACACGTGAAGTGGGTTACCGCTTTCCGGTTTCGGCCGAGGGGTTTCTTCGAGAGGGTGTGTATGTACCAGTGCCCGGCGTGCGAAGCTAACAACGCGCTGAGACGCGAAAGCCGGGCGTCGGCCAATTGAACATGACAGAACGGAAGCCGGCCGAACAGCAGGTCGTGATCGACCGCGCGGCACTCTTCCATCCCGTCCGGGTTCGTGATGTACGCGAAGCAGTCCGGTGGCGCATCGTCGGGCACGGCACTGGCGATGCCCGGGGTCAGGAACGTGTACCGATCCTCACCGACGATGAGCAAGTCGCCCCGCTTCGGCGTCACTCGCTGGGCCGCGTGGAGCGGCTGGCGGTTGAATGTCACGCCCTCGTCGCAAAGCCCGAACAGCACCCACCCGGTGGGGTAGCGTACCACGAGCGCGGCCAAGTATGGGCCGTCTGACGCCGTTTGAATGGTGGCGTAATCGGCGCTGCCAATCAACGTGCGGTCTGGGGGCAACTTGACGGTTACCCCGGTTGTCAGATTCTGGAGGTGAAAGTCCATCCCGTCGGTCCGCAGGCGAAATGGGAGAGCGAGTGTGGGTTGTTGTGGGCGAAACAGCCCACATCAGTATAGCCCACGCCCGGCCGAAGGTGCAAATATCACCCAGGCGGGGAAACAGTTGTCCGTTTACGGCAGGCGCAGAGTGTACAGGGCTGCTGCCCTGTGCGATCGGAGTTGGGGGTATTTGCGTCGAAATCTGCGTGTTCGACCGCGTGCTCTCCACCGACGAACGGAAGCGGCTCACCAGTCGCGGCAAGAGAACGATGCAACGACGGCCTGCCCTACAGCATGGCCCAGACGACCAGCAGAACCACCATGGCGAGGAGCAGGAAGAGTACGAAGGGGCGACGGAGCAGGGCCACCAACCGCTCATTGATCGGCGGTTCGTGACCGGGAGACGCACGCAACCGGTCGGGAAGGAAGACACGCTCGAGGCCGGAGAGAACCGAATCCAGCGCGCGATCGAGTTTGCCACGCGATTCCACCTCGGCGGTGCGCGCTGACCGATAGGGCAAAGGTGGTGAGGCAGGTTGGGATGGCTTTACCGTTTGCACCGGTTGTGCGATCGTCATTGGAACGCTGCCATCCGAGGGGAGGAGTTGCCGGAACTCCGCCAATAGTTCGTCTGCGGAGCCTCGGGCGTCGGGGCGTTTCGCCAACATCCGTTGGAGAAGGCGGCTCAGTTCCTTGGGCACCTCGAGGTTGTGTTCGGAAGCGTCAGGTATCGGGGCTCGCATGTGGGCCTTCATGAACGCGATAGCGTCCCGGCCCTCGATCTCGAACGGGGGCCGACCCGTGATCGCGTAGAACAGCGTGCCGCCGAGAGCGTACAGGTCGGAGGCGGGGTAGATACGCTCCTCCCACTGCTCGGGGGGCGCGTACTCGCGTGTGCCAACGAAGATCCGGCGGTTGGCGTCGGTGGGACCGCGCTGCTCGACCTTTCGGACCGCGCCGAAGTCGAGCAGTTTGGCCGCAGTCGCGCCCGGCGCTGTTCCCGGTTCCGGTGGCGGGCCGAGCGCGATCACGTTTGCCGGCTTCACGTCGCGGTGAATGAACCCGTTCTGGTGAATGATCGCGAGACCGCCGAGCAGGTCGATCGCCCACTTCACAGCGAACGACCAGGGGACCGGTCCGGACCATCGGATCAATCGGTGTAGGTCGGTGCCGTCCGCGAACTCCATCGCAATCAGGTATTCGTCGGTTGGCTTGTTGGCCGCGTCGCGAACTCGCTCGTAGAGGTAGAACCGAGCGATACCGGGGTGCTGCACTTTCATCATCGCGCGGGCTTCTAGCTCGAACCGCGCCCGGTCGCTCTCGGTGTCGCGCCGCAACGTTTTCACCGCGACGAACCGGGGCGGATTAAGCTGTCGGCTGCGGTACACGTCGCCCTGTCCCCCGGCGCCAAGTTTCTCCAGAAGGATGAATTGGTTGATCGCGAGTTGACGCTCAAGCGGAGTGTCGTCACCGTTGAGCCACAAATCGATGGCGTCGCGCTGGTAGTCGGTGAGACCGTGCGGGATGTCGGATGTGTCTGCGGCGCTGGGTGTGAACCACGCGGGCGGGTCGTTCGTGAGCGCGTCGAGGGTCATGGTCGGGTCGCCACGGCCAATGCGCGCGGCACGCTCCCACCGTGCGCGGGTAACGACCCGGCACCCGATCAGCACGTTCGCAAGGTCTGTGAGCGTTCGCATCCTTAGACCGATCGGGATCGATATGGGCCGTGTGTTTCGGGTGGCTGGCTCACCGAGAGCCGGCTACCCGAATTCAGAAGTCATTTCTTGACCTTGCTCGCGTCTACGACAGTCATCGATCCGTACCCCTCGAGCCAGCGCCCCTGGAACTCGACCTGTCCGACGTACTCCTCCGCGCCGAGCGGCACTTTCCAGTCCTTTTTCACCTTGCCCGTTGAATCGACGTAGACCTTCACGAGGTACTTGCCCGCAGGGAGCGAGGGCTTGCCTTTCGCCCACGCTTTTGCGCGATCCGACCCCGGAACCGCGAGCAGCGTGACCGTGTGCTGCCACAACTTCCCCTTACCGAACACGATGCGGTCACTAGTCGCGATCGGGTCGCGCTCCCACGAGTTGGCTTTCGCGTCCCACGCATACACGTCGGCTTGCAACAGTTTGTCGCCCCACGCGTCAGGGGTCTTCTCCAACTTGAACCACGCCTCGGTGCCGAACTGCTTTGGCCCGGTGCCATTCGGCGGCAGGTCCGCGGGCTTCGCGTACTTGCCGGTCTTGATGGCGGCGACGTCTTCAATCCACGCGCGGAACGCCTTGTACCCTTGGTCCCCGACCACGATCTTCACCCCGCCCCCGTGTTTCACCTCGTTCAGCGGCTTCGTTAGAAGCAGACTCTTTTCCGGCGTGTCGATATCGATCAGTTTACTCGCGATGAGGAAATCCATTGTCGCTTCAGGTCCCCCTTTCTTGAACCACGCGACCCGTGCGCCGTGTTCCTTTACGAGTTTGTCATTCTGTGGCGTGCCCTCGGTGTGGCAGTTCATGCACCGAAACCGCATCGACCAGACGTTCGCCTCGAACGACTCCAACATCCGGTCCTTGCGGGCGTGCCGCACCACTTCGACCGGTTTCGTCGCGAGCGTGGGTGCCTTCTCGGGCTTGGCCGCGTTGCGCAGCGCGGGGTCGGCGGCGCATGCCTTGATCCACGCCGCGAACGCTTCGTACTCGGACTTCTGGCGCTTCGCGGAGATTAAGCCGGCGGCCTTCGGGTCGTCCGCACCGCGGTTGATCAGCGCGAGGATTTTCGAGTTCTCCGGCTTGTCGAGGTCGATCAAACCCTGATCGCGGAGCGCGAGGAACGTGTCCTTCGCGGACGGCAGGATGTACTGCTTGATGTCCACGGTGGCGAGGTGGCACCGCGCGCAACTCGATGGGTCGGGCGACTTGAAGATGGGCGCGATTCGCTGCTCAAACACCTTCGCGGCCTCACCGTCGTCCGCGACGAGCGTGGTCGCCACCGGATCAGGCCCGCGGCCTGCGGGAGGAGTGTCGGTCGCGAGTGTGGACGGCTCGTTACAACCGGAGAGAGCAGCGATAACGAACGCCGTGAGGAGTGCAACTCGCACAGGTACTCCGAATAGAGGTATCGCGTGTTTCACTTTGCGGTGTCCGTGGCGCGGCTTTCGCGGATTACCGTCACCTTGATTTCGCCAGGGTAATCGAGTTGCTGCTCGATAGCGCGGGCGATGTCGCGACAAATACGCACCGCGTCCGCATCGGTGGCGCGGTGTGCATTTGCGATCACACGCAACTCGCGCCCGGCCTGGATCGCGAACGCCTGTTCCACCTCCGGGAACCCACATGCGACCGCCTCCAGGTCTGCGAGCCGCTTCACGTACTTCTCAAGCGTTTCGCGTCGTGCTCCTGGGCGGCTCGCGCTGATCGCGTCCGCGGACGCCACCAACACCGTGTAGATGTTATCGATTGTGATGTCGTCGTGGTGCCCTGCGATCGCGTGGAGTACCTCCTTACTCGTTTCGCCGTAGCGTTTCGCCAACTCCGCACCGACTTTGGGGTGCCCGCCTTCCATCTCGTGGTCCGCGGCCTTGCCCACGTCGTGGAGCAACCCGCACCGCCGCGCGAGTTGCGCGTTCAGCCCCATTTCCGACGCCATGACTCCGCACAGGTGCGCGACTTCGACCGAGTGCGAGAGTACGTTTTGGCTGTAACTCGTGCGGAACCGGAGCCTTCCCAGGAGGTAGACCAACTTTTCATGCGGCATCTGCACGTCCGCGTCGATCACGGCTGTCGTGCCGAGTTCCTGGATGTGTTTCTCCATCTCGGTCTGTGTCTCCGCAACCACCTCCTCGATGCGGGTGGGGTGGATGCGGCCGTCCTGGATGAGTTTCGTGAGCGCGAGGCGCGCGATCTCGCGCCGGACGTTGTCGAACGCGGACACGATGACCACACCGGGCGTGTCGTCCACGATTACGTCCACACCGGTGAGCTTCTCGAAGGTGCGGATGTTGCGTCCCTCACGCCCGATAATGCGGCCCTTCATGTCGTCCGACGGGATGTCCACCGTGCTGACTGTCATGCCGGCCGTCTGGTGTGCCGCGTACCGTTGGATGGCGATGGTGACGATCTCTCGCGCGACGGTTTCGGCCTGCTGTTTCATCCGCTCGTCATGCTGACGAATTTTCTTCGCGATTTCGTCGGAGAGTTCGCGTTCCAGTCGCTCAAGCAACATCTTCTGGGCGGTCTCGCGCGACAGTCCGCTGATCTCGTGGAGTCGTTTCGTCTGCTTGTCGAGGGCGTCGTCGATTTGCTTGCCTTTCTTGTCGAGCGACTCTTCGCGCTCGGCTACCTTCTCCTTGAGGCTGTCGAGGTGCTTCTCCTTGCGCGTGAGTTCGCGCTGTTGGTGCTCGACCGCGTCCTCGCGTTTCTCGACGCGCCGCTCCAGTTCGCGCACTTCAGTCCGGGCGATTTCGAGTTCCTTGCTCAGTTCCTCGCGGCGCCGGACGGCCTCGTCGCGGGCTTTCAGTTCGGCGTCGCGGACGATGCGCTCGGCGTTGCGCCGGGATAGTTCGACGAGTTCGTCACCGCGTGCCTGGGCGTGGCGCAGCTCTTCGGGGTTGGGCGGGGCCGGGTCGCGGGTGGCGACTGGCGGGGGTGTTCGGCGCACGACGAGGTATGTGCCGCCGATGCCCAGAAGGACAGCAGCGACGACAAGCCCGCCGGCTAACAGCGGGTCGATCATGAAAGGGCCACTCCAGACCGGCGGCCCGTCGAAACTCGGCGGAGACGGGGCGAACAAGCGCAGGCGCAGTGTGAGTGAGGCAGAAGACCGATTTTAGCTCAGTTCTACTGTTATCCATCCACACGCACGCTCTCACATACTCTCCATATCTAGCCCCCGCCTTTAGCGCGGGTCCGAGGTGCGACGGGCGAACCGGTGTCAATATTGAGGAAACTCGGGGCGCGTGCCGTCCGTGGCGGACCGGTGGCGGTACAACCGCGGCCGGGATGATCCCGCACAGTCCATCCTGACCGCGCGAGGCTTGACGGTATTATTACGGGCGCGAAGTTCGTCTGCAACAGTCATTGTCTGTGGGCCGCGAAGTGAGCGGCCCCGGCCCCACTCACCCCTTGATCACACCCAGCGGGCGCATTCTGGCAACGCGGCGCGACAGATCTGCTTCGTGAACGACTTCAACCACGTCGTCCACGTTCTTGTACGCTTTGGGCTGCTCTTCCGCCAAACCGTTGCGGCTCGACGCCATCGCGATCACGCCCTTGTGTTCCAGTTCCTTGTCGATGCGCCGGCCCACGCCGTCCTTGAGCGCTGCGGTGCGGCTCATCGCGCGCCCGGCTCCGTGACACGTCGTGCCGAATGTCTTGTCCATCGCGCCCTGCGAGCCGACCAGAATCCACGACGCGCGGCCCATGTCGCCCGGGATGATGACCGGTTGGCCCACTGCGCGGAACGCTTCCGGCACTTCCGGGTGCCCGGCCGGGAACGCGCGTGTCGCGCCTTTGCGATGCACCCATACCTTCTTCTTCTTTCCCTCGACCGTGTGTTCTTCGAGCTTCGCGATGTTGTGTGCCACGTCGTAGAGTTGCTCCATGCCGAGGTCTTCCCACGACCGGCCGAACACCTCCGCGAACACCTCGCGCGCCTGGTGCATGAGCAGTTGGCGGTTGCAGAAGCCGTAGTTCGCGGCGGAGCGCATTGCGGCGATATACTTGCGGCCTTCGGGCGAATCGGCCGGTGCGCACGCGAGCTGCCGGTCCGGTAGCTCGAACCCGTACTTCGCGGGGCAGTTGCGGAACGCGGCAAGCGCGTCGTCGCACACTTGGTAGCCGAGTCCGCGGCTCCCGCTGTGGATCATCACGCACACCTGATTGAGTTCCAACCCGAACGCTTTCGCGACCTCGGCGTCGAAGACGCTGTCAACGACTTGCACTTCCATGAAGTGGTTGCCGCTGCCGAGCGTGCCGCACTGTTCGGCGCCGCGCTTCACCGCGTGGTCGGAAACCTGCTCTGGGTCGGCGTCGTCGATCTTGCCGTTCGCTTCGGTGTGGTCGAGGTCGCGCGCCACGCCCAGCCCGCGATCAATCACAAAATGCGGCCCTTCAGCCATGAGGCGCCGCGTCTCGACGGCGTTGAACTTGTAGCGCCCGGTGCGCCCTGCCCCGCTTGGAACGGTGTGGAACAGTGCCTTCACCAGCTCCCGCATATGGTGCTTCACGTCGTCCAGATACAGGTTCGTCTTGATGAACCGGACGCCGCAGTTGATGTCGTAGCCGACGCCGCCGGGGGAGATGACGCCGCCTTCTTCGGGGTCGGTGGCGCAGACGCCGCCGATGCAGAACCCGTAGCCCCAGTGGATGTCCGGCATCGCGATGCTCGCGACCTGTATGCCGGGCAGCATCGCCACGTTCGCGACCTGATCCGGCGCCTGATCCTTGCGGATGGCTTCGATCAGCTTGTCGTTCGCGTAGATGTGCCCGGGCACGCGCATCCCGGGCTTGTAGCTTGTCGGGATCCGGTGACAGCAACAGCCGATGTTTTCCAGCGGTCCGCTAAAAGCTTCCTTCGCCATGACTTCCTCAGATATCGACGATGACTTCGGCCAACCACACACCGGCGTCTTGAACCACCTTCAACTCGTGGTACGTGATCGCCTTCACTTCGTGCGCGAAGGTGTGGCGATCCGGGTCGAACGCTTCACCGCGAACGGTCGCCGTCAGCCCCGACTCGCTCACCTGAACCTCGAACGACGCGAACACGACGCGATCCGTGTCGAACCGCGAGAGCAGTTCCTTGAGCCAGTCGAAGAGAAGGAACTCGCGATCGGTGCCGACGAGTTCGATTCGCGTCTCTTCGAGCGGTTGCACGCTTGCTGGATCTTCGACCATCGCGGAGACGAGGCAGTGGGCCATCTCCACGAAGAGCGCGTCGAGGCTCGGTGCGGTGGCCCGCAGTCCGAGGTCGGCCGTGTGTTCAAACAGCTCGTGCATCGCTTAACCACGGACACGGAGGTCAGGGCAGGGGTTCACGCCGGACAGAGATAGGGGTGGCGCCTACCGACATCGCGGGCGGACACGGCACGCACGCCGCCCGTCGAGCCAGTCGGCGAATACGAGCCGTACGGTGTCGTCGGCGGGGTTGTCGAGAATCGCGGAAATGAATGCGGCGAGCTTGGACATGATGGGCCTCCGTTTCGGCCGCTTCCGGCTTCGCGGGCGCGGCTCCCGCGAAGCCGCAAGCGGCCAAAGAAACGACGCACTACCACCGGATGACGGCGGTGCCCCACGCGAGACCGGCACCGAAGCCGCTTAGCACCACGAGATCGCCTTCTTTGAAGCGGCCCTCCGCGGCGGCTTCGTCCAGCGCGATTGGGATGCTACCCGCCGACGTGTTCCCGTATCGGTCGAGGTTGTTGAACACTTTCGACCGCGGGATGTTCAGTGAGTCTATCGCGGCGTTGATGATGCGGATGTTCGCCTGATGCGCCACGAAAAGCGTGATGTCTTCGACCGTGAGATTTGCGGCCGTGAGCACTTCGCGGATCGTGTCGCACAGGATGTTCACGGCCCACTTGAACACCGCGTAGCCGTCCATGTACATGAAGTGCTTGCCCGCCGTGATTAGCTCAGGCGTGGGCGGGGTGCGACTGCCACACGCGACACGCTGCAACAGCGGTCCGCCCGAGCCTTCCGACCCCATGCTGTACGCGATGATGCCGCGATCCGGTCCCGCGGGTTCGACAAACACCGCGCCCGCGCCGTCACCAAACAGCGGGTACGTTTTGATGTCGGTAGGGTCCAGTACGCGGCTGTTCGTGTCGCCGCCGATAACGAGGGCGCGGTCGCTGACGCCGGACTTCACGTAGGCCGCGGCGGTGAGCAACGCGTACATGAAGCCCGCACACGCGGCTTCGACTTCGATCGCTGGGCCGATCAAGCCGAGCCGGTCCTGTACGAGACACGCGGTCGAGGGGAACGACATGTCTGGCGTGAACGTGCCGAGTACGAGGAGATCGCAGTCCTTCGCGGTGTGCCCCGTCTTTGCGAAGAGGTCGTTGGCGGCTTCGACGCACAGGTCGGAGGTGGCTTGATGTGGGGCTGCGTGGCGGCGCTCCAGGATGCCGGTGCGTTTCACGATCCAGTCGGAATCGAAGCCGAGTTTGGCGTGGAGGTGATCGTTACCCACGACCATGTCCGGCACGTATTTGCCCGTACCGACGACTCGCAGGCCCATCATGGAGCGGCACTTCGGCCGCGTTTGAGTTCGGTCGCTCATCGGTTCAACATCCACGCGGTGTTCGGGCCGTGTTGCCCGCGGTGACCGTGAACGGGGATTATATGGAGGGGAGTCAAAGAAGGGGGAAGGCGGGTGGCGGAAGGGGGAAGGCGGAGAAACGCAATACCCGGGGGTAGGGATGCGCACACGGACGCGACGAGGCCGAATTCACTTGGTGACGCCAGCAGAGTAAAGGCTTTGTCGTGTCCCTGCGCTTGCCGGCACCCGATTCACCGGGATTCGGCGCCGCACGAGAGATACCGCAGCAGCCCCGTTACGGCGCATGCGGTTGCGTCGATTCGTAGGTTTCCGTCGGTCGGTGTCAGGTAGAACGCGCCCAGCAGCATCTTGGCGCGGAAGTTGTCCTCGAAATGGCGTGTGTTCGTTTCGAGGAACTGCAACCCGCAGAGGAACTGCACCGCGTCTCCCAAAGCCGGGCGGTACTTCGCCTCGCGCGTGAGATCGCCGGTGACGCGTGTGAGGTGGTACGCGCACGCGAGGCTCTGCACGTGGCGTCCGGTATCGGCCGCGCCAGGCGGCGCGTCGGTCGTGCGGCCGTCCGCCACGGCGCGGAACCCGCCGGCCCACTGCGGCGTTCGCTGGTCGTTCGCGCCGATCTGAAGGGCGCAGAGCCAGTCGTTCATCTCGAACGCCGCGGTCGCGGCCTCGGGCAGTTTGGTCTGGAAGTAGAGTTCGGTCGCGGCCGGCGTCAGTGTGACGGCGAGCGTCGGGTGCGGCTTCGCGCGGAAAATCGCGTGATAGTGGGCGACGCCCTTCTTCACTGCGTCCTTCTTCCACTCGGCCGGGCGCACACGGTTACTCATTGCGAGTGCGTGTAGCGCGACGCCAGGGTATTCGTTCACGCCGGTCGGGTCGATCTTCGCGGGGTCGTCAACGGGGTCGTCGATGTAATGCACGGATCCGTCGATACGGCACTGGTTGCGGAGGAACGTACAGAGACGCTCCGCGTCGTCGAGGAGTTTGTCGCTTGCATTCGGGAGTTCGTAGATCGCGAGCGCGACGAGTGACGCGAACCCGACGCGGTTGCATACGAACGACATCTGTACTGGTAGGCGGCAGTTCGGGTCGTTCGCGTCGAGTTTCGTGGACGCGAGCAACGTGAGAACTGCCTGACTCGCGACGGCTGCGTGCTTCTGGTCGCCGCTGAACTTCGCTGCCTGCGCGAGAGCGCGCACGGCTTGTGCCTGCCGAAGGTCGTGGTCGCCACTCATTGGTTGGCGGAGTGCGGGCAGGTAGCCGTACAGGAACCGGCCGTGTGGCTGGTTCATTGCGGTCATCCAGTTGGCCCCCATCAGCGACGCACGCACCGCGAACTGCGTGACCTGCGGATACACTTCGAGTCGATCGAACTTGCTGAGCGGTGTTTCGCCCGGCGCGGCCGGTATCGCAATGGCGCCCGTCGCGGTGGGGAAGGGGAGCGGCTTCGGCGGTGAAGGTGGTGCCGGTTCGCCCGGCGCGATCGGTGGGATTACTGGGAGTGTGACCGGCGGTGCGGGTGGTGTGAGTGGAGGTGCGATCGGCGGCTGTGCGGCGACCACGACCACGACGAGAAGAACCAGTATCCCGGACGCGAAAAGTACCCGCTGCATGGCTGTGCCCTCCTGGCAACGACCCACGAAAGCGGTACTGTAAACGAACCCGCCGCCAGCACGCAATGCGAAAGAAGCCGCTCGCAACTTCGCAAGCCGGCGCATTGCGCCGCGCGAAGCCGCGAGCGGCTTCAAGCATCGACACCTTCAGGTGTTCAACTCGTCGGGGCCGTCGCGGGCTTCGGTGTTTCCGGCGGCGTGGCCTCGCCCGCACCCAGGATGTGCGTGATTTTCACTCGCACGTGCGGCTGGGTGTGGCCCTTCAGCCGGCGCGACGCCTTGCGGCGGCGGAACTTCTGCGTGATCGTCTTGACTCGCGGGAAGTCCACGACCTCGGCCAGAACCCGCGCGCCCTCGACGAGGGGCCGCCCGATCAGCGTGTCGGTTCCGGTCGAGAGGAGCAACACCTTGCTCAGTTCGAGCCGCGCACCGAGTTCGATCTCGCGGTGATCGATCACGACCGTGGCGCCCGTCTCGACGCGGTATTGCCGCGAGCCGTCTGTGAAAATCGCGTACATGAGAACTCAACCCAATGCGGAATGCGGAACGCACAAGCTGAAGAAATTCATGATATGGGAGCGGCAATTGCGCGACCACCCCAGGGCGGTCCGTGTTTCGCATTGCGTAGTCGCATTGTTGAAGCACCCAGCCTGCTGACGCAGGCGGTTCGACGGGATGGGCTTTCGGTCGAACCGCCTGCGTCAGCAGGCTGGGTGCTTCCCAACCCAAATTGCCAACCGTGAAACACGCAACGGCCCTGGTGATCACCCGGCTTCGCGAAACTCGTCTCGACACGTGGGTGCCTTCTGTTATACCCCGCAAGGTTCCGACGACTTCGGGGGAAGGCGCGCGCGAACACTTTGGGGGAACAATCATGCAGCGGTTCGGGGCGTTCGCATTAGTAGCGGCGATGACCGCGGCGGGCGGGTGCGCGTCGTCGGCCAGGTACATCGAGAAGAAGGACGATTCGGGCATCGTCGCGGTGCGAGACAACTCTGGCGATTCGTGGAGCAACCGCCGCGCGGCGATTGAACTGATCGAGAAGCACGTTGGGCCCGGTTACGAAATCCTCGACGAGCGAACGGTCGCGATCGGGCGCACGGCGCGGAATTCGCTGCCCGAAACCAACGAGACGCTGAACCCGCGGAACGCGGCGTCGCCCGCCAAGCGCCCGATAGGTCCCGCCGCGACCGTGCAACATGACGCCACGGAATACCGCATCACGTACCGGAAGAACGCGGCCTGGCCGGCTCCCCGCGAGCTTGGCTCACAGGAGGAACCCGGACTGGCGCCGGTCGGCGGCACGACGGAGCAGACGCAGTACCCGGCGGTTGTGCAACCGGCGGGGGGCACGACATCGGTGTTCAACCGTAACTCCGTGCGTCCCGCGAGTGGCGGTGCCGACTGCAATCACTGACAATTCAAGTGACGGGTGCGGTCGCGCCCGAATCGGATGCTGAACAGGATCGCCTCATGAGTGATGAACCCGAACTGCGCCGCGACCCGGTAAGCGGTCGGTGGGTGGTGATCGCGCCGGAGCGAGCGCGGCGGCCAATTGCCTTCAGCGACCACGCGCCGAGGCACAGGACGAGTGGCGACAGCCGCCCGTGCCCGTTCTGTGCTGGTGCGGAGGCCGAGACGCCCAACGAGGTCTACGCAATTCGTGATCCTGGCAGCCTCCCAAATGGCCCGGGGTGGCAACTCCGCGTAGTGCCGAACATGTACCCAGCCATGCGGCCCAACGCGACTGCCGCGTCGCCGGTCCACACTCCCGGGCTGATGAGCGGAACGGTTCGCGCCGCAATCGAAGAGATTGGGAAAGGCCAATACCTGCTACGTGGTGCGCCGGACGAGTTCCCGCTTTTTAACAGTGCGCCCGCGGCCGGATTCGCGGAAGTGCTGATTGACTGCCCCGACCACATCGACGACCCCACCAAACTAACCGACGACCAGTTCGCGGACGTGCTGCTTTCATACCGCGAACGGCTGCTCACGCTGTCCGCCGACCCTCGGCTGGCGCACGTCGCGGTCTTCAAGAACGTCGGCGCGGAGGCGGGCGCGTCGCTTGCGCACACACATTCGCAGATCATCGCCACGCCGATCGTGCCCATACTGATGCACGCGGAACTGACGTGTGCGGAAGCATATACCGCGAGGTGCGGCCGGTGCGTGTTCTGCGACTTGATCGAGAAAGACCTGGCGGAGAGTTTGCGCGTCGTGGCGCGGTCCGAGAACTTCGTCGCCGTGATGGCGTTCGCGCCGCGTTTTGCCTACGAGATGTGGGTGCTTCCCATCGCGCACGAAGCACGCTACGAGTCCCTGAGCGAGACCGCCGCGACGGAACTCGCGATCCTTCTGAAGCGTGTGCTTCGCGCGCTCGATGTGGTGCAGAACGCGCCAGCGTACAACTGGTTCCTACACACGACGCCACTGCACGCGGGCGTACCGGCGCATTACCACTGGCACCTCGAAATCCTCCCGCGAACGGCGCGCCCGGCCGGTCTGGAGTGGGGCTACGGGTGCCACATCACCACTGTCGTGCCCGAACACGCGGCGAGTCAGTTGCGTGCCGCTATCATGTAATCTGCCTCTTGCGCCGTTTGCGGCTTCGCGTATTTCCCCGCGAGTCCGCAATTGGCGGAATCCTTTGTTCTTTGTGGCCCCACGTCATGCGTATCGGCATCTTTGGCGGCACATTCGACCCGGTTCACATCGGGCACCTGATCCTCGCGGAGCAGTGCCGCGTGCAGGCGAATCTCGATGAAGTGTGGTTCGTGCCGAGCTACACACCGCCGCACAAGGATAAGGGCGTGACGCGATTCGAGTCTCGCTGCGACATGCTCGAACTCGCCGTCGCCGGGCACGGTGCGTTCAAGATCGACCGCATCGAGAAGGAATTGCCGGAGCCGAGCTACACGGCTCGCACGCTCGGCGAACTTCACACGCGACACCCCGGTAACGAGTTCTTCCTGCTCCTCGGTTCGGACTGCCTCCCGGACTTGCCAGGGTGGTACGAACCGCGTCTCGTGCTTGAGCGTGCCGGATTGGTGGTGGCCCCGCGACCCGGCGTGATGCTGTGGACCGCGGCTCGGCTCGCGAAGGCGCTCGGTGTGGCGGAAGACGCAGTGCGCGTGCGGTTCGTCGCGTGCCCGCCGATCGACCTCGCGAGCCGGGAGATTCGGCGCTCGGTCGCCGACGGTCTGAGCATCCGGTACATGGTTCCGCGTGCGGTGGAGGAGTATCTCCGCGAGCGCAAGCTCTACGCCCCGGGGACGTGACGTGACGGAAGAAGAGTGGCTGACGTGCGACAAGCCTGAATTGATGGCGAACGAGGCGCTGAAATCGCTGCGGGCTAGCGACCGGACTTGTCGCTTGTTTGTCGCCGCATTCAGGGTGTGGCAGGCGAGCTGACTCCCCGTCGTCGAACGGGGACAACGTAGTGTTCTTCAACCGGGACGCTCAGCGCGCCGTTCGTGTGACAGTTGGCGGGTCAGCACCCGAGGGGCCGCTGCGACTTCACATCCGTCTCGGCAGCAATTGCAGCCGCACGTCAGCGTGCGTGCGAGCGCAAGATCAAGCTCAAGGCGGAACTTGAATCGGCTTCCGCAATTCTTGCCGCGCGCTTTCGCGAGGTCTTCGGCAAGCCGTTCCGCCCGGTCGCGTTCTCACCGGAGTGGCGTAGTGACACCGCGGTGTCACTCACTCGCGGGATGTACGAGTCGCGCGACTTCGGCGTGATGCCCGTTCTGGCCGACGCGCGACAAGATGCTAGATGCGATAACGAAGACGTGCCGAGCCACTACCGCGATACGAACCAGGTTCACTTCGCCGGGAATTCGACCGTCACGCTCGCCTCGGATATGACCGCGTACTTGCCGTCTTGTAGCGCCGTGCCGCGAACCGTGACGGTTACCTCGCCGTCGAACTTTGCGTCTTTCGTGCAGGTGATTTTGAACACCGCGCTCGTCTGCCCAGGGGCGACGGTCACAGGCTCCGCCTTGAACATCCCGGCCAGTTCGTCCGGCAGTTTCAGTTCCAACTGAACCGGGACCGCAAGTTTCGCTGACCGCAGCACCGCGACCGGAATCGCGCCGCTCTCTCCGGGCTTGATTGTCAACTCCGCGGGCGTGGACACCTTCAGAATTGACCCCTCGATCGACATCGTGATGCGCCCGCTCATCGGGGTAACGAGGTAACGCGTCCTGCCCTTCGCGTCGGGCACCTTTACGACCCCGATCAGTTCCATGCGTGAGGTTCGGGTGGTTTCGAGCCATTCGGGCATGAAGCACGGATAAAACGCCCGGTCCACACCGGCTGGAACGATCATGTCCGGTCCGGTGATTCCCTGCCTCTGGTAGGATTGCGCCGCGGACATCTGGAGGCTGACTTCGCCCGCGAAGTCGTTGATGCGTTCCAGCGTGACTTCGGCAGGGTGTGTGCTCCCGCGGTGCACCTTCCGCCCGCCGTCGGCTTCGACCGCGACCAGCTTCAACCGCGGCGTCAGAGTAACTGCGAGAAGAATCGAAGCGGTTCGTTCTTCATCCGGGAATCGCACCGCTTGGTTGCCCACTATTGGTGCGATCGCCTGCCGCGTGACGCCCTCGGCCGTGCCGGTGACGGCCAGGATAGTGGCGATGGCCGGGGCGGTTTCGGCGCCCGTGAGCGTGATCTTCAGTTCCGCTGCGGTCGCGGGGATGACGAGGTTCGGCGGCGCGGTCACGCCTTCGGGAAGCCCTGATATGGTCAGTGCGATTGGCTCCTTCATTCCGCCTTTGCGGACGACCCGAACCACCAAATCGGCCGTCCCGCCGAGCGGCACGTTCAGCCGAGCAACGGTAGACAGTGCGAAGCCGGGGACAACTTTCTCCGCAGTCAGTCGGTACACCGCGGCGCGTGTGCCGGCTTTACCAGATAGATCGGTCACGATCACAGTGAACACGCCATCGGCGGGCAGCGTGAACGTGAGACCTGCGTCGGTGGTGCCGGGTAGGTCGTCGTTGCGAATGAGTTCCTTGCCGGTCGCGTCGGCTACGGCGATCGACAGGTCGAGCGGCGAACCGAACCGCCGCGCCTCCGCCATCAGGTTCCACACGTCTCCCTTCTTGCCTTCACACGTGAAGCGTGCATCCGTCGTCTGAGCGAGCACGCCGGTGACCGCGGCCGGCAGCATGAATGAACCCGGTTTCGCGGGTGCGACCGTCTCGGTGGCGTCGCTGAGCTGAATGTCGAACGCGGGAGTCGTGCCGAATGGGGTGTCGAGGCGGTACGCGAGATCGTACTTCTTGGGGTCGGCCGGGAACGTGACCTTGCGCGTCACGGATTCGAGCATCGGCTTTCCAGTCGTCAAGCCATAACCAACGAACTCGACGTCGCGCGTTTCGCCGCGTTTGCCGACCGCAGGAACGGTCGCCACCACGCGCGGCCCGGCGGTGAGTGCGAGCCGGTAGACGAACGAGCGGTCGCCACGGAAATCGAGGTCGTGGACGTTCACCGTGTACTCGGTGTTCGCGGTCGCCCAGAAGGTGACGGCGAGGTCGTGGCCGTCGGTATCGACAGCGTCCGCGACTACCTGTCCGCGGGGGTCGCGGACTGCGATCGCGGCGTTCATGTTCACGCCGAGGCGTCGGGCGAATACGTCGAGCGTGACTGGCCCGTCCTTCGCGACCGAGAACCGGTAGCGGTCCACTTCTTCGATGCGCGATAGCCGGCCGTTGACCGTGACCGGCAGCGCCGGGAGCTTCTGCGGCACTTTCGCCGCGCGATCCTCGGTTACCTCTGGTTCGGTGCCGACCCAAAAGATGCCGGTCTTGAGGCCGGCACCGCTCGCACCGGCCACGGCCCACCGTACCGGTCCGGGCGGGAGGTCTGCGGGGAGCGTGAGTTTCGCGGGCTGTTCGCGTGGGAGTAGCAGCGCGTTCTGGGTGCTCTTCGCGCCGAACCAGTACGGCGGCGGCGGAACCATGACCGGCCCCGGCTCACCGGTGGTCTTCAGCGTGGCGCGTGAGTCGAGGACGAAGAACTGCAAGTCCGGGGTCCAGTCGTATCCGCCGAGGTGGACATCGACTGTCGAACCGGCCTTGCCGCCAGAGGGGTAGACATAGCCCGGTTCGGGCGCCTTCAGGTCGCCGTTCTTCTTCTTCTTTTGTGCGTGGGCAGGTGAAGGGGCGAAAAACGTGAGTGCGAGAACCACGGGGACGATGGGAAGGCGCATGGCAGTAGTGTTCTCTTGAAGTGCTTTGATGGCCCACGTCTGGCACGGTTAGCGTCGGCCCCGGAGGGGCCAGCGGCGAAATGCGTGGCCCCTCCGGGGCCGACGCTTAGCCTGTTCTGGGCGCCTCATCCCACCAGATCTGTGAGTACGCGCCCGCCGTTGACGATCGGCACCGGGCGGCCGAGCGGCGTGTTGTAAATCTTCGTGCTGTCGATGCCCATCTGGTGGAACAACGTGCAGAGGATGTCTTCCACGCTCACCGGATCCGCGAGTGGTGCGACCGAGTTCTTATCGGTCGCGCCAATCACGAGGCCCGGCTTGATCCCACCGCCTGCGAACAGCACGCTTTGCGTCATCGACCAGTGGTCGCGCCCGGCCTGTGCATTCACCTTCGGCGTGCGGCCCATCTCGCCCATCATGACCACGAGCGTGCTGTCGAGCAACCCGCGATCCGCGAGGTCGGTCACCAGGGCGCTGAATGCTTTGTCCACGCTCGGGATCAGGTCTTTTTCGAGGCTCGGGAAGCAGGTAAAGTGCGTGTCCCAACCGCTGTGATCGGTGCCCACGAACCGGCACCCCGCTTCCACCAATCTGCGCGACAGCAGCGCACACTGACCGAGTGTGGTGTGCCCGTAGGCTTCGCGCAACTTCGCGGGCTCGCTCTTGATGTCGAACGCTTTGCGCGCGGCCGCCGAAGTCATCAGGTCGTGGGCCTTCTCGTAGTACGTCGCCATCGTCCCGGCCTTGCCGGTCGGCGCCGCGGCGGAAGAGGCCGGTGTGTCCAGGCCGCTCAACAGCCTCTTGCGCCGGTCCTGGCGCTTGCTGTCGATCCCCTCTACGGGAACAAGATCGCGGACCTCGAAGTCCGGGGACACCGGGTCGCCCTCGATGACGAACGGAGCGTGCTCCGCGCCGTGGAACCCCGGACCGCCGGCAGTGAGCGGGTGCGGCAGATTGATGTACGGCGGGAGCGTGTCTGTGTGCCCCAACTCCTTCGATACGACGGACCCAATCGACGGGTAGAGGACGTTGTTCGGCTTGCGACTGTTGGTGCCGTCGGCGAAGTCGGCCTTCACGCCGGTCATCACGTAGTGGTAGCCGGTGGTATGGCCGTTGTCGTTGTGACTGTGGTTGCGCAGGATGGTGTACTTGTCGGCGATCTTGGCGCAGTTCGGCAGGTGCTCGCAGATAAACGTACCGTTGACGTTCGTCTTGACGGGCTTGTATGGCCCGCGAACTTCTGCCGCCGCGTCGGGCTTCATGTCCCACATGTCGATGGTGCTCGGCCCACCTTCGAGGAACAGGAAGATGCACGACTTCGCCTTCGCGCCCTTCGCGCCGGCGGCCTGCGCCTGGAACTGGAGCAGTCGCGGCAGCGACAGCCCGCCGAGCAAACCGACGGTGCCGACACGAATCGCTTGGCGGCGGGACATGCGGAAGGAAGGCATCGCAACACCTCGAAGGTTGATCCAGACCACGTTTAGCGTCGGCCCCGCCGGGGCCACGCTTTATCCTGCTGAGTACAGCGCGGCCCCGGCGGGACCAACGCTAAACGTTTTCGTTAGCGCGTCACCGGTTGTACAGGAACTCTTTGCTGTTCAGGATCGCCCACATCACGTCCTCGACGGCTGCGCGGCGGTCGCCGTCGGTGAACGCTTCCAAGAACTTCGCTCGCTCGGCGTCAGTCGGGCGGCGGCTGAGCGCGGCGAGGAACAGATCATCGACGATCGCGGCCGGCTTCTTGTCCGAATCGGCCAGTTTGCGCGCCGCACCGCTGCGGGCCTGAACCTTCGCCGCGATCTCGGGCGAGTTCATCAGGTGCAGCGCTTGCGCGATGCTCGGGTCGGTGCCGCGTTCGCACTCGCACACGCTGTACCGCACCGGACGGCCGAAGATGCGGAAGAAGTACGACGGCATCCGGTTGTCCCACACCTGAATCGCGCGATAGCCTTCCGGCCAACCGTTGAACTTCTCCGGCGCGCCCGTGAGTTGCGACACCGAGTCGAGGAGCACTTCGGCCGCCATCGGCTTCACTGAGGCGTGCGAGAAGTTCTGCTCGTCGGTTGCGTTCCCGTCCTTCGCGGTGCTGCTGAGTTGGTACGTGCGCGACATCAGGATCGTCTTTGTGAGCGCCCGCAGGTCGTACTTCCGCTCGCGCAGGTGTGCGGTCAGCGCGGCCAGCAGCGGCTCGTTCGACGCCGGGTTGGTGGCGCGGATGTCGTCGATCGGTTCGACCAGTCCGCGACCGAGGTAGTGCGCCCAGAGCCGGTTCGCGATCGCGGTCGCGAAGTACGGGTTGTCCGGTGCGGTCATCCAGTCGGCGAGCACCTTGCGCCGGTCGTCGGACGGGGCGAACTCCTTCGGTTCCGCGCCGAGCGGCGCGGCGGGCACGCCGTTCACGGGAATCGGCGTCACGCCCTTCTTGGGCTTCGCCTTCCCTTTGGGGACGGGGCCGAGGTCGGCGCCCACGGTCCAGACGACCGCTTCCGCGCCGCCGGGGAGCGGCTTGCGGTTCACCCCGGAGAACATCCCGGCCAGCGCCCAGTAATCGTCCTGCGCCCACTTTTCGGACGGGTGGTGATGGCACTGGGCGCACTCGATGCGCACGCCCAGAAACACCTGACTCATCGACCGGGCCGCGATCTCCGGCGTGGAGAGCGACTTGTAGATCGCCGCCGGGCCGTCGGCCGCGGTGCTGCCGCGAGCCGTCACGATGTCGCGCACAAACTGGTCGTACGGGCGGTTCTCGGCAATCTGCCGGCGCACCCAGCGCGTCATCGCGACCGCGCCTTGAGGCGTCACCGCGTCCTTGTCAACTTTCAGAATGTCCGACCACTTCAGCGCCCACAGATCGGCGTACTCGGGTCGGGCGAGCAGCGCGTCGATCAACTTCTCTCGCTTGTTGGGCGCAGCGTCAGCGAGGAACGCACTCGCTTCGGCGGCGGTGGGAAGCGTGCCGATGGTGTCGAGGAACACGCGGCGCATGAAAGTAGCGTCGTCCGCGAGATCGCTGGGCGGGATACCGAGCCGTTCGAGTTTGTCCCAGACGTGCTTGTCAACGAAGTTCGCTTCGGCCGGTCGCGGGAACTTCACCCCCGGCCGCGGAAGAGTAATTCGGCACACGGTGACGTTCCCCATGTACCGCACGAGGATCGCGGCTTCGCCGGGCTTGTCGCCAGCGCTCACCAAACCGCGACCGTCCGCGCCGGCGATGGTCGCAGCGTTGGAGTCGTATTCGGATTCCGCGGTCACGCAGCGGCGCGTTCCATCCGCGTAAATGGCGGTCACTCGCAACTGCTGGGTTCCATTAAGCGCGAGCGTTTTCTGCGTCGGTTCGACTTCGAGCGCCGTCACCGCCGGAGCTTTCGCCGTCGCGAACTGAGTCCCTTCCTGAATCCAGCGGAGCAACCGCTGGTAGCGGTGGCCGTCCTGGTCGATCTTCTTCCCGCCGCCGTGCGGTGTACGCCCCGCCGCTTTCAGAAGGAACAGACTGTTCTGCGGTGCCGCGGGGAAGACTCGCCGACCGCGGCCCTCGGTCACGAGTGCCTGGAAGTCGGCCGCGGGGTCGAACCCGAACACGCTGAGCTTCAGCCCACCCTGCCCTTCGGCCTTCCCGTGGCACCCGCCGCTGTTGCACGACGCTTTCGTCAAGATGGGGATCACTTCTTGCTCGAACGACACCGGTCGCGGGGACTTCAGGCCGGTTACTTCGACGGATACACGGACCGTGTCGGTGCCGTGCTTCACGACGACCTCGGTCTTACCCTCGCCCTTCGGAGTGATCCGCCCGGAGGCATCGACCGCGGCGATTGCAGGGTTCGCGACCTCGTATTTCGCGGTGCGGGTGCCGTCTGCGGTGTCGAGTGTGACGAGCAGTTGCTGCGACGCTTCGGGGCTGTCGAGAGTGACTGCGGTCGGGGTCACCCGCACGGCGGCGTGCGCCGGGGCCGACCCGAACAGGAGCGTCAGCAGGAGGGCCACCGTCGGCTTGGTCATGAGGAACTACCAGGCGGGCGAACGAGCGGGCAGGAAGGTTGGGCGGCCCGGTGCGGAAGGTGTAATGACTATACCCCAGCGCCGGGGTGAGAACCAACAGGAATCCGCGCGCCTTTGCCGCTTGCGGCTTCGCGTGTGTCGCAAAGCCGCAAGCGGCTGGCCTCACTTCTTGCGCGCCTTCGCGAGTACCGTCTCCAGCTTTACTGGTGCGCCTTTCTGGCGTTTGCTCTCCTCGGCTGCTTCCATGAATGCGAATAGTTCGATCGTCTCCTCGGCCGTCACCGGCGGGGTGCGGGTCTTAAAGAACTTTACGATCTCGATTGCGACCCCTTCGTAACCCATGTACTTGTCATTCGTGGGAACAACGCCCTTCACCGGGACGCCGTGCCCGTAGACGCCGGCCGTCGAAACGCCCTTGCTGCCGAACACCGTGGCGCTGTACTTCGGCTGGCCCTTCCGAATCCCGCGATACGTCCCGACTCGCCCGTCCTTCCACTCACCGGTTACCTGGTCGGCGATCTCGGTGCTGGCGCGCGTCACCGACACGCAGCCCGACCCCATGATCGTGTAGAGCGTTTCCACGCCGTGAACCCCGTGCCAGAACAGGTCGGGGTGGTGTGGCTCGCGGGGGCACCCGCCGTACACGTCGGCCCCGAGCACGTCCCCGACCTCCGGGTGGTTGCGCATCCCGATGAACCCTGGGCTGAACCGGTGCTGCGAGCAGGAGAAGATCGGCGTCTTGTGTTCCGCGGCGAGCCGGAAGATTTCCACCACGTCGGCCAGTGACGCCGCGAGTGGGCGCCCGATGTACACCGGCTTGCCGGCCTTCAGGATCGGCTTGAGCTGTTCCAGGTGCGCGCGGCCATCCACGCTCATCAGCAGAATCGCGTCACACTGCTTGATGACCTCTTCCGGCGTCTTGACGATCTCCACGCCGAACTTCTTGATCTGCTCTTCCCATTTGGGAAGTTCGCGCACGCTCTCCTCGATGTCGGGGCTTCCAGCCGGGAACGCCGCGACCACCTTCAGCCCACTGAGATTCTCGGCGGCCTTCGGGCCGTGGAAGAGTTGCGTGAACGCGACCGCCTGATAGTTGTCGAGGCCGATGATGCCGACCTTGATCGGTGCATCGGCCGCGCGGACCGGCGTGACCGGTTCGGCAACTGGTTTGGGGCTGTCGGCGAGGAGGAACGCTGTGGGCAGCAGAGCGAACAGAAGTGCGACGCGGGTCATGGCGAGAGCCTCTTTTGGTCAGAGGGTGGCGAGTTCTTGGCAGGAACAGTGTATACGCCGGCCACCGGTGGCGGTGCGGCTTCAGCACACCGGCGGTGTGTCGCGGTTGCACGCGCGGGCCACATTCGCACAGCGCTGCGGGCGCTTGCAATAGACGCTCACATCGACCCGGCTCATTTCCCTGCACTTCGCGCATCTCCTCCTAATTCCCTCGGATACGGTACGCACGTTGCTTGGATTCTGGTACCGCCAACTGATTTCCCGTGGAGGTCTGACGTGAGCGCGAAGCCGCAGGGCGGGGAGAACCGGAACTCGTACCGCGACCAACTCTGGGCACTCGCTGTCCGGTTAACCGCTGGCGTGGCAGTTCTGACCGAGGAAGTGTTGCGACCCACGGGAGCCGACGGAACCGCGGCTGAAGGACCGGCACGCCAGGAGATTGTCTCGAGCAGCGAGGGCGATGAGGAGGTGGCCCGCTCTGTTCTGTTGTCGGAGGCGAACACACTGGAAGAAGTCTATGCCGCGCTCGCGCGGCTTGACGCGGGCATGTTCGGGAAGTGCGAACAGTGCGGCCGGGCGATCACCAAAACCCGGCTCGACGCGATCCCGTACGCCCGTTACTGCATCAGCTGTGCCGGGGTAGCCCAGAGTTGTGAAACGCACTGACGGTGTGATCGAACCGAGTCACCGACCGCACGCCACCCACGGCCGGTTGCTCCCAACATCGTGGGGTAGCGGGAGGATTCGTCGTGATTCCAAGTGGTCTGGAAACATGGGAAGTCGTCACCATCTCCGCGTTGGCGGCGGCGTGCACCTTGAGCATCGCGACGACAATCGGGGCGACCGTTGCTTACTTTGCGACGCGGGAGCCGCGTGCGGCCGAACAATCAGTGACCAGCAGTCCGCGAGCGACCGAACCGGCCTACGCCGCTCGGCCCGCCGTGTCTCACTGAACTGGCGTTTCAGTCGGCGCGTGGTCAGTCGATGCGATTGGGCCGAGATTGTGCTTATCGATGAGCCGGTAGAGCGTGCGGCGGCTGATACCCAGCGATTTGGCCGCCCGCGCCTTGTTTCCGCCGTTGCGGTGCAACACGTCCTCAACGTGCCGCCGTTCGACCACGTCCAGGTCGTCGGGTTCGGGTACGGCAGCCAGCGATCCCACGACCGGGGCCGGTTTGCTCGCGTGGAGCAGGGTCTCGGGCAAGTCGTCGGTTGTGATCGTCTGCCCTTCCGCGAGAATCTGCGCACGCTCCAACACATTGGCCAGTTCGCGCACGTTACCCGGCCAGTCGTATCCGCACAGGGCGCTCAGCGCTCGCTCGTCCACGCGAAACGGTCTCTTTCCCGTTGGTCGGGTGCGGAGCAGGTGTTCAATCAGTGCGGGGATGTCTTCGCGGCGGTCCTTCAGCGCGGGCAAACTGATTGCGATGACGTCGAGCCGGAAGAACAGGTCTTCGCGGAATCGCTTGGCCGTGACCTCGTCTTCCAGCGACTTGTTCGTGGCCGCGATCACTCGCACGTTGGCGCGTTTTTCCTGCGTGCTGCCGACCCGACGGTAGTGGCCGTCTTCCAGTACGCGAAGCAACTTTGCTTGCAGCCCTGGGGCCATTTCGGCCACCTCATCAACGAACATCGTCCCGCCCTCGGCCACCTCGAACAGACCCGGTTTGCTCTTGTCGGCGCCCGTGAACGCGCCCTTTTCGTGGCCGAACAGTTCACTCTCCAGCAGGCTCTCTTGAAGGGTCGCGCAATTAATCGTGACTAACGGTTTTCCGCGCCGCGGGCTGTTGCCGTGAATTGCGCGTGCGACCAACTCTTTGCCAGTCCCACTCAGCCCGCGGACAAGGACGGTGGCGTCCGTCGGTGCCACCTTCTCGATCATCGACACAATCTTCCGAACCGCTGCACTCTGACCGACGATCCGGTATCGGTCGGACTCGAACACCAAGCTCTCGACGTAGCGCCGGAGTCTGAGGTTCTCGACGCGTAACCGGCGAACCTCCATCGCGCGGTCGAGTACGGCGAGTACCTGCTGGAGGCGGAACGGCTTGAGGACGTAGTCAAACGCGCCGGACTTCATTGCCTCGACCGCCGTCTGGATCGATCCCTGCCCGGTCATGATGAGCCCGACCAGATTCGGGTCCAACTGGAAGCCCTGTCGGAGAATCTGAATGCCGTCGGTGCCGGGCATCATCAAATCGGAGATGAGAATGTCGAAATCGCCGTGTTGAAGAGCGGCGAGACCGGCAGCGGGTTCGGCGACCCCAGTCGCGTCGAACCCTACTTCCCGGAGTGATTCGCACAGCGCGGTCATCAACTCGACCTCGTCGTCGATCACTAACAGGCGACCAGACCGCGGGGACATGAGAACCTCGTGTTTGGATAGCGTCCGGGCCGGCGTTATTCGGCGTGGAGGCTGGCGACGTTTGTGTCGGGGCGCACTGGTAGGGTGATCCGCACCGTGGTCCCGACACCAACGCGGCTCTCGACTTCAAGCGTGCCGTGGTGCTGCTGGACGATTCGCCGGCAGATGGCGAGACCAAGCCCCGTTCCCTTCCCCTCGTCCTTGGTGGTGAAGAACGGTTCGAAAACGCGGGTCAGGAGTTCCGGCTGGATTCCGGTTCCAGTGTCGGTCACCTCGATCACCACCGCGGGTTGGCAGGGCGGCAGCACCCCGGGCCGAACGTGCGGAGCAAGACGACCGCCGCTGGGCATCGCGTCCGCGGCGTTGGTGAAAAGGTTCAGGAACACCTGCCGGAGTTGCTGCCGGTCGGCGTGGATCAGCGGGACGCCGGGGGCGAACACTAGCTCGACCCGCACCTGCGACTGCATGAAGTGATGGGCGACGAGTTCGGCAGTCTTCATCACCTCCACACACACGTCGACAGTGGACACCTGGTCGCGGCTGGCGCGGCTGAACTGGAGCAGGTTGGACACCAACCCGGCCATCCGCTCCGCCTCCTGCTGTACGATCTCCAACGACCTGTAGCGCGGGTCGTCCGGCGGTGTCTTCGCCAACACCCCCTCAATCCGGAGGCTGACCGTCGCGAGTGGGTTGTTCAGTTCGTGGGCGATGCTTGCGGCCAGTTCCCCGACTCCGGCCAGCCGCGCCGCTTGCCACAACTGTTGAGTCGTCGTCCGCAGTTCGTCGGATCGGGCTTGAAGCTCGGAGATCGCCTGCTCGCGCTGTTGGGCCGTGGCGTGGAGTTGGTCGTCGGCGCGCAATTGCGCTTCGGTGAGTTGAGCCTTTGTCCGGAGTTGGTCGAGTTCTCGTTGTGCGATCTCGTAGCGTTTCCGCTCGGTCACGTCCCGGATGATGGCGGTAAACAGTACCCCTGCACCGGTGCCGAACTTCGAGATGGAGATTTCCGCGGGGAACTCGGAGCCGTCCTTGCGCCGGCCGGACACCTCGCGCCGCTCACCAATGAGCCGGGCCGGCGCGGGTGCCTGTTCGAACCGCTCCACCCCGGCGGGATATGCGTTTCGGAACCGCTCGGGGATGAGCACATCGAGTGCCTGGCCGACGATCTCCTCTGGGGCATACCCGAATAGTTTGGTCGCGCCGCGGTTGAACAGGACGATCACTCGCTGCGAATTGACAGTGACGATCCCGTCCTCGGCGAGGTCGATGATCTCGATCAACTGTTTGGGAGTGATGTGCGAGAGCACGACGCTCCTGAGTGATGGTTCCCAGCTCTCTTGGCTGTCCTGCTGGGTTGGCGCGTACAACATTTCGGACTCGCGTTAACGGAAGATGGTTTTCGATCGGGCGCTGTCTGTCAACACCCAAATCCGCATTCGTGCATTTCTGAAGCACCGGGTCCATCGTGTGTAACCACGAACGCCCGACGTTGCGGGTTATCGCTCCCGCGGTCGGCGGAAGAGCAGGTGCGTAAAGCCGAAGAGGATTGTGAGCAACACACCACAAAGCCCCAGCATCGTCACGGTTTGCACGACAGACTCCGTGTCCTTGGCTCTCCTCCGCCATTGCAACCCCGGTGCCAGTGAATTTCGGGACTGAATACGCCAATTGTCGTGGGTTCCCTCCGTCGTGGTCGTTGTAGCCAGCGTTCGGGTGCGCGGTTCTGGCACACCGGTGTGTCCGTGTGCCAGAACTTCGCACGCTCTGCGTCTCCTAACTCGCGGGTTAGCGCGGATATTTGGGTCGTATCGTTGTTGGCATGTTCATTGCTCCGCTGAAAACGGAACGTCGATGCCAAACACCAGCGGGAGAGGACATGGGTACCGCGATCGCGTGCGTCAGCAAACTGGATTGTGCGCTCTTGACGCTCGCCAACGAGATTCGCAACCGCCATCGTGCTCACCTGCGCGAGTTGCGGTTTGATGTCGTACTGGACGAGGTGGTTATCCGCGGCGTGTCGACCTCCTACTACGGCAAATCACTGGCCCTGTCCGAACTACACAAGTGTGGTCTGCGGGTGACGGCGAATCTGATCGAGGTTGAGGGCGCGGCTTCAGAGCCAGTCACGGGAACAATTCAGGTTGGAGGTTGACCACATGACGTGCGACAAGGATGATGTTGTGAGGGTGTACGCCGGTCCTCTGGTGCTTGTAGAAACGTATCGGAGGGTGTTGGTCGAAGCCGGGATCGAGTGCCGAGTAGTCGGGACTGAACTTGCTAGCGGCCTCGGCTCGGCGCTCCCCGAGTCAATCGAACTGTGGGTTCATCAGAGCGATTTGGCGAGGGCTACCGAAGTGCTCGAGCGCGAGTCGCTACAGAAGGATGAGCGGAGTCACTACCGGCCCCGTCACCACTTGCCGCAAACAGCGACCCGAAGTTCGCACAGGCAGCGTACCGGAAGGAACCGTCCTTGAACCCCAAACCGGGCGTCTGAGACGCGAACTTCCGATCGACCCTCGCGGGTTTCTTTTCTCCACGGGCAGATTCAGGTTGTGTACGTGCAATGAAGAGGTTCAGTACGCAACAACGGGCATCTCTGACCCTGGACGAACTCGAATCACGGTGGTGTCCCGCAATCGCCGATCTCGCCGTCACGAACTCCGACGGCTTCATCGAAGTTCTCGATGGCACCACTTTCACACCCATCATCACGGTAACGAACAACGGCCCGGAAGCGGCGAATGCCGTTGCCATTGTCGATTATTTCCCAACGATTCCGTTCACGAACATTACCTGGACAGCGACCGCAGCGGGCGGTGCGTTCCTCCCGCTCGCGAGTGGGTTCGGAAGTATCTCGGTAGTCGCAACTCTTCCGGTTGGGGGGAGCGTCACGTTTACTGTCCGGGTGTCGACGCTCGTGAGGGGCAACGGGGAGTTCGTCCACACGGCGGTTGCCGCGCACGCCGCAGTTCCGCCGACCGGTACAAGCGACGCGGACCCAAACCCAGCGAACAACTCGGCCACGGACGCAACGCTTATCGGACACCGATTCGTCCCCGACTCCAGTATCGCAAGCCGGCTTTACGCGACCGGGTCGGACGCGGGCACCCCGGGAGATGTGAGGGTGTACGACTCCGCGACCGGTCAACTGAAATACAGTTTCCAGCCGTTCGGAGCGACGTTCCACGGTGGGGTGCGGGTTTCGACGGGTGATGTGACTGGGGACGGAAGAGACGACGTCGTCGTTGGTGCGGGCCCGGGGGCAGGCCCGCACGTGAAGGTGTACGAGGGCTTCGACCTTCGCGAGTTGGCCAGTTTCTTCGCGTTCGATCCCGGTTTCACGGGCGGAGTGTACGTCGCGGCCGCGCGGTTCAATGTGCCTGGTCCCGGTTTCAGCCGGCTGATCCCCGGCCACGTGGTCGTGGGTGCGGGGGCGGGCGCGGACCCCCACGTAACGGTCTTCCGGGTCGAGAACGGTCACGCGTCGTCGGACACCTTCCTGGCGAGTTTCCTGGCCTACGACGCGGGCTTCCGCGGCGGGGTGCGGGTTGGGGCGGGCAACGTGGACGGGCAACCAGGCGACGAGCTCATCACGGGTGCTGGGCCCGGCGGATTACCGCACGTGAAGGTGTTCAACCGCGACGGTGCGATGACCGCGAGTTTCCTGGCTTACGCCGCGAGGTTCGCGGGTGGCGTGTACGTCACAGCGGGCAACACCGACGGGGTCGCGGGTAACGAGATCGTCACCGGTGCCGGCGCTGGCAGTCACGTGAAAATCTTCACGACCGGAGACGGAACTGAGAAAGCGAGTTTCTTCGCGATTCCCGGCTTTAATGGCGAAGCACGCGTTGCGGTCACGGACCGTGACGGCGACGGCAGTGACGACCTCGTTCTGGGTGTCGGACCCGGCGCCGGACCGCACGTGCGGATCGTCTCCGGCCTCTCCCTGTTGTCGCTCGACAGCTTCTTCGCGTACGACGCGGCCTTCGCTGGCGGAGTTTTCGTCGGGTAGAGCAACGGTTCGGCGCAAGTCGCTGAGAAGACTGTGCGCGAGAGCCGTTGCCCGGTTCTAACCACCAAGGGTGACGCGGAGTACCACCCCCGCGACTTGCTGGGCAACTGGAATAACTCCCACACCGGCTTTTCAGGGGCCGAACCAGTGAGTACGCGAATGGCCGTTGACACGCTCGGTGTCGGACCGGTGTCGAAGGCTGACCGTATCCTCGCGATCAACGCCGGTTGGGAGTGGGGGGCACAAAATCCGCGTGCCCGGCGATTCGGCGGACACAGCAGCGGCCCACAGGTAATCGTAAACGCGGCCGTCCGCGTCCGCGCACCAGGATGTGCGGCAACGACGTAGTTGGCGTTGCTCGCGCCGAAATCGCACCACGCTAGTGGAACACCAGAAAGTCATCTCCCAGACGCTGCGTCGTGACAACACCGCACATCTTCGCAGGTCACGAATCGGACGTTCTCGCCCGCGATTGGCCCCCGAATTGCTCTTCGAATGCTTTATCGAACTCACCACTTGTTCAAGGATCGTCCCCCAGTTCGCGGCGAGAGTCCTTTGCATTGGAGAGACCAATGAAGCTGTTCATACGTTCGGGGATGTGCTTCCTGGTCACCGCTCTGACCGTAGTGTTCGTCGGTTTCGGTCGCGCGGACGACAAGCCGAATCCGAAGGACGAGCCGAAGAAGCCAACGGTGATGCAGCGGAAGTTGACTCACTCGCAGAAGATATTGGAAGGGCTTGTGATGAATGACTTCAAGAAAATCGACACCGGCGCGGACGGCTTGATTGAGTGCGTCAAGGACGCGACTTGGAAGATCAACAACACCGACAAGTACCTGTTGTATAGCAACGAGTTCATGCGTCGGGCCGATGGGCTCAAGAAGGCTGCGAAGGAGAATAACACCGACGCCGCGGCGCTGACCTACGCTGAACTGACTCTGACCTGCGTCCGGTGCCACCAACACCTTCGCGAGACTCGCATTAGCGCGATCCCCGTCGCACCCCCACCCGTCGTTGCGGGCCGCCGGTGACCGCGTCGAGTGACTCAAGGGCGTTGCCGTTGGTTGGGCGCGAACCATTCGCCTCCCGCTCACCCGGAGTATTTCATGCTTCCGATTCACACCGTGCTGCACGCGACCGACTTCTCCGACTCGGCGCGGCCGGCGTTTCAACTGGCCTGTGCCTTGGCCCGCGACTACGGGGCGGCTCTCGTTCTGGTACACGTTGTTCCACCGGCCCGTGCCTTCTTCGCGCCGGATGGGATCGCGGCACCGTTCTTCGTCGGGGACATGTACGACGCCCAAGTCCGTCTGTCGCGACTCCACCCAGGCGACCCGAGCGTGAAGACCGATCCTCGCGTCCTCGAAGGCGAACCGGCCGAACAGATTCTCCGTGCCGCACGGGACACACACGCGGATGTGATCGTGATGGGAACGCACGGCGCGAGCGGGTTAACGCGACTCCTGGTGGGCAGCGTGGCCGAGAGCGTGATGCGCAAGTCGCCGTGCCCCGTCCTCACTGTTCGCGCCCCATTTTCGCTTTCGCCGGATCAGGCGCCGCTCGTCGAACAGCACGCGGAAACGGCTTGAGCGAACTGCTGTATTCCTCACACCGCGGCGCGGCGGCCGGGCTTCGTTTGCGCGACGAAACTCGACGGCTCGGAACACCCGCCCGCTGTCGGGAGCATCTTGCCGGGGCTACACCGGCCGTCGGGGTTGAACGCGGTTCGCAGTCGCACCATGTAATGCAGGTCGTTCGCGGTGAACATCAGCGGCATAAAGTCGATTTTCTCGACGCCGATCCCATGTTCGCCGGTGACGCTGCCACCTAGCGCGATGCACTCCGACAAAATCTCGTGGCTCGCGTCGAGTACATTCTTCACCTGAACCGGGTCTCGCTCGTCGAACATCAGGATCGGGTGAACGTTGCCGTCGCCCGCGTGAAACACGTTGCAGATGCCGAGGTTGTACTTCTTCGCGGTGGCTTGAATGTGGCGCATGATTTCGGGCAACTTCGTCCGCGGTACGACACCGTCCTGCGTGCAGTAGCTTGGATAGCCCAGTCGGCCGATGGTGCCGAAGGCTTGCTTCCGAGCCTTCCACAGCGCCATGCGTTCGGTTTCGGTGTTCGCCTTGCGCACTTCGCGTGCCCGGTTCTTCTTCGCGATGCCCTCGATTCGATCCGCCTCTTCCTGAAGCCCCGCGACCAGTCCGTCCACTTCCATGATGACGACCGCTTCCGCGTCGAGCGGGAACCCGAACTTGAACGCGGCTTCAACTGCTGAAAGCATCGTCTTGTCGAGCAACTCCAACGCGGCGGGGACGATGCCGGCGCCAATGATGTCGCTGATGGTGTTGGTGGCGTCGTCGATGGTCTCGAATACGCCAAGCAGCGTGCGGTACGATTCCGGGTTCTTCGTGAGCCGCACCCACACCTTCGACACCACACCGAATGTGCCCTCGCTTCCGACGATCGTGCCGGTGAGGTCGTAACCTGGCGTGTCCTCTGTTGGTCCACCGCACACGACAAGGCGGCCGTCCGGCAGGACGAGTTCGACGCCGAGAATGTGATTGACCGTGACACCGTACTTGAGCGTGTGCGGCCCGCCGGAGTTGGTCGCTACGTTCCCGCCGATGGTGCAAGCGCCCTGGCTGCTTGGATCGGGAGCGTAGTGCAACCCGTGCGGTTTGAGCGCGTTGGTCAACCACACATTCACAACGCCAGGCTCGACGACCGCGTACCGGTCACGCACATTCACTTCGAGGATGCGTTTCATACGTGCGAGCGCGATCATGACGCCGCCGCCGACGAGCACGCATCCGCCCGCAAGACTGGTGCCGGCTCCACGTGCGAGGAACGACACACCGAGTTCGTTGCACGCGGTGACGATGCCGACGATGTGTTCCGTGGAGGTCGGGAAGACGACAACATTGGGTTTGGTCTTGGCGATGGTGAAGCCGTCGCACTCATACGCGGCCATGTCTGCAGCGGCGGTGAGAACGTTGTCGTTCCCGACAACAGCTTTCATCCGTGCGACGAGCGCCGCGTGGTCGGTCGCGCTAACGATCTTGGCGTGAGCGGTGGGGGTCGAGATCATTTTTTCAGAACACGTTCGAGGGGGGCGTGTTGTAAGTAGAGGTGATTGTACCGGAACAGATGCGAGGTCGCCTGTGTCCACTGCCCTTTCCCAGGACGATCGCAAAGTAGTAAGCACTCGGCGTGTGCTGTTGCTTCGTGTGGGGAAATCGCCTGCGTTTCCGACCAGCCCAAGAACGGCACGCGGAGTGTGCCGTCTACTTTGCAATCGTCCTGAAGTGCCGCGAGGATTCGCTTACGGACGCCGATGGTTCGGGTCACATCAACGTGCGCACCGGCACCTTTCGCACTTCGAGGATCAGCCGTGTCCCGGTCAACACGCGACGGATTGAGCCTGATCGGAGTTCTGGTTATCGTCGCCATCATTGCGATTTAATCGGCCCTCTGACGCCAGCGACACGTCGCGTTCGCGGGGCCGCTGCACGTATGTAGTGTTCAAACAATCTCAAACAACAGACGCGGGCGTTCCGCTCGTTTGCGTCAACGGTCGGACCGGCCGCGGTTCCCTCAACAGATTCCCCGGAGTGCCGAGTCCCGAGGCGGCGTATGTCGTCGCGGCCCGGAGCAGTTGGCTGTTCCCGCGGGCGGCCTACGACCCCTGGATCGCATCCCGGCGCGTCGGTTGACACCCGCGCCCCCAGGGCGACAGCCGCGGAGGTGCAGCGCGGGGGGATGGGCTGCGTTTGGCTCACCGAATCAGTACCACTTTTCCTTGTCCACGACGTTGCTCAACGGCACGCCGCGCACGAATCGCCTAATGTTGCCGAGAAGTGTTTCCAGGTGGCGACCGGCGATGCGGGGCGAGTAACCGGCGACGTGTGGCGTGAGTATGACCCGCCCCGGCATTCGCCACAGCGCGTGATCGGGCGGCAACGGCTCGGTCTCGAACACGTCCAGAGCCGCGCCCGCGATCTCGCCCGCCTCCAGTGCCGCGACGAGGTCATCCAGCACGACGATGGCCCCGCGGCCGATGTTGATGAGGTATGCGTCGCGCTTCATCTTCTGGAATTGCGGCCGGCGGAACATCGCCGCTGACTGCGGTGTGTGCGGCGCCGCGATCACGACGAAGTCACTCTGCCCCAGCAATTGCGGCAACTCCTCGAGGGACCAGAGCGCCGCGACCTCCGGCGGTCTGTCCACCGCTTGTGGGTCAACAGCTATGACTCGCATCCCGAACGCGGCGGCACGGCGCGCGACCTCACGGCCGATCGCACCGAGGCCGATGACGCCCAGCGTGGCGTCAGCGAGGTGGCGGTGCGCGCGGTCCATGTCGCTAACGAACGCCGGCCCCGAGGCGAAGTTGACCCGCGCGGCCTCCCCGCCGACCGGTGCCCACCGACCGGCCGCCGCTTGCAAAACGTAGACGTGCAGATTGCGGGCGAAGCAAATGACGTAGCCCATCACCTGGTCTGCGATGACGTCGGAGAACAGGCCGCGCATGTTGGTCAGCACGCACGGGTGGGCCGCAAGATCGGGGAACACGTAGTGTTCGAGGCTGGCCGTAGGCGACTGCACCCAGCGCAGCCCCGGTGCGCTCGCGAGTAACCGCAGCGTGATCTTGCCGAAGAACGCGTCGGCGTCGGGCATGTGGCGGAGGGCATGTTCTTCGTCGTCGGCGTTCACCACCGCCATCGGGCCGGCGACGGCGGTGATTTGGCGGAGGCGTTCAGGTTCGACGGGCGGGTGAATGACGAGTTTCATCGGTTGGTCCGCGGTGGTACGTCCTGGAGTGGCGGATGCGGGAGCGGCCCCGCCTACTTTTTCTCCCCGGCTACTGGGACGAATTTCAACTCGCGCAGCCACGTCAGCGACTGCGTTTGCCAGGCGTCCCACATCGGTCCCTTGTACCCGTTGAGACCGTGCCCGCCGGAAGCCAGTTCTAGATACTTGGCCGGCACCTTCTGGGTGAGCAGGGCGTCGTAGAACGCCTTACTGTTCTCCAGCACGACTACCTTGTCGTCCTTTGCGTGGGCCAAGAACGCGGGTGGAGTCTTCGCCGTCACCTGCGTTTCGTTCGAGAACAATTTCACCAGCTTCTCATCTGGCTGCTTGCCCAGGAGGTTGGTGCGAGAGCCTCCGTGGCCCTTCTCGCCCATCGTGATGACGGGATACACCAGGATCATGAAGTCAGGTCGGCTGCTCTGCTTCCCTACTGCGTCATCTGACTTCGGGTCGCCGTCGTCGAAGTGCGTGCCAGCGGTCGAGGCCAGATGCCCACCGGCCGAGAATCCGATGATCCCGACCTTCGCGGGATCGACGCCCCAAGTTGTGGCGCTGGCGCGGACCGTGCGAATCGCCCGCTGGGCGTCGAGCAGCGGCACAGACGACCGGCCCTTGGGCAGTCGGTACTCCAGCACCACCCCGGTGATTCCGTGGGTGTTCAGCCAGGCCGCGATCCCGTGCCCCTCGGCCCCAGTCACCAACCCGCCGTAGCCGCCGCCGGGACAGATGACGACCGCGGTGCCGTTCGGCTTCTCCGGCTTGTGAACGGTGATCCACGTCTCGGCCTTCTCGAACGTGCCGTCGCCGTTGGGGGCGCGCATGTTCCAGAGCTTCAGGCGCTCGGGTTCGGCTTTCTTGGGCGGGTCGGCAGCCTGGGTCGCCGACACACAAAGGAAGCAACAACTGGCAAGCGTAAGTAGTCGCGTGGCGAGCATGATTTCACTCCGTTTGGGAGAGGTCGAGGGTCATCTTCAATCTGAACAGGAACACCGGCTACTTGTCTGCATTAACGAACTTCGCGATTCGGCCTTTCGGGCCAGCAGCCCAGCCTTCTCCGGTCGCGGTGAAGGCGACGGCGTTGTACTTCTCCTGATCGAGCGGCGTCCAGGTCACGCCGTTGTCCACAGAAACGTCGGACCCCGACGTGCCGACGGCCACCCACCGGTCCTTCGCCCAGGCGACCCCGGAACGGAACGGCAACGGCTTCTCGATAAGCCTCCACGTCTTTCCGCCGTCGGTGGTGACCGCCCCCGTTGCTTCCGTAGCGTCGGGCTTGCGGTAGTCGCCGCCGCCGATCACGCCGTGTTTGCCGTCCCGAAAGGCGATCGAGAACACGCCGGCCGACTCGATACCGGCAAGGAGCGGCGTCTCGCTGACGCTCCAGGTCTTCCCGCGATCGACCGAATGGAACACCCGCGCTGACTTGGCCCCGCCAGTGCAGAACCAGACATCGTTCTCGCCGCGAGTGACGAGGCAGGTGCCGCTGGCCGCGAATGCGCCTTCCTTCGGCAGCGCCGCGGGCCGGCTCTTCTCCAGCAACGGGGTCCACTTTTCGCCGCCGTCGTCGGTGACGATCAAGAGAAACTTCCCGTCCACGGGGTCGCTGAGTGCGATCCCGTGCTTCTCGTCCCAGAACGCGAGGGCGTCGAAGAACGCTTTCGGCTCGGCGTTCTTGAACTGGAGCTTCCAGGTCTTGCCGCCGTTCGTTGTCTTGTAGATTCGAGAATCTTCGCCGAGGCCGGCGCTTATCAGGTAGGCCGTCTCTTCGCCGAACGCCTCGACGTCGCGGAAGTCGAGTTTGTCCGCGTCCGGCACCGTGCCGACGGCCCACGTCTTCCCGCCGTCGGTGGTGCGGCCGAAGGTTCCCTTCGTGCCGCTGACCCACGCCACTTTCGGATTGACCGCGCACAGACCGCGGAAGTCCGCATCGGTCTTGATGGCTTGCACCTGCCACTGCCCGAAGGCCGCGGTGTTACCGAACCCGCAGAGCAGTGCGGCGATGAAGAACGGTTTCATGCGGTACTCCAGTTCCGACACGGCGTTCCCGCGCCCGTCTACTTCGCGGTTCGGACGCTCAGCGTAGTCGGCTCCGCGGTGATCTTCAGCCCGGGGATGGTTACGCACCCCTGAGCGTCGGCCTTGACCTCACCTTTCGCCGTGCCGAATGTCCAGCTCACGGTCACACCGGCGGCCACCTTCAGCTTCTGTACCCGGCGCAGGCTGACAGCCGCGGTCGCTTCGGTTGGGATCGTGAACGACGTCTTGAGGTCCGCGGCCTTGACCAGAAACAGTTTCGTCTCGAGCGCGTCCGCCGTGTCGCTCACGTTCGTCCAGCGGAAGTACGCGTTCACCTGCCCCGACTTCTTGCTGGTGAGTTGATCCGGCCAGGGAAGCGGGTCGTTGGTGGAGGCGTTGGTGAACACCGGGTACGACTCGTTCTTCTTGACGCTCAGCCAGTCGAAGGAGTTGATGAGGTCGTTGACCTTCAGGATGTTTTCGTGGTTGTTCGCGTGCCCGAACGGTCCCCAGTACATGAACAGTGGGTACTTCCGATCGTTCATGGCCTTGATGAACGTCTCGTGGCCCTTCGCCCAGGTGTCGTTCTGGGCGGAGTAGTCCACCACGATCGGCGGTTCGGGTAGGGTCACGTCCGCCGGCACGGTCTTCGCGCCGAAGTACATCCGGCTGTTGACGTGTTCGACCTTCGCGGGCACGTTCGCCTTGACCGCGGCGAACACGTCGCCGTGGCGCACGCCGATCCCGAGGGCGCCGCTACCGCCCATGGAATTCCCACACAGGTAGACGCGGTTCTCGTCGAGGCCGTACTCCTTGACCACCCACTTCACCGTGTCGATCACGCGCTTCTCGGTGGGGCACACGTCGGGGCCTTTGTGTTTCTCGCTCCCCCACCACCAGTCCCCCTTGTTCGCCCTGCAATCGAGGTACAGAGCATAGAAGTCCTGGGGCGCGTGGTAGATGTCGTGGTTGCCGACCTTGGTCGTGCATGCCAGACACGAGTTCACGTCGTGCCCCGCGGAATGCAAGACCACGTAGAGCGGGGCGTTGGCCTTCGCTTGCTTCGGATGGAGGATCAGGAACGTGTCCCGTTGCGGTTCGGCGTACCCCCACTCCTTCTTGACCCCATGCTGGAACGTGTGTAATTTCCGCCCGGTGAACTCCGAATCCTTGGTCTTCTCTGGCGCCCACTTCGCCTCTTGCGCCCGTGCCGACGTTGAAGCCGCCACGGTCAGCCACATCACGATGAGCAGAGATGCGATCCGGGAACGTGGGTTCATGTTGAAGCTCCTTGTTAAATTCGTGGGAGAACGGGCGGGATTACTGTGACCTTCCTGACAGGATACGTTTCCACGACCCACGGCGGTCACGCCTTTGCCGACTCGTGCGGGCTTGCTCCGGGCTTGTCTCGTTCACTTTGCGACACGGCGCGTCACGTGCAAATCTCTTTGATCGCGCTGCCGTGGTCGATGTCGAGTCGCTTGCGGCCGGGCACCACCAAGCGGCGGCCGTCGAGGCCGAGGCGGTCGAGTACGGTCGCGTGGATGTCGGTGATGTAGTGTGGTGACTCGACCGCGTGAAAGCCGAGTTCGTCCGTCGCGCCGTGGACGACTCCGCGCTTGATCCCGGCCCCGTAGAACCAGATTGTGAACCCGTGAGGGTGGTGGTCGCGGCCGGTTGGCATTTTGTAGGCGTCGCGCGTCTCCAGACCCGGCGTGCGCCCGAACTCCGTGCAGCATACCACCATCACGTCCTTGTCCAATCCGGTGCGCTTCAGATCCTGAATCAACCCCGCGAGCGGCTTGTCCACCCGCGCGGCGCTCTTCGCGTGCAACTCCTTGAGGTTGTTGTGCGAGTCCCATTCACCGTAGTCGCTCAGATACACCAGGGAGAACCGCACGCCTTTCTCCGCGAGTCTCCGGGCCGCGAGTAACCGCCGCCCGTAGATCTCTGTCGCGGGAGAATCGATGCCGTAGAGTTTCTTCGTCTCCGCGGTCTCTTTGTTCAGGTCGAGCACTTCGGGCACGGCCTTCTGCATCCGGTACGCGAGTTCGTAAGCCTTGATGCGTGCCTTCGCCTGCTCGTCGTCCGGGTACTCCGCGGCAGCGAGACCGTTCAACTCGTTGGCGAAGTCGAACACGCCCGCTTGCTCCTTTTCGAGCACGCCCTTACCGCGGGCCGCGAACGGCAGCGGGTTCTTCGGGTCGAGCGATAACTCTACTCCGGCGTGACGCGGGCCGAGGTAGTCGGGGGCGAAGTCCTTCTTCACCCGCACGTCCTTGTACTGACCGAGGAACACGAAGCTCGGCAGGTTCTCGTTGAGCGTGCCCAGACCGTAACTCGCCCACGCGCCGATGGTCGGTTGTTGCTCGTCGAGCGTGTGCCGCCCGGTGTGCATCTGGAACTCGGCCCCGTGGTCGTTGTCGGTTGTGTACATCGACCGCACGAACGCGAGGTCATCGGCACAGCCCGCGAGATTAGGGAACCAGTCGCTGATCTCGACGCCGAGTTTGCCGTGCTTCTTGAACCCGACCTGGAGCGGGAAGATTTTGGGATACGGTCGCGTGCCGCCGACCACGTCGCGCGAGTGTTTTGCGAACAGCGGCGACTTGAGCGGGTCGTCGAACGGCGTATCCGCGAACGTCTTGCCCGCGTACTTCGTGAGTGCCGGCTTCGGGTCGAAGCTCTCCAGTTGCGAGACGCCACCGGAGAGGAACACCCAAATGATTGACTTGGCCTTCGGCGCGTGGTGCGGCTTGCCGTCAGGCGGCGCCCACTTCGCTTCTGAGCCGATGCCGTCGCGGTGGAGCATGGCCCCGAGCGCGAGGCCGGTGAAGCCCATCCCGACATCGGCGAGGAACGCGCGGCGGTGCATGGTTGGCCTCGATGGTAGGCGACTCGCTCCGCGAGTCGCGCCTTTCGCAACACAGTACTTCGAGCGCGACCAGTGTCACTCGCGGAGCGAGTGACCTACCTTACCGCACCGTAACGAAGTCGGTGTGGTTGAACAGCGCGAGGATCAGGTTCTCGCGCGCTCGCTGTGCGGGGTCAGTTGACGGCCCGCCGACTGCCTTCGGCGCGGCCTTCAACTCGGCCGCGTTCGCTTCAAAGAGTTCACGCTGCTTCGCGAGGAACTTCGCTGTCGCGGTCGCTTCGCCCTTCTGCGGCGGGCGGGACAACACCTGCTCGAACGCGATACGAATGAAGTCGGCTTCCTCCTTCGCGGATGCCGAGAGCTTGCCAGCGAGGACGCGGCTCAACCGCTGTGCGAGGTCGCTGTTGGTCAGCGCGAGCGCTTGCTGCGGCAGCACGGACGTGGTGCGACGGTACGCGTCGCACGGGTTGGCCGCGTCGAAGATGTCGAGGAACTCCATTCGCGCTTCGCCGTGGTGCGCGAAGTACAGGCTCCGGCGGCGGGAGATCATCCCCTGATCCTGGGGAATCTCCAGTCCGCCCGCGGTGGCGTCGAGTTCACCCGCGGAGGCGAGCAGGCTGTCGCGGACCGCTTCCGCCTCGAGCCGGTTGGTCGGGAACCGCCACAGGTAGACGTTGTCCGAGTCGCGTTTCGCGCTCTCCGCGTCCGCGCCTTTCGATTGCATGCGGTAGGCGCGGCTGGTCACGATCAGCCGGTGTAAGTGCTTCGTCTTCCAACCCGTCGCGAGTAGCTCGGACGCGAGCCAGTCGAGTAACTCTGGGTGGCTCGGTGCTTTGCCGCTGCGGCCGAAGTTGTTCGTCGTTTCGACGAGCGGGCGGCCGAAGTGCCCGGCCCAGATGTGGTTCACCGCGACGCGAGCCGTCAGCGGATTGTCCTTCGACGTGATCCAGTTCGCGAGAGCCGCACGGCGCCCGCTGCTCGTCTTCGGATACATCGGCGAAAGCGACGCGTAAGTCGTGGAGGTCGCGTCGAACGCCTTGCGGGCGGTTTCCAGCTTTGCCTTCGTGTCGGCGAGTTGCTTCTCGGCTGCTGCCACCTTCGCGGCGTCCTTACCCTGCTTCGCCACTGGCAGCGACGCTTCCGCTTGCGCAAGCAGCACGTGGGCCGCGTCGAACGCGGCTTTTCGTTCGGCCTTGCTCGCGGTCTCCGCGACGGTTTTCTCGTCGCCAGGTGCGGCGAGGTAACGCACGTCGTCTGCGGCAATGCGTGCCTTGAGGGACGCGAGATCCGATCGCGCGGCCGCGAGTTTCATTTCGGCCACACGCACTGCGGGCATATCACCGTTCTTCGTCGCCTGCTCGAGTGCTGTCTCGGTGGCCTTCACCGCGGCCTCGCGCTTCTCGGTCTCCTCCTTCCGCACGAACGCTTTCAGCCCCGGATACCACGATTCCGGCGGAAGGTTCATCGCTTCAACTACGAACTTTCCGCCGAGCGCGGCCGGCACGCCGGGCGGTACTGGTGCGCGGCCCTTCGTCACGTTTCGCTCGTCGCCGCCGGTGTAGAAGAACGTCTTCGCGTCGGGCCGCTCGTCCATCACGCGTACCATGCCGGACGCGATCGGCTTGTACGAACCGCCGTAGCTGTACTTCGGGTACACGCCGGGGTCCGGTTCGCCCTGCCAGCGGTCGTGACGGATCTCGATTGGCTCGAAGATCGCGCGGAACTTGAAGTACTCCTCCTGCGTGAGCGGGTCGTACTTGTGGTCGTGGCAGTGGCAGCAGTTGAACGTGAGGCCGAGGAACGCCTTCCCCGTGTGCTCGACGCTGTCGCGCATCCAGTTGTTGTAATTCCACCGGAAGAAGTTCCGCACGACGAACCCGGTCGCGACGAGGTCTTCGTCTTTCGTCGGCGCGAGTTCGTCGGCCGCGAGCATGAGCCGCACCATCTCGTCGTAGCCGCGATCGTTGTTCAACGAGCGGACGATCCAGTCGCGCCACCGCCACACCTGTCCGTAGCTGTTGAGCACGTCGGGCACGGAGCGCCGCCCGTACCAGTCGGAGTAACGCCACACGTCCATCCATCGGCGGCCCCACCGCTCGCCGTACTGCGGCGACGCGAGGAGTTTCTCGACCACTTTCTCGTATGCATCCGGCGCGTCGTCCTTGAGGAACGTGTTGAGTTCGTCGCGTGTTGGCGGTAGCCCAGTGAGGTCGAGGTACATGCGGCGCAGGAGCGTTGCCTTGTCTGCTTCTCCGACCGGCTTCAGCCCGCGTTTCTCCCACCCCGTTGCGAGGAACGCATCGATGGGGTTAGCACTGGCCTTTGGTTCACGGCTAACGGGCACAGGTGGGCTTTTCACCGGTTGGAAGGCCCAGTGCTTCGCGGGGTCGGCTTCGGGCTGTTCGTCCTTCGGCGCCTTCGCGCCCTGCTCGATCCATGCCTTGAGCAGGGCGAGTTGCGCGGCGGTTAGCGGCTTCCCCTCCGGCGGCATTCGGGCCTGATCGTTGGTGTCGCTCACGCGCTCCAGCAGCAAACTCGCGGCCGTCTTGCCCGGCTCGATCGCGGCACCGGACTTCCCCCCAGTGGTCGCGAGCGCCGCGGTGTCGAGGCGCAGTTTCGCTTTCTGCTTGAGCGCGCCGTGGCACGCGTAACACCGCTCACGCAGGATCGGTTTGATGTCGCGTAGGTAATCGACCGGTTCCGCGGCGCGAACGGGGGCGAGAGTACAACAGAGGACCGCGAGTATGGGGAACCACCTGGTCATTACGCTGGCCTGTGAGGGATGGACGAGCGGTTGATCATCACGACCTACGTGTTCCCGCGGTGACTGTGGGTGGGTTCGGGTTCGGCTCAGACGCGGAGTTTTTCGTTGCAAACTCGCTCAAGATTACACGGCATGGTGTGGGATGTGCAACTACTCAGTTCTACCGTGACACAGGAGAGAAGAGAACGAGATTGGCCACAAAGTTACCCACATGAACGTGATCCTCCAGGTGGTCGCCCTGACGGTACTCCTGTTCGTCGCGCAGAAAGTCCTTCGTCACGCGGGCAAATTGATCCTGTGGAGCCTGTTCTTGGTGGCGCCGTTCATGCTCACACCGGAAGGGTTGATCGTCAACGAATTTGGACTGTTCGTGTGGCTCAAACTGTTCAATACGTTGTTTTGCACTTCCTGGGCGTTCTGCTCCGGTTCACCTCTGTCGGTCAACGGTAATGGGTGTCTCCCACTCACGCCAAGTCCTTGCCGCGAATCTGCGCTTGCAGCACGCGCCGCAATTGTCCTTCGACCTTCTCGTGCGCCTTTGCGATCTCCTTGTCGCCGAGCGTGCGGTCGGGCGCCTGATAGGTCAGCGCGAACGCGAGGCTTTTCGTGCCGTCCGGCAAGCCAGTGCCGCGGTACACGTCGAAGAGCGTCGCGTCAGTTAACAGGTCGCCACCTGCGGCGCGTATCTCGGCCAACACCGCTTCCGCGGTCGTCGCCTCGGACACCACGATAGCCACGTCGCGCTTCGCGGGCGGGAACGTGCTGAACGGCTTGTACCCGTACCGGTCTGGCACGGTTGCGAACACCGATTCGAGATCGAGTTCCGCGACCTGAACGGCACGATCACCGAGCAGGAAGTTCGCCGCGACCTTCGGGTGCAGTTCGCCGAACACGCCGACCGCAGTCCCGTCCACGCGAAGCTCCGACGCGCGCATCGGGTGCAGCCACGGCACCGCTCGCGTCGCGGCGAACGTCACGTTGGGCAGGTGCAAATCGGCGGCGAGCGATTCCACCACACCCTTCAAGTCGAAGAAGTCGTGCTTCGTGGGGGTCGCGCCTTGCGGGTCGTCCCACGCGGCGCCGGCACGCCGACCGCACAGCACGATCGCGAGCCGTCGCGGTTCGTCGGGCAGCGTCGCGCTGGCGTTCGGGAGGTACACGAAACCGAGTTCGTACATCGCGACGCTGTCCGCCGCTTCAAGGTTCCGCTGTACCACCGTGAGCAAACCGGGAAGCAGCGTCCTTCTCATCACCGATCGCTCAGGCGATAGTGGATTCAACAGGCACACAACTTCAGCCGGATTCGGTTCGACCGCGAGCCGCTCCTTCTCAGTCAGTTTCGGATCGAGGTTCAACTCGCTGCAAAGCGAAGTCAGCGAGTACGTGATCGTCTCCTGCAAGCCCTGATCGGCGAGTAGGTCGCGGGCACGGTTTTCGAGTTCGAGCGAGCGGTTGCCCTTTGGCTCCGGCAGTTCGAACGGCAGCAACCGCTCGCTCAGGTTGTCGTAACCGTGAACGCGCGCCAGTTCTTCGATGAGGTCCGCGGCACCGGCTTGAATGTCGAGCCGCGTTTGCGGAGTCGTCACGGTCCACGCGTCGTCGCCATCAGGTTCTACCTGGAACTGGAGCGCCGTCAGTACACGAACGACTTCTTCACCGGGAATGTCGAAACCCAGCAACCGCCGGATTTCGGCCGCGTCGAGGTCGATCACCTGCGGTGAGAGCGGCGCGGGATGATCATCCACTACGCCCGCGAGCACTTCGCCGCCCGCGTGGTCGTGGAACAGTTGCGCCGCGCGCACCGCAGCGGTGCCCGCCTGTTCCGGGTGAACGCCGCGCGCGAACCGGGTACTCGCTTCACTGAACAGGTTGAACTGCCGCGCGGTTTTGCGGACGCTCACGAAATCGAAGCACGCGCTTTCGAGCAGGATGTTCTTGGTGTCGCCGCTCACTTCGGTTTCGGCACCGCCCATCACGCCCGCGAGCGCGATGGCTCCACCCGTGTCCGCAATCACGAGGTTGTCGGGCGAGAGTTCGCGGTCCTGACCGTCGAGTGTTTTGAGCTTCTCGCCTGACTTCGCGGGGCGCACGATAATCGCCGGGGCTTTGCCACCGGCTCGTTTCACGAGTACATCGTAGTCGAACGCGTGCAGCGGTTGACCGTGTTCAAGCATCACGTAGTTGGTGATGTCCACGATGTTGTTAATTGGGCGCATTCCGGCGTAATGAAGCCGCGACCGCATCCATCGTGGCGAGGCTCCGATGGTCACGTTGCGAATGATGGTTGCGGTGTACCGGGCGCACAACTTCGGGTCCGCGATCTCGACGCTCACTTTGCCGTCGATCTTCTCGGAACTCACGGGCACCGCCGGCACGGCGATGGTCGCGTCCACGCCAGTGATCGCCGCCACTTCGCGTGCGATGCCGATCATCGACAGACACCGCGCCATGTTCGGCAAGATGTCGAGTTCGACGACGATCTCGCTAAGCACGTCTTGCACGGGTGTGCCCGGTTCCGCGTCGGCATCATCCAGGATGATGATGCCTTCGCTCTCCTCCGCGATGCCGAGTTCGTAGTCGGACATGCACATCGCGTCGTTGTCGATGCCGCGAAGTGCACGCGGTTCGAGCGTCATCACGGTCTTCTTGCCGTCCTTGCCCTTGAAGTAGTATCGCGACCCGCGAAGGCCGAGAACGATCTTCATTCCACTTTGACCGGGACTAATATTCTCCGCCCCGGTGATGACCGTCTTCGGCTCGCTCCTACCCAGGTCGAGCTTCACCAGTTTCAGTTTCTCCGCGTCGGGGTGCTTGGTGATCTCAAGCACTTGCGCGACGACGAGTTTGTCGCGTTCCCAGACGATTCCCGCGTCGTCGGGCTTGACCCGAAGAGTGCCTGTCGCGGGCAGCCCGAAGAGTTTCATGCCGGACGACTCCAGCCCCGCGATGGTTAGCCGTTCGACGAGCGCCCCGGGATCGGCCGGGAGCGGGACGTAATCCTTGAGCCAAGAGAGCGGAACGAGCATGGCGGAGCCTTGTGTTTCGCGAAGATCGAATGCGGACATGGTAGGACACGGGCGCGCCCGCGGCAGTGGTTCGCACTCCGACGATGCTTGTGGCTTCGCGAGTCTGGCGCGAACCCGCGGGCGGCGCTAGTGTCTGCAAGGTGAAGATTTCGACGAACCCCCCTTGAAGGGCGCGTGCGAACCTCGCAAAATGCTCTGTGGTTAGCCCCTTTAGCTCAGTTGGTAGAGCAGCTGACTC
>SXGT01302994.1_pt1 | contig 52154 bp, 41 predicted proteins | sample 3176221 | NCBI WGS metagenome assembly SXGT01 (sample SAMN11356862, study PRJNA531348) | freshwater metagenome | isolation source: freshwater sample F1-120 | place: China: Fuxian Lake, Yuxi | collected 2017-12-25
AGTGAGTGTGATGCTGCGACAGACGAGACACGCTTGGCATCGGCGCCCGCGAGCGCGACAACCTTGGTGTGAGGGTTGAGTTGGTACGACTTGATGTGTTCACCGGCGACCCAGCTCATGCCAATAACGCCGACGCCGAGAGGTTGCTCGCTCATCTCTTTCATGCCTCCTTCACGGACCAGTTTGGAGCCAGCGTACAGTTGAACACGCACGGGCAGACGTGGACCGCCTACGTCCAACCCTCCCAACGCGTGGTCGTTTCGATCGGCAATCGATTGGGACGGGGCTTGGCTTTGTGACCCGGATCAGGATACCCAAGATAGACATAACCGATGATCACAGAAGACGGTGCGAAGCCGAATTCGGTTGGCACCGCTTCATCCCGGACCGAGTCACCTGTTCGCCACACTGCTGCCAACCCGACGGCGTGGGCTGCGAGCAGCAGGTTCTGTAAACCTGCCGCGCCGGCAGCAATTTCTTCGTCCAGTGACACGTTCAGTGCGTCCGAGGGCTCGACCGCCACAATCACGATGACTGGTGCACGTAAGAACTTGGCCCGCTCCGATTTCCTGACCTCTAGCGACGACGGTGTTTCCGGATCAGCGAGGCGACGTACGAGCGACCGTTCAAGAACTTCCCCACCGCGAACCCTGGCATCTCCGGCGACCACAAGGAAGCGCCATGGTTGCGTGTGACGATGGTTGGGAGCGAACAATGTCGCCTGGATGACGCGCTCAACGAGTTCCCGGGCAGGGCACTCGGATGTCAGGCGATTGATACTTCGACGAGTTGAGATTGCTTCGAACACCGCAACCGCAGTGGCTGAGAGCCCCTTAGTGTCCATTGAGCCGAGTGTAGCAACCACTATTCGATGATCACGATTGCTTGGATATCTCCGCAGCATCTTTTTGTGCGGTGGAAGCTAGACTGGCGGAGACCACTGAAATGCGGGTTCTGATGTATGTGAGTAGCCAACGGTGGCTTGGTGGGATTGGCAACCAGTCGGCATTGCTTGCGCGCGAGCTAGTGGGCATGGGGCACACGGTCGCGGTCGTGAGTGTCGGCGGGCCAGTTTCGACCGATGTCGGTCCACATGGAGCCGTCTCTCGAAGGCTCCCGTCTAGTGGTGGGACGGTACAGTTCCGCCCCTTCGAGTTTGGCTATCACGCTGTTGCTCCGGTAGGCAACTATCTATTTGCCTTGCCTCGCCCTGTTCGATGGTGCGCGGCTCCCGTAATCGAGCGGTTGATTGGGCTCGCCTTTCCCGACAATCCTCATGGGCGCGGTTCAGAATTCCTCAGACGCCTTCCCGAATTCCTGAACACCGTCTCGGGCAGTTTCACTACTACTGACCATGAGGCTTCATTCCTGTCCCGCCTACTCTTGCAGACCAATTCAGACGACCTTGAACGGATTATTCAAATCAGGGGGTCTTTTGATCCGGATGTTGAATACGCGTGCGACTTGTCCCTTGTCCCACTCATTGGCAAGCTTCCTCTCCGAAGATCACCACTTGTGGCAGCTGCACAGGGGTTCGAGCTGGTTTGGCGCAGAGGGGTTCCGCTGTTGCCTGAAATCCGAAGGGTTCGAGACCGCATCTCACTGGTCGTATCCGCTTCAGAGGCGAATATTGCTGACAATCTTGGATCCATCTGGGACCGTATTGGCGGCCCATTACGCACCGAAGTGGTTCCCTATGGGGTTGGTGATGATCCCGACTGGCAGATGCCGGTCTCCGAAGCTCGGGCTTGGGTTGCGAACCATCTCCGAGATACGGGTCTTGCGACAGGCCAGGCGCATGTTCGTACCGGTGGCGATACGCCGTTTACCGTCGTCTGGCTCTCGCGGATTGACGTGGAGAAGGGGCCGGACATTGCACTGCACGCAATGGCGTGCCTTCGGGACCGGGGCATCAGCGCGGTCCTTTGGCTGGTGGGACAGGAGATGCCAGGGTCGACGCTTGTGGCTTTGATACGCCAGAAAGTCAGGTGGCTCGACCTTGAGGACCGTGTTTTCGTGGTGACCTCGGCGACAACTTCCCGAGCGAAGGCGGCCTTCCTTCGCGGCGCTGATGCCTTTCTTGCCACGTTCATCCGGTCTGAGCCATTTGGCATGGTGATCAGTGAGGCGATGGCTTGTGGACTGCCAATCGTTGCGCCGGATCAGGGTGGTTCAGGCGAAGTGCTACGTGCGTCCGGCCTTGGCGCCCTCGCATACCCGGCGAATGACACGGGCGCAATCGCAGACCGGCTGGGACGTTTGGCAACCGACGCTGTCTTTCGTCGGGAAGCTTCCGGTCGGTCCAGAGCGTCCTTCAATGACCGGTTCAACGCCAAGGCTATGGGACTTGCCTTGGCGTCAACACTCATCGAGGTTACGAAAATGAGGGTTGGCTCCGCCTGAAACGCGCCGGCCTGAATGTCCCTGCAAGGAAGATGCCGGCTAGCAGGAAGGCCTGCCCGTGGTTGGCTACGTGCATGCAGTTGCTCAGGCACTGGAGCTGTTGTCCGCCCCCGACATTGGAGTGACTGGGCGTCTGACGGTCGACGTCAAGCAGTCCGCAAATCATTCGGGTGTTGCTGCCCGAAACGACTGAGCAGAAGCGGGAAAACGCACGACCCCAAGAAGATAGTGAACCCGCAACGGTCCGCAGACGCAGACCTTTGCGGGCATGATTGAGACACAAAGCGCGGACTATTTCAACAAGCCACGATCACGTAGGACCTGATCGCCAAGGAGCCCGAGCTGAATTTCATAGGCAGAGCCGGCCAGTTCCGGGTGATACTCCAAACGCGCACGCTGGAAGTACTGAACGGTGTACATGCGTCCTGTCCCGTCATTGTTGGCTTCCTGCATTTCTTCGGAGATTGGGTAGCCGAACCGTTCTAGCGCCCCTTTCTCGTTGAAATAGTTCAGGAACACGCCACGCACGGTGTGCTGGACTTCGGGGAAATAACGAATGGTGGGCCCACTATCGATCGGTTGCGATATCGGGAACGGCCGTCGCGGAACCGTCAAGACGTCACCTAGGAGTTGAAGCTGGACTTCGTACGGGGTGCCCTGAAATTGTGGGAAGTACTCGAAGCGTGCGCGCTGGAAGTACTGGACCAATTTGCCGTCCTCCGTTATCTCTTCGGTGCGGGGGAAGCCGAACTGCTCGATCCCGCCGTACTTGTTGAAGAAGATGAGAAAGGCGCCTTGGACGTTGTGGCCGGTCTCCCTGTAGAAGGTTGAGCCAGGCTTCTCGGCAACCGCATCAGTCGGGTTGGGCAAGGGCGTTGGCATCGGCGGAACCGGCGTTGCTACCGGCGTGGGAGGAGCCACCGTCGTAGGAGTGACCACCGGACCGTCCTGCTTGATCGCGTAAACACGCCCATCCTTGGAACCGATGTAGACCGTTCCATCGCTACCAATGGCGGGCGACGACTGGTCGATGCCCTTTTCGGTCTTGATTGCCTTTACCAATTGCCCGTTGAGGTTGAGAACGTACAAGTTGCTGTCGTTCGAACCGAAGTAGATCAATCCATTTGCAGAGATCAAGGGTGACGAGGTGACTGGTGCCCCTGTCGAATAGCTCCACTTGATGGTGCCGCCACTCTTGGTGTCGACGGCATAGAGTTTGCCGTCATCCGCGCCAATGTAGAGCACTCCATCTGCTCCGATTGATGGGGTGCTCCTGATGGGACTGCCCGAGATACCGACCCGCCATTTGATAACGCCCTTGTCTGGTTCGATTGCGTAAAGCGACCCGGCGTCGGTGCAGACATACACCGTGCTGTCCGGGCCGCCGACTGGACCGGAGTTGATTGGTGCATCGAGGGTTACAACCCAACGATCCCCGCCGGAAGAACTGCCGGCATATACCTTCTTGTTGGTTGAGGCCCAGACGATCAAGGTATTTGGAGTAATCATCGGTGACGCCCGGACGGTGTCCTCAGCCATGCGGACGCCCTGATATGCGCCATCTTCGTTGATCTCAAAGACCGCACCACCGTCGAAAGCCACCAAGGTGCGGCCGTAAGCCTTCGACGTAACCAGTGCGCCACGTGCCGCGGCACTGCCGGTCGAATAGGTCGTGACCTTGGGAAGGTCATCGTTGGTTGGGAACTTCCAGATTTCCTCACCGGTGTCTGTCTTGAAGGCGCGGACGCTTCCGTCAGAGCCCCCGAAGACTACCAGCCCCCTCTGGTTGATAAAGGGATGGGTGAAGAACGACACCCCGGATACTTCGCGTGTCCATCGCTCCTGCCCATCAGGACGTATTGCCCGGATGCGCCCGTTGTCAGTTGCAACGATGACGGTACCGTCGGTTGTAATTACCGGGCCACTCACGATGGCAGCGCCCTGTCCGGACGTCCAAAGGACCCCTGGGTTCTGAGGAGCGTTCAGAGCGGTCGTGCCTTGGTGTGTTGCGTCACCCTTGAACTGTGCCCACTGCGCGGTAGGAAATGGCTGGTCTGCAAAGGCTGATGTAAACGATGAGGCTCCGATGGCGATTGCGAGCACGGCTGTGGCTCCGCCTGCAAGGATCCGCCGTGCTCTGACTCTTGATGCCGTACTTGTGTCGCGCTTCATGGTTCTTCTCGTCTTTGGCGTTGGGTACTCGAGCAGGATCGGACGATGTGCGTGGCATCCTACGTCTACCGCTCTAACGGATGATATCCACGGCGGGGTAACTTCATAGGGTTGGCGCGCTACACTTTGACAAGACGAACGGAAGGCATCCTTTTGGTTTGCCTGGGTCCCCAGCGCCCGCTGACCACTTTTGGGTGCGTTCGTCTTCAGGCAAGGGGTTGACCTGCATCGCTATGCGGCGCACACAGCCTTTCTCGTGTTGGAATGGTCAATCAATGTGCAAAGCGTGGTGCTCAGCTGCTTTGGATCGGGAGTGGCCTAGTGACTGATGATGCGGTAACCGAAGCCGCTGTCCCTAATCGCCGGAAGCCTGTGAGGCGACGGGCAGCTGCAGTGGTGAAGAATGCAGTCGAAATGACACCGAGTGGCCCGGTCATTCAGCTGAGTGATGAGTTGAGTGGAGAGCGTGGTGTGACCGCCGATACGGGAGTTCAAGGTGAAGGTCTGGTGGTGACCGATCCCGCGCCGCAGCTTGAGGTGGAAGCTCACGCGGTTTCTCGACCGGAAGCACTGCGGGAGGACGGCGCTGATGCCTTCGGAAGGCGTCGGCATCGGCGCGGTGGGCCCCGCCGGGGCGAGCCGGTCATTCCCACGCCGCGTGGTCCTGCGAACGGGCAGCGTGGTGGTGGTGCGCCTAGGCCGGGGTTTCAGGGACCCCGACCTCTGGGTAGAGTTGGAGATCAAGGCCCGAACCGGGAACCGGCTGGTCGCGCTGTGACGAGGCCGGGACAGGGGCAGGGGCCCCGTCCGGCTTCGTCATCGATGCTTGGTGGCCCCGGCCGACTGGGGGGAGCGCGCCCCGCAGTTCGTGGTCCTTCTGCGACCGGTGGCATGGCCTCTGGCGCCAACAACAATTTCCGATCCCTAGGAAAGTCCCCTGAAGAATTGGCACGTCAGGCTGAGGTAGCACGTCGGGAGGCCCGTGCAACGCGGGGGCGCTGGTTCCAGGCCGCTGCCTCCTCTGTCCGCGGAGGCACTTACCGCGCACTGGGAAGGGACGCCAACAGTACGGCGTCTCCCGGGCGTGAGGCCGGGACCGGCGGTCGCAATGCCGGCCCGAACGATACGCCCAGACCTGGTGGGCCGATGAGACGTCCCCGTCCCCCAAGATAGCGACATCCCCTAGGTTTGTGGAGACGACTACCTCTTGACGAACGGCTCATCCTACGGGTGAAAGATCCATCTGCGGCATCGCCCGGGTATCACGATGGTCTGCGTTGGGAACTGCTTCGCGCACAAGTCGGCAAGCCGTCCCGGTGACCCTGGATTTCCCTCAAACATGTCGTAGTGCATCGGTATCAGAACCTTTGCACCAACTGCGTTTGCGAGGTACGCAGCCTCGCGTTCATCCATGTTTCCGATTATTCCGTGTCGCTCTCGGAACCAATCGCGCCCATTGATCGGAAGCAGCGCGACGTCTATCCCGAAAGGTCGGAGTCTTTCGACCATTCCCGGATAAATCGACGTGTCGCCCGCGTGGTAGATGCTTGTGCCTCCGATGTCCACGACAAACCCTACAAAGCGCCAACCCACGATCGGATCTGCTTCCCACACACATTCGGCGACCGGATCTCGTTCGGTTCCGTGTGCCGCCGGGACGGTGTGGACCGACATCGACCCAACTTTCACAGTCGCGTCCACTTGTCCCGTAACCACTCGCTTGGGGTCGCCGACGAGACCCACCGCTTGGGTGACTGCAGACTCAGGAACCACGAAAACCGATCTCGGGGATGCCTTCGCAATCCCCTCGACCGCGAACGGATCAAGGTGATCCAGATGGTCGTGGCTACAGAAAACGACGTCGACGAAGTCCAGCATTGACGGATGAACCGGCGGTTCGAACGTACGTTGCAGCTGCCCTGACGATGGTTGAAGGAATGGGTCGAACGCGATGGTTTCCGCCGGGGATTTGACAATCCATGAAGCCTGGCCAAGGTGCCAGAACGCGAGCGTCCCCCTTTGGATCACGGTCGCACGGATCTCGTCAACGAGTTCTTTCCCGGTTTTCCACGACACGTGTGCTTGTCCTGACATTGTTTCTCCTATGGCGGTTCACATTGATGACACTTGGTTCAGATGTTGTCGATTTCTGCAACCAGGTGATCGTCGCTCGCTTCCATTGTTAGCTAATCCCCCGATCTTTCGCCATCGCGACGCTGGTGTTGCAATCAAAACGTATCGGGTATGACTCGAGGCGCCCGACCACAATCAATCACGGCTGCAAGCAAGTCCGCGATGATGACAAAAACCGCTCCTATTGCCCGAGGAGGCACGGTCGGGATTGTGTCAGCCTCTTTGGCATTGCAAATACCGTCGGTTCTGGCGGGGTGCCTTGCTAACGCCACGCGGGCCACGGGTCGAGCCAGTGGGCTACACGTCGTGCTGCAGGCCGGCAGGTGCGCACGCGCGTACGCCACATCGCAGGTGTCGTGCGGTTTTGACGACCTGTTTCCGATTGTTGCAATGTGCTTTTACTCAGTCAGTGGCAAGTCGTGTCGTCGCGTTTGGTTTTCACCAAGTTCGGGTAGGTCAAGCAAGTCGTCGACGCGTGTGAGAAACGTCGCGGCCATCTGATCCAACTCCGCCACGCGCCTCCGGCGGATACCCGGTTGCTGCCTAGAGTGATGGTTTGCACATGGTAACCACCCCAAAGGAAAGTTGCGTCATGGACCGCTGTTCCGGCTAGCGAGGGGCACCACGTTCGTCTTCGTGGTCCGGTTTCCCCGCCACGTGTCCTGCTTTCCCAAGTGCAATTGCGACGAGGAGATCATGGAGTTGTGACGCTTCGATGACGTTGCTCACATTGACTTCCAAATCACTCGGTGTGATGAGGAATGGATAGGATTGATCCCCGTCGAGCGTGGCATGTGTCCCCAGTTGGCGTTCAAAACTCCAGAAGTGTGTCTGGCTGAGTGATCCGGGGACCGAGGTTCTTGGTGACGCCGGCACGAATGATGCTCCGAAGCAGATGACGTCACCGGTCGCTTTCATCGCACCGAGCCGAGCGATCTGGACCGCGGCAACTTCGGGTTCGTCAAGGTGAGCGAGGGGACTGATGCCAAGGACCTTTTCCACCACTTCCGGCACTGGCCGACTGAGATCAGGGACGGTGGTGAGCGGTCGAAGGGTCATTTCACCGTTTCGGCCGACGACCTGCAAGAAGCCGTCTGATCTCACGATTAGGAAGTCGACCGCGGGATGGTTCAGGACCGCATTCACAAAACCGGGACACTGTGCGTCAATTGTGTCGCGGGGAACTGGCTCGGAAGCACTTCGCAACCATATCTGCGCGAGCGGCCCGCAAGAAATCACTACGATCCCATCGTCTCGCGAAACTGATTTCTCGTCAAGAATGCGTCCTCCCAAACGTATCGCCCCTGCTGTCCCGAGTTCAAGTGCCCATGCACCAAGCCGTCCCCAGGCTTGCAGCCACGTTGTCCGGGGGCGAGGCATCCGACCGGGAGACGTGCGTAAAGTTCCGATCGGCTCGCCGAATTGGCGACCAATCGAAGCCGTGCCGACTGAGCAAATGGATCTTTCCTGCCACTGGTCGTGGCACCACTGATCAAAGTCGGTTGCAAACGCTTCGGCGACGGGAACGGCAGGGGACATTCCGTGATCCGAAAGGATGACGAACCGGTACGGACGAGGAGAGCTGTTTCCGGTTTCAACAAGGGCCTTGATGGACCGGTCAATTCCCTTCAGTGTCCGGAGGCTGTTTCGTGACAGAGGCCCTGAGTGGTGCCCCACGACGTCATAGCCGATATAGCAGGTGTAGATACGTGAAACGGCTCTTAGCATGTCGAGACGGGTGCCCGCGGTGATCACGTCGCGGGCGAGGATATTGAGAAGCACACGCACGAGTGGAAACATCCCCTCGAATAGCCTTGGGCGCCGCTTGAGGGTCACCCACACACGATCCTCTGCCTCTTGCAACACTTCCCAGAGTGCGTCACCGATGAACCGGAGTGTCCGTCCGGGGTTCAAGGCGACTAGGGCAAGTGCTCGGACCATTCCCTGGCCCGGAGCAAACCATCTCGGGTCCGAACCGGCAACTGTGAAAATCCGGTGCCTCGCGCCACCCGACATCGTGTTTGAGTAGCTGCTGCCACCATTGAGGAGACCGTCTGAAGACCGTCGAGCGGCGATCCTGCTCTCAAACTCACGCATGTGTGCGGGGTTGCTACTTGCGATCCTCCGGGAAGATTGGCGGTCCCACCAGTAGAAGCCAGCAATCCCATCTGCGTCACCCCACATGATTCCGGCCTGGACTGGAGGCGTGTCGGCTGGGAGGCCGCACCGCCAGCGGTGCATCGAGTGGCTCCCCGACGCGATCAGTCCAGACAGGAATGGAAGGTAGCCCCGCGCGGCGGCCTTTTGGAAGTTTCCGTGACCAAGTCCATCAAGCTGGATGATTACAAGGCCTGGCGACTGTTCCACGGTGGTCACCGGGTCGTGCACGCTTCGCAAGAGCGCAAGGCCGACCGCGCGGCGTACGAACCGCCGAAGGCGAACCCAGCGCCACACTGGTCCAGTCGCTTGAACTGAGGCCGAAGGTCCGATCCCAACAGACACGGATGCTTGTGACGCCGGTTCCTGGCGGTCAGGTGACAATTCGGCGGATCATCTCGGCGTGCTTGGAGACAAGTGCTTGGGCGGCTTCAGGTGATAGGCCTTCGGCATGCACGTGGAAGAGCGGAAGGTCTGCATCAGGGAGCACGAGCACCCATTCGGCGCCAAAGTCAAACCGTACCCCTTCAGAAGCAGCACTGCTGTCGCCAATGCGACTCGCTTGTTCGTGCATCACTCGCATGACACGTCCAGTGGCATCCCACGGGCACGATACTGTCTGGCGTCCGAGATGAGGAGTCGGGATGTTGATGGCGACATCCGAAAGTGGCGTGCTGTCGACGCTTAGGAATTGGAGGATGCGGGCGACTGCCATCATGCCATCGAACCCCGGGTGGAAGTCCGGGAAAATATAGCTGCCTTCCCCGTTTCCGATGAGGATGAGCGGTGCGTCACCAGAAGCAGGGAGTTGGGTCTCCGGGGACGTCGGCGTCAACACACGCTGCTGAACAAACGCATCCTGTGCGGCTTGCATGAGCGCGCGCGCATTTGGAGCAAGGCGCAGGACCGCGCCACCATGTCGATTGGCAAGAGCGTCGAATACGAGCGGAGCACTTGCGGGAACAGCGACAACGGCACCTGGGTGCGCACGCCACGCCAGTACCGCGATGACCGCCAATGCGGTCATGGGAGATAGCACGACACCCCTGTCATCGATGAGGTCAATCCGGGTGCCGTCGTTATCTATCATGGCACCTGCTTGTGCCCCAATTGCCCGGCAAATCGCACTTAGATGGCGAAGGTCTTGGTCGTACTGGCTTGACGTGCGTCGACCGAATGCCTGTCCTGTGGCAGCGTTCACCGTGATGGTCTCTGCCCCGATACGTCCGAGAAGTGTCGGCAGGATGGTGGAAGTGCTGCCGAAACCGTAGTCGATAACGGCGCGTCCGTGCGCGGTAGCGATCGCAGACTTGTCGCAGTGGTTGACGAAGGCATCCTCGTACCGTCGCGCGACGACATCCCCAACCACGGAAATCGCACCGATTTCAGTCACGGGTACCCGCCGGAAGTCCTCGCGAAAAAAGCTTGTTTCAATCCGCCGCTGACCATTCTTGTCGATGTTGAGGCCACGTCCGTCTAGCAGTGAGAGTTCAATCTGGCGCCAGTCGGCTGGCGACAAGCGCACATGGATGCCGCCCACGGCACCGCTCGCACGTGTTTCAAATCGGGCCACAGGCACCGGAACGTCTCCGATGTCGACCACGTCGATGCCTGCAGACGGCAGACCGGCAATGATCGCTCGCTTGATCATCCGAGCGGCGCGACTTCGGTCTCGGTTGACCGTGACACGAGACCCTCGCGGTAGTGTCGAACCGTACGCCGCCCCGACCCTCGCAGCAAACTCTGGAACCATCTCGACATTCGCGAGGCCGGATATTCCCGTCGCCGTAAAAATCGATCTTCGAGCCTGGTTTCCCCAGATCAAGCTCGATGCGACTGTCGCGCCCGGTTCGACTTCCTTGTTGGGCCACAGTTTCACGTTTGGGCGGACAACTGCGCCTTCGCCAATTGTGCAGTTGTCTCCGATAACTACGCCTTCGAACACCACCGTTCCGGACTTCAGGCTCACCTGTTTGCCGATCAGAGCGCCGTTGAGGTCTGCCCCGTCGCCAATGTATCCGTTCGTCCAGATCACGCTACGGTCGATCGTGGCGCGCTCCTCGACGACCGTGTAGTCGCCAATGACGGTTGGTCCGTGGATCACTGCACCTGCACGCACCTCGACACCTTTGCCAAGGAAGACCGGGCCATATATCCGTGCCGTTGGATGGATCACCGCGTCTGGTTCGCCGTCCTGATTGGACTTCCACACACGGCCCGACGAAATCTCTCCCGGCAACGGCAGGGTCACGAGTTCCTGCAGCATGTCGGCATTTGCGCGGGCGTATTCCTGCAGGGAACCGACGTCGCACCAGTATCCGGAAGCGACGTACCCGTACATGGGGTCGCTGTTCTTAAGCAGTTGCGGGAAAACGTCGTTGCTCCAGTCGACGGACTTGCCGGACGGTACGTACTTGAAGATGCTGGGGTCGAGAACGTAAATGCCAGTGTTGACCGTATCTGAGAAAACTTCACCCCAACTTGGCTTTTCTAGAAACCGAGTGACCCGGTGTTCTTCGCCAAGGATGACGACGCCGTACTCGAGAGGATTTGGCACTTGGTACAGCGTCAAAGTCGCCATTGCTTCTCGTTCACGGTGAAAGGAAATGACTTTCTCAAGATCGAAGTCTGTCAAAGCGTCGCCGGAAATCACAATGAACGGCTCGTCCAGGATGTGCTCGGCGTTTTTGACACTGCCGGCGGTTCCGAGAGGCGTCTCCTCCACCGTGTAACAGATCACCATCCCGAATTCCGACCCGTCGCCGAAGTAATCCTGGATCGTATTCGACATGTACTGGAGTGTCACCACGACTTCTGTTATGCCATGGCGTTTGAGAAGCCCGAGGATGTGCTCCATGACCGGCGCATTGACGATCGGAACCATTGGCTTTGGACGCCCGATAGTCAGGGGCCGCAATCGTGATCCTTCGCCGCCGGCCATGACCACTGCCTTCATTTTGAGCCTCTCCAGCAATCATTCACAATCGTGGTCGTGTTCGTTCATCATAAATCACTGAATGGGCGAGCACATTTTTTGGGGCTCATCTGGGAGCGATCATCGAAGGCGAAATGGGCTTGGGAAGTGTGCGCTTAAAGCGGTTCCCGTGCGTGGTCCAGCAGACGGCGCGTTACCATTCGGCAAAGCGCCAAGTTCGGTGAGTAAGCACGAGGGTCGGGGCGACGCCACAGGCTATTTGGCTGAGTTACCCGATCATCTAGCAGCAACGACGCCTTGGCATCCGCATTGGGAAGGACGTGGCACGTGCCTGTAAATCCGCGGACAGAGCTATACAGAACAGCGGCTAGCCGTTTGGCAAGGGGCGAACGAGCGGCGTTGGCGACTGTCGTGGCTACAAGAGGATCCACACCTCAGAAGGCTGGCGCCGCATTGCTCATGCTGGCAGACGGGACGATGCAAGGCACCATCGGCGGCGGGTGTGTTGAGGCAGATGTCTGGGCGGAAGCTCAGCGCCTGATGCGCCGAGGCGAGAGCGGCTTGCGTGAGTTTGTGCTCGCCGATGACCCGGATCACCCCGGGGGCGACGTGTGCGGCGGGACGATGGAGGTGTTCATAGACGTCCTTTCTCCCCCGCCTCACCATGATGAGGTCGTTGATGAGGTTGGACAATCTGCGTGACAGGTATTGGTGTTGCGCGAATACTTTCGCTGCTCGACGCGCGGAGACCGTTCTGCCTCGTCACGGTTGTCGCCAGTAAGGTTGTCGGTGCCTTGCACGTAGGCGGGAAAATCGCGGTCTTCCCTGACGGAACATGCGAAGGCCGTGTCGGGCCCGATCGCCTGACAAGGTCCATCCTCGACGTTTCCCGACGGTTTCTCGGTGCCGAGGAACCGGGACAAGTTCGCCTCTCTGTCGACGGGGCGGAACTGGCTAATCGAAGTCGGATGCGCGAGCGCGAGGTGGCTCCGGACACGGTCGAATTGCTGTTTGAACCATGTCTCCCGCCACCACAGTTGGTGATCGTAGGTGCAGGTCATATCGCGGTTCCGCTCTGCGCGTTGGGCGCAGTCTTGGAATACGAGGTGACCGTAATTGACGACCGCGCGAGGTTCGCAACGAGGGAGCGCTTTCCTGCAGCGCATGCGCTGTTGGTCGACGATTTCGCCAAGGCAATCGATTCCCTGGAGATCACCCCCTGGACATACTTCGTTCTTGTCACTCGTGGCCATGAACACGACGAGGCGACGCTGCAACGCGTTGCTGGGTCATCGGCGCGCTACATAGGCATGATTGGAAGCAAGCGTCGCGTCCTCGTGGTCTTTGAACGGTTGAAGAGAGCCGGCGTGGAAGCGCGGTTGCTCTCAAAGGTGTACGCCCCAATTGGGTTGGACCTAGGCGGGCGTGCGCCGACCGAAATCGCACTTGCGATCATGGCCGAAATCGTGAACGTGAGGCGACGTGGCGGAGCGAAGTCGCTCGCCAGGTTCATTGACGGCGAAGTCGGATTGGCCACGTCTGGCGTGGACCTTGCAGGCGAGGCCTAGGGTCACACACCGCAAAATCTGAAGTGTGAACCTGATCTGCTCCGTCGGTTGACCGCAACTACTCCGCAATGAAGGCGAGTGGTCGCGATGATCCACCCGGGCGAGAAACCCAGTCTGCCCGCGCGATGAGCGGACCGGTGACTTGGATGGTGCCGGACGCATCTGTCCCCGGCCACACCACTTGGCGTGTGGACGTCTCGCCGGGAAGCAGCCAAACTTGCCGCAGTGCCTGGGTGAACATCCGGCCAGACGCCCAGCGCCAAATCAACTGGCTGCCGTTTCCAATGATCCAGAGGTCAAAGACCTGCCCGTTCCGGAACTCTAAAATGACCTCGTCAGCAGATACGTTCGTGGCAGCGATTTGGAACTCGTAACCAGTGCCGGACACTGGACGGTCTGGCAGGAGCCGTAGCGTGACCACGATGGGTCCGGAAGGTGCGTCGACTGCTTCCGACGATTCCGATGCGCTTTCAGGTGGCGTCTCATCCACGGTTTGATCTGCCCCACCATCCAGCAGTGGGCCTTCATTCACTGTGGCTTCGGAACCCCAATCACGTTTCGATGGTTCCGCGGATGTCGCCATGACAGGGAACCAGAGCATCGCCAGACTGGATGTGATTGCGCTACGTCTGGTCATCGCTGCGTCCATGAGAACAGTATGCGGGGCGGGTTGCACGGCCCGCTGGCGATCTTGGTGGCCAAGGCCGGTGTGGTGTAAGATGCAAAGATGACCGTGACAGGGTCCGATGACGGTTCGACGGAAGTGCAGCTTGTCCTTGGCATTGTGCAGGACGAGGACGCCAGTGCTGTCGTTGAGGCGCTGACACAGGCAGGCTTTCGGTCGACCCGCATCAGCACGGTTGGTGGGTTCCTTCGCAAGGGCAATGCAACGATCCTGGTCGGGGTTGCCAGAGACCAGTTGCAGCGGGCGCTGGTGATCCTTCGCGACAACTGCCAGACGCGGAGCGAGTATTTCGTTCCGACTGCACCTGGAGAGGTTGGAGAGCCATACCCGCTGGATCCGGTACAGGTGCAGGTGGGTGGCGCGACGGTATTCGTCCTTGATGTGGAGCGGTTCGAGCAGCTCTAGCGGTCATTTCTTGCAATCGTTTGCGCCTTTGGCCGAAGGATAGAACCGTGAAACTGGTTTGGGCAATCGTTCAGTCGGAAGACGCCAGTTCGGCGCTCAAAGCGCTCGTTTCGCGTGGATACCGAACCACTCGAATAAATACGGTCGGCGGGTGGCTCAATCGTGGCAATGTCAGTCTGCTCCTTGGTGTGAAAGCTGCTCAGGTAGACGATGTCGTGGCCACCCTTCGCGAGCACTGTCGTGCCCGGAAGGTCGATAAAGAGGGGCAAGTCACTTTAGGGCGAGCCACTGTCTTTGTGGTCAACGCGCCGGGTTTCGTCCAACTCTGATACGTGTGGTGGGTCGCTCTTCTTCGCGACACCGTCGTCGAGTGCGACGTCTGCTACATCAGTATCGGGGGGGGTTGGCGCCAACATCACCCACACGAGAACACCTGCGCCAATCAGGATGACTGCTATTAAGAAGGCTAAAAGACCGTAATCCTGGACCACATCCTGAACCCCAGTGGCGCCACCATGCGCGCTGGAAATTCTTGGAGACGCGGTGAGAAAGAGACCGGCGACAAATGCAGCGGACTTCAGGCCGCATGCTTGAACAAACCGCCTCGTCTTGAATTGAGGCAACCCGACCAGAAATCCTCTAACCCTCGTCGCAGATTGAGGAACAACTCGAGATGCTGCTACGGGTTGCATCATCTTTCTGACTTTAGCACTGCACGACGGATCCTATACTTCGGCTGTGGAAGATTGGGGTTCAACCTTACTTAGTTTAGGCGGTATCGTCGTTGCAATCGGAGCGGTACTGCTAGTCACGTCCTCGACACTTGGCAGGGGCTTGGCAGCCAAGTCTGGTCAGCCGAAACCGGCGAAGCGGTCATCGGGCCCTGACCGAATGCGTGAGCTTATCGCATCTGAGCAAATGGTCCGTAAGCGCCGTGTGCGCTTCGGATCCACAATACGGCGGGCAGGTATTGGCGCCGTTCTGACCGGTATCGCCCTGTTTGCAAGCGGGACGGCCATAAGGGTCTTTCTCGTCACGAACTAGCAGTCCGGGGTCGTGGTGGACAAGATTGGTATTGGGGTCCGGGCTTGCTTGATTGGAGACGCTACACTCAACACTGTGACACGAGACGAGATTTCGCCACAAGCGATTGAAGAGCATGCGTCTGGTGGTGACGAGGGCAGTCTCTCCCGGCGCGCGATGATGGCCCGTCCGTGGCACCCATGGCACGACGAGCGTGTTCTCCGATGCATCACCTGTCAGGAGGTACACCCGCTTCGTGACGTGATTTATCGCTGCGCGTCGTGTGGGGATCTCCTGGATGTAGTGTTCCCGCGACCGATCGAAACTGGTGCGGCGCTTGCGGCGATGTTCCGTGCTCGCAGGATGTCAGACAACCCGATTGATCGGTCGGGGGTATGGCGTTTTCGAGAACTGCTGCCTTTCTATGACCACGATTCCGAAATCGTGACGTACCCCGAGGGCAACACCCCATTGCTGGAGGCGCCGAAGAGCGCGGGGTATGCGGGGTTGAGGCGCCTTCGCTTCAAGCACCTCGGGTTCAACCCAACCGGGTCGTTCAAGGACTACGGGATGGTCACTGGGGTGACCCAGGCGCGCATTCTTGGGATGAGGGCAGTTGCCTGTGCAAGCACGGGGAACACCTCGGCATCGCTAGGTGCCTATGCTGCCAGGGCCGGCCTGTTGCCAATTGTTCTGGTGCCCGAGACCGGTGTCAGTTTTGCCAAGCTTAGTCAGTCGCTAGACTACGGCGCGCTGACGCTCATGGTGCGAGGTGACTTTGATGTTGCGCAGGCCCTACTGCGGACGCTCGCGCCCCGCCTCGGCATTTACATCCTCAACTCGGTGAACCCATTCCGGCTTGAGGGGCAGAAGACCGTGATGATCGAGCTTCTTGAACAACTTGGCTGGGAGGCGCCCGACCGAATTGTGGTCCCAGGTGGCAATCTGGGGAACTCAAGCAGCTTTGGCAAGGCACTTCGGGAACTTCACGACTTGGGGCTGCTGTCCAAGCGCCCGCGTATAACGATTGTTCAGGCTCGTGGGGCTGCCCCGCTTTCAGAAGCGTATGAGGGAGGTCACTCGGAGACGCTCGTACGGGTGCACGCACGCACGCTTGCGACGGCAATCAAGATTGGCGCACCAGTTTCATGGAAGAAGGCTGCACGTGCAGTCGACTGGAGCGACGGCTGGGTCATGTCGGTCAGTGAGCAGGAAATTGCTGACGCCAAAGCGGTGATTGGGCAAGACGGGATTGGATGTGAACCTGCTTCAGCAACCACGCTCGCTGCCATCAGGCGTCTTGCGTGTGAGGGAACCGATGAACGCATCGACCCTGACGAGACGATTGTTGCCATTCTCACCGGCAACGTTCTCAAGGATCCGGATTACACGGTCCGGTACCACCAGTCATCGCTTTTCGAGGAGTTCCGAAGCGAAACGATCGTGACGGACCACGGCCGTCCGCTCACATCGCAGTTCGCAAATCCTCCTGTTGTCGTGGACGCAACAGAAGAAGCGCTGATGGCGGTCATCCAGAAGCGCCTTGCCACCATCGGATAGCCCAACCAGAAACGTCCTGCAACTGATGCACCGGGTTGCTTCGGGAGTTGCTTGGGTTCAGGCCGGAGAATACGACCGATGCGCATCGATCGGGCTGTTCCCATGTAGCGCTTTCTGACCGGCCGAGCAGTTTCTACTTTCGCGGACGCAGGAAAGGCGGAATATCGAGATTGTCGGTGCCGATGTGGTCAGGTGGCGGAACTGGACGGGCCGGCGGACGGTCAAGGTCGCGGATGGATGGCGGGACACGGAGTTCGCGTTGTTCGGGGAAATCCGAGTAGGAAGCACTGCCACTGTCCCGGCCAGGCACGGAACGAGTGCCACCGACAACGTCCCGACGACCGGTTTGGCCACCAACGAAGGTGCGCGTTCCACGAGAGAGGGCTTGACGGCTTTCGAAGCCAGTTGCGATGACCGTCACACGCACTTGGGAATTGAGGCGCGGGTCGATCACCGCACCGAAAATTACATTGGCGTCCGGGTCGGCAGCTTTCATGATGATGTCGGCTGCTTCTGTAACCTCGAACAGTGTCAGGTCTTCACCGCCGGTGATGTTGAAGAGGATCCCCTTGGCTCCGTCAATCTGAATGTCTAGTAAGGGACTGGCGATAGCCTGTCGGGCTGCATCAGCTGCACGCTGTTCACCGGAACCGTGGCCGATTGCCATCAGAGCAGACCCGGCGTTCGCCATGATGGCTTTCACGTCGGCGAAGTCGACATTGATCAGGCCGGGCATGGTGATGAGTTCCGAGATGCCGGAAATTCCTTGCCGAAGGACATCGTCTGCCAATCGGAAAGCCTCGACCATTGGTAGCTTCTTGTCAGCAAGGTCAATCAGGCGATCATTAGGAATTGTGATCAGTGTATCCACTTTTTCGCGCAATGCAGCGATGCCATCCTCAGCTGCTTGACGACGGCGTGACCCCTCAAACCCGAATGGTCGCGTCACGACGGCAATGGTTAACGCACCAAGCTCACGGGCAATCTCGGCAATGCGAGGAGCCGCGCCCGTTCCCGTCCCGCCACCCATGCCGGCGGCGATGAACACCATATCGGCGCCACGAAGGGACTCGGTGATGTCCTCTTCACTTTCTTCAGCGGCCTTGGAGCCGATCGCCGGAGACCCACCTGCTCCAAGACCTCGGGTCGCCCTGTCACCAATGCGAATTCGCGTCTGAGCGTTTGATCGAAGCAGCGCTTGAGCGTCTGTATTGACGGTGATGAACTCGACGCCCCGTATTTCGGTTTCGATCATCCTGTCTACGGCGTTGCTTCCGCCGCCACCGACCCCGATGACCTTGATCTGAGCGAATGCCTCGAGCGCCGGCAGTGCCGACACGTTGTCAAGTCGTTCTTCGTGGCCCCGCGCATGCCGACCGCGTTCGGAGTACATAACCTTGCCCTCTTTCGTGCCGCCAGACATCGAGCTTGGAGTGCGTGCAGGTGCCCCGCAAGTGATCCAAGCATTCCAATTTTCGCATCTGAGCTGAATGGTCTGGTGTCTTGAATGATTCGTCCAGTGACCACCTAACTAAATGGTACGTGTTAGCGAGCGGGGGCACTGCTGGATGGTCTGATCACCCTTCTGAAAACGTTAGATAGGGTGTCCAAAAGCGAGAGGCCCTTGGGTCCTGCAGAATGGCTGTCGGACAGCTTTTCCTGCCCCCACTTAAGCAACCCAATCGAGGTTGCGTATGAAGGAGACTGGAACCCCTCACCGAGTCCGGGGATTGACGTGGGGAGGCCGATGCGAACCGGAAGCGCCAGGATGTCCTCAGCGACTTCCCGAATACCGGGCAAGTTGGATGACCCGCCGGTCAGGATGACACCTGCTCCGAGCCCATTGCTCAGCCCCTTGCGGGCGAGGTCGTCACGGTAGCGCCTGAACATGTCCTCGACCCGCGCCTGGATGATCTGGGAGATTAAACCAACGGTGGTCAGAGTGGTTGCCCCGCCGTGCGTCTCGATTTGCAGGTCCTGATCCGCGGACCCCGCGGTCCAGCTGGCATTGCCATATCTAATCTTCAAGGATTCGGCGTTGGCTACCGATGTCCTGAGGCAGAAAGCAAGGTCATGGGTAATGTCACCGCCACCGAATGGAAGGACTGCCGTGTGCCAAATGCTGCCGGCCATGTATACCGCAATATCTGTGGTGCCTCCACCAATGTCGATGACCACACAGCCGAGTTCGCGCTCGTCTTCCGTGGTGGTTGCGCCACCGGCGGCTAATCCCTGCAGGACTAGTTCTTCAAGTGTGACCCCTGCCATGTGGATTGCCTTCTCAAGATTTTGGATCATGCCAATTGATCCTGAGATGACGTGGGTCTCGGCATCGAGGCGATGACCGGTCATGCCGATTGGATTGCGGATGCCGGTCTGGCCGTCGACAGTAAAATTCCGCGGCACAACAAGCACTATTTCGCGGCTTGCCTCTGCGGGCGCTGCTCGCGCAGCATCAAGGGCCTTCACGACATCCGCTTCGTTGACGTCGTGAGTATGGCTTGGAAGGGTTGTTCCACCCCGGCTGTTCTCACTCGTGATGTGTTCGCCGGAGATGCTGACACAGGCTGATGTGACGGTGACGCCAGAGACAATCTGGGCTTGGTTCATCGCGGCGGCGATGGACTGGGCAGTGTCCTCAAGGCTTATGACGATGCCCTTGCGAAGTCCCTTGGACGGGCTCATGCCGGCTCCGCGAAGTTGCAACTTCCCATCTGCCTTCAATTCGGCGATGGTGACCACAGTCTTTGTAGACCCAACATCAATTCCAGCGACAAATTGTTCGCGCGCCACTGTTCCTCCGGACTGGCTTCACGCCACGTCACCTGCATAACGGTTCGAGGGCATCGAATGGCGCATTCTCGCCAGAAGTCATTTAGCTTGGTTCTGCAAGCGTCGAATGGCCGTCAGACGGCGATGGCTGGCGTCTCTCTGTCGCTCGCTAGGCCAAGCTAGGGCGTGATTATAGTCGACATAACGGGGGAGCGGTTGCCCAGGGGGGAAGGCGCCTCGTGCCGGCGTCAACGCCGTGGGGACGGCGTTGACGTCGCTTTGACCGGGATGGTTGGTGATGGCAGGGCTGCCCGGTATGCCGGTCTCCCGGGTGACCGTATGTCAAGAAGATTGAACTGGATTCGTTGATCACGTGAGTACTCACGCAATGCAATCAGTTGGCCAATCTTGGCGTTGAGGTTTTCGGTGTCGCCGAGGATGATCGGCACGCCTTGGTCCAGATACACGACAAGTCCGGCGGTGGAAAACTCAACTTCTATAATGTCCATACCCAATGGGCCGAGGGCTGTGATCAATTCGCGGGCCGCGAGGACTACTCGTGCCGGGACGCTGTCGCCCGCTTGAACTTGTGCGCCGGTCGAATCCACGACTACCACCAAGTTGGACGCGACCCCAGTGTCTGCCTCGATAGATGAGGGGGCGATTACCACTCCTTGGTCATCGACCATCAAGTCACCGGAACTTGTGCGCCAGATCGCTACGGGTGTTCGTTCCTCTACTTCGATTTCTACGGTGCCTGGAAAATGCGTCAAGACACGGGCACGTCTGACACCCGGAAGTTGCGCGACCTGACGCGCCACTTCGATGGTGGAAATCTTGAAGATGTTCTGACCAACAACCGAAGCAACTGACGCGATTGTGGTCAGTGGAACCCGTTCAATTGCACCGATGCGGCGCAGCACAACATGTTCCACCTCGAAGTAAGGTGCGGTCAGGCAGATGAATATCGCTGCCGCGGTCGCCACAGATAACATGAGTGCACAAAACCGGTGCGCGACGCTGCGGTCAATTGCGACGGTTTCGATGGTGCGCGTGCGAGACCGCGAGCCGAACCGCGTGGCGTCCGATCCCGTAAAAGCGGTTCTTCGGGGAATGGATCTCCAGTACGGTTCAGCCATTTCGGTCACCTAGGGTGGCCGTGGCTGCGTCGGTCTTTGGCTGCGCGGCTACACCGACGCCATCAGGACCTTCTCTTGCGTCGTCGGAATTAGTTGGGTCACCATCGGTTGACCAGTCTCCCGAAAGAACCACTTCGGTCTCGAGAAAGATATCGGTGCCGACGAAGATCCGATCGCGGACCTCTTCAATTAGGATAGCTATGTCGTGTGCAGTAGCAGCGCCGCGATTTACGATGTAGTTACCGTGTAACAAACTGATTTGGGCATCACCGATCCGATGGCCTTTCAGGCCGGCCTGTTCGATCAACTGTCCCGCGAACTTGCCCGGCGGGTTTCTGAATACAGACCCGCAGCTCCGTTCAGTTGGCTGCCGGGCCCTGCGGCTCGCCTCGAAGCGATTGATCCGCTGCAGGAGTTCGGCGGGTGTTGCGCGTCCGAGGCGCAGTTCGGCCCCAATAACTACACCGCTTCCAGGGGATTTGAGAAGACTTGAGCGGTAACCGAAAGCCATTTTGCCTCCGGACACGGTGCAAATACGTGAGGGGAAGCCGGTGCTAGCTTGACCAGGTGACCAAAAAGTCACTGCATTGACCACCGCTTTCATGTCGCCGTCATACGCGCCCGCGTTTCCGGCGATTGCCCCGCCAATGGTCCCCGGAATTCCACAAGCCCACTCCAGACCAGACAGGCCGAGTTGGGCAGTCCAACGAGCAATACCGGCCGTCTGGCATCCCGGTTCGACCTGGATCACTACCTCTTGACCGTCCTCATGAATGACAGTACCCCGGTTCCGGAGGGATGTCGGTGTCTCGACCTTTACCGCAAGTCCTCTGAAGCCGCGGTCCGAAACGATCATGTTGCTTCCACCGCCAAGAACAAGGACTGGTAGCGCAAGATTTTCAGCCGCGGTGAGAACGCGACCGAGCGACTTGCCGTCCGGAGCCCGCACGAAAAAGTCTGCCGGCCCACCGATCTTCAGAGTGGTGTACGGTGCGATTGAAACACCGGCGTCCACCACTAGACCGGTTGCACGGTGCAGTGCGGTACAGATGTCGTCACCTCTGGTCATGGGATTGTTCGATCCGTGACGGTTCTCAGGCCTCTTGAGTGCGGAGGTAGAACGACCCACTGGTTTCCCGTGCGCCGGTGCAGTGGTCGGATTTCCCGCGTATGCAGACTTCGAGGTTAGGCATACTCGCTGACATGAATGAACCCGTAGCCCTCGGGTTTCAGCGGTCTTTCAACTTGGAGGCGAGTTCGTGCGCCAGGCGATCAATCGGGCCAGCACCCATCACCAGAACAACATCACCCGGCTGGAGTTCTTCCATCAGCGTAGAAATTGCATCTCTGGGTTCACCGAAATGGCGCGCGCAACTCTCGGATTGCTGCTTCCAGCGATGATTCAGAGCGCTGACAAGCTCAGCAGAACCTCTGTAACTGCCGTCTGGTTCGCGCCCGGATGGTGAATAGACGTCGGTGATTATGACCGAGTTGGCTGCGTCGAACGCTTGGACAAACTCTTCGAAGAGCCGTTCGGTTCGGACCTTCAGGTGGGGTTGGAAAACGGCCCAGAGACGCCCGCGAAGCGCGTCGGGGTCTTCAGGCTGCGCAATGTGTACGGCTGCTGCCAATGTGACCCGCACTTCAGTTGGATGGTGTGCGTAATCCTCAAAAACCCGTACGCCGTCATGGTTTCCCGCCAGTTGGAACCGACGACGTACGCCGTGGAAGTGTGCCAATGCATCGAGTGCGTCTCGCGGCTCGACGCCGGCGTGTGCCAAGGCAATCGTCGAGGCGACGGCGTTCAGGATGTTGTGTTGGCCGGGAACCGATAGTCGTCCGTGCAGCGCACTGCAGGGTTCTCCGGCTGTGAGATTGTCCTGCGCAGGCCAGACACTGAACGTCGAACCACCCGCGTGCTCACGAATGTTGCCGACCCACCACTGCGTCCAGTTACGCGGCGTGTCCAAGCCATCATCTAGTTGGCCGTACCGGGTCACGCGGAGACCACGTGCCCTGATGTGGGCACTATCGAGAACCCGCTCGATGCCGGCATCGGTTTCGCGATTTGGTGACCGTGAAGCGACGACCATGCCGTTGGGTTGGACCAGTCCGAGAAAGTCTGCAAATGCTTGCTCCATCTCGGGAACTGATCCATAGTACTCAAAGTGGTCTGGCTCGACGTTCGTGAGGATCGCCACTTCCGGGGTGAACGCCAGGAAACGGCGGTCGTACTCGTCTGCCTCGATCACCATCCATTCGGACGTTCCCCATGACGCGCTGGTATCCAAGTCGACCAGTTCCCCACCGACTTGGAAGGATGCATCAATCCCCGTCCGCCGCATCGCTGTGGCGATCATCGCTGTCGTCGTGGTTTTTCCATGTGTCCCCGCGATCGCAATGGTGCGCCTGGAGTTTGCGAACCAGGCAAGTGCCTCTGCATGCTTTTTCACGGTCAACTTAAGCCCGTGAGCCGCCATGACTTCCGGGTTCGTCGCTGGAACCGCCGAAGACATGACGACCAGTGGGTTTCCTGCCTGTATGAGGTTTGAAACAAGCTGCGGATCATGACCAATCTGGATTGTGGCGCCAAGGTGTCTCAGGCTCTCGACCGTTGGGGAGTCGCTTGCGTCCGAGCCGGAAACCGTGCAACCCATTTGGAGGTAGAGGCGCGCCAACGCACTCATTCCGGCGCCTCCGATCCCGATGAGGTGAACGACCTCGGGGTCACTCGACGGGCGGTTCGACTTGAGGGGGCCCCCACGGTTGATTTCGGCGCGGGGACGCGTCATCTGGTTGTCCTTGGCGTGAGTGTGTCGGTCATCCGGATTTTCCCGCTACGGATCGGAGCAACGAAACGATGTTTTCGGCAGCTTCCGGGCGCGCTAAGCGTCGAGATGCATCGCGCATGCCTTGAAGGCGCGCGGGGTCTTGGAGAAGGCTCTGAATTACCGGCCAGAGGGCGTTCGGATCGGTTCGACTGGTGCCGATAAGCGCATCATCAGCAACGGTGATTGCGGCGCCTCCCTCGGTCAGAACGGACGCGTTGTGCAGCTGGTGGCCTCCTGCAAACGATCCTGGGACGAGGATCGAGGGAACGCCGACCATCGGTAGTTCGGCCAGCGTTGACGCGCCTGCGCGACACACGACGAGGTCGCTGGCGGCAAGCGCATCTGCAATCCCTCGGTGCAGATACTTGAACAGGTGATAGCGGGTCCTGAGATGCTCGCCAAGGCCAGATCGAATTGACCGCAGTCTCGGTTCATCTGGCTCGCCACACAGGTGGATGACGTCGGCGTGGTGGAGAAGAGGCTCAAGCATGTCGGAGATTGCGAAGTTGATACTCCGCGCACCGCTACTGCCACCCATCACCATGACGACATTGCGGTCGGGGGTAATCCTGAAGGCTTCCCGCCCACGTGCACGGTTTGCGGATTGAAACTCTGGTCTGACCGGGTAGCCAGTGACGACTAGCCGAGAATGGTTCCAATGGTGTCGGGTGTTTGGAAAGGAGACTGCAATCCGTGCCGCAAGCGGCGCCAGCGTCTTGACTGCCATGCCCGGTTCCACGTCGGGCAGAAACACCACGACAGGGATGCGTCGCAAGCGGGCGGCAACCACCACGGGTGCGCTTACGTATCCACCGGTCACCAGACACGCATCGGGACGAAAAGCTCCCATCGCGTAGGAGGCTTGGGTGACTGCGCGCAGCAGTCGGATGCCACCCAATGCAAGCCGCGGTGCGGAGACGCCGCGCAGTTGCGACATTGAGAGAGACTGATGGGCTACTCCGGCATGAGCGAAGACTTCTGTGTCAATACGGGACGTACCGTGTAGGAACAGGGTGGCACTGCCTACGCTCGCTCGGGACGCCCTGGCATCGTCTGGCCATTGATCCACTTTCGGGACCGGGGTGGCGTCCTCGCGTCTCAGAACCTCGGCAACTGCGAGTGCGGGGTAAATGTGGCCCGCAGTTCCACCGCCCCCAACTACGACGCGGAGGTCACTTCTTCGGGGGGATCCAACCCGACTGCGCATCACGTGAGTTTCATTTGGTGGTGTCTCAATGGATGCGGGTCCATTGCGCAACATTGGTTGAACCGAGGTGCCAATTGTCCGGGATTGCAGTTCAGAGAGCTACCTCGACCGACTTGTGGTGCCTCACTGAATAGCAATGAGCTTACGCTGTCGCCGCCTGTGATTAGGTCGTTGTTTATCCGGTTTGGCGCATGGCAACGACGGCGCGGTGCCACCAACCGACAGCATTCTGCGATTTGGGCACTGCCGGCGCTGAGTACGTGGATATGCTGAGAAGAACACCACATGAGGCGAGCGTCGTGATCAGCGACGAACCTCCGAAGCTGAAAAAAGGTAGCGTAATTCCGGTGAAGGGAAGGCTGCTGGTCATGACGGCCATGTTGACAAACCCCTGGAACGCGATGCCGAACGTCAGCCCAGTGGCAATGTATCTGGCGAGCTTGTCCGGCGTACGTCCGGCGATCACCATTCCTCGATAGAGAAAGCCCGCGAACATGGCGAGGGTCAGGAGTGTCCCGATAAGTCCGACCTCTTCGCCGATTACTGCAAAGATGCTGTCTGTGTTTGGGTACGGCAGGAACAGGAACTTCTGCCTCCCCATGCCGAACCCAACACCGTTCAAACCGCCGGAACCAAGTGCAAGTAGCGATTGCACGACGTGATACCCGTCCTTTTGAGGATCGTTGAACGGATCGATAAATGTAGTGAAACGTGCCAGCCGGTACGGTTCGATCCACGTCAGTAAGGCGATCATTCCGCAACCCAACCCCGCCGTTGCAATGAATACCAGCGACGGTGCTCCGGCAATCAGATAGATGGACGCTCCTGTCGCCACGATCACGATTGTCGTCCCGAGATCAGGTTGAAGCATCACAAGCATGGCAACGATGCCGTATATGAGCATGTAGGGCACCAGACCGGAACTGGTTGTTTTGGATCCTGTCTTCGACCTTGCATACACGCTTGACAAGACGATCACCAGAGTTGGTTTTATGAACTCACTTGGCTGGAACTGCAGGCCGAACAGGCTTATCCATCTTGTTGCCCCGTTCACCCTGACCCCCAATCCCAAACCTGGGATTGCGATCAGGAGTAGACTGAAAATTAGACAAACAAATGCCGCTGCTGCAAACTTCGGCAGGTCGCGATAGTCAAGGGCACAAAGGGCAAGAAGTGCGACGACCCCGATAGCAACTGAACCTAACTGGCGCCACAGAAAGTGCAACTGATCCCCGTACTGCGTATAAGCGGTCACCATGCTTGCGCTCTGCATCGTGCCAAGTCCCGCGGCCAGCATCACGAAAACAAGGATGAGCAGTGGCCCATCGGGTGCACTCTTCTGAACTTGGTACTTTTCACCATTCGTCGCCCACCGGGAACGCCAACCACCAATGAGGCCACCCGTGAGGGGATTGAATGGCGCGCCGACCTCATTGATGGACGGATGGCTGACCTCTGTCCTGACGGTGGCAGAAGGTTCGCGTTCTGGAAGGCTAGTATCTCCGTCGCTTCTACGAGTTGCGTCAAGTTCGTCGTGCATTGCCGGCCGGCGCGAAGATGGAGAGGGTGTGGCCAATGTGCGTATTGATGCGAGTAATCTGCCAGTAATGCTGACACCACCTGGTCCAGGACTTGGCCGGAGGTTTTCGAAAGGGCGTGCCTTGCGTTGAATCGAAGGTGCGCGATCAGCCGTCACCGTGTTGATTGGCAGACCTGAAGCGCTCAAGCCCACGGCTTCACCGATTGGTGACGTGGACGAAAATGGCAACCCTATCCGTGCAAGCGTGCGACGAGGTGTATTGGTTGAAGGTCGGCTTCGATTAAACATGTGATCTCGTCGCCCCATCGCATTGTCAATGTCGGAAGCTGGCACTGCAGACCGCTGTCATTGCTGCGATGCGAGGATTGCGACGATTGCGCCGACCGCGCCTGCAATCCAGAATCGCTGGACAACCCAAGTCTCTTTCCATCCAACGCGTTCAAAGTGATGATGGAGGGGGGCGTACCTCAGGATCCGACGTCCGCGAAGTTTCATGCTCAGCACCTGTGCGATGTCTGCGACGGCGTTTGCCACGAACACAATGCCCGCGGGGATCAAGAGGAATGGCTCGCCAAGAAGCAAGGCAATCACTCCGAGCAGTCCTCCCAGTGGCAAGGAACCAGAATCGCCCATGAACATCTGTGCCGGGAAAGCGTTGAACCAAAGATAGGCGAGGATGCCCCCCACAAGAGACGCGCAGAGTGAAGCGGTCGTGAGGTCGCCCCGCGTCGTTGAAATTACCCAGAATGCAAGCAATGCCAGACTACACGTCGTTGCTGCAAGGCTATCTAGCCCGTCGGTGATCGCGACTGAGCTGGTAGTGGCAACCAAGACAAACGCTGCAAAGACGAGATATCCCCACCACGGAAGTGGGACCTCCCCGAGAAATGGCACATGCACCACTCCACGTCCTCCGAGGTGGAGAGCGTACGCTGCGAGTAGGCTCACGGCAATTTGAACCACCCACTTGATCGCGGGGGACAGGCCGGCAGAACGTGTCTTGCCGACTAGTGTGCTCAAGTCATCGACAACGCCAAGCGCACCAAATGCGAGTGCGACGCCGACTGGGATCAACACGACCCAATGCCCTGCAATCAGGCTGTACACGGAAATCACCGTCAGGGCGGGCACCAGGAAGACGATGCCACCCATCGTTGGCGTGCCCGCCTTGTGGGCATGTTCTTCGGGTTCGCTGGGATTGAGTTGCTTGCCAAATTGCCGTCGCTGGAGGAACCCAAGCCATCGGGGTCCAAGCGCGAACCCAAATGCGAACGTGACAAGTGCGAGTGATAACTGAGTTCCCAGGGCTTCGTCTCCTAGTCGACGGATTATTGTTCAGGTTCTGGCCGGGTCCTCCGTTGCGGTGGAAGGAGCACCGGAAACGCTGTCGGACGCTGTTCCGAAGGCCATTTGCAACATGGCCACGACGCGTTCCATCCGCATGCCTCGGGACCCCTTAACCAGAACGGTCCACGGTCCTCGCCGGCCAGCCAAACAGTTCCAGGAAGTCATCGCAGGCACCACATCCAAGGAAGTCGCAACGTCCAGGATTGCGTTTTGGTCCATCCCATTCCGAACTGCCTCGCGTGAAATCCCCGTGGCTGCTGATCCTGTAGCGACAAGCAGATCGGCGCGACCTAGCAACGCGTCTCCCACAATCCGGTGTGCCTCGACTTCGAAATCACCGAGCTCGAACATGTCTCCAAGGACGGCGATTCGAAGGCCGGGTTGCGCAGCCAGGACATCAAGTGCAGCGATGCACGACGCCGGACTGGCGTTGTAGGTGTCATCGAGCACAGTGATATGGGGAGAGATTGCAATCGCCCGAAACCGAGGTGCTTCAAGTGGTTGTTCAAGTGTCTTGACAATTCCCTCCCAAGAACACCCCGCGACGAACCCGACCGAGGCCGCTGCGAGTGCCCCGGTCAGGAAGTGGCGTCCGATCAATGGGAGCCTGACCCGGCGATGATGCTCTTGGTAGACGAGGGTGAAATGTGTTCCGAGGAGACCAACCACCTCGACGTCAGTGGCACGAACCATTGCACCTTCAGCCTCGCCAAACGTAAGAACATGCGCAACCGTTCGCAAAGCCATTCGTGCGACCCGTGGGTCGTCAGCGTTCAGGATTGCGTGTCCGTCGGCTGGCAGCGCCTCAACGAGCCGTCCCTCCTCGAGTTCAACGGTGTCGATATCTTTCAACTCGTGGAGGTGTTCAGCGTCGATCCGAGTGATCACCGCCATCCTTGGGCCGGAAATTTCCGCGAAACGAACCATCTCACCAATTGCTGATATTCCAATCTCCAAGGCTGCAATGGTGTGTTCACTTGTCAGGCGAAGGAGGGTGAACGGCAGACCGAGTTCGTTATTGAAGTTGCCCGCGGTACTCAATACGTGGTGGTGGGATGCGAGGACCGCTGCGACGAGATCCTTCGTGGTTGTCTTCCCGACGCTACCTGCAATGGCCACGATGGGTGTCGAAAGGCTTTGGCGCCACCAAATGGCAAGGTCCTGCAATGCGGTCGTTGTCCCAGTTTCGCGATCAACCAGAATTAGCGCTTGAGCTGGTAAGCCGGATCCAACTTGACCAATCGCTGGTCTTGCCACATCCGGCCCCATCCGTTCCATTGCGTGGTTGAGCCGGTCTCGGTTGGGGCCAAGGACGGCGATTCGTCCGTCGGAAACCTGTTTCTCGAGGTTCGCCGGAATATGATCCACGAGGGCTGCGATTGCCCCATTCGCAAAGGCGTCCGCTACGAAGTCATGCCCGTCACGGTGCGGACCACGGATGGCGATGAAAAGTCCGTCGGGGCCCATGGGGGGATGGCCGTCTGTCCTTGAGGACATTGAGACGGATCGAAACCGAACGTCCACACTCGAACTTCCTGAGACGGTCGAGACGGCCCCCGTGGATCTCCCCGCCCACGAGATGAGGTCGTGTAGCCCGAATGTCCGTGGTCGCCCGGCGAGATTGCCCATATCGCCCGTCAGGTCACTCACGATATCGTTGGGTTTCATCGCCCCGTAGAACGGTGGAGTGCGACCGCGAGGTAGTCATCGACACATCCGCAGTCGTGCATCGGACTGCGACCACGCGCGCGCCGGTTCACCGGGCGCGCACCGGCGTTCGGACTGCCTGGGCCGTGGCAGTTTCAATGATCTGTGCGTTGGTTGCGGTCGCTGTTGGACGTGCCGGTGGCAACAACTGCCTGTCAGCAACAAGGGTTGTTCCACGACTTGCAGCTGGCGGAGGCGGTGCTTCGGTTGAAAGCACCCTGGGGGTTGGCTGGAGTGTACGAGCAGGTTGCGTCGGAACGGCTTGCTGGTTGGATACCGTTTGCGTCGCGCCATTTCGGACAATCGCAGGAACCGCCGGGACCGGTTCACGGCTGCTGGGATCACCCGCACGCTGTGTGACTGTGGGTGTCGTCAGTGCGTTCGCGATCGATCGTGCTTCGGCGGTAGCGACCCCGGGTGGGATAGCTTCGGTTCGGGGCAACTTTAGGTAACGTGTAAGTTCCTGACCGATAATCGCGAACGCAGGCTTCGCGATGAGTGATCCCCAGGGTTCATCCTTGGGCTGATCAATCTTGACGAGGATGACGAACTGAGGATCGAGGGCGGGTACGGCGCCGATGAATGACGCAATTGTCTGGTCCGCGTGGTAGCCACCGGCGACTGGAATGCTTGCTGTCCCGGTCTTGCCTGCGACCTGGAACCCTGGAACCAAAGCGCCCCGTGTCTCGCCGTTTTCTGCCGACCGAAACAGCATCTGCAAAAGTGTAGCAGCGGTCTCACGAGAGATTGCCTGACGCACAATCTGAGGTCTGACTTGTTCAACCGTTTCGCCGGTGACTGAGTTGACAAGGGCCTTCACAACATGAGGCCGCATTACCAGGCCGCCGTTGGCGACCGCGGACACGGCGGTAACCAGCTGCATCGGTGTCACCGCGATTGACTGGCCGAAAGCGTTGGTCGCCAAGTCGACTTCAGCCCAGTCCGGTAACTTGGGGTTTTTGACGATCCCGATCCCCTCTCCCTGAAGGTCAACTCTCGTTTGAGCACCAAACCCGAACGCGGTCACGTATCGGTAAAAGAGCGTCTTGCCAACGCGGGAGGCCGTCCAGCTCGCGCCGATGTTGCTACTTTTCTCGAGCAGCTGCGTCATCGTGATCCGCCCGTTCGCCTTGTGATCCCAGTTCTTGATCGTGTAGCCACCGATGGACAGTGAGCCAGTATCGACCATGGTCGTTTCTGGAGTGACCAGGCGTTCATTGAGCGCAGCTGCCATGGTGATGATCTTGAAAGTTGATCCTGGCTCATACGCGAAAGTGATTGCAGGGTTTGTCAGGAGTTCCGGGGTGCGTGCCGCTTCGGCGTACCGGTTTGGGTCGAACGCCGGATGGTTCGCCATTGCGAGGATCTCACCGGTCTTCGGGTTCATCACGATGACCGTGCCACCGTCTGCCTTGTGTTCGATCACTGACCGCTCGAGTTCACGTTCCGCGATGTACTGAATGGTCCGGTCAATGGTGAGTATGAGATCCATGCCGTCCAATGGCGGTCGCCAGTCGCGGTCACTGAAGCCAATCTCGTTTCCAGCGGTATCACGCTCGGCGCGAAGGCGTCCGGGCAGGCCAGCTAGCTCCTTGTTCCATTTGCCTTCAATCCCATAGTTACCGTTTCCGTCCCCGTCCACGAATCCAAGGACGTGCGAGCCAAGCGAACGCTCGGGATACGTGCGTCGCGTCGTCGGTTCGAGGAAGATGCCCGGAAGTGCCAGTGCGATGATTTGGTCAGAAATGGTCTGGTCGACACGCTTGCCACCAATCAGGCGGACGTAGGGCTTCGTCTTATCGGATAGGAGTGGGAGGAGTTCGCCGGCGTCAAGACCGAGAACCGGCGCGAGTTTCGCCGCGACTTCCTCTGGACGACGTATCTGTTGAGGCACGGCAAAGATGAAGTCAACCGCGAGGTTTCCGGCAAGGAGTTCGCCGGCGGTGTCGCGGATGGTGCCCCGCCTCGCCGGAACTGCGGTGTCAAGGGAGTGTTGCGCGTTCAACCGCACCGTCAACTGACTTGATTCCAAAACTTGCCAATGTACAAGGCGTAACGCGATCAAGGAGGCGAAGATGAGCGGAAGACAGAGCAACGCGCCTTGCCTGCTGAATACCCATCGCCAGCTCCACTGGGGTGGCATGGGGGGTTCTTGTTCGTTGCTTGGCATGCCGGCTCCGACACCGGTCCTCGATGGGTTGCGCATCCTGCGTGGGCGTGGTGCTGCCCCTGGTGTCGTGCGATCGCGCGGACGATGGGGCGTGTAACTGGAAATCAAGAACGCCTCCCGGTCGGGTGGGAACAGGCCGATGCTCGGTCAGGTGATTGATGCGCAGGCCCGATGTTTGCCCGCTTCATGGCGGTCACGGTTGGGCACGTCGCATCGGAACATCCCCGGCATTTAGCGGAGGGGGTCGATTTCGCATCTGATCGATGTTTCCCGTAAGTGCATTCCAGATCTCCTCGACAGACAGGTCGACCTTCGTTTCAGGTTGTTTCACCAGTAGTGGCTCTTCCGAAACACCTGGAAGGTGAAGGGCAACGCGCAGCGCGTCCAACACGGACAGGTTTTCGAGGTGGGTCCGCGCCTGCGCATTACGAAGGCGTTGGTCGATATCGATTGGGGAGGGACGTGAACGGACGTAATCCGGGGACGTTGCAGGGATGAGACCGAGGCGGGTAGTCGCATCGCGATCGATGCGCGTGAAGGCTTGGAGTTCTGAGGCGCGGTTCAAGAGACGTTGTTCTTCACGTTCGAGCCGCACTCGACGTTGCTCGAGGTCACGTATGTCGTAACCAGTCGCGGCGACCCTCGATGCCCCAGTGAGGTAGAGGATCACGATGACTGCGACGATGAACGCAAAGAAGATGACCTGTAGAACCGGGGCGGTGATTGTTTCAAGGTTCGTCATGAAACCAGAGACCAGTCGCCGGATAGTGTGATCTGCGTCTACGGTGACTGGTGACTTCATGGGCGTTGGTGTCCGTCGGTGAGCGGTTTCTCGTGGACGAGGATGCACCCCGAAAAGTGACCGGTTGCGGTGTCACCAATCGCGACTTGGCCCTTGGTTCCCACGCGTCGCACCGACTTCAACGACCCGTAGCCGGGCACTGCGACACCTCGGGTTCTGATTGGTCTCATCCTTAGTTGGAACGAGGGGTTTACGCGTAAGGACTCGTACCGAGGCGGTCGCTCCGCAGATACAGACCGGAAGACGAGACGGACATACACAGCGTCCGGCGGCCCGCGAGAACGCCAGTTTTACGATCCGGTCTTCCAGGGAGTGGAATGAAATGATTGCGATCCGGCCACCAGGCCGGACGGCGCGCAACGCTTGGGGAATGACGGATAGCAGGGCGTCGAGTTCGCCATTGACAGCGATACGTAACGCCTGAAATGTTCGCGTTGCCGGGTGCAAGGCCGGCGCTCCTGCGGGAGACTGCGGTCGTTGCCTCGGCATCACTTTCGCGATGCAGTCGGCGAGGTCGGTGGTTTCCTCGAACGGGCGGTAGGCACGGCGATCAACGATGGCCCGAGCCACGCGCCGAGCGAATCTCTCTTCACCAAGATTGTCGATGAGGTCTGCCAAAGAACGCTCATCCAAGTCGTTGACAAGGTCCGAGGCGGTTTGCCCTCGGGTCTGATCCATTCGCATGTCTAGTGGTCCGGAAGTGCGAAAAGAGAACCCGCGATTGGGTTGGTCCAAGTGCATCGAAGAAACGCCGATGTCGAGGAGGATGCCGTCCAACGACTGGGTCTCACCCCATCCGACCCTGTCGAGCACCTGCGCAAGGTTTCGAAAGTCGTCCCGCACGAATTTCACCCGTGATGCGAACTGGTGCAAGCGCGACCGGCAAAGTTCCAGGGCCGTCTCATCTCGGTCAATGCCGAGACACTGGCCGTCTGGCGCGGTTTCGGTGAGGATCGCCTCAAGGTGTCCTCCTGCACCTGCCGTGGCGTCCACGTATCGCCCGCCGGGTTTAGGAGCTAGCAGTGAAATCACTTGGTTCAGGAGAACTGGCACATGGGGGTGTGCCTCATGCGAAGTACTCATCAGGGTGTCCGATGTGCGGTCCCGGCAGCAATCTCGCCAGAGATTGAGACAGTCGGCAGGCACTCAAGCATTTGGAACGAACAACAGTCGCCCGCATGAAGGGCACGGAAACGGTGCTTCCGAACGGCGCGCTCGTTGGGCGTCGCCTGACGGAATATCCGTGCGGCAACCCTGACACTGTGAACCGCTAAGTTCGGCGACAGGTACTCCGTCGGACGACTTGCCTCTTTGGCGGTTGTAGGACTCGACATCCCCCGGAGGCATTCCCTCAACCAGAGACATCCGATCTGCTGCGAGAGAAGAGAGCCGGGAGGTGGCGGAGGTTCGTTCGGCGACCCGTTGCAGATTTCCGGACTGAAGGCTGGCAATCGCAGTAGCCACGGCAGCTTCAACACGTGCCAAATCCCGCTGAGTCCGCTCTGTGGCTTCCATCGCGCCGAGGGTTTGCTCCTCGATCCTGTTCCGGCGCGAGCGTTCCCGGTCCAACTCGACCCGGAGCATCTCCAGATCCCGCGGAGAGCCCTTTCCAGACCAAAGTCGTGTGTCCAGATCCTTGATCCGTGCTTCTATTTGGGCGAGTTCGAACTCCTGATCGCGTTGACGTGAAAGCGCTTGCGCAACCGTGTCTTTGGCTCGGCGGATTGCAAGGTCGCCGGCTTTCACCTTGACTTCGTCGCCCAGTTGGGCGGTCAATTGGGTGATCCGCGCATTAACCTGCTGGATTTCAGCATCAATGCGCCAGAGGTTCCAGACCGCACGGGCACGTTCGCTCATCCTGCGCCTTTCGTGGCACCCGGCTACATGCCGGTTTCGGACGGGGTTTCCACAGTGGGCACTGTAGTGCAACCGAGTATACGAACCTACGTCTGCCTCAACCTATGGGAGTTGCACTGGTCACATTTCGTAGCAGAGGAAAATCCAGGGAGAGGGTCGGTGTCATCGTCAATGATTGCCGGGGAGTGTTTCGCCAATTCTATGAACCTTGATGAGGTTCGTGCGGCCGGTTACACCAAGCGGTACCCCGGCAGTAATCACGATCAAATCCCCTTCCTTCGCAATCCCCAACTCGACCGTTGCCCGTACCGCGTGGCGGAATAGTTCATCGGTTGAAGAAAACGGCGGAGCGAGAACAGGCGTGACCCCCCACGTCAGAAGCAGTCGGCGGAGAACTCCCAGGTGTGAAGAGAGTGCAAGGATCGGCGCGTTTGGTCGGTACTTGGCGACTAGCCTCGGAGTACCTCCGGAACTGGTCCCCGTAACGATTGCACTGGCGCCGAGTTCCATTGCGATCTCGACGGCTGCCTGTGCAACAGCTTCGGTCGCGCTCCCGGCCCTGTCTCGGCCAGCGTTCAGGGAATGGTCGGTGTCTGCCACAACCTGTTCAGCGGCGTGCGAGATGGCAGCCATCGCCTGAACCGCCTCGAGTGGAAACTTTCCGGCTGCTGTTTCTCCGGAAAGCATCACCGCATCTGTCAAATCAGTGACCGCGACGTGTACATCCGTTGCCTCGGCCCGCGTTGGGCGGGCTTGATTGATCATCGACTCCAGCATCTGTGTCGCAGTGATCGCAGGTTTCGCGGCTTGGTTGCAATGAACAAGGAGACGCTTCTGCGCTTGCGGAACCCGTTCGAGGGGTATCTCAACGCCTAGGTCGCCGCGGGCGATCATGAGGCCATCAGCAACAGCGAGGATTTCCGAAATGACTTCAAGGGCCTCTGGGCGCTCAATCTTGGCAATGATCCCGCAGGTGTCCGCTGCGAAGCCCCGGCGGATCAGATGGTCGCGAAGGTCAACGACATCGGCCGCCCGGCGCACGAACGACAAGGCCAGGAAGTCAACACCGAGGCCCGCTGCGAATACCGCGTCATCAAGATCCTTGTCTGTCAACGCAGGGGTAGGGAGGCGCATGCCGGGGACGTTTATCCCTTTGTGAGAGGTCAAGCGACCCCCGCGAACAACGGTGCAGGTGATATCCGTGCGGTCCGTAGCGTCGACCTGTAGATGCAGGTTGCCGTCATCCAGCAGGATGCTCGCACCGACGGATACCTCATGTGGGAGTGGACGGTAATCGAGGGTCGCAATAGCCGGTCCCGAAATGACATCGCGGTTGGTCAGCACGAACTTGTCTCCCTCGGTGAGGGTCACTCCACCTTGGGGCAACAGACCGACCCGGATCTTTGGTCCCTGGAGGTCGGCCAGGATTGCAACTTGAATTGGACCAGCAATCGCGCGAACTTCAGATATTCGACGTGCATGATCTTCATGAGTGCCGTGGGACATGTTCAAGCGAACGACATTAACGCCGGCCTCAAGGATGCGGGCAAGGATGCCGGGTCGATCGGTCGCGGGTCCAAGGGTTGCAACGATACGTGTGCGACGCATCCGCCGAGGATAGCCCATCATCGCAACTGCATTGGCCGTTCATTGCGGTTCGTGGTAGACGCTCATGGGTACGAGCAGCCGGTGGTTGTAAGTGTCGGGGGTCGGACCCACGAGGGCCTATTCGAGCCAACCCTTTTTACGGAGGATCTCGTCGCCGATTAGTCCCAACTGGACCTCTCGCGTCGTGCCGGCGAACTCTCGAACATACTCGAGGCGCGCGCGTTGGAAGTACTGGACCGGTCGGTCGGCCTCACTAACTTCGGGAGTGATGGGGTAGCCAAGCGCGTCGACGCCCCCAGAGGCATCGAAATACCTAAGGAACGCATTTTCGACGGTCATTCCGGTCTCTGGGTAATACCGCCGTTCGGAGGTCGACTCGATTGGGTCGAGTGGCACCGGACGGTCATTGAGAAGGAGGTCACCTAATAGCGAGATTTGGACCTCATACGGTGAACCCTGCAAATCGGGTCGATATTCCAGCCTCCCGCGCTGAAACCACTGGACAAGAAGACCCTGATCAACAAACGCTTCCGATCTTGGGAAGCCGAACCTTTCGAAGCCTCCCAAGCGGTCGTAAGCAGACGCGAACCGCGCTGAAATGTTGTGTTCAGTCGTCTGGACGTACCGCCCACCTGAAGCAACTTCGCTGGGGGAGGCCGTCGCAGGTGTTGTTGGCGGAAGTGCGAGTGACCACACGCCTCCGGCGGCAACGGCAAGAAGAACCGGAACGCCTTCGATCCGCGCAACTCCCCGGAGGGTTGTGGCTCTCGCTATCGCGGACGACGACAACGCAATCACCGGCCCCACTGGGCGGGGGAGGCTGGGCAACTCAACCCAGGACGCACCGCGGTTTGTCGTTCGGACGACTGACCCGCGCGCGCCGACCACCATCCATGTTTGCGGGGCATCGGGTTCGGTTGCCACTGCCACGGGTGAAATGCCGGGCGGTAATGATGCAACCGGGGTCCAAGTCTGGCCACGATCGGTGGAAAGAGCCATCCCTCGATCTGACGTGACGAAGGCGGTGCCGTCGGCCTCGGAGTGGAACGAAACTTCGGTTGAGCCACCGGGTGCAAGGCCGGTCGAGACCGATTTCCACGACCGTCCACCGTTTACCGAACGGAACAAGCCGGGAGCGACAGCCGTACCCATGAGCCATACATCAGGATCTGATGGAAGCTGCGCGAGTGAGATTGCGCCGGGGATCGTTCCGTATCGGTCACGGGGCAGTCCGAGAGATGACGGGATCCAAGTTGAGCCGCCGTCTTGGGTGACGAAGTTGCCGTGGAGTTCGGTGCCGGCGATGAGGTGGTCTGGATTGGAGTGGCTATGGCGGATAGCGGTGATTGTTGGGAGTGGTACCCGGATGGGTTCCCACTTGGATGCACCGGCATCCAGTCGGTAAAGCCCACCGACCCCACTGACGATCATTGACCGAGTTTCAGTCGGGGCAATTGTCCCGGTCACAAGGCGGAGGTCGAGTGGCAGGCCACGATCGAGTGCTTGCCACGTCTGACCTCCGTCCACGCTCCGTTTCACACTGGTTCGTAGATCGGTATCTGGCATGGGAGACCCTAGCGCCGCGACAAGAACGGTTGTGTCGGGAGGTGTGATCAGCGTCGTGATGCTCTCACCGGTAGCAGTGATCCGTTGCCATCCCGGGAGAGGCGATGCAAACGTGCCAGGGGTTGCGAACGCCAAGCGGGTGGTGGAGGTGAGCAATGCGACCAGACCGAGTGTGGGGATCAGTAGCCAGGCAGACCGCCGTGAGGTCGGTCGGGGCTGATCGCTGGTTGGAAGCGTTAACCCGCGACCATACAGGCTTCGAAGTGCTCGGAAAATCGGCGGGGGTGATGATGGTCGCGTAGTTGCCCGCTCGCGACCGTATTTCACCGCGGAATCACCAATCGGTCTCCGGGTGCGAGAACGTTCGGGTCCGCAAGACGGTTTGCCCTGACAATGGCATCGACAGTGGTGTTGTAGCGGTTTGCAACCTGCCAAAGTGAATCGCCAGACGCAACAGTGTGTGTCGATTGGCCCGATACATTCGCCAGTGAAACTGGAGTGACTGACGCGGCTGGTGCTCGGGTGGGCACCACAGTTGCCCGTGGCGTTGCCGTCATGACCACAAGTGGTGTTGACTGAACAATCGGTTTCGTCGCATCCGCCGTTGGGATGGCTGTCGGAACGAAAGCCGGGGTCGAAGTCGGGCGCGCGGTGGCCATCGGAGCGATTGCACTTGCACGCTGCTCGGCTTCGTTGGCCCCGCTTGACTTGAAATCGTCGCTCGGTGGCAATGCCACTAGTCGGCCCGCAAAGGCGGCGACTGCGTTCGCCGACATTGCTGCGGAACGGAAAAGGGGAGACAAGGTAGACGTGATCGTGGCGGCGTCGCCGAAGGCAACAGCAGCGCCCAGACACGTTGCCGTTGTTACGCCTACCGCAATCCTCATCAGGCGTCGCCGGTACCCAACGTGCGCAAGCGCACGCCCACCTTGGAAGCGCTGCCAGCGTGGCGTCAGCTCGGTCGTTTCCTGAAGGACGGTTCGATTGCTGAATGCGAGGACCATAAATCCGCCATGGCTCGGGAACTGATGTTGGTTGAGTATGGGCAGGGCCGCTCGTTCGATCTGCTGACCAACACTGTTTAGACGAATGACGGTACCTTGAGTTGCGGATACGCGTCGCCAGTCACGGCCGCTCTGCTGTGGTCAGTCGGGATACACAAACACGAACGTCAGGTCATTAACGTTCGTGTTGGTCGGGCCAGTAATGATCAAATCGCCGGCGCGTGCTAGCGCCTCGTTGGAGTCATTTGCGTTCAGGGCTTCACGGGGGTCGACACCGGCATCGCGCATGCGTCCGACCGAGCCGGAATCGGCAAATCCACCGGCGGCATTTGTCGGACCATCCGACCCGTCAGTCGCTAGCGCGACGATCAGGGTGTTCGGAACATCTACCAGTGACAGGGCGGCGGCCAGCGCGATTTCCTGGTTTCGTCCGCCCTTTCCGTTTCCTCGAACGGTAACTGTCGTCTCACCACCTAAAACGACCATTGCCGGGAGTGCGAGCGGTTTGTGACGGTTAACCAACTCGCGAGCGAGCGCGACGGAAAATCTGGCGGCCTCCCGCGCTTCACCTTCCAAAAACGACGTCAGCATCAAGGTATTGAGACCGAGGTCGTTGGCGTACGCGATTGCAGCGTCAGCTGCAATGTCGTTGCTGCCGATAACGACAGTTCGGGCATGAGTGAACAGTGGATTTCCCGGTTTCGGAGTTTCCGGAACGTCTCCCTGTTCGCCGCGTCTGAGCAATGCCTCGATTGAGGACGGAACGCGTCCGATTAAATCGAACTCCTTCAAAACTCCGAGAGCATCCGCGAAGGTCGTTGGATCCGGCACGGTCGGGCCAGATGCAATGAACTCGAGAGGGTTTCCGACTACATCGGACAGGACAAGGGTCAAAACTGTTGCCGGGGCAGCCAATTCCGCGAGGCGCCCACCCTTGACGCGTTCGATGTGCTTGCGGATGGTGTTAATCCGGGTGATGTCTGCGCCGGACCGAAGTAGCAAGTTCGTAAGGTCGCGGTAGTCGGAAAGCGAAATGCCATCCTCTGGGAGGAGCATCAGTGCGGACCCACCACCTGAGATCAGGCAGATCACGAGGTCATCAGCACTCGCGTCCAGAAGCAGTTCGACGATTTTCGCGGTTCCGTCCAACCCGGCTTGATCCGGGACGGGATGGGATGCCTCGTGCAAGTGAATGATCCGGGTCTCGTCGGTATACCCGTACTTCACGTTCACGTGGCCCGCCGAGATCAAATCGCCGAGGATTTCCTCGAGCGCCCGGGCCATCGGCGCGCTTGCTTTTCCGGCGCCCACGACAATGATGCGCTGATACCGACGAACGTCGTAAACCTGCCCGGCAACGAACAGAGAATGTCCATCGCGCCTGACGGTGCGACGAACTGCCTCTGCCGGGTCGACTGACTTGAGGGCGGCCTGCATGATCTGCCAAGCGATGGCTCTGGCGTTCGCAAAGGTGAGAGTGTTCGTCTTGGCACCATGTGTGGCACCGTCGGCAAGGGTTTGCTCGTTCACGGGCGCTACGTTAGCATCGCGGGTACGGACTGTGCTTATCGTCGACTTGGTGATAGAGCCGCAGCGGGCATGAATTGAACCGATGGGCTCCCGGGTCCGGGTGCCGGTGAACGATCAACGGGAGGAAGTAATGGCGCGACCAGTCACCCTATTTACCGGCCAGTGGGCCGACTTGCCACTTGAGGAACTCGCTGGGAAGGCGAAGGAGTTTGGCTATGATGGCCTCGAACTCGCGTGTTGGGGCGACCACTTGGACATCGAGCGCGCTGCGCACAATCCGGCGTACTGTGCGTCCCAGCGCGCAATCCTTTCCCGCCACGGTTTGGATTGCTGGGCAATTTCTGCGCACCTTCAGGGACAGCTGGTCCTTGATCACATAGATGCGCGAAACTCGGGCTTTGCCCCTGCTGAATTGCGCCATGATCCCGAGGCGGTTCGTGCATGGGGTATTCGTCAGATGATGTTGGCGCCTCTGGCAGCCAAGAACATGGGCGTCAAGGTTGTCAACGGCTTCACGGGTTCAAGCATCTGGCACCTCCTATTCCCGTTTCCGCCACAGTCGCAATCGTTGATCGACGCCGGCTATGCGCTCTTTGCCGAGCGGTGGACGCCGATCTTGAACGAATTCAGTGCGAATGGGATCAAATTCGGTCTCGAGGTTCATCCCACCGAAATCGCCTTTGACTACTACACGGCCCAAGCCTCCCTCACGGCAATCAACAATCATCCGGCGTTTGGCTTCAACCTCGACCCGAGTCACTTCATCCCTCAAGGCGTAGATCCGGCCCTGTTTGCCCGCGACTTCGCCGATCGTATTTTCCACATGCACGTCAAGGATGCCAAGGTCAATCGTGACGGACGCTCTGGAAGTTACGGGAGCTTCCTCTCGTTTGGAGACCACCGTCGTGGCTGGGATTTCCGATCGCCTGGCCATGGTGAAGTTGACTTCGAGAGCCTGATGCGCGCCCTGAACGACATCGGATATGCCGGCCCCCTTTCAGTTGAGTGGGAGGATGCGGGCATGGATCGTGAACACGGGGCAAGGGAAGCTGCTGCCTTTTGCCGCAAGATTGATTTCCGACCGTCGAACCGGGCGTTTGACGCGGCATTCAGTGGCTGATGAAGTGCAAGCGGTTCGCTGTCGCTTCATTGGACGCATATTGAGGCAGTTTTTTGAAACATCGGGAAAGAGTTGACGATGAGCGAACAGGTCGGTTTCTTGACCATGGGGTCCGCGGTTGCGGGTGGTCCGGTTCCTGAAATTGGGATCGGGATGCTCGGATATGCGTTCATGGGCAAGGCCCATTCAAATGCGTTCCGCACGATTCCATACATGATCCAGCCATTGGCTGCGATGCCAAAAATGGTGGCCCTTTGCGGACGCAATCGGGACGCCGTGACGGCGGCAGCCACCCGGTTCGGGTACGAAAAGGTCTATCTGGACTGGCGTGAGATGCTGAAGGATGACGCCATTCAGTTGTTTGACAATGGCGGTCCGAACAACATTCACGCGGAACCAACGATAGCCGCAGCCGAGGCGGGCAAGCACGTCCTCTGCGAGAAGCCCTTGGGTCGTTCAGCACAAGAGTCGAAGTTGATGCTTGATGCTGTCCGAAGGACCGGGGTCAAACACATGTGTGCGTTCAACTATCGTTTCGTGCCGGCAGTACGGCAGGCGAAGGCGCTGCTCGAACGTGGTGCCCTCGGACGCATCTTCCATTTCCGCGCCCGCTATCTGCAGGAATGGGGAAACAGCCCTGACGTGGCCCAGTGGCGTTACCACGCCGATACCGCTGGGAGCGGTGCCCTTGGGGACCTTGGTGCACACATCATTGACTTGGCTCGGTTCCTGATTGGGGAACCGACCGAAGTCAGCGCCCTGACCGCCACTTTCATCACTGAACGGGACGATCCTTCAGGTGTCGGTGGGCGTCTCAGCGTTGACGTTGACGACGCGTTCGAGGCGGTCGTGCGGTTTGCGAACGGGGCGGTTGGCACGCTCGAGGCCACCCGGTTTGCGCCCGGGCGCAAGAACCATAATGTGTTCGAGATCAACGGTGAACACGGGTCTATCGCGTTCAATCTAGAGAACATGAATAACTTGGAAGTGCACCTTCCAGACCACGACCCCAAGGATGTTCAAGGTTTTCGGAACGTCCTCGTCTCCGAGAGCTATCACCCGTTCTGGCAGCATTGGTGGCCTCAGGGCCACATCATTGGGTGGGAACACACTTTCGTCCATGAAGTGAACCACCTGCTTGAGGCCATTGTCGGGAAGCACGAAGTTGCCCCGTACGGTGCCGATTTCGTAGATGGATATCGGAACGCAGTGATATGTGACGCCATCCTCGAGTCAGCTCGTGAGGGGCGCCGGGTCGCGATCAGATACCACGACTGATTTTGGCGTTTTGATTTGGCGCACCAATGCAACGACCCCGCACACCTCACCGGTGGCGGGGTCCTTGGTTTGATGTGGCGCTTGTTGGTCAGGGTAAGACCATTGCGGATTTCAGGCGTCTCCGCTGTGTTCTGGCGGTAGCGGGCGAGGGGCCGCCTGACGGGACGCGTGCCCGCGTGCGGTTCGGATGATGTCGTTGAACAGGGTGCGCGCTTCCATTGAGAAGTGTTCGCCATCAAGGCGGTTTTCGAGCGTGGCAAGGGCCGACGGGTCGTCAATAAGCGTAGCCAAGCGACCAACCAAGTACCCCGCAAAGCGTGCATGGACCCGCCAGGCAACGGGTTGAGGCTGGTCTTCGTCAAGAAGGACCACCCAGTCTTTGGTAACACCGCCCTGCTGGCGAACGAGTGGTGCAGGAAGCCTTGAGATCCGCATCAGTCCGTCGTCGTCTCCGGGTTTGGAAACGGCGGCCATTGGGGCGTGATGCACCGCATGACGGAATGAGGCGGCGCGCGAGTTCTCTTACTGAAACACGTTTGTTCGCTTTGGCCGCGTGCCATGCTCGCGGTTACCAGGGTCAGGGTCCCGTTCGGACTGGAAGCCGGTGGCAGGCACACGCTCAGACCCGCGCAACCCCCGGGGCGTTCTTCAGGGGGTCGGCATTGGCTGCCAAGACATGCTTCGTGCCTGCTGAGTGAGGAGGCCGGTGGCATCTATGAGGAACCAACGCAGTACCCAGTCGGCGTCCTTCACCTGAAATACCAAGGCGACCAACGGGGTGAGTTCGAGGGTGCTGTTGATACTCAGGCGAAGAGGACGCGTGTGCCAACCGTTGGTCAGAACGATGACCCGTCCCCGGTTATCCAGACGCCATCCAAGCAGCGAAAGGCGTGCATCGGTGAGGATATTGCTGACGAACCCCGGGACATCGGGAACCGTATAGCCGGTCTCAGGGACGCCTCCAGTGTAGGCAGCCACCACGATCCCGTTCGGATCCCACATCGCTGCGAAGTCCCTCGCGTTCCGCTTGTCGAGAACCGACCGGGCACGTAAAAGCGTGGAAACCAGTCGAACGTCCGGTGGCGTCGCGCCCGAGACTGGAGTTGCAATGGTGATCACGGGTTTCGCGGGCCGGTCAGGAATGGTCTGTTGCTCCCAAATGGTCAGGGCACCAAGAAAGAGGACGACCGCCAGAAAGGTGATCACCCGTTGCCAGTAAGCTACACCCCCTGCCGGACCGCTTCCGTCGCTTGTCTTGCCAAGCGCCTCACCGATCATCAGCCCTGGCATACCGATGTCGGGAGCCGCTACGTTGGCGAAACTGCCGGCAGGAGTCTCACCGTCGCGACTTTCTGCGAGGGCACCTGCGAGTTCACGTCGTTGGTCTACTACCCCTGCGGTTGAGCCACGCTTATCCGTCAGATCAGGGTGAACGAGGTTGGAGCCAAGCTCAGTTGCATTCTGGGGTGCATGTTCCACTGTTGGTGGCTCCGACGTCACCGCGTCGGTGGAGGTTCGGTCATGCTTCAGATTGAGCTGTTCGTCGTCAACGCGCTCGGTCACCGCAACCCAGTTTCTGCGTGAGCCACGCCATTCATTACTTGCTGATGGTGCCATAAGAAATCGCTTTTTGGCGTCCAATCCATGGCAACATGAGCAGTCCAGGACGGGCAGGATCACTACACTATCGGGCGTGAAGAGTATGGAGACAGCTGGTGGAAACGCGTCACGTTGCGGTGTAGACGGTGGTTCGCACACCGGTGGACCTGCGACCTGCCTCTACGTCGTTTCGACCCCAATCGGCAATCTAGGGGACATGACGTATCGGGCGGTAAGTGTCCTCCGTTCAGTCTCACTGGTGGTTGCCGAGGACACCAGGCACACCGCCGGTCTCCTATCTCATTTCGAGGTCAAGGTGCCGATGGTCAGCTATCACGCGCACAATCGAATCGCGCGGTTGCCGAGGATCCTCGATGCCCTTGGACGCGGGGATGTCGCACTCGTCACTGACGCCGGCACCCCGGTTATTTCGGACCCCGGGCAGGAACTTGTTGCGGCTGCGTGGTCGGCCGGTGCGCGGGTTGAGGCCCTTCCGGGTGCATCAGCGCCAATGGCTGCCCTCGCCGTGTGTGGCATGCCCTTTTCCTCAGCGCACTTTGTTGGCTTCTTTCCAAGGCGTGGCACCGAACGACGGCGATTTCTGACGGGCGCTATCGAGTGGCCCGGGGCAATCGTGGGGTTTGAGGCACCTCATCGGTTGGAGGCGTGTTTGTCAGACATGATCGTAGTGTTCGGAGATCGTGAAGTTGCTGTCTGTAATGACCTGACGAAAAAGTTCGAAAGAGTTTTCCGGGGAACCATGACCGATGCGATTGCTGATGCAAAGTCCCGAACACCCCGTGGGGAATACACGTTAGTCGTGGCCGGACGCGTCGAAGGTGACACCACACCAGCTCCATTTACCGAACCCGATAGCGTTGCAAGACTTGACGCGCTCAGAACAAGGTTTGCTGAGCTGGCATCAGGCCATGGCGGGCCTCGCGGCGCGCTTCGGACCCTCGTAGCTGAAACCGGACTGTCGCGGAAACTGCTCTATCGGGAGTTCATCACGCGCGCCTGACCGTTTGCCCAGACGCATGCGATGTGAGACCTTGTTGGTGCATTGGCAAACTTGGAAAGGCGCACGAGAGGGCAATCCAGTCGCCATCGCTCGCCTCCTCACCGACACTCTTGTCATGTTGTGGGGCGGGGTCGACTGCCTCGACGACGCCCACGCGGACGGCCATCGGGAGCGCTGTCGGATGCTTCGACAGCGTCCACGTTTGGTGCGGGTTCACGTACCTCTTCAACGGTTGACGCTTTGGCGGTCTCAACAACGGGGTCACTTTCGGCATCACCCGACGACCCGGCGCCTCGGACAGGGCGCCCGCCGCGTCGACGTCTTGAGCGAGGCGTCCCCACGATGGCGGTTGTGGGATCGGCTCCGTCACCTTCAAGAACGACTTCATCAGTGGACTGCGCAGCTGTCTGAGGGACTTCGGAAGCCTGCGGCGGTATGGGCCCGTGCTCCGCAATAGCGTGATCCTCGTCAGCACTCTCCGAACCCGGTGATGCAGTCGTGGACACCGCTTCGACAGACGTCAACGTCGCTTGTGGTGGAGGCACCTCGGTGGTCGGTGGTGGAGGCACCTCGGTGGTCACTGATGGAGCGACAAAGCGCCGCAGCCTCTCACCTGGAAGTTGGACCCTTGGCTCGGAGGGCGGGTTGGCAGCCGGCCCAACTGTTCGTGGCTCCGCAACAGCTGGCTGCATTTCGGCTTGGGTCGTTGCCACGTCGATGGTGACTTGGTCCGAGCCGTAGACGGGACCAATGGGGTCTTCGGGGAAGGACGGCGTGATCAAAACCGGCTGAGGCCTGCCCGCAAGCGGTGAGCGACCGTCACTGGCCCGTGTCCGGAAGGGACGAGGGGCAATCATTGGGGCAGCTATTGGTCGTGCTATCGGACTTGAAGCCTTCACGGGGACTGTGTCTGACAAGCCCGCCCCACGGCTGGATGGCTGTGTTACCGATTGTGTCGCCACGGTCGGTGCTTCAAGGGGTGGCCGACCTGCCAGTTCCTGTTCGTCATTGTCACCGGACACATCTGACCCGACAATCGCCAGCGTTTCGGCGCCACGGCGACGCCTGCCACCGCGGCGACGACGACGGGATGCAGCACCGGTATCGTCGTCTAGTTGGTGCCCCAAAGCGACATCCGGGCTACTTTCCGTCGCTTGGGTCGGCATTGAAGGCGTGGTGACCACGACAGTCGGTGCCGCAATGCGCGACATTGCGTGGGAGGACGGGGACATTACGGAAAGACCTTCGCCTGGCCGCCGGAATCCGCGCGTAACGCGCAACGGAGGTACGGTTACAGGACGTGAGATGGCAAGAGGCTGCGGCGCCTCTCCCTCAAGAAGTTGACGGTAAGTCACGAACTCATCAGCAAGATCACTCAAGGCGCTGGCTGTCCTGTCTGACCCAACGACGCCGGCGAAGACGCCCCGCTTTTGAGCCAGGCGCACTACAGGGATGAGGTCCTTGTCAGACGTCGCCATGATCAGCCTGGTGATTGATGGCATCAGCATCAGGAACTCGGCGACGTCAACAGCCATTGCAGTGTCGGCGAGGCTCTTGGCCCCCCCAGCGCCATTGCGTGCAACGAGAGAACCGCCAAGCGGCAGAACGGGGGCGTAGACCGCTTCAACACCGGCGTTGTAGATGGCCAATCGTTCGGATGGGTCGCGCCATTCTCCATAAGCGCGCGAAACGATCAGTGTTCCTGCCATTCGCGCCCACCGCAGGATCGGCCCGAGATCGGGGGGACGGTCCGGCATTTCCTGTCGGAGGCCAATAGCAAAATTGTCCCAATCGATAAAGAGAGCAACCGGCCCGGGGACCGGGGCGGGGCGTCGTGAGGTACGGTCAGAAACCACGGCGTACAGGGTGTCCTTTCTTACGGGCACCGGTCGTGGCGCGTAGTGGCGGAACCTTGCGTGTTTTGAGGGAGGCCGGCCGCAGCCGGCACAATTCCAAAAAAGGCTCGACTCACATCTGGCGCGCGTCGCCTTGGGTCGACGTCGGCGCTCGAAGATTGAGTTGTGCGTACACAAACAGTTGACAACCGCTGCACAGCAGCGTATCAGGCCATTTTGCCAATCTCTCGGGGATTTGCTTCTTGGCGACACGTCCTCAACGCAGTTGTGTTGTCCTGAGAGGAAAGGCAGCCGTTTTCAGGCGCAGTATTTCCGCCTCTCGCACCGCTTCCAGCTTGTGTGGGAATTGCGTCGCGGCGTCGTCAGGATCACGGCATCATGCCGTTTTCCGGCGCCAAGCGAGACGCATCAGCCAAAGACCATGTCTTCAGCCGACCCTCCATCCAAACGGGGGTGGAGTGGCGTCAGTCTTCCGATTGAGATCCGGATACTGACTTTGGCCGAATGCAATCCGTTAGGGGATCGCATCACGGATGTGAAGGTTCTGTTTGAGTATAACTGCTCATCCGGTTTGCTCGTTCAGCATCCATTTGGAGTTCTCCTTGGCAACGACGGCGGCGACGAAGGCGAGTAGAAGGCCCACCGCGTCCCGTGCGCCCGCTGGCGCAGATTGGTGTCGCTAGGTTGTTGGAACTCATAGATACTCATGTGCATCTGGCGGATAGTCGGTTTGCCGCCGATTTGCCGGAAGTTCTATTCAGGGCACGTGAGGCTGGTGTCGTTCAGTTCGTCTGCGTCGGATATGACGTCGAGTCGAGTGCTGAAGCGGTCAGGCTATCCATGATCCACCCGGACATTGTCGCTGCGGTCGGGATTCATCCGAACCGCTCAGGCGATGCCGTTCCTGGCGCCATCAGTGAACTCGATCAACTCAGTCAGTCCCTTACTGTGGTCGCCATCGGCGAGTGTGGGTTGGACTACCACTGGAACACGGAACCGTACGAAATCCAGAGGGAAGCCTTCGTCGCCCAATTGCAGCTGGCCGAAACTCGAGGTCTTCCGGTCATCGTTCACAGTCGTGATGCAATGAAGCAGACGCTCGATCTCATCGAAGAGTTCAATCCTTGGCGTCGCGGTGTTCTCCATTGTTTTGACGGCACCGTTGCGGATGCCTCCCGTGCTGTTGCACTTGGGTTCTGGATTTCGGCTGCTGGGCAGGTGACCTATCGTCGAGACCGAACCCTTGCTGAGGCTCTGGCATCAGTTCCGGCGGATCGCTTGGTGATTGAGACAGACTGCCCGTACCTTAGTCCGGCGGGGCATCGAGGTGAACGAAACGAACCATCGCGTGTCAGGGTTGTCGCTGACGCAGTTGCGGCAATTCGCGGGTGTTCAGTCGAGGAGTTGGCCGCGCAGACCACTGCAAACGCCCGGCAACTTTTCAGGAAAGCGACCACACGGGCCAATGGCACTCAGTGACGACAGCTAGGACCAACAGCGCGGACTTCATGCTGGATCAATGACATAATTTCCCGGCAGGTCGTCCGCCGGATTACGGCCTATCATCAGCGCACTTCAGAGGCTTGATCGTACGGATTTGTGCTTTGCTTGACGGTCACGACTTGACGCGTCTTGGGGTTGGGCGAGTACGGTTCGGGTGTGGCAACGATGAGTGAATTGCGGAAGACGCCGAATTCGACGATGACGTTTGCATCACGGTCGAATGGAACTCCAACGACGTTTGGAGGCGAGCGGATCAGCTACCAGCGCTTGATCGAAACGGAGTTGGGCGCGCTCGAAATAGCGGTACAAGGCATCGCGGAAGTGCCGAACGTGGTTCTTGCCCGGACGCTGTCGTTGGTTCTCAGGGCTGGTGGCAAGCGGCTGCGTCCTGCACTTGTCCTACTGGCGAGCCACGGAAACCCCCACGCGAGCCTCGATCGACGGATCGCGTTGGCGACGGCTGCTGAGCTCCTCCATACGGCCACGCTCGTGCACGATGACGTAATCGATTTGGCTCCGTCGCGACGAGGTAGCCAGACCGTGAACCATGTATTTGGAAACACGCTTGCAGTGCTGACGGGCGATTATCTCTTTGGGAAGTCGGGTGAACTCGTCGCAGGTCTGGGCAGTCCCCCCATCATGAGCGTTTTCTCCTGGGCGGTGATGGAACTGGTCAAGGGTGAGATGCTTCGTCCCCACTTGACAGATGACCTGGCCGAGACCGAGCGTGAGTACGTGGCCAAAATCCGCGGTAAGACGGCAGTCTTGCTGGCGATGGCTTGTGAAACAGGATCAATGCTGGACGCGGATGAAGCTCCGGCACGCGAAACGATGCGTGCTTACGGAATGAGCCTGGGAATGGCGTTTCAGATCATCGATGACGTGCTGGACTTCACCGCGACCGAGGAAGCACTTGGTAAGCCAGTCGGGAACGATCTCAGGCAAGGCACGGTGACCCTTCCTTCGATCCTCTACATGCGAGCGCATCCAACCGACAAAACTGTTCGAAAGGTGCTTGACGGAGACGCGTCAGAGGCTGACACCGAACGTGCCGTCGACGCGGTGCGTCACTCCGAAGCGATCGAGGGGTCCCGGCAGTATGCTGCGCGATACGTCGCTGAGGCGATAGGGCACTTGTCGACGATGCCCCAAACGCCGGCACGGCGTGCTCTGGAAGCTTTGGCGGAATTTGTTGTCATCCGGCACGACTGAGCGGCCTTCGTCATTCGCACTGTGCGACCAAACCGAACCTTCTTTCCAAGGAACGTGCCAGTGACGGACTGGATTGCGCGTCGTCCCCAGATCAGTGTTGGTACTGACAAAGCGGCTTACGTTGAAGCCATGTTCGACGCCATAGCACGTCGGTATGACTTAATGAACCGGCTCATGACCGGTGGTCTCGACGGGGTGTCGAGGGCCGTCACCGTCGACACGGTGTATCCGGAGCTTGTTGAAACCGCGGTCGACATCGGTTGTGGCACTGGTGATCTGGCGTTTGCGCTTGCGAGACGAGCACCGCGCGCAACAATCTTGGGGATTGACTTCTCGGCGCGAATGCTTGAGCGTGGCGCCATCAAACGAGTGGCGGATTGTCCCAGCGATCGAGTTCGGTTCCTGCGTGGGGATGGCATGCGATTGCCGGTCGCCGATGCCTCGACCGATGCCGTGGTAAGTGCGTGGGTTCTCCGGAATGTTGCCGACGTCTCTCAAGTATTTTCTGAGGCATTCCGCATCCTGCGTCCGGGAGGGCGCGTCGCGTTCCTTGAACTGACCCCGGTACGCTCAAAGTGGTTCCGACCCTTGTTTCGCCTCTATTTCCATGGGCTGGTACCTATCGTGGGTCGATGGCTGTCTGGACAAGGGCAGGCCTACCAGTATCTCCCCGAATCGGTGGACCGGTTCCCGGACGCGGAGACGCTGGGGGAGGCACTCAAGGACGCCGGCTTTCCTGACGTGAGTATTCGACGCCTCGCTTTGGGCACGCTCGCTCTCCACACGGCGACGAAGCCCGTCCGATCGGCTGAGAAGGGTTCCGCTGGTGATGCTGACCGGAACATGTTGGTCAACGGGAAAGCGACTGCCTCTGTTGGGCTTGCAGGTGAAAGTGATTCTCTGACACTCCGGTGGCCAGTTGACGCCTCATCGTGGAACAACGCCGTGGCACAGCTGGATTGCCCACACGCACTTCAATCGTGGGAGTGGGGAGAGTTTCGCCGACAGGCCGGATGGGTGCCGACCCGGGTTCTATTCGAGCGGGGTGGTCGCCCGGTGGCGGCGATTTCTTTTCTGCGGCGGGCAACACCGGTGCCCGGGTGGGGTGTTGGGTACGTGCCAAAAGGGCCAGTGGTCGATTCCCGCGAGGAGGATGTGTGGCCTGTAATCCTTGCTCATGTCGCGCGTATCGCAAAGGACACCCGTTGCATCTTCGTCAAGATCGATCCCGACGTCCGGGCTAGCAGGACTGATATCCGGCGGGCAATGCGGGGCGCAGGGTTCAAGCCGTCCAGACAACAGGTGCAGTACCCAAGCACGATGATTGTTGACACAGATGGGCCGGACGAGGTTCTGTTGTCACGGATGAAGGCCACGTGGCGGAGGTACATTCGCAAGGCCGAACGCGACGGGGTAACAGTACGGCTTTCTGCTGACACCAGTGATGTGACACGGTTCATGGATGTGTACCGGGAGACTGCCAAGCGGGATGGGTTCATCCTGCGCCCCGGCTCCTACTACGCGGAAGGGTTGGGCTTGCTACGCCCATCGGGGCGCGCTTCACTCTGGCTGGCAGAGAGAGACCGTGAGCTGCTTGCGGGGGCTGTGATCCTTTCGCATGGCACCCGGGCGTGGTACCTCTGGGGCGCCACCTCCAAACGCGGCCTTGAAACCCACGCGATGTACCGCTTGCAATGGGAAGCGCTTCGCAGTGCCAGAGATACCGGATGCACCTCCTATGACATGTGGGGCGCGCCAGACGTTTTGGGAGACGAGACAGACCCGCTCAAGGGGGTGGCTTACTTCAAGGCCGGGTTTGGCGCAAGGCATGTCAATTGGGTCGGAGCACTCGATTACGTAGTGAGCCCGACACTCAACTCCTTGTGGTTGGAGGCAGTTCCGCATGCTTTCAAAGTGATCCGCAAGGTGCGTGGGGAACCGACGGGCCACGCTGTTGTCATGCCCGGCTGACTTCCGAGGGCCTTGACAAGTCGCGGATTGACGCTGCTCGTTGACTACGACAATGGAACTCGCACGCGTTATCGCCGCACTTCCTGATCCGTATGTCGCTCGTGGCCCCGACATCACTGGGGCGCGAATTCATAGGATCGTCACTAACTCTCTTGACGCCGGACCTGGTGCCGTGTTTGTGGCGGTCAATCATCGAGGATATGCACGGGACGGTCACGATTTCGTGGCTGATGCAGTTGCCCGAGGCGTTTCTGTTGTGGTGGTTGAGCGCTTGGTTCAAGTCCCCGATTCGGTAATCGTCCTCACTGTGCCGTCAACGGCACGGGCGCTATCTTGGATGGCCACCGCCGTGGAAGGCTTCCCGTCATCCAAGCTCGCGCTCATTGGGATCACTGGCACCGACGGCAAGACGACTACCGGAGTTATGACCCATGCCATTCTTGACCACGCGGGAATGGTTCCGGGCCTTGTCA
>SXGT01709571.1_pt1 | contig 52112 bp, 45 predicted proteins | sample 3176221 | NCBI WGS metagenome assembly SXGT01 (sample SAMN11356862, study PRJNA531348) | freshwater metagenome | isolation source: freshwater sample F1-120 | place: China: Fuxian Lake, Yuxi | collected 2017-12-25
GCAAGAACCGCAAGATGCGTGCCGATCGCGATGGCATCCGCAATATCGTGGGTGGCGATGAGTGCGGTGCACACGCGAGCGCAGAGCACTGTGCTGAGGGTTGCTCGCAATGCGAGTCGTGAAGGTCGATCAAGGTTTGCAAACGGCTCGTCGAGCAGCAAGATCGCGCCCTGGCGTGCGAGCGCACGAGCAATCGCACATCGGCGCCGTTCACCCGCCGAGAGTGTTGGTGCGTTTCGGGCAAGGAGGCGCGTGATGTTCATCGCTTCCGCGATGTGATGGACGGCGAGTGCGCGTGCCTTGGGTGATTCACGATGTTGCGTGCTGTAGGGAAGGCGCGCATTGTCGATGTTCGCGCCGACGGTTAAGTGTTCGTGGAGCAACGCGTCGTCAAACGCAATGCCGATCTCGCGCGTGTGCGGCGCGTCACGCGAGATATTCCTTCCACCAAGCACGACGCTGCCTTCGCTTGGGATCAGCCCCGCGATAGCGCCAAAGAGCGTGCTTTTCCCCGCACCACTTGCGCCGAGGACGGCGACGATCGAACCGCGAGGAACATCAAGCGAAACGCAGTCCAGCATCGGATCGCCGAGTGGCGCGCGCACCGTAAGTGCGCGCAGGGACAGCGCGCATTCGTTGGTCGCACTCGGAATTGGCGTCGGCCCAATCGCGCTCATGAGAACTCCTGTGTCGCCAAATCGAGTTGGCGGCTTCGCGCGCGGTCAACTCTTCAGATCGCGCTCGGTGCGCCGCCGTTTCAGTTCGGCGTCGATGAATCCCCAGAGTGCGCCGTTGAGCACGGACATCGGATTCCCGACCTCATGGCCGGTGCGATGGTCTTTCACGCGATTGTCGTAGAAGACATAGCTGCGGATCTGGTTGCCCCAATCTCGCGTCACTTTGCCCCCCGTGGCGGCGCTGATCTCTGCGGTGCGGCGTTCTTCCTCGAGTTGTTCGAGTTTTGCCCGTAGCACAGTGAACGCTTGCTTGCGATTCTGCGGTTGTTCGCGATAGGTACTCGCGACCACTTGGATTCCCGTGGGAATGTGCGTGAGGCGAATCGCGCTGGCGACCTTGTTCACATTCTGGCCGCCCGGACCACTCGCGCGCACGAAGGGAGTGATTTCCACATCCTTCTCGGGAATCTCAAGATCCGTCTCCTCAAACTCGGGAGTCACATCGACGGTTGCGAAACTGGTTTGGCGTTTGCCTTCCGCGTTGAACGGCGAAACGCGCGCGAGTCGGTGCGTTCCGCGTTCGCAACTGAGGTAGCCATACGCAAAGAGGCCGGTGATGCGATAGCCAACCTCGGAAACGCCCGCCTCGGCTCCGGCATTGCGGTGTAACTCTTCTACCTTCCAGCCCATCTCTTCAAAGAAGTAGAGGTACATGCGCTCAAGCATGCCGGCCCAATCTTCGGCTTCGGTTCCGCCTGCACCCGCTTGAATGGTGAAGAAGCAATTGCGGTGGTCATGTTTGGCGCCGAGAAGCGATTGCTGTTCGACCTTGTCCATCTGCGCAAGCAGTTTGAAAAGCGACTCGTCCACCTCCTTGAGGAGCGCCTTGTCGTTCCCCTCCTTGGCGAGTTCGTAGCCCACTTGTGCGTCTTCGAACTCGCGCATCACGGCTTCGAGTGGCTCGATCTGTGCGCGCACAACCTTCAATGCATCGATCGTTTTCTGCGCTTCTTTCTGGTTGCTCCAGAAGTCCTCTGCACTCAGACGATCATTGAGCAGTCGCCTCGTCTCGGCCTTGCCATCGAAGTTAAAGAGAGTCGCGAATCGTCAAAATCCGCGCCTCAAGATCCTGGAGAATGGGTTGGTGAGCGTCGAAATGCATGGGTCGCGAATGCTAGCCGAAAGCAGCGCGCTTCAGTGCTGCGTCGAACTCGCGATTCCCGCTACCCTCCCTCCGATGTCCGCAGTGAGTCCCATGCATATCTCCTCTCGAATCGCGTCGATGTCCGAGTCCGCAACGCTTGCCGTCGGCGCGAAAGTGGCTGCGTCACGCGCGAAGGGACGCGATGTCATTGCCTTCGCGATGGGAGAGCCGGATTTCGACACCCCTGCCAACATCAAGGCTGCTGCGATCGCTGCGCTCGAACGAGGGATGACGAAGTACGCGCCTACCGCGGGCGAGAAGTCCGCGCGTGAAGCCATCGCGGAGAAGTTCTCGCGGGAAAACGGTATCGCGACGAAGTTTGATCAGGTCACCATTACTGCCGGTGCCAAGCACGGCATTTACATGGCGCTTCAAGCGATCATTGAGCCAGGTCGAGGTGACGAAGTGTTGCTTCCCACTCCGGCGTGGGTTTCGTACAAGCCGCTCATTGAATTGGCAGGCGCGAAGTGCGTCGAGATTCCGGGCGCAGTGGGGAACGGATTCCGAATCACCCGTCCGCAGCTTCAGAGTGCCGTGAATGCGAAAACGGTCGGCATCGTGTGGAATTCGCCGTCGAACCCCTGCGGGATCGCGTATCCCGCGCCGGAAGTGCGCGAGATTTGCGAGGAACTTGCGCGGCATGAGCGCATCACGATTCTCAGCGACGAAATCTACGAGAAGCTCATCTACCCCGAGATTGCGCCCGGACTCACGCACTTTTCGCCGGGCTCGCTCCCTGCGCTCGCGCATCGCACGATCACGATCAACGGTCTGAGCAAGTCCTACGCGATGACTGGTTGGCGCGTTGGGTACCTCACTGCACCGAGCGCGATGGCGAAGGAGCTCATCAAGCTCCAAGGGCAAATGACGAACTCCATCCCGAGTTTCTTCTATCCAGCGATTGTGGAAGCGCTCACCGCCAGCGCCGCGGGTGTTGAAGTGATGCGCGCCCGATTTGCGGTGCGAGCGAAACTCATCCATGAAGCACTTACGAGTGTCGCGGGTGTTCGAAGCGTCGCGCCGAACGCTGCGTTCTACGCCTTCCCCGATGTGAGTAGCCACTTCCACAAAACTTCGCCAAGTGGTGCGCGGATCACAAGCGCACAGTCGTTCGCCGACGCGCTGCTTGAGGAAGTGCATGTCGCGGTGGTGCCGGGCGAAGATTTCGGCGGATGCGCTCATGGCAACATTCGTCTGTCCTTCGCATGCAGTGAAGAGTCCATCACGAACGGTGTTGCACGCATCCGCGATTGGGTCGCGCAACTGCGCTGACCGCGGCGGTGTGCGGGCGATTACTTTGTGGTTGGGTCTTGCTTGCGCTGGGCAAACATCCAGTCCAACACCCCATCCGAACCAAAGGTGTACGCCGGAATCCACGAGCAGTGACCGACCTTGGTGTACTCGCGCGACATGGGGTTGGGGGCGCGCTTGGGAAGCGGTCGTGGGTTTGCGGGGTCTGCGTTCGGTCGGGTGACCCGTGCGAGTTCCGCACTCGCGCCAGCGATGGCCTCGCACATCGCCCGCGAGAGCGCGACGGGCACGATCGGGTCGTCATCGCCGTGGACGATGAAGAAAGGAATCGCCGCGACCTTCGGAGCCGTTGTTGGATCGCCCCCTCCGCAAATCGGCACGACTGCCGCGAAGAGTTCGGGCCGACGCGCCGCGAGGTCGAAGGAGCCGAATCCGCCCATCGAAAGCCCGGTGAGGTACACGCGCGTTCGATCAATGGGCTTGCTCGCAAGCACTTCGTCGATGGCAAGCATGACCGCGCGCATGGCCTTCGTTGGCTGGGCATCGAACTTTGGCAGTTCGCCGCGCTTCTGCACCCCTTCGAGGTCAATGGGTGACCAAAGTTCGGCGGCGGGGCACTGCATGGCGAGGACGAAGCACGCGTGCTTGTGCTGAAACTCTGTTCGCATGCAGAGCGCGGGAAAGTGTTTGAGTTGCGCCTTGTTGTCTGAGCCTCGCTCACCTGCGCCGTGGAGGAAAACGATGAACGGGTACTTCACATCCGCCTTGGTCGACGCCGCTTCGGGCTCGATCAGCAACCCGCGATAGAGCGATTCCGAGAGCGCATCGTCCGAGGGAACCTTGATTTCGATCGGCGTCAACTTCGTCGCCTCCGCGGCGGTCGTCGTTGACGACTGCGCGGAAACGGCGTTTGCGCCGCAGAAGAGGAGGGTCAGCAAGAAGTGGACGATCGAATTCGCTCGCGTCATGCGCGCGAGGATACGGCAGCATTTCGATTGAATCCCGGCACACCGACGGGCGCCGGTTGCGATCGCACTTCGTAGTTGGGCGTGAGCGCAATCTTGAGAGGCAGGCGCTTGCCGGTTGGATCGCGCGGGATGTTCTCTTCATCGATCATGCGCTGAATGGCCATGATCCCTTCGATCAGCATCTCTGGTCGTGGCGGGCACCCCGGGACATAGACATCGACCGGGATGTATTGGTCAACGCCTTGGACGACGGCGTAGGTATCAAACACGCCGCCTGTCGATGCGCAAGCGCCCATCGAAATGACCCACTTCGGCTCAGCCATCTGCTGATAAACGCGTTGCAAGACCGGCAGCGTTTTCACACTCACTCGACCAGCCACGATCAGGAGGTCTGCTTGGCGGGGGGAAAATCGCATGACCTCCGCGCCGAACCGAGAGAGGTCAAACCGAGAGCACGCCGTCGCCATGAGTTCGATGCCGCAGCAGGCGGTCGCGAACGGCAGCGGCCAGACGCTTGAACGGCGCGCCCAATTGACGACGCGGTTGAGTTGCGTCGTCACGACGCTGTCAGTGGGAAGGGCAGTTTCGAGACCCATAGCGGCAGTTTCAGGCAGGAAGCACCAATGAATGCCACGCACCCAAGGGAGCGTGGCGACTGCGGCAGAGTGTAGCAGGCAGTTGGGTTTACGCGACTGCTTTGTAGAGGTCGTCTCGGCCGTACAGCATCGCGTACATGCGATCGATCTTCATCATGCGAAGGAGATCGCGAAGTTGACCGTTCGCGCCGAAAATCACCGGTCGCATGCCCATGGCGTTGCATCGGTTTCGGAGATCGATGAGCATCCCAAGTCCCATGCTCGAAAGCACGGTGACGGAGCTGAAATCGAGCACGAGGCTGGAGTTTCTCGGGAAATTGTTGGCGCCCAAGGCATCCGCAATCTCCGAGATAATGATGGGCGCCTCGCGCTGTCCGACGACCGGGCAGGTAATGCGTGCGACGACCCCGCGCACATGCCGCTCGACGGCGACATACTGAGCGAGCGAGCCACGATCGGAGGTATTGGAGGTGTGGAAGGGAGTCACCCCAATCTCCTCGACCGTCTACGGTCCCAAATGGAGCGATGTGCAAAAGAAACTGAGAATTCCTGCAATCCGCTCCCCCAGCGAAGGGGCAGGGGATTCGCGTCCAAGCGGTTGGATTGCCGAAAGAGAGGTGGCCTTGAGTGGGTTCGAGCAGAGAGATGCACTTCTCTCAACACGAGTTCCCAGAGTGGGTTGGACCCCTTGAGGACTCTGAGAGCGCCAAGCAGGATGCGACGCGACATGCAAGAACTTCAAATCGATACCTCCTCGTCAAGCATTTGCGTCGTCGTGAACGAGCCGCTCTCGGTGGCCGCGCCGCGCGCGACTTCCGAGGAGCCTCGTCGGCCCATGTCGACGCACGCCTCTTCGCATCTCAGCACCGTTCGTGTGGCGGAAACGCTCGCGCGCGGTGAGCAGACCCTCGCGCAACTTGAAACTCGACTGCAGGAGTCGCGTGATGTTTCGACCAACGCAGTCGTGCATGCGAACGAACTGCAGGATCGATTGCGGCTGGGGGTGCGAATGTTGCAGGCACTCGATGTGCAACTGAAGCGCACTGAACAGGTGTCGCCCGAACTCGATCAGCGCCTCGCTTCCGGCGAAGCGCTCTTTGCGCGCGTCACGGAGGCGGGCGTTTCGCTTGATGCGGCCGCCAATGCTGCCGCCTCGTGTGCGAGCGAGCGATTCGCGGAGCGCGTGGACGGGGTTCTTGCGGAGAAGCTCGCATGGCTCGATGGCGAGGTGCAGTGGCGTCTCGCACGGTTGGGTGAGATTGAGGCGCAGGTGGAACACGCCGTGCAATCCAAGCTCGCTGCATTCTCGCAAGGACTTGATCAAGTGACGCAGGCGCTCGCGCATCGAGTGGATACCGCGGCGGCGCACTTGGACGATCGCATCGCGAAGGCGAGTGACCTCACTCGCCTGCGCGCCGATGCCGAGCGCGCGATCGCGCAACTCGAGCAGCGCCTTGCTTGTGCTCGCCACACGCTGAGTGAAGTGGATTCGAAACTCGGAGGCGGCGTGCAGGAACTGGACGCGCGCGCCGAGACCCTCATGGTCCTTCGAGAAGATGTCTTGCATATCACTCGGACGCTGAACGGCGCGTGTGCGGACACCGCCACGACGCTGACCGCGAAACTCGATGAGGCTCGGCGGATGCAGGAGTCCATTCGATTTCTCGTCGAACGCGGCGAAGAAACCTCTGGCAATCTCGCGATTGCGGAGGATCGACTCGCGCGCACGCAGAGCGGCATCGACGCAACCCTTCGCGCGCTTGAACCGTGGGAACCGATCGTCCTCGGTGGCGATCCCACCAAGATTGCGTCGGCGGCGCGCGGCATCGCCACCGTGGTCCGTGAGCAACTTTCCAATGAAATGCGGGTGGTGAGTGCGAGCCTGCGTCAGTTAGCGCAACGCACCGAGCGCGCGTTCAGTTCACTTGAACTCGAAGCAGATGGAACCGCGCGAAGCGATGCGCGAGCGCCCGACGCGAAAGATCTGGCGATTGAAGTGTTGAGGCTCGAAGTGCCCGCGCCGCGTACGGCGCCGGTTGCGATCATTTGAACTTCCATCAAGTGCACGCGCAGCGGATCAGCGATCGATCGCAACGCCGTCGAGTTGCCTCAACTCCTCCGTCGGTGCCTCTGGGCTTACGCGGCGCATCCCGTCGCTTCCTTCGCCGAGGTAGAGATCAATCGCCGTCCCGAGGTCGAGAAAGATGGAGAGCGAGCCGAGCCCTGTGTCTTTGAAATGGTATTCGTTCATGCCGCCGGCACCGACGGATTGCCAAGCGAAGCGATAGCGATCACGACCCGCGCGATCTTCGAAAAGCCCGAATGCCTGCTGCGCCGCCGCGCCGATCGCGAGTCCGTCGCAGTGGTAACTGTCATCGCCCGTGTCATCAATGAAGACGGCGACGCTTTCGTCCCACGCGCCTCCGCAATTCGCAGCGGTGGTACAGGCATTGCTGTCATTGCCCGAGGCGTCGAGGTAGATGCTGCCCGCCTGATGCGCAGCCGCCGCAATGCCGTAACGATCCGAGGTTCGCACATCGTCGCCGCCTCGATCGCGCACCGCACCGAGGCCGAAGTAGTAGCCGCAGCCTTGGGAAAACTCGCCGCTCTCGCTGCGATCGTTGCCCGAGAAATCATCGATGAATCCAGTTCCTCCGCTCACATCGCGACGGAAACCGAACCCCATCCCGATACCCCACGAACAATCACAAGTCGTCAATCCATACACCGACAGTCTTTCCCCTTCAACACGGTAGAGGTCGTTGCCTTGCGCCTCGAGCACGAGACCAATGCCAAGCGGTCCGCCAAGGGCGACGCCAAAGATGCCGCATTGGTATCGGTCATCGCCACTGAGATCGACGATCGCTCCAATTCCCGCCACACCGGTTCCGACCGACCAACTCTTTCCGCGATAGATGTCGTTGCCCGCACGATCCACGATGACGCCCACGCCGCAAATGCCGACAGCGGCACTCGCGAGTCCCCCCTCGTAGATGTCATTGCCCGCTCGGTCATCGATGAATGCGATTGCGCCCACACCCGACGCAGGACCAAACGCGCCGCCATCATGGTGATCATTGCCAGCGAGGTCGACGATACCACGCTGATCGAATGCGACGTGCCGCCAGTGATACTTGTCGTCGCCCCCAAAGTCGAAGACGGCGGCGATGACTCCGAGGTCATACTCATTCGCTCCTAGACCGCCGACGATGATCCAGCCGAGGTCGGGAATCTTCTCGCAGGTGACGATCGTGCCTTGCACGGCGCCCTTGAGTTCGTCGGGGAGTGCATCGCCCTCCATCGCGGGGATGCCTTCAGAGATCGCGAGGTCGACCTCGAGATGCTCGATCGCCGCGAGCAGCTTGGCTCGATCGATGCTGGCGAAGCCCGTGGTGGCGATCTCCCTCCCCCGCGTATCTTCCGGTGCAATCCGAAGGTTCTCGACTCGATCGGTCAGTACTCTCGTAATGTCCGTTCCGAACGCCGCGCCCAAGGTCGCCTTCGGGACCGCGCTCTCGACGATCGGGCGAGCGCCGTTGAGGAGAAAGTCCATCAGCCAGATGCAGGCCGTCGGATGCTCAACTTTGAATGTGCCGTGCGCTTCAACATCAGCGAGCGAAACGCCGAGCGCGGCGGCTCCACTCTTGCTGATCGCGGTGAACGGGTGCGCGCGGAGTTCCCCTTCCTCGGCGCTCAGTCGAGCGAGGATAGACTCGGCTTGAAAGGGATCCGCGAAGAGAGCCTGTAGGGATGTTGGAAGATCGAGTCGATGCTGCTTCTCGGCGAGGCGAGGCAAGCTCTCGAGTAGCGCGTTGGCGCGAGTTCGCGCGGAAGGTCCGAGTGCGTCGAGTGCAAGCTTGGCATCGCGCGACGGCGCGGATTGCAGCAAGAATAGAGCCGTCATAGAGGCGCAAAGAAGCATGACGGCAGCGTACACTCAGTGCATGCGCGAGCGCCGGACTGCACGAAATCAGGACCCCCATCAGTTCATGGACAGTTCGCGCGGCGAGCGATTGCAGCGCGTCATGGCCGATGCTGGGCTCGCGTCGCGCCGCGAATGCGAGGCGCTGATCCTCGCGGGTGAGGTGGTCGTGAACGGACACCTCGTCAACACGCTTCCCGCGTGGGTCGACCCAACGACCGACGACATTCGCGTGGGAGGCACGCGCCTCAAGCCGACCGAACAGCACGTTTACATCGTGCTGTTCAAACCGCGCGGCGTCGTCTGCACCAATAGTGATCCGGAGGGACGACCTCGTGCCATTGACCTCATCAAGCATCCACTGAACACGCGACTCTACTGTGTGGGTCGATTGGATCTCGATAGTTCTGGCCTCCTGTTTCTCACCAACGACGGCGAACTCGCCAATCGATTGACGCACCCGCGCTACGAAGTACACAAGGGATATGAAGTCGTGCTCGGAGGAAGCATCGATGGAGATGACCTCAAGAGTCTCGAAGAGGGGATCTACCTCCCGGAGCGCGAAGGCGCGGGATCACGCACTTCTCGTAGTGAGCTTCGGTTGCTCAAGCGCGACCGCGAGAAGACGACGATTTACATGGAACTGCGCGAGGGACGAAATCGCCAAATCCGTCGCATGATGCAACGAGTGGGTCATCCGGTGAAGAAGCTGCGCCGCGTGAAGTTTGGCCCGATTCAATTGAAGGGACTCGCAGTGGGTGAGTGGCGCGAACTCATGAGCGCAGAGTTGCGCACACTGCGTCGCGCAGCAGGACTCCTTCCCGCGCGCCCTGGTCATGCGCCGGCGGCCAGTGAGAAACGCACGGCTTCTTCGTCGCGAGACTCCGGGAAGAGCGCTCCGATCAAGGCGACGGTGCACGGCGCGAAGGCGAAAGGTGCCGGCATCGAACTCGGCGCGGGAGCTCGCATTCTCGCTGGTGCAAAGGAGCGAGCGATTCCAAAGTCAGCGCCTCTCACGCGGGGCGCGAAGGCGACTTCCACGCGCAGCCGTTCGCGCACGGAAGATCGCGCGAAAACTCGCCACTCGTGATGAGTGAGTGACGGATGCATTCGGCGGATGCGCCCTAGAGGCAGACTCCGTTCAATAAATCCAACTCTCCAGAACCGCCCCCGCAGGCGCGACGGTGTGCTGCGGATCGGTTGTCATGAGAAGCGCGTCAAGCGTGCCGCCGTGCGTCTCCTCGACGGCCCGTTGGGCGAGGTCTGGGCCGATACCGATGTTTCTCGTGCGAAGCCAAGTGATGATCGACTCGCGCCGGCTCTGAGGCGCGGTGCCTTCGCCCTTGTATCCGCTCGCTGGTACCCCCCCTCGGACAAGGACGCTCGTCGCGTTTGATTCACAGATGGTGACCCGACTGTCGATTGATCCAGCACATGGCTCAATACGAATGCCTTCGAGTCGCAGCGGTCGCGCGACTTGCGTGATGACCATCCATGTCTGCTTGAACAAGCGGAGATTCGTGGGTGCAAGCGGGGCAGCGTGTACCCGATCGCAATCGCGCCGAAGCTCTTTTCGATCGGAGACGCGCATTGCTCGACGCCAGTCGCGGGCGGTTGAAAAGGACGCCATCCACTCCGCCATCGAGTCCCAATCGAGCGGGCCGTTCCTGCTCACAAGGTGCTCGTGCGCGATGCTGAGCGGCGAGTTGATACGCCAAAGATGCGTGCCTCCGTCGGCGCGAGAGTTTTGAATGCGTCGGCAAAGTCCCGCACGATCGAGTCGCTCAACACCAGCGATGACTGTTGCGCCGGGCCAAGTTCGCCATGCGTGATGTATGTGGGGCGTGCCAGAGTCGGCGCTCGTGAGCGAGATGCCGTGAAGTGTGAGTTCGTTCCGGTCAACCACGCCCACATCCACCGTTTGGTTTGCCACAACCACAGCCACCCGAGTGGATGTGCGTAGACGGCGTTGCGGGCGCACTCTCAGTGCCGCTGGCGCCGAGTCCGAAGGTCGACAAACGGCGCAGAAAGGTGCGTCCTTGCTTCTCGGGATCCTCAACTTTGAGATCCGCGTCTTTCATGGGACGCAAGAGTTCAATCACGGTTCCGTCTTCGACTGCGACATACTCGTAGATAGGCATGGTGGTCACTCGTTGCTAGGATCGGAGATTCAAACGCCTCTCGTCTGAGGCTCCCAAATGTGCTTGTGAAGTTGCGTTTGTTGGCGCACGGGTAAGCGGTCCGCGAGGATCCACTCCGCAAGCGCGCGTGGATCAAGCGCTGCGCAGCCTTTGATTTCTTTGCCGACAGCTTGGGCGGCAACTGGACTCAACAAGATCGCGCGGGTTCGACTCGCGAGTTGATGGGACTCGATCATTTCGCGCGCCCAGAGGTAATCCTCGCGACTTGTCAGGACGAACTTCACTTCGTCGTGCGGGCGAAGGTGCTCGAGGTTCCCGAGGAGGTTCTTTCCACACTCGCCGCTTCCAGGTGTCTTCAAGTCCATGATCAGAATGGCCCGCGGATCAGTCGGACGAATGTCGATAGACCCAGAGGTTTCGATGAGCACCGTGAACGACGCCTCGCAGAGCATGCGGATCAGGGCAAACGCGCGAGGCTGCGCGAGCGGCTCGCCGCCGGTGATTTCAATGAGTGGGCACGCAACCTCGCGCGCTTCCTGAAGCAGCGATCGCAGGGTGCGCGGGGCGCTCTCTCGGAACGCGTACTCCGTGTCGCAGTAATGGCACCGGAGGGGGCATCCGCCCAGACGAATGAAGAAACAGGGACATCCCGCGAACGACGACTCGCCTTGAATCGAATAAAAGGTCTCGTTCACGCGCAGCGTCGTGTCGAGGGTCGTCGTTTCAAGGATGGGAGTGAGTGTGGACAATGAGGTTGTGTAGAAGGTGGGAGCGCGAGTTTCGAGGGACAAAAACGACGCCGCCCCCACCTTTGATAGAGGAGTGGGGGCGGTGTCGAATGCTCAGAAGAGGACTTGAACCTCCAAGGGATTGCTCCCACCAGCACCTCAAGCTGGCGCGTCTGCCAATTTCGCCACCTGAGCAGCGTTCCTCACGGGTGAGGGTGGAGAAGTGTAGCACCCTCACCCAATCGCGGCAAGCAACACACGGGTGGGCGCCAACCATCATCTGCCGCACGCGCTACGAAACGCGGGAGCCCCCGAGTGGGGACTCCCGCAGTGAAACGCTCACAATGCTTCGTTCGGGCCTGAGTCTCAACCCCACGCGTTGAGCAGGGCAGCAACATCGGCCGCGTCAACGACGCCGTTGCCGTCGATGTCGCCGATGCCGGACCCGCCCCAGTTGTTGAGGAGGATTGCAACATCCGCAGCATCCACAATGCCGTCGCCATTGAGGTCTTCAGCCGCGCCGCACTCGACGACCGAGATGCGGACTTCATCGACCGCTGCCTCGATGAGCGAGCCGGTCCCCGCGTCATCAGCGATGAATCGCAGCTTCATCGTCGCAGTTGGAGTGACAAAGTCGGCGATGCGGAGATTCTTGTAGATCCAGCCGCCATCGACCTCGGTTCCACCTGGTCCAACGGTTTCGAGCGCGACCCATGAGGTGCCGTTGTTATTCGAAATCTGCACGCGGAAGGTGTCTGCGTTTGGTGCACCGCCTTGACTGTTGGAGTACCAACGATAGTAGGAAACGCGTGCTTCGCTCCCTGTTGCATTCATCGTCGGCGATGTCAGCGTGGTGTATCCACCGTCAACATCCGCCGCGCCGAGCGTGCCGCCTGCTGTGCCTTGTCCGGTGAAGAAGCAATTCACGCCAGTGCCCGTCGTGACGTCGAGTTCAGGTTGGACTTGGGTGGAGCCATTGACCGTTCCGACGGGGTCGGCGCGAACCCACAGGCCCGTGGTCGCGGTGTCACCGGCGGTAGTCAAGGTCCAGCCGAGATTGGTTTCGACGGTGTCGACAAAGGTGTTGGACGATCCGGTCGCGACTGATGCATTGTTCACCGTTGTGGGTGCATTCGCGGGGCTTGTGACCGCGATGCCCGTGGTGGTGTTCGCAGCAAAATAGAACTGCAGCGTTGTCCCGCACGCGAGTGCGGGGAGCGTCGCGGTGTATTCATTAGGAGCGCCTTGTGTCATGTTCGCAACAGAGAATGCACCGGTGGTTGCATTGCGCCAGTAGAGCTTCCCGGTGCCAGCGGCTGGGGTTGCGCTCAGTGCGCTGACATTGACAGTAACCGTGGTTGAACCATTGGGATTGGAGAGCGTGGGAATGCCTGATGGGAAGCTGAATCCGAGCAGTTCGACCGCAGGGCCGGGCAGGCCGTGCGCGGTGAACGCGCCGTTGATCGCCGAGTAGTCAGGAGTTCCATCGCTGATGTTTCCGTTGTTGTCGTTCAGCGTGAGATAGTCAATTGTGATGTCGCCAGCGATGCTCGTCCCCGTGTGAAGCGGCATGGCATTGACGGCGAGCGCCGCAAGCTTGGCGCGGTAGGTGGTTGGGTATTGCACAGCGAAGGTATTGCGAAGACTCCAAACGCATCCAGAGATGAGTTGCCCACAGGCATGGATTTCAGATCCACAGCTTGAGCAACCCGTGGATGAGTACTGGCAGGTGTTGTTCGCATTGCGGATGCCGTTGGCGCAAGTTTGGAAACCAACGCCAAGTTCAGGCTGATCCTTCATGAGCACACCCATCACATCGCCCATGCCTTCGCCGTACGCGCCCTGGCCTGAGCCCGCGACTGCGACGAGGTGATGACCGTATTCGTGGTGCACAACATCGCCGAAGCCTGTGTTGTTGCATCCGCCGCCGGAGGCATAGAAGTTGATCGAGGAGCCGTCGTAGTACGCGTTGCAGGTTCCTGCAACCCCGACATTGATTGGCCAGTTCAGTTGCGTCGAAATGGTTGGGAAACTGGGGCTCACGCTGAGGGTCAGGTCGCGAACGAGATTGGCCTGGATGTACGCGTTGACTTCCGATCGCGTCAACTCGACGTTGTTCGCGGAGTTATGCATGAAATCAAGCACCCCGCCCGCCGAGCTCGTCGTGATCGAACTCTCTGCACCAGGAACATTGTTCATGGTGAAGTAGCGGCCGGAGGTCGTGGAGGTAAATGCGGTGTTCGCGCCGATGATCGCGACCGCAACGCCGTTGGCATTTGCGTAGACGGTGGTCGCACCGTAGGTAATCTTCCCGTACGGAAGGGCCATGGAAACTTCGTTCGCGCATGCATCCGCAACCATGTTCTCGGTGCCCAGCCCCCGCGTGTTGATCGTGAGGTCTGCGTTCAGGATCATGTTCTCTTGGAAGAGGATGCGACCGGAGGCTGCATCCACGACGAAGAGGAACTTCTGTCGGCTTGCTTCATCGAAGACATTGCCACCCTCGGCGATGAACTTCACGGCGAGGACCGGCGTGGCTGCGTTGACTTCTTCGTAGCCAGCCCAAATGACCATCTCTTGCGCGCTCACGGTTGGCGCTGCGCGGAACTCATTGAGTGCATACCGCGTCGCGCGCTTCATGTCGAGGCGGCTTGGGGGAAGCACCTTGCCCGAGAAGGCCGTCACGAAGTCGCCGAGGTCCTTCAACTCATTCGAGACGAGCACGAGCGGAAATCCGGCCTCGTTTCGAACGAGGCATCGAACGCTCGAACGGAAGACGGGCACGCCCTTCACGAATTGCGAGTAGGAGACGAGAGTGAACTTCTCCATTCCGGTTTCCTCGTCAACCATCAGTGGTTGGAGGCAGTGGCCGTCTTCGTACTGCCCGATTGCCAGGAGATCGCCAAACTGTGCGCCGAAGATCGGAGCCCATGACTGAAGGAAACTCTCGGCAGACTCCATCGGGGTCGCGCCGTTGGAGAAGGCCGCGCCGTACACGCGAGTGATGCCGCCATCATTCGTGAAAAAACCAGTTCCTGGATGTTCCGCAAGAAATGCCGATTGCGACGGAGTCGCTGGCGCGCTGTCGGGTCCATTCGAGGCACCCGGTGATTGGGCGTAGGCGAGGGAGGAAGCACAAAGCGCGAGGGAGAGCGTCAACCTTGCAAAGTTCATCTGGACTCCGTTGGAGAGGTTCGGACGGAAGAGAGCGGACGGATGACACTACCTCTGGGCAGAGGGTGTGCACGCGAATACATTGTTCCCCAAACTTCGCAGGTGGCGAGGCTTGGGTGCGTTATTTCGCACAATTTTGTAGGATCTATCAGCTTCACGGAGCGGCTTCTACGGACGCATTGCGGATACGGTTCAGGCGCAGTTCTCAGAACCCGTAAGGGCGCGAATCTCATTCTGATTCCTATAAACCCATAAATGGCAGAGCGTAAGGACAAATCAAAGGACCGTGAGCCGGTCATTGAAAACCGAAAAAGTCGGTTCGATTATGAGATTCTCGAGACGCTCGAGTGCGGGATAGAGCTCCGCGGCAGCGAAGTGAAATCGCTTCGGCTCGGTCTGGCGAGCCTTTCTGAGGGGTGGGCGAAGGGTGAGATCGCGCCGGTAAGCCTCACGCTGATTGGCGTTCACATCGGTGAGTATCACGCAGCGGGCGCGGCGAGGCAGCATGAGCCCACCCGAGGGCGCAGACTCCTCGCACATCGCCGAGAAATCCTTCGGCTTACCGCGGAAGTGAAAGTGAAGGGAGGAACGCTGGTTCCCCTGAAGATCTATTGGAAGGGAGGCCGAGCGAAGGTGCTCATCGGATTAGGCGTTGGCAAAACGCGCGGCGACAAGCGGGAGTCGATCAAGTCTCGTGAAGACAAGCGAGACATGGATCGCGCGATGAGTCGTCGGCGCGATTGAAATGCATGCGCGGAGGGCTCACGGACTTCGCATCAGGATGCACTGGCCGCTTTGCGCGTCGAGTTTTCCTTCCGCGCAATCGAGACAAACTTGTGCGACGGAGTCAGCAGAGATGGTTCGTTCACTCGGCACGATCGAATGAGAAAAGAGTCGGCGAAGCAATGGCGTCTCAACGCACCCGAGATTGAGCACGAACGCTGTGACGCCAATGAGCTTCCCTTCGATGGCGACCGACCGCGCGAGACTATCAAGCCCAGCCTTGCTCGCCGCGTACGCGAGAAATCCGGTGAAGGGGTCGGAACTCGCGAGTGAAGAAATCAGCACGACGCAACCGCATTGGCGCTCCGCAAAGTGCGTCCACGCGTGCGCGATCATGTTCGCGGGCGCGATCACATTGATGCGCAGGGTCTCGTCAATCAGCGCGGCAGTGTGCTCTCCGATTGCGCATTGCACGCCGATGCCTGCAGCGAGGACAAGCGCGTCTATCCGGCCATATCGCGCAATTGCCTGATCGATCACCGATCTCGAAACCGCGGCGTCGATGAGATCTGCCGCGATGCAGTGATGCGCCTCCGCTTCGTGCATTGAGCGCCGCACTGCGTCAAGTTTCTCCAGCATCCTTCCAACGAGCACAACTCGCCAACCGTGTGCTGCATACAGACGAGCGGTTGCTGCTCCGATCCCGCTCCCCGCACCGGTGATGAGCGCGACTCGCGAGAGAGGGTTGTGCCGCGCTGTGGTGGCAGTTGCCATGACTCAGATTCCGAGGAGACGGCGCATGTCGTTGGCGAAGGTGAACAGGAAGAGTGCTGCGAAGAAGATGATGCCGCAGAGGACAGCCATGGATTGGAATCGCACGCTCGGTGCCTTTCCGCGAATTCCCTCGTAGAGGGCAAACAGCAGGAGCCCGCCATCGGCAATCGGAATCGGAAGTGCATTCACGACGGCCAGATTCACGGAGAGCAGCGCGAGGAAAAAGATCAGGTATGAGAAGCCTTCATCGGCCACGCGTGTGCCGACGTGCAGAATGCCGATGGGGCCTTGCAATTGCGTGGCACTGACCGTTCCGCGCGCGACGCGATCGATCGTCGCGAACACACTTTTGCCAACCGCATAGGTTCGTTCGAATCCCATCGTGACCGCACGGATCGGATCGCCACCGGCCGAGAGGAGCACATAGGCAGGATCGAAGTAGTTCGAATCAATTGGAAACCGCCATCCAAGCGCGCGCACTTCCGTCAGCTGCGCACTCGTCAGAATGAGCGGCATGGAACTCGGCTCTGCGCCCACTCGCGGGTCGAGCACAGTGAGTTCGAACGCGGTTGGCTCGCTGGAGGGGTTGGCCTCGCCCCGCCGCAGCGCAGAACGAAGCTGGTAGAAATTCGAGATGGGTTCGCCATTCAGCGCGAGCAGTCGGCCCGTCGGAACGATCGCAAGCGAGGAAGCGGGGGTGGGTTGTTCCACCGCATTGACGGTCGATTTCGCGATGCTTCGTGCGAGGAAAGGCAAGTCCCACGCGGGATGCAAGTAGACCCCGATGCGACCATCTCCATCCGTCTTGAGCAGGAGCGAGAGTTCCGCGTCAGCGCTCGCGTCATCCTTCCCTCGGCGCAGGATTCTCACGGGAATCTCGGCCTTGGGGCGCGAGCGGACGAACTCGATGAGGTCGGCTGCCTTCGGTCCAGCGAGGTCGCCGACGGAGAGAAAAACATCGCCCGTTTCCAGCACCCCTTGATTGCGGCTCGAAGGATCAATCGCTTCGACCGCGCAGAGCGGGGCAAGGCCGACAAGCCCCTCATCGATGCGCGTCGCGCCAGTCGGTGTGACCGAATGGAATCGACTGAACATCGCGCGTGGGAGGAGGGACGCTTCAACCTTGGCTCCATCGGGCAACATCCAATCCGCCGCGAGTGGAGATCCATGGCTGTCCGCGGCAATGCGCTGCGCATCGACGAGGTTCGAGATCGGTTGCCCATCGAGTGCGACGAGTCGTGCGCCGGGAACAATGGATGCCGGGAGTTGCGCGCCCTTGATCGCCGCTCGCACGAGCGCGTCGGACTCCCGAACTGCCGTCAGCGTGGCGCTCGAAGTGGGTGCGATGCCCAGCGAGCGAAGTCCGCTCGCTTCATCCACGGTCGGATCCACGCTCGCGACGATCGATTCTTCGCCGCTTGCGCTCGTTCGCGTCAGTGAGATCGACATTGGTGTGTCTGGTCGACTCATCGCCGCCGCGATGATCAAATCGTTGAAGGTGTCGATGCGTTCGCCGTCGCAGGACTGCACGCGATCACCCGCACGGATTCCAGCCTCTGCTGCAGCGCCCTGAGGATCGAGCGTGCCGATGATCGGCGCTTCAAAGTTGACGCCGTGGAGAAATGCGCCGAGAAACAAGGCGATCGCGAGAACAAGGTTGGCCGCAATCCCGCCGAGAATGATGACGATCCGCTTGGGAATTGGACACCCGGCGAACGATCGAGGGTTGTTGCTTGCCTCCACAGGCTGCCCATCTTCCTGGCCAAGCATGCGCACATAGCCTCCGAGCGGAAGTGCGCGCAGGGAGTACTCCGTTTCGCCGAGTCCAAACTCGGCGAGTTCCTCGTCACTGCACTCGATCGGGCGTTTGCCGATTCGGTTGATCACGCGCGCATCCGCGCTTCCGAAGCAGTAGCCGACGCCTTTGCGATAGGAGCAAAGCACTGGCCCCATGCCGATTGCGAATCCGTCAGCGCGAACACCGGCCCACTTCGCGGCTGCGAAGTGGCCGAGTTCGTGCACAGCGATCAAGAGGCCAAAGCCAAGGAGGATGAGGAGGAAACTTCCCAAAGTTGATGTCTCGAGTGCGCGTGCGTGTTGGTGTGCGGGGAGGGAGAGGGCGAGCGAGTCTTGCCGCCGATCGGCGTTTGGCTAAGAAGGCGAGCGGATCGATCGCGAAGCGTGGGCGTGAGCTGAGCGGGTGGACTGCCGCGCGAATGCGCGCGCCTGCGTGTCTGCATCGAAGACTTCGTCGAGCGTGTGCGATGTGTTTGTGGGATGAGTGCGCGAGGCAAATCGCTCAAGCGTCGCTTCGACAATGCGCGTGATATCCGCAAACCCGATGCGCCGCGCGAGAAACTCTTCGACGGCGACCTCGTTGGCGGCGTTGAAGACCGCGCCCGCGAGTCCTCCACGCAAAATGACTTCATGCGCGAGGGAAAGCGCGGGAAACCGACGGTGATCGATCGGCTCAAACTCGAGCGAACGCATCGTGCTCCATTCCAACTTTCTCGAAGGGCCGTCGAAGCGCGCTGGGTCGGTGAGCGCGTGCTGGATTGGCGTGCGCATATCGGGGGGGGCGAGTTGCGCAAGCGTGGAGCCGTCGAGGAACTCTACGAATCCATGCACGATAGATTGTGGGTGCACGATTGCATCGAGCCGGTCGCTGGGCAATCCGAAGAGCCAGTGCGCCTCGATGAGTTCGAGGGCTTTGTTCATCAGCGACGCGGAATCGATCGTCACCTTTGGCCCCATCGTCCAAGTTGGATGTCGTAGCGCGTCTTCTACCGTGACGCGTGAGAGTTCTTCGGCCGTTGCCTTGCGGAAGGGTCCCCCAGAAGCGGTCAGCACCACTCGACGCACATCCGTGAATCCTCGCTCAAAGCGCGAGGCCGACTTCAGGCACTGAAAGAGCGCGTTGTGCTCGCTGTCGATGGGGAGGATTCGTGCGCCTTGTCGCTCCGCCTCACGCATCACGATTGCGCCGGCGGCGACGAGTGTTTCCTTGTTCGCGAGCGCGAGGTCGCAACCAAGTTGAAGCGCGGTCAGCGTCGGTTGAATACCGGCAGCACCCACAATGGCGACGACGACGAGATCGCGACGCTGTGCGAACGCGCGAAGCATTTCGCACGGGGCGGATGCGCCTCGAAACACCGTGCAATCGGGTGAAAACGACGACGCGCTTGTCTCGGAAGTCACCGCGACTGCGCGGCATTGGAACTCCTTCGCCTGATGCGCGAGTTCGACCTCCCGTCGGTGCGTGCTGATGCCCACGACTTCAAAGTCCGGTGGAGGCAGTGGCACACCGCGATTGCGTTGCAGGGAGAAGTCGCGAATGACATCAAGCGTGTTCATCCCGATGGATCCTGTGGAGCCAAGGATGAAAACGCGTCGACGCATCAACGATCATCGCCCTTGGGTCGTTCGCCGGGCGCAAGCTTTCGATTGCGCGCGTACAGGCCTCGCTTCACCGGTGTGGTAGGAGTGGCTGCGGGGGGCGCGGGGGTTGAAGGGGGCAGCGTTGCAGCAGGACGAGCCGCAGGCGCATTCGACGATCCTCGCGACTGCGGACTTGAGGCTCGTTCGCCATCCTGACCTCCGCGCCCACCGCGACCCCGACGCCCTCGTCGGCGACCTTCCCGCGCGTCTCCGCCTGATGGTTTGGATGCCGTGCCGGCATCGTCCGGAACACTGCTCTTTGGATGCGGCTGCGCGCGCGGGGCGCTAGACCCGGTCGTGTCCGTGGAATCGTGCGGACGAGAGCGACCTCTTCCGCCGCGGCGTCGCCTTCGCTTGCGGGCACCGCCTCCGGTCTCTTGGGCCGCACTTTCACCCGGAGCACTCGCAGTCTCCGCATCGTCGGCGGCATTTTCGGCGGGTGCTTCCGCGTCGGTCGATTCACCAGTGTGCGGCTGATCTTCATCGGCTTGGCGATCCCGTCCTCGTCCCCGACCGCGTCGTCGGCGCCTTCGGTTGCGCCCGCCTTCGGATGCATCGTCGCGTGCGCCATCGTCAACTTCGCGCTTCATGCGACCATCGTCCTCGGCCTGTGGCCGGCGAGACTCGAACTCCAAGGCGACGGACGACAACTCTTCTTCTGTCAACGCCTCGAGCCGCTCTGGATCCGGTTCGGGAATCGGAAGTGCTCCATAGTGCATGCGGATCGTGTCCGCTTCCGCACCAGTGAGCTTCGTCATGTGACTCTTCTTCCCAAGTCCGAGCTCAATGCAGAGTGCGAGGAGGTCCTTGCTCGCCTGCGAAAGTTCCTTTGCGAGTTCAAAGACCTTGATGACATCTCCAGTCGCACGAAGCGAGAGTGCCTCGGTGACGGCGCGTTCATGCGCGCGCATGCGCGCGGCAGCGCGTGCTTCGGCCAGCGCGCGTTCATGCTCCGCGAGTTCCTCACGCGCCGCTCGTTCTTTCGCTTCGCGCCGAGCAAGCGCATCGGCCTGCGCACGAAGCGCCGCTTCTTGTGCGCGCTGCTGGGCATCTCGCTTGAGCGCCTCCGCAACCGTGGGCTCGGCGGCGTCGAGGTCCGGAAGATCGTCAAATCCACCAGAGAGAATGAGCGCAGTTGCGTCTGCAGCTGCTGGCTTTCGCCGGCGTCGTCGGCGGCGGCGACCGCCGCTTTCGCTTGGCGCACCATCATCGTTTGCATCGTCGTCGCCTTCTTCGTCTGCGGGAACCGTCGAAGGAAGCTTCGCAATCGTGGGGCGATCAAGCCTTGGCATGCGATCGAGTTCGATGTCGGTGTCTCGATCGTCGTAGGCGTAGAAGTCGGCGCGGTCGGGAGGGATCGCGTCACTGATTCGCACGGAGACGGTCTTGCCGAACTCGTCTTCAATCTCGACGAGGGCGCGACGCTTGGTCGAGAGCAAGGTCGCTGCGACTTTGCTTCCCACCACAATCTCGACTCTTCGAACGCGATCGATATCCAAGATCGCCGCAAGCCGGCGCATCGCATCGCTTGCGACAGCCTCGGGGTTTCGGAGTTCGCCCGTGCCGGAGCAGGCAGGGCAATCGTGATAGTGCGTCTTGCGCATGCTCGGTCGCATGCGCTGACGGGTCAGTTCAAGGATGCCGAACTCAGAGATCGGTGCCACTGTGTACTTCGCGCGATCCTTGCGAAGATGCATGCGGACGCGCTCTTCAATGTCTCGGCGGTGCTTCGCCGACCGCATATCAATCAGATCGGCGACGACTAATCCGCCGAGATCTCGCAGTCGAAGTTGACGGCAAATCTCGTCGACGGCTTCGACGTTCGTGTTGTACGCATTGGTCTCCGAGTCGCGCGCGGCACGCGAGCGCCCGCTGTTCACATCAATCGCCACGAGCGCTTCGGTTTGATCGAAGACGAGTGCGCCGCCAGAGGGCAGCGGGACTTCGCGCGAATGGATGAGTTCGATCTGCCGTTCGATGTCGAAGGCGTAGAACAACGGCGTACTGCGATCCCAGTACCGAAGCAACTCGCTCGCGCGAGGTGCAACGACTTCAAGGAAGGCTTTCGCTCGGCGGAACGCGCTTTCGCTATCGACAATGATCGCTTCGACATCGCCGTCAATGCCATCGCGGATCGTGCGCAGCAGTACATCTCCCTCTGCGTAGAGTTGGCACGGCGCGCCCACGGCGTGCATGCGTTTCTCCATCTGCTGCCAGAGCCGAGTGAGATACTGCGCGTCACGCATCAGTTCGGTGCGCGTGGCATCGAATCCCGCAGTGCGCAGAATGAACCCGAATCCGTCCTGCAGTTCGAGGGAATCGAGGATCTTTCGCATCGCGCGGCGTTGATCTTCGTCCTCCACCTTCCGGCTCACGCCGATGTTGTCCATGTCGGGCATCATCACGAGCAAGCGGCCTGGGAGAGAGAGATAGCTCGTGACGGTGGGGCCTTTGGAGCCGAGTCCTTCCTTCAGCACCTGCACGAGAATCTCTTGCCCACGCTTCAGGGCGTGTTGCATCATCGGGCGGTCGTATCGTGGGATCTTTCGTCCCACCTTCTCCGTTCGCTCTTCGCCGGGAAAGTACTTCGGATGGAGGTCGCTGACATGGAGGAATCCATTCGCCCCTTCGCCAAAGTCGACGAATGCGGCTTGAATGGCAGGCTCGACATTCAGCACGCGCGCCTTGTAAATGCTGCCGACATTCGTCGCCGTCGCTGTGCGCTCGGAGAAGTACTGCGCGAGCGTGTTGTTTTCGAGAATCGCAATGCGCAGTTCGGAACCCGCATTGTCGTTGACGAGCATGACAATCTTCGGCTTTGGCTCCGTGCGCCTCGGAGCATCATCCTGTTCAGGCATGGGGTCCGCGACCTCTGGCCGCGGTCGCGCATCGTCGACTGTCGGAGAAGACGCGGCGTTTCGCCGACCTCGTCCGCCGCGCCGCCGCCGGCCGCGTCGGCCCTCGCCGGTCGTGATCGCTGTGGTTTCCGCTGCGAGTTCCCCGTCCCTCGGCGTTTGGCTTTCGGCGTCCGTGCGCAGCGACTCAGGGTCGTCGCCGCCGACTCCGCCTTCGGTCTCGCCGTCGTCGTCGAGGTCGCGCTCGTTCGCGGGGCTCTCGTCGTGCGTGTCATCGGACTCCTTGTCGGTCGATTCTGCGCGAAAGGCGGTCGCGGCAGATTCCCAGGCTTCAAGATTCCACTCCTGCGCAGGCGCTTCGTCGGCGAGCGGGGGAGTCGCGCCATGCCACTCGTGTGCATTTGTCCACGCGCCGCTCGAGTCGTCCGAAGTCGAGGGTTGCGGAACACCGGCTTCCGCTGCCAATTCGTCAGCCGACTCTGTTTGCGGCAAGGTCGCATCCGTGGGATGCGTTTCGTGCATGGTTTTGTTTGCGTTCTTCTTCGACGCGGGATCCGTTTCGTACTCAGTCATCAGACGCCTTCCTTCTGTTCAGCGAGCGCGTGGCAATCGCCATCGCTCGGTGGTGAGCGCAGAGCAGCAATGCTCGCACCACCTCGTTGGGTGGAAGTGACCGTCACGAAGTTTGAGTGAGTCGAAGGAGACTTCGTGCGCATTGCGCAGGAAGTCAGGTGCAGAGACGCTCTCGTGCAAGCGGGACTCGCGTCCCGGTCGCACCCCGCCTTCTCCAATCGTTGCGCATTGGATCGCGCACTCGATTGGATGACGGATGCAGTGAGGAGGCTGGTTTCGCCTCGTGTCTCAACATCCTGTCCGGAGCAGCCTCGTGGCTCTTCGATCCTCGCTTCACGAGGAAGCGAACGATGCACAAGAGAGAATCACGAAGGGCCATCACCTCAAGCGAGGTGCCACTCGCGCTGCTGCGGATACCGTCGACTTGCTCACCCAGAATTGGGCGCGTGCTTGATTGTTCGCGCACGCCCATGCTTCGTGGTCAGCCACATGTTCATTTCGACCCCCGATGCCTACTCGGCTATCCAGCCAGCGAAGGATCCGGGGTCAATCTTCCGAAGTTCGTCGCGGAGGGTGTTCAGCACCTGCCGCTCAGAATCGAAGGAACCGACCCGGCGGGCCAGTTCTTCGCAATGTTCAACTGTCGTCGAGCGAATCACGCGCTTGATGAGCGGGATCTGACTCGGGACAAGGGAGAGTGTACGAAGCCCGAGGCCGATCAGCAACATCGTAAAAATCGCCTCGCCGGCCACCTCGCCGCACAAAGAGCATTCGACACCGGCGCGTCGGGCGGTGCGAACGACCGTTTTCACCAAGTAAAGGACGGCAGGACTTGCGCCTGAGTAGAGGTGCGCGACGCGCTCATTTCCACGATCGACCGCGAGGGTGTATTGGATGAGGTCATTGGTGCCGATCGAGAAAAACGAAACCTCCTTTGCGAATGCATTAGCCATCAGTGCAGCACTCGGCGTCTCGACCATGATCCCAACAGGGATGTTCGGGTCGTAGCGCACGCCTTCTTCGGAGAGTTCCTCGCAGACATCGTTGAAGATCAATCGCGCCTGACGGAGCTCCATGACCGTCGAAACCAGTGGGAACATCACCTTCAGGGGGCCGAACGCGCTCGCGCGGAGAATTGCGCGAAGTTGCGTCTTGAACAGAGGCTTGTGTTGGAGGCAGTAGCGGATCGAACGCAGGCCGAGGAACGGGTTGCGCTCTGGTTCGGCGGCCCGCTGTTGCGTGTACTTGTCCGCACCGAGGTCGAGGGTGCGAATCGTGCAGGGTCGGCCCTTCAACAACTCAACCGCGTGCTTGTAAGCGGTGAACTGTTCCTCCTCCGTTGGTTCGTGGTCGCTCGTGAGATAGAGAAACTCGGTGCGGTAGAGGCCGACGCCATCGCCGCCGTTGGCAAACACGCTTTCCACTTCATGCGGAAACTCGATGTTCCCGAGCAGTTGAATACGCGTGCCGTCCTTCGTCACCGCTTCGAGTTGCGCGGTGTTCCGCAACATGCTTCGGTAGACGGAAAATCGTTCTTGCTGGATGCGATACTCAGCGAGCGTCCGCGCATCGGGCCGGATGATGATGACGCCGGTGTCGCCGTCGACGATGATCATGTCGCCATCGGCCACGCGACCCATCACTCGGCTACAGCCGACGACGCAGGGAATCTCGATGGCGCGCGCAACGATCGATGTATGGCTCGTGCGACCGCCAAGGTCAGTCGCAATGCCGATGACCATGGTTCGGTCCATCCCCGCCGTTTGCGAAGGAGTCAATTCGTGTGCGATGACGATGGACGGCTCTGTGAGCGTGGCGAGCCGGTTTTCGTCTTCCCCCATGAGTTTCGCGAGCACTCGTCGATCGAGGTCGAGGACATCATTCGCCTTCTGGCTGAACATCTCGCTGCCGAGGGCGCGGAACTGATCCGCAAGTCTTTGGAACGCATCCGCGACGGCAACCTCTGCATTCACGCGATCGGTGAGAATGCGAGCGCGCATCGGCGCAAGGAGGGTGGGGTCTTGGAGGAGTCCAAGGTGAAATCCGAAAATCTTGGCGGCATCTCGTCCGATCTGCGCTTCCGTTCGATCACGCAGGACGGCGAGTTCTTCGACCGCGCCAACAAGTGCAGCGTCGAGTCGTGCCACTTCTGCATCGAGCTGGTCAGCTTCGATGATCCGTCGCGGCACATGGGTTTCAGCGCTACCTAGCACGATCGCCCGTCCCATGACGATCCCAGGGGATACGGGGATGCCTTTGACGGATTGCATTCCTGATCGCATGGGTGAGAGATCCTACGCCATGAAGAACAAGGGCGCGCGGAAGTCCGCGCGCCCTTGAGAGGAGACCTACCTTGGAGTTTTATGCATCCTTGACTTCGAAATCCGCGTCGATGACATCGTCCTTCTTGGACCCAGTGGAGTTCTCGGTAGTCTCCGCCTTGGGTGCAGCGCCTGCTTCACTCACGGGGATTTTGCCGAGTTCAACGCTGGCGTCGCTGAGTTGCTTCATGGCCGCTTCGATTGCCGCCTTGTCATCGCTCTTGATGCGTTCTTCGAGATTCGCGGCCGCGCTCTCAATGGTTCCACGAAGAGCCGCAGGCACGCGCTCGCCAACATCCGCGAGCGCTTTCTTCGTGCCGTACACCAGTTGCTCGGCCTGATTCTTGAGGTCAACGAGTTCACGACGCGTTTTGTCGCTCGCTGCATTTTCCTCCGCCTCGCGCTTCATGCGCTCGACTTCGTCCTTGGAGAGGCCGGAGGAACCCGTGATCTTCACTTCCTGCTTCTTGTTCGTGGCCTTGTCGGTGGCGCTCACATTGAGAATGCCGTTCGCATCGAGAGCGAACTCCACTTCAATCTGGGGCGCCCCTCGCTGGGCAGACGCGATGCCGGTGAGATCGAATCGCCCGAGCGTTCGATTGTCGGACGCGAATTGCCGTTCGCCTTGAAGGACATGAATCGTCACCGAAGTTTGCCCATCGCTCGCGGTCGAAAAAACTTCCTTCTTGCTCGTCGGAATCGTCGTGTTGCGAGGAATGAGTGTGGTCATCACGCTCCCAAGTGTCTCCACGCCCAAGGAGAGCGGCGTGACGTCGAGAAGCAGCACATCCTTGACATCCCCCATCAGCACGCCACCCTGAATGGCTGCGCCGATGGCGACGACTTCGTCTGGATTGATGGAGCGGTCGAGCGCCTTCGCTTGGAAGATTTCCTTCGCGATGTCTTGGACTTTAGGAATGCGAATCGAACCACCGACCATCACAACTTCTTCGATGTCCTTGGGATCGAGTTTCGAGTCGCGAATCGCTTGCTCGCACGGGCCACGCAGTCGCGCGAAAAGATCCGCGCACATCGACTCAAACCCGACGCGCGTGATGGTGGTCTGAAGGTGCTTCGGTCCATTCTGGTCGGCCGTGATGTAGGCGAGGTTCACACTTGTCTCGAGTTGCGTCGAGAGTTCGATCTTTGCTTTTTCAGCGGCTTCCTTCAAGCGTTGGAGAGCCATCGCATCGCTGCGGATGTCGATGCCTTCCTTCTTCCGGAAATCCTCGGCGAGCGAGTTGATGATTCGTTGATCAAAGTCGTCGCCACCGAGGTGACCGTCGCCGTTACTCGAAAGCACTTCGAAGACGCCGTCGCCGACATCGAGGATGGAAATGTCGAAGGTACCACCGCCGAGGTCGAAGACGGCGATGCGGGCGTTCTTCTTCTTTTCGAGGCCGTAGGCAAGTGCAGCGGCAGTGGGCTCATTGATGATGCGCTCCACCTTGAGCCCGGCGATCTCGCCCGCGTCCTTGGTCGCCTGCCGCTGGTTGTCGTTGAAGTACGCCGGCACCGTGACGACCGCCTTGGCGACCGGCTCGCCAAGGTAATCCTCGGCGATGACCTTCATCTCCTGGAGGACCATGGCGCTGATCTCGGGAACGCCGTACTCCTTGTCCCGGAGCACGATTCGCACGTCGGTGTGCGGTCCCTCGACCATCTTGTAGCTGGAAGTAGCCACCGCGTTCTTCACCTGCGGGGAGTTCCACTTGCGGCCGATGAGCCGCTTGGCCGCGTACACCGTATTCTCGGCGTTCGTGATGGCCTGCCGCTTCGCGATGTGCCCTACCAGGCGCTTCCCCGCTTCCGTCACCGCGACCATCGACGGCGTCGTCTTGTACCCGCCGCGGTTCGGGATGACGACGGGTGTCCCGTTCTCCACGATCGCCACGCACGAGTTCGTGGTGCCGAGATCGATGCCGATGACCTTCTCCATTCGAGGGGCGCCTCCCGGGGCCTGGAAGCACAGCAGCGCGGGTCTGCTGCGGAATTCGAGATGCTAAGCGACTCTGGGTACCGAGTGTGGACGAACCACGCAAGAAGGAAACAAACCTGCGGCAGTTTGCCCTGTTTCGGTCGAGAAATGGTAATTTTCGACACGCGCCTGGGCACGGCGCGGTGGGTCGGCGCGCGTCCCCAGTACGACTATTTTTTCAGTGATTTCAATAGAATAGGGATCTGTTTGTTGGTCGGCGAGAGCTGGAGGGCGACTTCGAGCTCGTGCTTGGCGGACTGCGTCATCCCGGCCGCGATGTACACGTTCGCGAGTGTGATCCTGTAGCCCACCTGCTTGGGCGCGAGCGAAATGGCCCTCTTCGCGAGATCCGCGGCCTGACGGAGATCCCCCCGGGCCTTGTGGATGGCGGTGGCGGCGTGGTCGGCCGCCACGGCGTCGGTCGTTTTTATCTGGGCGATGCGCGTCCACTGCCGCGCCGCCTCGGGCCAGTTCTCGTTGCGCTCCTCGTCGCGCGCCGTCTTCTGGTAGGTCTCCACCAGGATCTCGTCGGCGTGGGCGAACGCGTCCGCGGCGGCCGCCTTGATCGCCTCGTCGTTGGGGTTCATCGCGAGGGCGAGGCGGTACGAGTTCGCGGCCTGCACGAAGTTCTTCTTCAAGACGAGCTCGGCCCCGGCGGCCGCGTAGACCTTTGCCTGCTCGGCGGATGCCACGTCCAGCTGGGCCTCGTAGCGTCGCTTCATGGCCTCCATCGCGTCGTCCTTGCTCTGGAGGGGCTGCGCCGCGGGCGTCGCTGCCTTCACGGTCGCGGACGACGCCTTGGTGCCGAGCAGCCGGCGCGCGAGGGCCTCCCTCCGCGCGCGGAGGGCAGCGTCGTCCGCTGGCTTGCCGGACGGCGTGGAGGGTGGCGCGGATGCCGCGGCCTGCGGGGCGGTGCTCGAGGGTGGCGACGCGGGGGCGGGCGCGCTTGCCGGGGGTGGCGCGGGCGCCTGACGAGCCTGCTCCACCGCGTGGGACAGCATGGCCTCCATGCCCAGGCTCGACCCCGCGAGGTACGCGTCGTACTCGGCCCGCCGCTTCGGGTCGATCAGCGTGTCGTGCGCGAAGGTGAGCGTGCCGAAGACGAGCTCCATCTTCGGCTTGAACGAGCCGAGGTTCTTGCGGAAGAACTTGTCGGGGTGGACCTCCTTCGTGGCGCGGTAGTAAGCGGCCTTGACGTCCTTCTTCTCGGCCCCCCGCGGGACACCGAGGAGCATGTAGTAGTCGGAGTCATCGAGGGCGTGGAAGAGGTCCAGGACCACCTTCTTCTGCTCGGTGTCCAGGTCGCACACCTCCTGGAGCTCCGCGTCCGAGTAGCGTCCTCTCACGATGTCGACGTGGTCCCTGGCGTGGGCCGCGGGCATGCGAGACACCGAGGTGGCGAACTCGGCGGTGGCTGCCTCCTCCTCCGCGGTGAGTGTGGAGACGACACCCGCCGTCGCGAGGCGCTCGACGATCTCCTGTACCTCGCGAAGGTCCATGGAGATCTCTCTCGCGATCTCCTGCAGCGACCTCCGTCCATCGATGCGCGAGTGGAGGTACCCTTCGGCGGGCGTGAGCCGCATCGATTTATCGAGCCTCGCGATGATACGGGGCACCCGCGCGCCGACGCCGGGAGGCATGCCGCCCTGATCCATGCGCGCAGTGTAACAAAGTTCGGGACCGGGTGCGTCCATTCGGAGCCTCAGGTCCAGCGCGGGTGCATCCAGGGCCAGGTGTGCGCCTCCTCGCGGATCCGCGCGCCGAGATCCTCGTTGATGCGGCGCAGGAGCTCCCACCGGTCACCCTCGTTGTTCGAGAGGTCGTCGGTGGGTACCCGGGTGATCCGCACCACGGACGCGCCGCCGTCCCGCGCGGCCGTCCCCACGACGACGGGCGCGCGGGTGCGGAGGGCGAGGACGGCCGGGCCGACGACGGTGGGGGCCGTCCTCCCCAGGAACGGCACGTCGACGGACGGGGCCCGCGTCCGGAGATCCATGGGGACCCCGAGCACGCCGTTCCGACGGAGCGTGCGGACGATCCGGGTCGCGGCGCCGGGATCGCCGCGGTAGATCGTCCCCGTGCCGTGGCGCGCCCGGAGGCCGTCGTAGATCGCCTCGAACCTCGGATCGTACGGCCTCCGCGCGAGGGTGACGAGCGGGACACCGGCATCGACCAGCGCCTTGGCGACCCGCTCCCAGGGCCCGATGTGGCCGGAGGCGAAGATCACCCCGCGGCCCTCGTCGCGGGCGCGCGCGAGTACAGCCGCGGAGTCGGGCAAGAGGACGGGGCCGGGGCACAGCGAGCGGTCGTCGAGCTGGGCGACGGCGTCGGCGAGGTAGCCACCCATCGTACGGAACACGCGGCGTACGAGCAGGTCCACGGCCGCGGCGTCGAGCTCGGGGAAGACCTGCGAGAGGTTGGTGCGCGCGGTCCGGCGCCCACCGCGCCACGCCATCCACGCGAGGGTGCCGACGCCGTGGCCGGCGCGCGCGAGCCAGGGACCGGGGAGCGCGCGGGCGCCGCGCAGGGCGACGCGCGCGAGCGCGTGGAGGAGGTCGTTCTTGATCGCCTGCCGGCGGGTCCAGGGCTGGTTGTCGCGGAGGTCGGGCATGCTCAGGTCGAGGGGATCGGCGCCTTGTCGTCCAGGCTCGGCCCCCCAACGCAGGCCCGGCAGGTCGCGCGAATCCGTCCTCGTGCAGCCTTCACGCGCGCCCGGGAGTCGTCGCACCTTGTCGGCTGGTCGGTGTTCGCGCAGAGGCGCCCGCACGCGCGCTCCATGGATCCGAGCGCACGGCAGGCCGCCCCGCAGTCGCCCGACGAGGCGTCGAGCGCGGTCTCCGCGCCCGTGAAGTCCACCCACGCCGGCTCGGAGGCGATCGTCGTGGACTGCGTCGCCCCCGCGACGGGCGGCGCGGACGGCTGAGGCTGGGCGGGCGCTCGTGGCGGCGGCCCCGCGGTCCTCGCGGCGTCCTCCTGCAGGCACGGCGGCGATGCGCACGGTGGGGCGTGCGCGGCCGGGGTCGCCGCCGTCTTCGGCTCCGGCGATCTCGCCTCCCCGGCGCCGCCGCCTCCGCAGCCCGCCCCGAGCGCGATCGACAGGACCATCGCCGAGCTCCCCGCCACGCGCCGCATCGTCATCGTCCACCGTCCTTCGCCGCGAGCGATCGGGTCACCACTTCTTCCTGGATCTTGATCGCCTGGTCGAGCAAGAGCACCGCGCGACTGCGCGCGCTCCGCGCGGCGGCCGCGTTCCCCGCGTCCGCGAGCCGCGCGCCGCGGGCCTCCTCGACGAGGCCGTGGACCTCGAAGAGGTGGCCGCGGAAGTAGCTCGTGTCCCTGGCGTGCTGGAGGCCCGCCGTCACGCTCCGCTCCGCCGCGTCGAGATCCGGTTGCTTGATCTCGAGCTCGGCGCGGCGCGCGTAGGCGTCGGCGAGGACCTCGTCCACCTCGGGAGGCGCCCCCGCGGGCTGCCTGGCCGTGACGAGGTGGTTCATCGCCTTCACCGCGCCTTCGAGGTCCCCCATGTCCTCCTTCAGGTTGGCCTCGTGGTGCAGGGCGCGCGCGAGCGAGAGGTAGGCCAGGAGATCCACGTCGACGGCCACGCCCTGGGCCGCGTCGGGGGCGGCGACGCGGGGCGGGGTGTCGGGCGCGTCGCCCTTGCGGGTGCACGCCACGATCGCGACGAGCAGCGCGACGAGGGCGGCGGCCGCGAGGGCGAGGCGGGCGCGGGAGGATCTCACCGGACCCCCCAGCGCGCGAAGCGGTTCTCTCGCAGATCGCTGGCGCGGGCCAACGCGATGCGGTCGATGCGCGCCGCGGCGCCCGTCGCGCCGAAAGGCTCGCTGAAGAGGGGCTGCGTCGACCGGGCGCTCTTGAGCTCGAGCGAGGGCGATCGGGTCGTGCTCGTACGCGACGCCTCCGGCGCCGCGGCCCGGTTCGCGTTCACCGTGAGGAGCACGCCGGCCGCGAGCGAGAGCGCCGCGGCGCCGCCGAACACGACGCGGATCACGCGCCCGCGCGACGCCGTCCCCGCGCGCCGCCCGGCGGCCTCCCGGAGAGCGCGGTCGACGATCTCGCGGTGGACGGCGTCGTCGATCGGGTGCGGCGCGTGGACTGCACGGAGCGAGCGCGCGAGCTGGCTCTCGGCGCTCTCCGGCGCGTCCCGGTCCTCCAGCGCGCGCCGGAGCGCGTCGGAGGCGGCCACCTCCTCCTCGGAAGGGGGCGTGTCGGGCGCGTCGGGCTCGTGGGCTCCGCTGCTCCGGAGATCTTCGTCACCCATCGCCCACGTTCTCCTCGTCCTTCCCTTCCTGGGACTCTAGCGCTTTCTTGAGGGACCGGATCGCACGATGCAGGAGCACGTCGAACGTCGGTGGCGTCACGCCGAGCGTGCGCGCCACCTCCTCCCGCGGCACCTCCTCGAGCACCCGCAGGCGGATGGCCTTCGCGTACCTGGGGTGGAGGCGAGCGAGGGCGTCGTCCAGCTTCCGGCGCGCCGCCTCGGCGTCGCGGCGCTCTGCGACCGCCTGGTCGAGCGGAGCCGCGGTGCCCGCCGCGTCGATCTCGCGCTCCACGTCCTCCGGCTCCCAGAGCACCACGCGCTTTCGCGCCCTGAGCTGGTCGAGCGCGATGCGCAGCGCGACCGTCCTGAGCCATGGGTAGAACCCCACGCCCGTCCACGTGAACTTGCCCAGGTTGGCGCACACCTTCGCGTAGGTCTCCCCGAGGGCGTCCTTCGCCGCGGCCTCCGAGCCGAGGCGCGGGAGCAGCACGGAGCGGTAGAGGCTGGGCCCGTGCTTGTGCAAGAGCTCGCCGAGCGCCGCGCGGTCGCCCGCCTGGGCGCGCGCGACGAGCTCCCGCTCCGCGTCGTGCTGTCCGCGCTCGTCCGGCACGGACCGCAGCATAGACCAGGCCCCCGGCCAGCCGCCGAAAACGCGGGGCGCGAAGGGTCCCGGTGCAAGGGCAGACGGCATCATCGTCACGGCTGGAAAACGGCGCGCGCCCCCGTGCCTTACAGGGTGCGTCACCGGCCGTGGCTCGCCGGGCGCGGACCGGTGCTACGTTGGGTCCGATGCGACGCCTCGCCCCGGCCCTCCTCGGGCTCGCCCTCGCCGCCCACGCGGCGCCGGCGAGCGCCCTCGGCATCCCCTTCGAGAAGACCCGCCTGCAGAACGGGATGACGGTGATCCTCCACGAGGATCACAGGGTCCCGATCACGGTCGTCAACGTCTCCTACAACGTGGGCTCGCGCTTCGAGGCCACGCGCCGCACCGGGTTCGCGCACCTGTTCGAGCACCTGATGTTCATGGGCACGCGGCGGGCGCCGACCAAGATGTTCGACGCGTGGATGGAGGCCGCGGGCGGCTGGAACAACGCGTGGACCAGCGAGGATCGCACCGACTACTACGACGTGGCCCCGCCCTCGGCCCTCGACCTGTTGCTCTGGCTCGAAGCGGATCGGCTGCGCGATCTCGGACCGCTCATGACGCTCGAGAAGCTCGATGCCCAGCGCGAGGTCGTGCGCAACGAGCGCCGTCAGACGAGCGAGAACACGCCCTACGGCAAGGTGGAGCTCCGCCTGCCCGAGCTCCTCTATCCCCCTTCGCACCCCTACCACCACCCCGTGATCGGGTCTCACGAGGACCTCGAGGCGGCGACCGTCGCCGACGTGCAGGCGTTCTTCGACACGTTCTACGATCCCGGCAACGCGGCGATCGTCGTCGCTGGCGACTTCGACCGCGCGCGCACGCTCGCGCGCGTCCAGGCCCTGTTCGGCCCGATTCCCACGCGGCGGCGCTTCGCCGACCCCGGGGCGCCGGGTTTCGACGACACGAGGACGACGCTGACCACCGTCGTCCGCGAGACCGTCGAGGACGACGTCGAGCTGCCCAAGGTCGTCATGGCGTGGCAGACGCCGAAGCACTTCGCGCCCGGCGACGCCGAGCTCGACATCCTGTCGTCGATCCTCGCGACGGGGAAGGGGAGCCGGCTCTACCAGGCGCTCGTGTACGAGCAGAAGATCGCGCAGAGCGTGGAGGCGTCCCAGGGATCGGGCGTCGTCGGCTCGCGGTTCACGATCGGTGCGATCGCGCGGCCTGGCGTCGCCCTCGACACGCTCGAGAAGGCGATCGATGCCGAGCTCGACAAGGCGCGCAAGGCGCCGCCGTCCGACGAGGAGCTCACGCGCGCGAAGAACGGCTTCGAGTCCAGCTTCATCACCCGCCTGCAGGGGGTGCGCGAGCGGGCGAGCCTCCTCGCGATGTACGAGGCGGAGCGCAAGAACCCCGGCTACCTCGAAGAGGACCTCGCCCGGTACACCTCGATGACCAAGGAGGCCGTGAAGAGCGTCTCCTCGCGGTACCTCGCGCCCGGGGCGCGCGTGATCTTGCACGTCGTGCCGCGGAAGAAGAAGGGAGGAGGTTGATGCTTCACTCGCCTCGGACGGCGCCTGTCGTCGTGGCGGCGCTCCTCGTCGCCTGCGGCCAAGGGGCGCCCGCGCCGGTGCTCGCTCCGCCCCCCATCCCGAGCGACGTCGCCAGACGGCCCGCTTCGCCTCCGCCCCCACCCGATCCGCTCGGCGGCAGGCCCGAGGTCTCCGACCCCGGGCTCTTCGCGCCGAAGCCGCCGGTCTCGTACAGGCGGCCGAACGGGATGGATGTCTGGCTGATCGAGCGGCACGAGCTTCCCATCGTCGCGGTGCACGTCGTCGTGCCGTATGGCTCGTCGGGCGACCCGAAGGGGAAGGAGGGGCTGGCATACATCACGGCCGGCATGCTCGACGAGGGTGCCGGGTCCCGTGGCGCCCTCGAGCTCGCGCGCGCGATCGATCTCCTGGGCGCGACCCTGCGGACCGGCGCGTACACCGATCACAGCGTCGTCTCCCTCACCGCGCTGAAGAAGACCCTGTCTCCCGCCCTCGCGATCCTCGGTGACGTGGTGGTCCGGCCGCGGTTCCTGCCCGCGGAGTTCAGGCGCGTGCACGATCTCTGGACCAACGATCTCGCGCAGAAGACGAAGGATCCCGGCGCCGTCGCCCAGGCCACCGAGCTGCGCGTGGTCTTCGGCGAGGACCACCCGTACGGGCACCCCGTCGACGGTACTGCACGCGGCGCCGCGAGGATCGCGCTCGCCGACGTGACGGGCTTCCACGGGTCGCGGTGGCGACCCGACGCCGCGACCTGCGTCGTCGTGGGCGACGTGACGCGTGACGAGGTGGACCGCGAGCTCGACGCCGCGCTCGGCGCCTGGGCGGCGCCGAAGACGCCTGCCCCTCCGCAGCCCGAGATCCCCGCGCCGAACGAGCCCGAGGCCGGTCGGGTCGTCCTCGTCGATCGCCCGGACGCGCCGCAGGCGGTGGTCTCGCTCGCGCGACCCGGCGTGGCGGCGAGCGCGCCCGACGCGGCGGCGCTCGTGCGCGTGAACACCGCGCTCGGCGGCAGCTTCACGTCCCGCCTCAACCAGGATCTCCGCGAGGACAAGGGCTGGACGTACGGCGCGAAGAGCCGCTTCTCCTTCACGCGGGGCGTCGGGATCTTCTCCGCGGGGGCCGCCGTTTTCACGGACAAGACGGGAGAGGCCGCGCGCGCGCTGGTCGGGCACGTGGAGAAGATGGCGAAGGAGGGCCTGACGGACGACGAGGTCCAGAAGACGCGCCTCCTCGCCCGGGCCGACCTCGTCGAGACGTTCGAGGCCGTCGACGCGACCGCCGCGCGCCTCGCGCGCAACGCGGGCGTCGGCCTCCCGCTCGATCACGAGATCACGAGCGCGGCCATCCGCGACAGCGTCACGAGGGTCAGCCTCGGCGCGCTGGCGGCGAAGTACGTGGGGAAGGGCGCGGTGCTGGTCGTCGTCGGGCCCCGGGCCGTCGTCGAGCCCCAGCTCCGGAAGGCGGGGTTCGGCGCGGTCACCGTGGTGGACGCAGAGGGGGTGAAGCGGTGAGCGCGCCTGGCGCGCGCGAGCGTGCTCCGCGGCCCCCTCTCGACCTGGGCGTGGACGTCGTGCTCGCGCCGGGCGCGGAGGAGAACGGCCTCGCGTGCATGCTCCGCGATCTCGTCGCGCAGAACGTCGACGGCAGCCCGGCCAAGCGTGCGGACTTCGAGCGCCTGCGGGGCCGCGTGGCGATCGTCGCGGACGACGCGGACGTGGGCGTGACCCTCGACTTCCACGGCGGCTCCGCGACGGTGCACGGCGGCATCGCAGGCATCCCCGACGTGACCATCCGCGGCCCGACGGACGCGATCATGGCGCTCTCGAGCCTCCCCAGCACCACCCCCCTCGGCCTGCCGATCCCCGATCCCCGCGACCCCGAGGCGGTGGGCACCGTCCGCACCGTCCTCGGCGCCGTGCGGCGCGGGGAACTGCGGATTCATGGGCTGTTTCTGGGCCTCGGGCTGGTCGCCCGGCTCGGGCGGGTCCTCTCGGTTCACTGAGCCGTCCGGAGGAAACCCCTTGACGGATGGGGGGTGCCCTCGTACTTTTCGCGCCCCTCGAAGGCCACCAGGCAAGGAACGTCATGGCAGTTCACATTCGACTCTCGCGCAGCGGCACCAAGAAGCGTCCCTTCTACCGGGTGCTGGTCACCGACCACAAGAGCCCACGCGGTGGCCGTTTCCTCGAGAACATCGGGACGTTCGATCCGCTGCTCCGCGACGAGAAGGTCTCGCCGCTGCGGGTCGACATGGCGCGGCTCGAGCACTGGAGGAAGCTGGGGGCCACGCCGTCGGCGACCCTCGTGCGGCTCCTCAAGCGGGCGGCCCGCGCGGGTGGCGAGGGGACCGAGGCGTCCCCGCGCGCTCCCCAGGCCCCGGCGGCGTCCTGAGCAGGCCGCCATGAAGGATCTGATCAAGGCCATCGCCATGGAGCTCGTCGACCGGCCCGAGGCCGTCGAGGTCACCGAGATCGCGGGCGACAACAACTCGATCATCGAGCTTCGCGTCGCGAAGGAGGACATCGGCAAGGTCATCGGCAAAGAGGGCCGAACGGCCCAGTCGATGCGGACGATCCTCGCCGCCGTCTCGAGCAAGCTGGGCCGGCGCGCCCACCTCGACATCGTGGACTAGCCGGGTTCGAGGGGGCCCGGGTTCGCGGGGGCGCGGCGCCCCCACGAGCTCCCCACCGTCTCAGGAGCTGTCATGGCGGCGTCGACGTCAGAGGACTGGGTGCCGCTCGCGGAGATCGCGCGGCCGCACGGTGTCCGGGGCGAGGTGAGGCTCAAGGTCTACAACCGCGACTCCGACCTCTTGCTCGACATGGACGAGGTGCTCGTGCGCCTCCCCGACGGAGAGGAGCACGAGGTGTCGGTGGACGGCGCGCGTCGCGCCGACGACGCGATCCTCATGAAGCTCCACTCGGTCGACGATCGTGACCGCGCCGCGGATCTCCGTGGCGGGATCGTCTGCGTGAGGCGCGCCGATTTTCCTCCCCTCGAGCCGGGCGAGTTCTACGTGCGCGACGTCGAGGGTGCCCGGGTCACCCTCGCGGGTGAGCCCATAGGCACCGTCACGGGCTACCGCGAGTATCCGACCATGGACGTCCTCTCCGTCGAGACGCGGGATGGCGTCTACGAGGTGCCGCTGGTCGACACGTACGTTGCTCGGGTCGACGTCGCCGAGCGCGAGGTCGCCCTCCTCCGCCTCGACGATCTCGAGCCGAGCAAGAAGAAGACGTGAGGATCGACCTCGTCACGCTCTTCCCCGAGCTCTTCGAAACCTTCGTGGAGACCAGCTTCGTGGGCAAGGCGCGGCGCTCCGGCGCGCTCGCCATCCGGACGCGATCTCCGCGCGACTTCGGCCTCGGGAATCACCGGAGCGTCGACGACACCCCGTACGGGGGCGGCAGCGGCATGGTGATGCGCGTCGACGTCATGATCGCCTGCATGGAGTCGCTCGACGCCGACGCGCCCGACGGGGCGCGCGCCCACCGCGTGCTCCTCACGCCGCAAGGGGCGCCGTTCGGGCAGCGCAGGGCCGAGGCCCTGGCCAAGCTCCCCGCCATCGCCCTCGTCTCGGGCCGCTACGAGGGGTTCGACGAGCGCGTGCGCGCGTTCGTGGACGAGGAGATCTCGCTCGGCGACTTCGTGATGACGGGCGGCGAGGTCGCCGCGATGGCGATCGTCGAGGCAGTCGTGCGGCTCCTCCCCGGCGTCCTCGGGAACGCCGAGAGTCTCCGCGAGGAGTCTCACGGCGAGGGCGGGCTCCTCGAGTACCCCCAGTACACGCGGCCAGCGACCTTCCGCGGCCTCGAGGTGCCCGAGGTCCTTCGGGGTGGCAACCACGAGCACGTGGCGCGGTGGCGGCGCGAGCAGGCGGTGATCCGCACCGCTCAGCGCCGCCCGGATCTCGCCGGGCGACGCCGGGGGGATCCGTGAGGGAGGTGTCGGTCGCGCTCGTCCACCACCCGGTGCGCAGCAAGGACGGCGGCGAGGTCACGAGCACCGTCACGAACCTCGACGTGCACGACATCGCGCGGAGCGCCCGCACGTACGGCCTCCGCAGCTTCTTCGTGGTGCACCCGGTGCTCGCGCAGCGGGCGCTCGTGGCGAAGATCATCGACCACTGGACCCACGGCGCGAGCGCCGCCCGCATCCCGGATCGGCGCGAGGCGCTGCGCCTCGTCGAGGCCGTGCCGTCGCTCGAGACCGTGTACGACGCGCTGGGGGGCCGCCCGGGCCTCGTCGTGTGGGCCACCGGCGCGCGCGCCGAGGGCGCCGCCCTCGCGTGGGAGGAGGCGCGCAGGTCGGTCAAGGTCGACGGCCGGCCGCTCCTGTTGATCTTCGGCACGTCGTGGGGTCTGACCCGCGCGACGCTCGACGCGGCGGACGCGATCCTCGCCCCGATCTCGGCGCGCGCGGACGCCGGCTACAATCACCTCAGCGTGCGTGCAGCGTGCGCCATCGCGCTGGATCGGCTGCTGGGCTGATCACGGCGTGCGCACGCGTCGGATCGCGCCGTCTCCCACTGTTGTGTAATACACATACCTGGGTGGGGGGGTGAGCTTGTGATCGACCGCGATCCCGAACGGGCGTCGCAGGCCCGCCGCGAGGACGATGGGGGTCGCCGCCGTGCCGTCCTTCGGGGTCGCGAGCACCTGCCCGTCCGTGCTCGCCTCCTCCTGTGCGCCGCGGGTCCAGTAGATGTAGCGATCGTCGGCGGTCATCTGCTGGGGGAAGAGGCCCGCCTGGGCGACGGCCTCCTTGGGCGTGCCCGCGACGCCGGCCTTCCTGCGCCGCAGCAGCGTACCCGTGTCCGTGAGCAGGAAGATGTTCGCGTCGTCCACGAGGAAGTCGGCGACCGCGCCGACGCTGTCGACCGAGGTGGGGATCGCGCAGCCGGAGCAGGTGTTGGTCTTGACCTGCCTCCACAAGGTCTGGTTGTCCCGCGTGATCCAGTAGAAGCTGGTCTCGTCGGCCTTCACGAGGCCGGGGACCCTGCTCGACTCGCCGGTGTAGTTCTGCTGGGTGAGGGCGGGGAAGTCGCGTCGCGAGCTGAACACCGCTGGATCGCTCGAGAAGAACACGTAGTTGTCCGCGGGCGCAGGCGCGCCGCCGTCTGCGCGATCGTATCCCTCGAAGAACGCGACGTGGTGGCCCTGCTCCACGACCGAGTCCTGGTAGCTGGTGATGCCGGTGGTCCCGGCGTCCGGCGCCTTGTCCTTGGCCGTTCGCCCGACCACGGTGGTCAGCACGGCGCCGCCGTCCTCCTTGCGCGCGGGGGTGTTGTTCGCGCCCCAGTACACGTACGCCGTGTCCACGAGCACCGAGCGAGCGCCCTGGATGTTCGCGGCGACGACGACGATCGCCGCGTTGTCGGTCTTCGCGCGACGCACGATGGTCCCCGACCCCTCGTTGGCCCAGAACACCGAGGTCCCGTCGACGGCGACGCCACGGGGGGCGTTCCCCTGCGCGAGGACCTCGGACCCGTCGACCCCGCTGGCAGCGTCCCCCAGGACGTCGCCGTCGGCCGCCGGACCGGCGTCGGACGCGCCGTCGCGCACGTCCCCGTCGACCGCGGGCGCGAGCTGCCGGTCCTCGAGGTCCAGGAGCAGCGCGCATCCGGCCGGGGCGACGAGGCACGCGGCCACGGCGAGGGCGCGCCACGGCGTCCTCAAAACGATCCCCGGATCTCGGCGCCCGAGCCGCCGGCGGCGAGGGTCGTGGTGACCGCCCCCGTCCGCGACTCCACGGTGACGTAGAGGACCGCGGCGCCGAGCAGCGCGGCGCCGCCTGCCACGAAGCTCCAGGTGGACACGGTCGCGGCCGTCCTTGCCTGGTCGTTGGCGCGCAGGCCGTCCGCGGTGCAGAACCTCCCGGCGCAGCCCTGATCGGCCTCGTCCTTTCGCGAGACGGCCCGGATCCCGAAGAACGTCCCCATCCCGAGACCGACGACGCCCAGGGCGCCGATCGCGTACGAGAGCACGGGGGCGCGGGGCTCACGCGGCGTGCCGTCGTCGGGCTGCGCGGTCGTGCGGGGCGTCGCGCGCGGCCGCGGCTCGCGCGGGATGTCTTCCAGCTCCGGGACCACGAGCTTCTGGACGATCGGGCCGGCCTCCATCGTCTGGCGCGTGACGAAGGGCTTCTTGCCCCGTGCGCTCACGATGATCTCGTGATCACCCGGGTCGAGAGGCATCTCGGTCGCCAGGGCGGCCGCGCCGAGGAGGCGTCCGTCGATGCGGATCTCCACGCCCTGGACCGGCGGACCGGCGAGCGAGAGGACGAGCTTCGAGAGCCTCGCCTCGAGATCCTCGGCCTTCTTCCGCGCGAACTTCTCCCGCTCCGCCTGCTTGAGGCGGCTCGCGAGGCGAGCGCCCTCGGAGAACTCGACCCACGCGCTTGCGGTCTTGCCCTCGTCCTCGTGGCAGGTCGCCGCGTTGAGGAGCGTCCCCACCTTCGGATCGAGGCGCTGGCTCTCGACGTACTTGGCGCACGCCTCGGCGGTCTTGCCCTGGACCTGAAGCTCCTTCGCGGAGTTGAAGAGCGCCTCCGCCGTGGCGCGATCCTCGGGCGAGGGCTCGCCTTCGGCCCACGCGACTCCCGTCACGAGGCTCCAGGTCACGATGACCGCGAGCGCTGCCGTTCTCTTCACCTCAGTCCCGGGTGTCGAGGATACCAGACTTCCCGGCCGCCTTCGCCGGCGTCTGCGCCGCCGAGGCCTGCGCGGTCGGCCTCGCGGCCGCGCGTACCTTCGGCGGGCCCGCCCCCTCGCTCGACTTGTGAATCGAGGCCTCCGTCGCCCTCGCCGGGGCGTCCGCGCTCGCGGAGGCGGGCGCCGGTGGCGTCGCGCCCGGCGCCGGTAGGAGCCCCGCGTCCTTCGAGGCCTCCGCCGGGAGGCTCGCGGTGGCAGGAGGCGCCGCGACGAGTGGCGCCAGCGGAACCTCGCTCGCGGCGTCGCGTCGCGCGCTGTGGACGCTGAACGCGGCCACGCCGAGCAAGGACCCCGCGATCGGGATCCCGACCAGCGCGAGGAACCAGCCCCTCCGCCGGGTCCCCGCGACGTCGGACCCGCCTCCGGTCCAGCCATGGGGCGTGAGGTGGGCGACCCGGGTGATGTCACCGCCGTCCAGCGCGAGGGGGCCGCTCTTCAGCTCGCGCTGGACGCTCGGGAGGCCCGCGAGGCTCTCCTTCGAGGCGAACGGCACCAGCCGCTCCGCGAGCGCGCCCGCGGTCGCGAAGCGCTCGTCCGGATCTCGCGCGAGGCAGCGATGGATGATGGCCTCGAGCTCGCGGGGGACGGAGGGGCACCGCTCCGACAGGTGCACCGGCGCCTCGTTCACGACGGCGCGCAGCGTATCCTCCGGCGTGGCACCCGTGAAGGGAGGTCTCCCCGCGACGAGCTCGTACAGGATCGCGCCGATGGCCCAGATGTCCGTCCGGTGGTCGACCTCCCCGGAGTCCTGCGCCTGCTCCGGCGACATGTACGACGGCGTCCCGACGATCGCCCCGTCCGAGCGAGCTTCCGAGCGACGCTTGGAGATGCCGAAGTCGAGCACCTTCAAGCGTCGCGAGCCATCCGGCCGTTTCGCGAGGAAGAGGTTCGCCGGCTTGAGGTCCCTGTGGATGACGCCCCCGTGGTGTGCGGCGGCGACTGCGTCGAGCGCCTGCAGGACGTAGTCGACGGCCTCGCCGAGCGGAAGCGGACCGCGCCGGGAGAGCTCGCCGTCGAGGTCCACGCCCTCGAGGTACTCCATCACCATGTACGGCACGCCGCTCGGCAGCTGGCCCACGTCGAACACGCGCGCGACGTGGTCGGACTCGATCAGCGCCGACGCGCGGGCCTCACGGAGGAACTGCTCGGCGGTCTCGTCGTCGTGCGCGGACGGGCCGCCGCCCTGGCCTCCGATCGAGAGGAACTTGATCGCGACCGCCTGATCGAGCGTCGTGTGCCGGGCGGCCATGACGACGCCCATGCCCCCGACGCCGACGACGCGCTCCACGCGGTACTTGTCCGCGAGAACGTCGCCGACCTCCACGGGAGAAAATGCGGCGCCCACCAGACGGGATTATAGACGCGAAAGGAGCAGCCGTCGCCCGATTCCGCTCAAGCTGTCATTGTGCGGCCGGGCAGGTGGCCGTGGAGCGCTTCGCGAGCCTCCTCGGTCGGGACGCCCGGGGCGGCCCACTCGACGAGCGGGGGGCGGACCACGAGCCCGCCCGCGCGGCCGGGCTGCGCGGCGACGAGGAGGATGCGCGCGGACGCGCCGGCCTTCGCGTGCACCAGCCGCAGGACCTTCGGGTGGAGCCCCGCCTCCTCGAGCGTGCGAAGCGCACGGACCAGCTCGCTCGCCGGGTAGCAGAAGCACGCGCGGCCACGGGCGCCCAGGACCGCGCGTCCGGCGCGCGCGAACACGACGAGCTCTCCCGAGCGCGCGACGCCCCTCTCGCCTGCGGCCGTCCGACCCCTTGTCGGATCGGTGTACGGCGGGTTGCAGACGACGAGGTTCGCCGCGCCTCGCGGAAGGAGCCCCTCGTCCGCGAGGGAGCCGATCAGCACGTTCGCGCGGCCCGAGAAGCCGTTGTGCTCGAGGTTTCGGGCGGCGAGCGCGCCCTGCGCTCGGTCCAGCTCCACGAGCACGGCTCTCTCCGTCGCGCCGCTCGCCAGGAGCGCGAGGGAGATCGCGCCGACACCCGCGCCGAGATCGTAGGTCGTATCGACCGCGCGGAACGAGCGCGCGAACCCGGCCAGGAGGAGCGCGTCCGCGTTCACGCGGTACCCGCGTCGCGGCTGCAGGAGCGAGATACGTCCGCCCCACAGCGCGTCGCGCGTCACTTCTGCCAGGGCCGTCGTCCGCGCAGCGAGAGGGCGGTCACCGCGCCCGGGAACGTCTGCACCGTGTAGGTGCCGATCAGCGTCGTCTGCCCGTTGACCCTGCCGACGGCGCTCAGCCGGAGGGGCTTGCCCGTGGGGATGTTCAGCATGCCGAACAGCCCCAGGGTGCTCGTCCCCTGCGAGAGCCGCGACTTGTCCGGCAGCGGATCGGTCTCGTTCTCGCCGAAGTAGAAGGCGTCGGACTCGTGCTTGAGATCGGTGTCCACGAAGGCGCCGCCCAGGCGCACGTCTCCGCAGTCGTGCACCTCGCCCGCGAGGAGGCCCATCGTCGGCTGGATCGTGAACCCGCCGGCCGCGGAGGCGACGGTGTTGAGGTCGGTGGCGGCGACCACGGACGGATCGTGGTTGACGACGTTGTCCGTCACGTTGCGGTTCCAGAAGACGATGTTGTAGTCGTACAGCTCTGCCCACTGCGATCCGCCCGTCGCGTCGCTCGTCTTGATGATGAGCGGCGTCTCGGTTGGCACGTTCGGGTACTCGAAGCTGCGGAACCTGCAGCCCGGGGGATCCGTCGTGGGGCACTTCTTCAGCCACTCCTCGACCTGGGGCTTCACCGGCTTGTCGTCGCCCGTGGTGATGACCGGCGTGCCGACCGCCTCGCCGAGGGCGCCGTCCTTCCCCTCCTTGTAGACCTGGATCTTCACGTCCTTCGAGTCGCCGCCGCTCGAGAAGAGGCGCACGAAGCCCTTCCAGGTGACCATCTTCGACGTGCCGAGCTCTCCGGGGTTCGAGAGGCAGCCGAGGTTGACGGTCTTGTCCCCGCCCGGTGCCGAGTAGCGGTGGAGCCCGATCGCCCGCGTCACCTCGCCCTGCGGCGAGGGCAGGTACACGCAGCACGCGTTGATGACGCGCGGCGCCTTGCAGCTCGACTGGGTCGCGTCCGGCGAGAACGTGCACTTCTTGCAGGTGTCGAAGTCCGCGTTGGCGAGGGTGCCGGGGTTGGCGCACGTCGCCGGTCCGGTGGGGCCGGCGTCCCCGCCGCTCTTCACCGAGTTGGTGGTGCTGCACGCGGCGACGGGAAGGGCGAGGAGCGCAAGGACCGTGGGAAGGGCGGCGAAGTGAAGGAGGAGCGTCTTCATGCGACGAAACGTACCATGAAATGCCGCGCCGTGGGTACGCTGGGCCATGGCGGAGGTCACCCGGACCGAGCGGGTCAAGAGCAAGGCGCGCGCCCTGGGCTTCGACGTCGTGGGTATCGCGCGCGCCGACCTGCCCCTCGCCGAGGACCACGCCCGCTACGCGCGTTTTCTCGCGGACGGGATGCACGGCGAGATGGCCTGGCTCGCGCGCGACGCGGCGGCTCGCGAGCGCCTCGACGGTCCGGAGATCCTGTCGGGCGCACGCAGCGTCGTGTGTCTCGCGCGCCGTTACGACCGGCCGGCGGCCGAGCAGGCGGACCCGCCGTTCGCCCGGAAGCTGGCCCGCTATGCGCGCGGCCGGGACTACCACGGCGCGCTCCGCAAGCGTCTGCGCCAGCTCGCGGCTTTCCTCCGGGGTCTGGGTGACGGGGTCGAGGCGCGGCCGATGGTCGACGACGTTCCCGTGCTCGAGCGCGCGTGGGCGGCGCGCGCGGGGCTCGGGTTCGTCGGCAAGAACGGGATGCTGATCGTCCCGGGGCAGGGGTCGTACGTGCTCCTCGGCGAGGTCGTCACCACGCTCGGCCTCGATCCCGACGACGCCATTCCCGGTCGCTGCGGCGCGTGCCGCCTCTGCCTCGACGCGTGTCCGACGGGCGCCTTCCCGCGTCCCTTCGTCCTCGACGCGCGGCGGTGCGTGGCCTACCTCACGATCGAGCTCCGCGGCCCCATCGATCCGGCGCTACGCGAGGGTGTGGGCGACAGGCTCTTCGGCTGCGATGTCTGCCAGGAGGTCTGCCCGTTCAACCAGGCGAAGCGGGCCGATGCGGACGCGACCTGGCTGGCGCCCCACGCGCGGTGGAAGGAGGCGCGCCCCGAGCACGCGCTCGACCCGGCGGGGGGCACGTTCGAGGCGTGGGCCGCGGGGAGCCCGCTCCACCGCGCGACGGCCTCGGGGCTCGCACGCAACGCGGCGGTTCTTCTCGGTAATACCGGCGATCGTGCGGCGCTCCCGGTGCTGTCCGGCGCGCGCGCCGGGCACCCCGATCCGGTGGTCCGGGAGGCCGCTGCCTGGGCGATCGCCAGGATCGAGGCGCAAACTACCCAACCTCCTCCCCGCGTGCGAACATGAATCCATGCCGAACGACGAGGCGAGGCCGCTCACGGCCACCGCCGCGCTGACGATGGACCAGAAGCGAGCGGGGCTCCGGCAGGTGCCCGCCTTCGCCGGCCTCTCGGACGCGGACATCAACGGGCTCCTCGGGTGTTTCCGCTGGCGCCAGCTCCGCGAGGGCGACGTGCTGTTCAAGCAGGGCGACTACGGCGACGCGCTGCTGATCGTCGCGACCGGGGAGCTCGCCGTGCGGGTCAAGCGCGGCGACGCCGAGGTCGACGTCGCGCGGATCAAGACAGGCGAGCTGGTCGGCGAGATGGCGTGCATCGATCCGGCGCCTCGCTCCGCGACCCTCGTCTCCTGCGGCTACACGACCGTCGCGGAGCTGAGCCGGGACGCCCTGCGTGCGATGCGCGCGGCCGCACCGCAGCTCGCGTCGGTCGTGGTCGGCGAGGTCATCCGGGAGGTGACGCGGCGTCTCCGCGAGATCGAGGCCCGCATCGACTGGGAGCTCGCTCCCGTGAAGATCGCGGCGCCCGAGAAGCCCGTGTCGGCGGCGCCTCCCGGAAGCGAAGCTCCGGCCTCGACGCCGCCCCAGTCGAGCTTCAGGAGGTTCCTGGAGAAGCTGAGGAGGCCCGTGTGATCACGAGCAAGATGCTGCGGGCCCTCGACGGGCTGAGGGAGTACTCCGATCAGGACCTGGCCACGCTCGTCGCCGCCGCGACCGAGAAGACCATCGCCCCCGGCATGGCGATGTGCAAGGAGGGAGAGCCGGGCGCGTCGTGCTTCGTCCTCGTCGCGGGCGAGGCGCAAGTGACGCGCGCGACCCCGGCGGGGGAGCGCGTCCTCACGCAGCTCGGCCCGGGCGCCATCGTCGGTCAGATCGCGCTCGTGGATCGCGGCCCCCGCTCCGCGTCGATCCGTGCGCGCACGACGTGCCTCACCCTCGAGCTCGGGCGCGAGAAGTTCGAGCAGCTCCTCGCGGCGCAGACGCCGCTCGCGCTGCGGTTCCACGAGAACATCGCCATCGCCGGCATCCGCCAGCTCCGCGGCGCGACCGAGCGCCTCATGGGCGTCATCGCCGAGCGCGAGCAGCGCCTGAAGGCGCCGCCGTCGGTCAAGGGCCCACGGCCCGTGTTCGGCCCGACCCCCTCGAAGCCGGCGCCTCCCGTCATGTCCGGCATCGGGATCCAGCCCACCGCGCGTTCGGCTCCCCCCCCTCCGCCGCCGGCCGACGACGACGATCCGGAGGAGAAGGCGCGCGACACGCTCTCGTACATCCGCGCGGCGGCCACGCACTGGGAGCTCTCGCTCGACGAGCTCGACGAGGTGAAGGTGGTGGCGGGCTCGCATCGGGTCCTCCCGCCGAAGCCCTGATCTATTCGCGGAACCACGCGACCAGCTCGCGCGTGGCCGTGTAGGGATCCTTCTCGCGCGCCTCGACGGCGGCGACCTGCGCCTCGATCCGGTCGCCCAGGTCGGCGGCCGCCGCGTCGATCAGCGCCTCGCGCAGGCCCTCGCGGACCTCCTCGCGAAGCCGGAGGTGCCTGCGCGTGCGTCCGGACTCCGTCGTGGCGACCCAGGTGCGGTGCCGCTCGAGGAGCGCGAGCAGCTCCCCGATACCCTCACCCCGCGTCGCGACGCACTTGCCGATGGGGGGCCGCCAGCGCTCGCGCGCGCCCTCGGCTGCATCCGCGCCGGGGGCGGGGATGCGCCCCGCGCCCACGTGGCCCCGGGCCTTCGACGCCGCCAGCAACGTGTCGCCCCCGAGCGCGATCATGAGCTCGAGATCGCGCACGGTGGCGTCCGCCCCGTCACGGTCCGCCTTGTTGACGGCGAACACGTCGGCCGACTCCATCAGCCCCGCCTTGATGGCCTGGATGTCGTCGCCCAGGCCGGGGGCCATCACGACGAGCGTCGTGTGCGCCGTGCGCGTGATCTCGATCTCGTCCTGTCCCACGCCCACCGTCTCGACGAGCACGACGTCGCACCCGGAGGCGTCGAGGACGCGCACCATGTCGCGCGCCGAGCGGGAGAGGCCGCCGAGGTGCCCGCGCGTCGCGACGCTGCGGATGAAGACGCCGGGATCGGTCGTGTGGCGCGTCATCCGGATGCGGTCGCCGAGGATGGCGCCGCCGGAGTACGGGCTCGAGGGGTCGACGCAGAGGACCCCCACCGTGCGCCCCTCCTTGCGAATGCGATCGACGAGCTTGTCGGTGAGCGTGGACTTGCCGGCGCCCGGGTTGCCCGTCACGCCGACGATCCAGGCCTTCCCGGTGTGCGGGAACAGGGCGGTGAGGATCTCCTCCCAGGCCCCGTGGCGGTCGTCGACGAGGCGGAGGACGCGGGCGATGGAGCGGGGGTCCTTCGCGAGAACGCCTTCCGCGAGGGGGAGCACGCGACCTACTTCGGCACGAGGGTGCAGAAGCCCCCCACGCACGAGTTCCCGCCGCAGCAGTCGGCGTCGACGGTGCACTTCTCCCCGGTGCGCGCACAGTCCGATCCCTTGCCCTGGCACGTGAGCCCGCCGTCACCCGAGGGGCGGCAGAACCCGTCGCAGCAGTCGTACCCGTTCTCGCACGACGTCCCGAGCGGCTTGCACGGGGGCACCGTGAACTGGGGCCGCTCGTTGGTGGAGTCCTGCTGCTGGCCGGTGATGTAGAACGCCGGGTGGCTGGGGTCCTTGCCCGCGGTGGGGTTCGCGTCGACCGCGGCGATCCAGATCTGCCGGTTCGCGCCCGTGAACGTGTTCCCGTACGGCCGCTGCGCGAAGAACGCGACCCAGAAGTACCCCCCCGCCGCGATGGGGTGGAAGCTCGGTCCCCACGCGCGGTCGACGTCCGCGAGGTTGCCCAGGCCGTTCGCGGCGTCGAGGCGGATCTTCGTGGCGCCGTCGGTGCTCGTGAGCCACAGCTCCGCGCGCGAGTCGGGGTCGCTCCCGCGGGACTTGTTCGCGCGCATGAAGCCGACCCACTTCGAGTCGGGGGTGAAGCTCGGATAGGTCGCGACGGCGTACTTCGCGTCCGGATCGACGATCTTGGTCGCGCCGCCGATCGTGGGTGGCGTGGCGGTGGCGTCGATGTTCGTGACCCACAGGGTCGACGCCCCGTAGTTGAGGCCGTCTCCCGCCGTGCGGAGGCCGAACGCGAGGAGCTTGCCGTTCGGCGACCACGCCGGGTGGCTGGGCCCGCCCGCCGCCGGGGCGGGCATGGTCGCGAGCACCGCGTCGCTCGAGGCGGTGCTCAGGTTGAGCTTGCCTTCGCTGCCGAAGTTGTCGCCGCTCCAGTGGCGCCACACGATGAACTTCCCATCGGGCGAGATGGCCTGGAAGCCCGAGGCCTGCGAGCTCTGGTAGAGGAGGTTGCCCGTCGCGGTGTCCCACACCGCCCAGGGGCTCGCGCCGCCGTTGTACGAGGCGACGATGCGGCTCCCGTCCTTCGACACGGAGTGGCACGCCACGCACGTCATCCCGGGCGCGTTGAGGAAGCTCTGGGCGGTGCCGCCGGGCTCGATCCGCTGGAGGAACGTGTTCGAGCCAGCCAGGCGTGTATAATACACGTTCCCCTTCAGGTTCGCGCCCGCGATCTTCCACGTCTGCGACTTCGCGACGTAGGCCTTCGCGCCGTCCCAGCGCTGCACCGACACGGTGACGTCACCCACGGTCGAGTCGGTGAGCTTGGCCCAGACGTTGGCGGGCGTGGTGGGGAGCGGGTGCCGTGAGGGAGGCGGCGCCGTCGTGTACTCGGTGAAGTCGAACGTCGCGCTCTTCGCGCGCACGCGGTAGATGTCCGCCGCGGCGCCGCCGTTCCACTGGATCACGGGGGAGGGGAGGCCGCGCGGGACGACGGTCTTGTCGTACGGGTAGAGGAGGGCGAGCGCGGGGTCGGCCGTGGTGGCGGCGTCGAGCGCGCCCACGACGGCCGGTGGGGGGACCGTGCCGCTCGTGATCCGCAGCGCGAGGGTCGCCGAGGTGGTGACGGTCGTGGTGCCGATCTTGAAGGTGACCACGCCCTTTCCGCCGACGAACCCGGTCGGGACGAGCTTCGCGCTCGCGAAGGTCGCGGCGTCGAAGCGGTCGAACGACCACGTGCCGCGGCCCGTGATGTCGGTCTCCTGGCCGTTCCTCGTGCCCTTCGCCACGAAGTCGATCGCCGGCGAGGTCTGCCCGAGGTCCACCGTGACGGCGGGATCGACGGGCGTGATCGCGACGGAGTCGAACGTGTCCTGCCCGCCGTTCGGATCGAACGGCGTCGTTCCCCCTCCGCCGCTGTCCGCGCCGGGATCGAAGGTCCCGTCGAACTGGGAGAGCGCCTCGTCGCCGCAGGAGGCTGTGGCCGCGACCGCGGCGGCGGCGAGCGCGCTGGCGAGGATCGAGGCCGGGCGGGTCCAGCGGGAGGCGCGGGAGGTGGGCGTCATGCGGTTGGACACAGTCTAACACGGCGGACGGCGGACGGCGGACGGCGCCTACCTCGCCCGCGCCGGCTTCCTGCCCACCCCCTCCGCCTTCCCCGCGCTCGGGCACGCGTCGGCGACGCCGCACGTCCTGCACTCCGGCCGCATCGCGTGGCACACGCGCCGCCCGTGGAAGATCAAGGTCAGGCTCGCCAGGTTCCAGGTATCGCGTGGAAGAAGCTCGCAGAGCTCTCGCTCGATGTCCTCGGGGTCCGTGCTGCGCGTCCACCCGAGCCGCTGGCTGAGGCGCTGGACGTGGGTGTCCACCACGACGCCCTCCGGTGCGCCGAACGCCACGCCGAGCACGACGTTCGCGGTCTTCCGTCCGACGCCCGGCAGCGTCACGAGCTCCGCGAGCGTCCCGGGCACCTTGCCGCCGTGGAGCTCGACGAGCTTCCTCGCGAGCCCGATGATGTTCCTCGCCTTCTGTCGGAACATCCCGATCGTGGAGAGCATCCGCTCCACGTCCGCCGTCTGCGCCTTCGCGAGGGCCGCCGCGTCGGGGTAGCGCGCGAAGAGGGCCGGGGTGAGCTTGTTCACCGCGACGTCGGTGGTCTGCGCCGACAGGACCGTGGCGACGAGCAGCTGGAACGGATCCACGTGGTCGAGCTCGCAGCGGGCGTCGGGGTGGATCGCGAGGAGGCGCGCGAGCGTCGCGGGCGCGGCGAGCGCGGCCTTCGTGCGAAGCGGGCGGGTCCGCGGGCGGGTCCGCCGACCTGTGTCCGCGGACCGAAGGCCGCCTCCGCGCTTCGCCGCCATCGCGCTCAGTTCAGCTCGCCGCCGGTCGGCGGAATGCTCCCGCCATCCTCGCCGGTCCCGGCGGGGAACTCGCTCGCCCCCGCGGGCACGACAGAGTCCTCGGTCGACTCCGCGAGCCGCTCGAGCGCGACGATGCGCTCGCCCTCGTCGAGCGCCATCAGCTTCACGCCCTGCGCGTTCCGGCCCGTCTCGCGGATGTCTGCCACGGGCGTGCGCAGCATCTGGCCGCGGTCGGTGATGAGCATGACCTCGTCGCCGTCCTTCACCAGGCGCACGTCCACGACCGGGCCGTTCCGCTCCGAGGCGTCGATGAGGATGATGCCCTTGCCCCCGCGGTTCTGCACGCGGAACTCGTCGATGTCGGTGCGCTTTCCGTAGCCGCGCTCGCACACGGCGAGCACGTGTCGCCGCTCGGGATCGGTCACGGTCATGCCCACGACGGCGTCGTCGTCGGCCACGTCGATCGCCCGGACGCCGACCGTCGAGCGCCCCATCGGCCGCACCTGCTCCTCCGGGAAGCGGATGGACTGCCCGGACTTGGTGGCGATCATGAGCTCGCGCGTGCCGTCCGTGAGCGCCGCCGACAGGAGATGGTCATCGCCCTCGATCTTGACGCCGATGATGCCCTTCTCGCGGAAGTTCTCGTACTCGACGAGGCTCGTCTTCTTGATCTGGCCGCGGCGGGTGATCGTCACCACGAACCGGTCCTCCTCGATCTTCGGTACCTCGACGATGGCGGCGATCTTCTCGCCCGGCTCCATGCCCACGAGGTTCACGATGGCGCGCCCCTTCGAGTTGCGCGCCGCGGCCGGGATCTGGAACACCTTCTTGACGTAGACCTTGCCGCGGTCCGAGAAGAAGAACACGTACGCGTGCGTGGACGCGACGAAGAGCTGCGTGACCCAGTCCTCCTCGCGCGCCTCCATCCCCACCCTGCCGCGGCCGCCGCGCCGCTGCGCGCGGTAGGCGCTCGGGCTCGTGCGCTTGATGTACCCGGCGTGCGAGATCGTGACGACCATGTCCTCTTCCTGGATCAGGTCCTCCTGCGTGATCTCGACGTCGGTGCCGACGATCTCGGTGCGGCGCTTGTCGGCGTACTTGTCCCGGATCTCCTCGAGCTCCATCACGATGAGGTCGAAGAGCACCTTCTCGCTGGCGAGGATCGCGCGGAGGCGCGCGATCTCGTTGGCCAGCGTGCCGTACTCCTCGGCGAGCTTCTCCTGCTCGAGGCCGGTGAGCTTGGAGAGGCGCATCTCCAGGATGGCCTTCGCCTGCCGTTCGGAGAGGCGGTACTCGGGCTGCCGCGCGGCCTCCGCGATCTCCGCCTCTGGCCGCCCGGCGCGCCGCACGAACGCCTCGAGGCCGCGGAGCGGGAGCGCCATGAGGGCGATCCTCGCGGCCTCGGTGTCGCGGGCCTGCCGGATGGTCTTCACGACGAGGTCGATCTCGGTCGTCGCCATCCCGAGCCCGAGCACGAGCTCGCGCTGCGCCTCCGCGGCGCGGAGCTCGAAGCGGGTGCGTCGCGTGACGACCTCGCGGCGGGGCTCGACGAAGCACGCGAGCGTGTCCTTGAGCCCGAGCACCGCGGGACGACCCCGGACGATGGCGAGGTTGATGACGCCGAACGAGGACTGGAGCTCGGTCAGCCGGTAGAGCTGGTTCTCGACGAGCTGGGCCGGCACGTCCTTCTTGAGTTCGATGACGAGGCGGATCCCGTCGCGGTCGGACTCGTCGCGGACCTCGCTGATGCCCTCGATCTTCTTGTCGCGCATCAGCTCGCCGATGCGCGCGTGGATCTTGGCCTTGTTCGCCTGGTACGGGATCTCGCTCACGACGAGCATCTCGCGCTCGCCCTTGCCCGGCGCCTTCTCGACGGCGATGCGCGCCCGCATGAGGATGGTGCCGCGGCCCGTGCGCTGGGCGAGGTCGATGCCGCTCCGCCCGTAGATGAGGCCGCCCGTCGGGAAGTCGGGCCCGGGCACGAACCGCATGAGGTCCTCCACGGGTGCGTCCGGGTTGCGGATGAGGAAGACCGTCGCGTCGATGATCTCGCCGAGGTTGTGCGGGGGGA
>SXGT01022333.1_pt1 | contig 52099 bp, 62 predicted proteins | sample 3176221 | NCBI WGS metagenome assembly SXGT01 (sample SAMN11356862, study PRJNA531348) | freshwater metagenome | isolation source: freshwater sample F1-120 | place: China: Fuxian Lake, Yuxi | collected 2017-12-25
AGCGAGGGCAGCATCGTTTGATATTTTGCCTGCATGGGTGAGAATATCCATATCGCTTAAACGCAGGAAATCGTCTAATTTCTTTATCCAATCCTGCATATACATTTTGCGTTGGTTTTTTGCTTGCAGCTCAGCAAATTCTAAATAAAAAGAAACAATGCGATTTAGCGTGTCTAGCTCTTCTTCGCTTAAATAATTTTTGGCGATTTGTGCTTCTGTGCGTTTGGGAGTTTTTCCTGCACAATGTGTCATGCCCATATTGGGCTTACTCGCATCTGCCCGCAGTTTCATAAGTTCCGCTGCGGTGTGTCCATGCGCTGCCCAGTGCATTTTGTTTTGCACTATCTTAAAGAAATTCTGCGAGGTTTCTATATTCGGGTCATAGTCAATGCTAGTGGCGTATATATCCAACACTTTTTTCCAAAATACTTTCTCGGAAGAGCGAATATCCCGAATGCGTGATAGTAATTCCTCAAAATATTTGCCATCGCCCGCTTGTTTCAAGCGTTCATCGTCCATGGTAAAGCCTTTGATTAGATATTCCCGCAAACGCCCAGTTGCCCAAATCCGAAATTGCGTGCCACGATGCGACTTTACTCGGTAACCAACGGATATGATTACATCTAGGTTATAGTAATCAACTTGGTAAGTTTTGCCGTCTGTGGCAGTTGTTGCATAATTTGCAACAACTGAATTGGGGTTTAGCTCCCCCTCTTCAAAAACATTGGAAATATGGCGAGAAATTACCGACTTATCTCTTTGAAATAATTCTGCCATTTGGTTTAGGGATAGCCAAACTGTTTCATCAACAAACCGCACTTGCACACGGGTTTGTCCATCTTCTGTCTGATAAAATAAAAAATCACCATTATTTGGTATAATAGGCAAATTGTCGCTCATAACACAAACCCCACCCGTGCTAGTTGTTTTTTAATCTCCGCATCCATCGCTTGCGACTGCTGCATTTGCTGGGCAAGCTGGGTGGTTAGGCGTGCCATTTTCTCGGCGAATGCTTCGCCGTCATCTTCTTGTTCTTCTGCGCCAACATAGCGTCCTGGAGTGAGGACATAGCCATGCTCTTTCACTTCCTCAATCTTGGTGGATTTGCAAAAACCCGCTATGTCTTGATAGCCATTTTTGAAGGCTTCGTGTTCCACTGGCTCGCCACGCCAAGCATGATAGCAATCGGCGATATATTGAATATCTTTTTGTGGGTCTAAGGCTTTGTGGGTGCGGTCTTCCATAAATCCTAGTTTGCGGGCATCTATAAACAAAATCTCCCCACGGCGATCTCGCAATTTGCCTTTTGCCACCAGCCCGTTGCTGCGGTCTTTGGCTAAAAACCATAGGCATACGGGAATTTGCGTGGAATAAAATAGCTGCCCTGGTAGTGCCACCATGCAATCTACCACATTAGTTTCAATCAGGTTTTTGCGGATTTCACCTTCGCCGCCACTGTTAGAACTCATTGAACCATTCGCCAGCACAAAACCCGCAAACCCACGAGGGCTTAAATGATGCACCATGTGCTGCACCCATGCAAAGTTGGCATTGCCAGTGGGTGGTGTGCCATATTGCCAGCGAACATCTTCCCGCAGGCGGTCACCGCCCCAATCGGAAATGTTAAAGGGTGGGTTGGCGATGATATAATCCGCCTTTAAGTCTTTATGGACATTATTGTGAAAGGTGTCTTCGTTTTTTGCGCCGATATTATTTTCTATCCCACGAATAGCGAGGTTCATTTTGCATAACCGCCATGTGGTAAAGTTGGATTCCTGCCCATAGACTGAAATATCACCCACACGCCCGCCGTGTTCTTCCACGAATTTTTCAGACTGCACGAACATACCGCCCGAACCACAGCAAGGGTCATAAATCCGCCCTTTATATGGCTCTAACATTTCCACCAGCAATTGCACCACTGATTGCGGGGTATAAAATTCACCGCCACCTTTGCCCTCAGCACTTGCAAAGCGGGAAAGGAAATATTCATAAACCCGACCGAGAGTGTCTTTACTCATACGGCGGTCATCGCCCATACCAATTTTGCTGATTAAATCTATCAACTCACCAAGGCGAGTTTTGTCTAAAGCTGGGCGGGCGTAGTCCTTAGGTAAGACACCTTTTAAGGCAGAATTTTCCGCTTCAATTGCCGTCATTGCCTCATCAATAAATTTGCCAATTTGCGGAGTTTTTGCTTGGGCTTGAATAAATTTCCAGCGTGCATCTTTTGGCACCCAAAACACATTATCCGCCAGATATTCGTCACGGTCTTCTGGATTTGCTCCAGCTTCCTTGGATAGTTCAGTGTGTTTTTCCTCAAAGGCATCTGAAATATATTTCAAAAATATAAGCCCAAGTGCAACATGCTTATATTCCGCAGGATCCATATGCCCACGCATTTTATCCGCCGTCGCCCAAAGCTGGGCTTCAAAGCCAACATTGCTGCTATTACTTGTTTGTTTTGCTGGTTTTGCCATTTTTAATCATTTCCATCTTTGATTGAGAGTTTCTTGCCTTCAAGATTGCGGTCTAAAAAATCTGTGATGGCGTTGCGAATTATCCAAGCGACAGAAACATCATTTGCTTCAGCTAATTTTGTAAGCTGCAAATGGCGTTTTTCTGGTAAAATTACAGAGGTGCGTACAACTTTGTTTTTTGCTGCGGACATAATTAATCCTTTTTGGTTATATAACATGGTGCATCATGCACCATTAATGCAAAAAGTAAAAGTTAAATTTGCAGATTAAAACGCCCGCAACCACTCCTCTAGCTTGCGCGTTGCAAATTATAGGTGAGGATGTCTTTCTTCATTTGCTCACGGCAGGTTTTTAGTGGTTCGCTTAGGTAGTTTACATATTGTGCTGATGGTTTAGATGGTTGGGGGAGTATGCGGTGCAAAGCAAAAATTTATTAAATAGAAATTCACAAGATATTTGACTTCAAGCTTGCATAGGTTATCGTGAATTTTGAGGGGGTCGAAAATCTCCGTAAACTGCGATAATTTTTTAAGTGGGCTCGTATCCAAAGCTCCGCTTCTGTACGCTTACGCGTCGGGAGTGGGCCGAACGCAATACCCGTAAGGGAAATAAGCCTGCGCCCGTTTACGGCGATTTTCGACTCCCGACACCAGTACCTCTGGTGTATCCAACAATCCGTTTGGTAAATCCGCATAGCAACCCCAGCTATGCAGATTTACCAATACCGACAAGGGAGCGTAAAAATGAGCCAAGAAAAACCCAACAATTTACTATTTGACGAGTGGTGCAAAGCCGAAAGCAATTCTCATTTTGTGCTAAATCAAGTAGCCGATGACATGCTCCACCCCAGCTACATTGAGGCTGCCAAGCAATCTTGCTAAAACTAAAAATCGCCTGTCATTTTGATGATTTTTCCAAAGAAGCACTAGACCCCGCCAACACCATGGTCGCCCCTCGTGCAATCATCTCCGCCCTGCATGATTTGGAGAACATTGTGATTGCCAACTTTGGTGCGGATGGCATCAAAAAACAAGATGACGAGCTAAACGCTTTGGCAGGAAAATAGCTTTGGCTGGCAAGGAATTAACCACCTGTAAAACAATTAAAAACACCCTTGATTGCAGGTGCAGGGTTGTTATCCATAAAAGCGGTTAAGCAACTGTTTTTATCGAGAAAATATGCAAGAGGTGATGGATAGGGCAAAGGAAAAGGTGGCTAAAATTGCTGCGCTTAATGATCGGTTTCGGCAGACATTTTGGGGTGGGCAGGTGATGATGACGCAGGGGGTTCAGGAACTTCCCGAGGAGATGCAGGCAAAATTGTTCCGTGCCGTTTCGGAATTTGATGATTTTAGCGACGACAACGACCCGCATGGTGAGCATGATTTTGGGCGAATTATGCTGAATGGGAAGGTGTTTTTCTGGAAAATGGACTATTTTGACCACAGTTTGCGCTTCGGAGCTGATGACCCATCCGACAATCGCAACACAACACGAGTGCTGACGATAATGCTGGCTAGCGAATACGGACCTAACAACGAAAATCTGGTGCGTGGCATTTCGTTTTTGCTGCTGGTTGATATGTGGCAGAACGCCAGCAAAACCGCCACTACCTCAAACATAAAACGAAACGAAATGCACTTTTTTATGCTGCCGCTGGCGAAATGGCGGGCGTAGCGTCCCCGTATAGAAACTTTTCGGGAAGGACCCAAAGTCTTAAAAAACGAAATGGTTTAGGCTTTATCCACAGGTTTCTGGCTCTCTATTTAAGGTTAGTTTTAGTTATATTTTTGGTTTTAGTTCTAGTTGCCCTATCACATCGCTAAGTTGGCGTGGTTGCCCACTTAGGCGAGGTTGGCAGGTGGCGGAATTAGGCACATCCGCTAGGGCGGTCGCTTGAGAGCTTTTCCACTTTTCTGCGGTTTTCAAGCCACCAACTTTGCCATTTTCTGCATTCTTTTTGCTAATTTCACAGACTTTTTGATAGTCTTTTTGCAAGCGTTTTTGAGTGATTATTCCTTCATCAAAAATCAGATAATCGGCAAGTTTTCGCTTTATTTTTTGCCAACGCTTAGCAGAAATTCTGAGCAATCTTGCAACTTCTTTATCATTATTTTTGATGCAACCTCCTTTTATCCACATGTGATCCATCAGCAGCCGATATGCACCTTGTTCCTCCAGAGTCAGGTTTGCGGTATCGGCAATATGGGCATCAGGATACCATTGTTGCATAGGAATTTTACTCATGACTATACCTCTTGGTATATGTTGGCGGAGGAAGCCAGAATTTAGCGTTTCGCATTTTGCTCCTCCATCCACAGGAAGAACGCAGCTTCATCAATCAACACCCGCCGACCGCAACGGCGGATGACTTTTTCAAAACCATTATCCTTGGCAAAAAAGATTAGGTGACGCAGCCCACCAGTTGGCGGCCATTGATGATGCTCATTCCATTTGGTAACAGGGATGAGGCGGGTTTGTGGTTTTGCTGATTCTATAGTTTCCATTATCATTGCTCCGTGATGTTTTGTGTAAAATCTAGCATTATTGCCAGATACGGAGCAATTTACTGCTGAATAACAATAATAATATCCGCTACACGCACCACTTGCGAGGAACATATATTTTTACCCAGCAATTACTTTTGCTTACGGGGTCTGCCAACTTTATTTTCTGGCTTGCGTGGGTCAACTTCTGCCACCCATTTGCGGACTGTTTCAGGCAGGTAATGCTGACCATCCGTTATGCCGAGATTATAAACCGCTTCGTCAGCAGCAACATCGGTAATCGTCATTTCTGGATTTAGCTTCCACAAATAGCGAGCAACCGCCTTACAGCGTTCTTTTGCGAGCTGTTCTGTGCGGGGTGCTTTCTCCTTAGTTTGTGGCATTTTCTTATCAATTTGTTCCAACCTACTGGTAATCAGTCGTAGTGCTTGCCACACATCAGCCGATTGCTCATTTTGAAAATCGTTATTTTGGCTAATGGTTGGGGTGTCATCGTCTTTGGAAAGTATCAGTTCTGCAATCATCTCAAATAGGAAATCCTGATATGTTTTTTCGTCTTTTTCCGCCCGTTCTCTTCTTTGGCGCAAATACCGATCAACCCTTTCAAGAGTCATAGAGTTAGCATCAAGCAAGATTTCTTCATGTTCTGTCATGCTAATTACCCAAAAATTTTCTGGTTCATTTTTGTAACCACGCCCGCCGTATGTACTTCAGAAAGGTGGGCATAGCGTTTGACCATGGCGAGGGTTTTATGCCCCAGTACCTCGGCGATTTCGTTGGTGGATGCACCGTTCATGGCGAGGTAACTTGCGGCACTGTGGCGTAGGTCATGAAAGCGAAAATCTTTGATGCCCGCCTTCTCAATAGCATCCAACCACGCAAATCTGCTAAGCACTGGTTTGCTAGCGTCACGGGGAGAAGGAAACACCAGCGAATTTTCCACATTTCGTTTTTGGTATAGATTTTCCATTACTTCCAACGCATGGTGTGCGAGTGGCAGAACTCGGCGTTCTTTATTTTTCGTGTCATGCAACACAATCGCTTGGCGGGTGAAATCCACCTGATGCCAATGCAGAGAAATCAGCTCGCCATGCCGTGCGCCAGTGGAAAGTGCCAGCACCACCAACGGATAAAGAAAGTCGCTGGTGGAATTTTTGCAGGCATTTAGCAATTTAACCCTCTCAGAATCATCCAAAAATCGCACTCGCCCGCGTGGTTCGGGAAGTTTTGCGATATTTTTCATTGGGTGGGCGGGCAGCCATTCCCATTCATTCACCGCAACACTAAGTGCATGACTCAACACGCCCATATAACGATTAACCGTGGCAGGTGCGCGTTGTTCCACATTGATGCCCGTTTTGATGAGTTTTTCCCGCTGTTCAAGAATCAGGGTTTTGCTTAAATCGGAAAGCAGATAAACGCCAATTTGCTGCTCCCACCACTGCAAATAATAGCCAACATCCAGCACTCGTTTTTTATTGCTGGTGTTTTGATGCTCCAAATAGCGTTTGATAAGGTCAGCAACTGTGTGCTTTTTCGCAGCCGTATTCTTAAAATATCGCCCCTCACGGATGGCAGTTTCAGATTGTGCTGCCCAGTTTTTAGCATCAGTTTTGCGTTCAAAAGTGGCGGATTGAGTCGGAAATCCACGAATGCGAATCTTTACGCGGTAAGAAATTTTCCCGTCAGCAGTTTCCCTAGTTTCAATCGTCGCCATTCCACCCGCCTTTCCTGACAAAAGACTACAAAACATGGCAGCATTTAGCAATAGTGTAGTGAAAAAATAGTTATGATATTTGTAAATAGCCCTGAGCTATCAAATGGTTGAGGTGGATAGTATCAGTGTGGGACAGTTAATTTTATTTTGATTGGATTTTTCTCGCTCGTATTTAGCTCATTAGAATTAGAAGAATGCCAGCTGCAAGACCAATACCACCAGACCAAACTGCAAACTTAAGGGTGTTGAACTTCCCATTACATACCCTTGCCAATTCATACACATGGCGCAATTTTTCAATAACAATGTCCTGATCTTTTTTGCGTAGCACATCTGCAAGATAGTCGTTGCATGTTTCATGCTCTGCAATGCTTGCAAAATAAACAATGCCCTTCTTTGATCCTTTTAATCTAGGAATGATGGTCAAAAGAGAAAAGAATATGCAGACAGAAAGACCGATTATTGCAATCAATGTGAGTATATCGGCCGAACGCCATTCGGCTGCTTTGATTGACCAGAAAACCGTAAATATCTTTTGAGTGTTCATCCATGCAAGAAACGCGGATGCGAACGCTATGTACCATTGAGCCTTATTATCTGCGATGCTGATAAATTCACGAATGTATTTGTGAGTTTCACACGCAAATTGCCACTGAATTTTGTCGGTGGGTTGAAAGGGAGAATGCGATAGCTTTGCGTCTTGGGGCGCATCGGTGTTAACCGCACCCGACACTATGTTAGCTGGCTGATCTAAACCTGGCAGTGATATTTCTTCGCCTGTTGTTGTTTGTGTGTTTTGTGTGCTCATATTAGTTTTGCCCACCTCCCAGTATACATGTAAATTGGATAGGGTGAGCCATTCGCTCTATATGTCCATCCGCTATTGATTGGAAGAACTTGCATATATTGGATTTGCCAGTCAATTGGCAGCTTTTGCTTTGCAAATTCTCCCATGATAATTTGATCTTCTTTGGCAAACTTCAGCATTTTAGAGGCAAAGTTAGCGGTTGTGCCAATAGCGGCGTGCGATGAAAACCTACGAGCAGCACCAATTCTAGCAATGGTTATGTTGCCATAATCCATGGACACTCTGAACTGAATTTCAGGAGAATTACTGGCTTTAATGACAGGGTTTATCAGATGAAATGTTGCCGCCTGCATTGTAAGCGCACAACTAACAGCTTTTTGCACAGATGAAGTTCCAGTCGTACCTGCATCATCTGCAAAATAAACCATCAAGCCATCGCCAGTATTTTTCTCAACCGTTCCGCCATGTTCTTCGGCCACTCTAATCATCTCGCTAAAAAACAGGGCAAGTACACGCAACATTAAATCCTGCTCGACTGGTGTGTCCATAGGGCGGTTTGAGAATCCGCAAATGTCTATAAACATTACGCACGCTGATAATCTTCTGCCTTCGCCAATCGTTAGTGGACTTGTAGATTCAGGATCAGGAAAATCTCTTCCGTCTTTTGTAAATGGACGGAGCTGTAAGCGTTGCACCATATTAGCAACGCGCTCTCTTTGTTGTTGCCAGTAGTCTGAACTTAAACCATTAAAATTAGCGTTTGCCACTTAGCATCCCATTTTTTGTTATGAGATCACCATCCCATAGAACTTTATTTAAGTCATGTAGTTTGTAGCATTTCGCCACCTGTTGTTTTGAACTGTCCCAGAATTGTCCCACGGGGGATTTTCGCTACCCGAAAGGGGGGTGGCGGAGGACATAACCTACACCGTTTTAGTGTCTCCGATATAGCAAATCCAACGCTTTTGAAAAGCAAAACAACTGATTAGTTGTTCAAAGTATGCACCGTCTCTACCAGTAGAATCATTGAAGTAGTTAGGCGGCAACGGCAAGCGTAATTCCATCATTCTGGCAAAGGACCATACCGTCATAATGCTTGTCATCGACTTCTTTCACGAAGTCCAATACCAAGCTAACGCTTTCGGCCATTTCTGCGGCATCAAGGCCAGAACCTACAAGAAACCCATCGACACCACCGTGAGAGCCGAAATTTATCACTCTGAATGTCGCATGCTGCAAAGCCATATTGATTTTGCAATCATCTACAGCTTTCTTCCATCTTTTTTCAAAATTATTTTCATGCGGATGCTTGAACCCTAAGAAAGCCTCCATCAGTTTTCGAGAGCAGTTCATCAAGCTGTAAAGCCTGTCGAATGCCAGCGCATCTCCGTTTCCTATCTCTTTGGCTGCGGCATAAATCTGGGAGAAAAGGTAATTATACTCTGAGAAGTATTTTGTTTTTGTTTCTTCCATTTCAACGATCTTAGAAAACCCAAGATCGCTATCCGGGTTGGTAAAGCGGTGGACTTCATAGTGGCCGTAAGCTGGACCACGAAAATGCCGCATCAGCAGTACAAAAAACGAATGGCTGTGCGTCATTAAGAAAAGCTGGCTGACCTGAGATTCAAGCGACCTGACTAGACCATAGATGAAATAGCAGGCCGTCGCATCGAGACTCGATATTGGATCATCGATAACGATAATGCTTTCTGCCAGGTTGAATGCTTCCTGTCGCAGTGAGGCGATAAAATGCGCAAACGCGATAGCGGTTTTTTCCCCTTCGCTAAGGCGTTTTGCCGCAGCACCTCCGCGTTTTAGCATATAAGCTTGTTGCTTGGCATCATAGTCGAGCTTGATGTGCGTATGCCCCATCTGGCGCAGCAAATTGTTGATGAATTCTGCTGCCTGGTGCGAACTGCTAATTTGCCCTTTGAGCGTTGTTCGTTGCCCTACTTTTTCTTTCAAGGATGCGGCTGCTTGGGCGTGAGTTTCCTGTGCTTTTTGCGAAGCCTCCGCACGCGCTACATAATCATCCTTCTGCTGTAAGGCCAAATGCAATTCGATCTCTCGCTGCGCCGCTTTTTTCGTGGCACCAAAATTTTGCAGGTATTCGTTATGCTTGGCGCGCACCTTGTTAATTTCTGCGACAGCAGACTGATGCGCATTCACCAATTCATCCCAGGTTTGCGCACCAATATTGTCGCATTCCGCCTTATAGTCGGCGTATAAATCTTTTTCCTTTGCTTCAATCGCTACCGACAATTTCTTTACCGCATCATGAATCTGCATCCGTTGCTTTTTCAGGGTTGTGAGGGCCGCGCTATTTTCGGTGGCGAAATCCTCCGCGAGCTGGGTATTTTCTACTTTGTCATCCAGCGAATTCACTAGCTGCGTTAACTCGGCTGTTTTCGTCTGCAGCTTTGCTACGAATTGCTTTTGGCTATCATCAAAGAATTTCTTTAGGTCGGATAAGCGATCTTCCGTTAGTGTCGGCTGTTTGCAAAATTTGCATTCGCCTGATTCATGGTGATGCTTCAACCCTTCTTCGACCCATTTTTTGAGCGCAGGACTTTGCATCAATTCGTCAATCGTAATGGTCGGCGTGAGTTTTTCTTCCAGCAAGCTCTTCACCGATTCGCTAAGAATTTTCAAATTCAGCGGCCGCGGCGAATATTGGGGGGCTTCCGATCCTGCCGAGCTGGCATTGGCTATGGCGATTTTTGCCTTGTATTCTTCATCCGATAAATCGGTCGCGGCCAATTTGCCATCGACTATTTCCTGCAAATCTTTGCCGAGCTGGGTTTTCTGATATTGGCTTTGCGGATATCCCAGTGCATTGCGTATGATTTTAGAATGATTGATTAGCAGCTGGTCTAAGTTATTTGCCGTTTTACCTACGTTAGCTTCATATTCCGGCACATCCTTTTCCAACTGCCCGATATCCTTATCCAGCGTGTTGATCGAATTCTGAATTTCGATATCCACTTTGCCAAGCCACAATAGGTTGGTCGCGTGGCCACCATCCCAAAAGAGATTATTTTTGATGTAGTAGGTATTAAAGACTTTGATGCGCCCAGCAATAGCGTTTAGATCGGAAGTTTTGCTCTGGCTTGTGGTAATTTCCATCGAAGGCGGCTTTGCGAAATCTGTAGGAAACTTGCCGTCTTCAAAACACTGGAAGAAATGGGAAAGCGTCGTTTTCCCTGAACCATTTTTTCCGTAAAACAGATTATTCTTCCGAAATTCAGGCAGCCCGATCGACCACGAAAAATTTTCGAAGGAGCCGAAGTCTTTTAGTACATTTATCTTTTTTACGAATGCCCCTGCCATGCCAATCCATCGCTGTTAATAGTGTAATCATAGTATAAAAGCTGCATAATTCCATCAAATTAGATGCTAACATGATGATTTGATTCCCAGATCATCTCTACACCAAGCAATATGTTTTGATTATAAAAAAGTGCGCCGAAATTTCTTCCGACGCACCTTTGAATAACTAAATCCGCAGCACTGGTGCCGGGAGTTAGAATCGCCTAAACACGGGCGCAGGTTTATTCCTTCCTTTCGGAAGTGTTTTATTCACCCACTCCCGACGCATACGCGTGCGGAAGTAGGGCTTGCTGAAACGAGCCTACAAATAATCGCTGTGTTTAGGGGATTCTAGCCCCCTCAGAAGATAAGATACGGCTTCAAGCCTTTGATGTCAAAACATTCGCCAGTTAGGCAGCGACATTTTCGGTCACAAAAATTTGTGACATTGTTTGTGCAAGGTGAATTTGCTGATGATTGATTTCTTGCTTACGAAGTTGCACCAATACATCACGCATGGCTTCTGTTAGGGCAAACTTCAGATCATGCTCTGTGAGCGCCTTCCCTCCGACATCGAGATGTAATTTCCCTTCGGCTAAGGATTCGATTTTACATAAAAGCACTTCACTCAGATGATTAAGTTCGTATGGGCTTAACCCACCAAAATGCTCGCTAAACTTGAGATAATTTCCAATCATATGCTGCTCCTTGTGGTAAGATGTTGTTCCCCTCTAGCAGGGAGCCACATAATACGCCCCAACGTCTTTGGTTGCAATTATATCATTGTGTTCCCTCTTGAGTTGAATCAACGTAAACCCTTGATCGTGTCAAATCGAGACCTCGTTCTGCTTCTTTTACTCTTCGTTCTGCAATTTCAACATGCGCCTCACGCATGGTTTTTATCAATATGTCTTTCAAGTTAATTGCCGTTAGCTGGTCTATTTTGGCAGAGTGAACTAATTCATGTTCGTTGAAATGTGTGCAAAAAATTTTACTGAAATAATCCAGCTCAAACGGACTTAGCCGTTCAAATGCCTCTATAAAACTCAGGAATCCTTCATCTTTCATATACTAATTCTTTTCTTGCCGATGTGATAATCCGCCATGCACCTGTCACAGCCAACCAACCGAGAATGGCGGCGACAATAATATCTGGCCAGCTGGTATTGGAGGCAAACACACCAGCGGCAGCGATCATTACCGCTATGTTGCCGATGGCATCGTTACGGCTGCAAATCCACACGGATTCACGATTGCTATCGCCTCCACGGTATTTGTAAAGTAGTACGGCACAGCCGACATTGACCGCCAGTGCAACAACGCTAATAGCGGCCATAATGAAGGGTTCTGGCAGTTCTGGCTGTAGCGCGTGGTGCAACGTCTCAAAGGCCACCCATAGCCCCACCAAGCCCAAAGAAACGCCCTTAAACATCGAGGCTTTGGCTTTCTGGCGTAGCGATAAATTCAGCACATAGAGGCTGATGCCGTAATTGGCGGCATCGGAAAAAAAATCCGCGCTATTGGCCAGCAGCGAAACGGAATGCGCGGCATAGCTCGCGATCATCTGCACAACGAACATCACCGCGTTGGCAATCAAACATATCCACAACACTTTACGATAAGCTGTGGATTGCTCTGTTTTTGCATCGCAATGATCGTGGCAGGAACTCATAGCTGATCTCTTTAATTAAGAATGCCGCATCTCTCCCACTATTTGTCCGATGAAAATGTGTGGATGTACCCATGCTGTTTATCAAAAAAAGCGTTAGTTGCCAGCGATGTAAAAACAATTACTGTAAAAAAGTAAGCGTATCTTAACATGCGGATTCTGAGTGGTGGATTTGTGTGCTGCATAATCTCCCTCATAATTGTTGTGTATGTATGCTCATTTCTTTTCATCTTTATGTTCGTGGCCATCGCCTTCTTTATGCTCATGTTCGGCTTCTTTTTTTGCTTTTTTGTCTTTGTGTTCACTCTCTTTGTGGTCGTGCTTTTCCACTTTTTTTCTATCTTCGGTTTTATGTTCACCGGCAATAGCGGGGGAGGCAGCGCCCAGCACTAGTACCAGGGCGGATGCTGTAACGAGGGATTTAAGGTTGGTCATAGAGGTTTCCTTTTGCGTTTGGTTAGTGATGAAGATGGTGATTGGTTGGTTCTTTGAAATCTTGCTCATCCCGATGGAACAGGCGGTAGAGTGCCGGAAGCACCAGCAGGGTAAGCAAGGTCGAGGAAATAATGCCGCCAATGACGACGGTGGCCAAAGGCCGCTGCACTTCCGAGCCTGCACCAACATTAAGTGCCATTGGAACGAAGCCTAGCGATGCTACCAGTGCCGTCATCAAAACTGGGCGGAGGCGGGTTAATGCGCCTTCGATAATGGCCTGGTCAATAGGCAAGCCTTCATCCAGCAGTTTGCGGATAAAGGATACCATCACCACGCCATTCAGCACGGCTACGCCAGAAAGCGCGATAAAGCCGACACCCGCCGAGATGGAAAGCGGAATATCGCGCAGTGCCAGAGCCATCACTCCGCCTGTCAATGCTAGCGGTACGCCAGAGAACACAATCAGCGCATCGCGGGTGGAACCAAACAGCGTGAATAACAGGCCGAAGATAAGCAGCAATGCCATCGGTACGACGATTTGCAGCCGCTTACTGGCTGAAATCAGCTGCTCGAAGGTGCCGCCATATTCCACCCAGTAACCTGCTGGCATTTCCACCTTGTCGCGCACAGATTGCTGTAGTTCAGTTACGAAAGAGCCAAGATCACGACCGCGCACGTTGGCCGTAACGACCACGCGGCGTTTTCCATTCTCGCGGCTGATCTGGTTCGGACCTGGTGCAATCTTGATGCTGGCCACTTCCGAAAGCGGCACATAACCGAACGGGTGTGGATCATCGGATGCCGCCACTGGCAACGGAATGGGAAGGCGTTTCAAGGCTTCCATGTCGGTGCGTAGGACTTCGGGCAAGCGAACTACCAAATCAAATCGGCGGTCGCCTTCAAAGATTTGGCCGACAGCTTTACCGCCCATCGCCACTTCCACCACATCCTGCACATCGGCGACATTCATGCCATAACGGTCAAGCGCGTCGCGGTCGGGGTGGATGCTGAGGACAGGCAAGCCTGTGATCTGCTCGGTCTTGGTATCCGCTGCACCTGGAATCGCACTGATAACGGCTTCAATTTTTTCCCCTGTTTCCAAAAGCACATTGAGATCATCACCGTAAACTTTCACGGCGACATCGCTACGCACACCAGAAATCAGCTCGTTAAAGCGCATCTGAATCGGCTGGGTGAATTCATAGTTATTACCGGGAATCTCACGCACTGCTTTTTCAATTTCCTTCACCAGCATAGCTTTAGGCTTGCTTGGGTCAGGCCATTGTTTGCGGTCTTTCAGCATCACGAATGCATCGGCCACACTTGGCGGCATGGGGTCGGTGGCCACTTCTGCCGTACCGAGCTTGGCAAATACATCTTTTACTTCTGGAAATTGCTTGATGCGGGCTTCCAGTACCGTTTGCATCTTCACAGCTTGGCTTAACGAAGTGCCGGGAATGCGTAGGGCGTGAAGTGCAATGTCACCTTCATCGAGGCTCGGAATAAACTCAGCCCCCATGCGCGATGCGCCCAACCCGCTGACCAGCACCAGAAGCACTGCGCCGATGGCTAGTTTCTTAGTATTTTGCAACGACCAGCGTAATTTTGGCTCATACCATTCACGCGATTTGCGTAGGATGAAATTTTCCTTTTCTTCCACTTTGCCAGTAACAAACAATGCCATTGCCGCTGGAACGAACGTAAAAGAGAGCAGCAACGCCGCAAGGAGCGCGGTTACGACCGTAAAGGCCATCGGGTGAAACATCTTTCCTTCCACGCCTGTCAGCGCAAAAATCGGTAAATACACCACAGTAATAATAATGACTCCGAACAGGCTGGGCTTCACTACTTCCGCCGTGGCTGATGATGCCAACGCAAACCGCTCATCTTTGGTGAGCAGTCGCCCTAGCCGGTGCTGCTCCATGCCAAATCGCCGCAGGCAATTCTCGATGATAATCACCGCACCATCGACAATCAGGCCGAAATCCAGCGCACCAAGGCTCATGAGGTTGCCGGATACTTTGCCCGTGACCATGCCAGTGATCGTCATCAGCATGGTAATCGGAATCACAGCGGCGGTAATCAATGCCGCCCGAATGTTCCCAAGCAACAGGAATAAAATCACCACCACCAGCAACGCGCCTTCGAGTAGGTTCTTTTCCACCGTCGCAATGGTTCTATCCACCAGCGTGGTGCGGTCATACACCGTTTTGGCGATGACACCGGCAGGCAGGCTGCGGTTAATTTCCTTCAGCCGCGCTGCCACGCGCTGCGATACGTCACGGCTATTTTCACCGAGCAACATGAAGACCGTACCAAGCACGACTTCCTCGCCGTTTTGTGTGGCTGCACCCGTCCGCAGTTCTTCACCCATCAGCACATCGGCCACGTCCTGCATACGGATGGTGAGTTCATCGCGTTGCGCCACGATAATGCGGCTGATGTCTTCGATTGTCTTAACCTGGCCGGGAACGCGGATTAGATATTGCTCACCGTTTTTCTCGATATAGCCTGCGCCGACATTTCCGTTATTACGGGCAAGCGAGGTCATCACATCATTCACTGTCAGACCAAAAGACAGCAGCTTCTCAGGATAAGGTGTGACGTGAAATTGCTTTTCAAAACCGCCGATGGTGTTGACTTCCGTTACCCCTTTCAGGTTACGAAGCTGGGGTTTTACCACCCAATCCTGCAATTCGCGCAGATCGGTGGATGTCCATTCACTGCCATCAGGTTTTTTTGCGCCTTCTTTCGGTTCAATGGTGAACATGAAAATTTCGCCAAGACCGGTGGCGATTGGTCCCATCGTTGGTTCCAACCCAGCAGGTAATTGGCTTTTCACTTCTTGCAGCCGCTCAGCGATCAGCTGACGCGCAAAGTAAATATCCGTACCGTCTTTGAATACCACTGTCACTTGGCTAAGGCCGTAGCGTGACAGGGAACGTGTGTAATCCAGCCCTGGCAGCCCCGCAATCGCCGTTTCTACGGGATAGGTAATACGCTGCTCGGATTCAAGCGGCGAGAAGCCTTGTGCTTCAGTGTTAATCTGCACTTGCACGTTGGTAATATCTGGCACGGCATCAATCGGTAGCTTGCCGAAATTATAAATACCAATCGCGCATAGCGCGATAACGGTAACCATCACCAGCCAACGCTGGCGAATGGAAAAATGGATAATGCGTTCTAAAAACATGGCATTCCCTCTTAATGGTCGTGGCTTGCGCCGGATTTTTCGATGTCGGCGCGGATCAGGAAGCTGTTCTCGCTGACATACGGCGTTCCGGGCTTAATGCCACCCAACACCTCAACCCATTCGCCATCATTAGTTCCCAGTTCCAACATCCGCACTTCGTAGGCTTCCCCCACCTGTGCAAAGACCACCGTGAAATCGCGGAAACGCTGTAATGCGCTGGATTTAACCGCCAACGGAACTTCTCGCTCCGTTACCACCACATCGCCGCGCACCGTCATGCCCGAACGCCAATGCCCATGAGCATTATCAATCGTCACCCGCGCCACTACCGTCTGGCTGGATGCTTCAGTGACTGGCAGGAGCGAGTTAATAGTCCCCAGCGTTTCGGTTTTTCCCTCAACACCGCGCACGCGCACCGGCTGGCCTATTTTTATTTTATCCAAGTCACGCTGGAACACATGGAACTCTGCCCACACGTCGGAAAGATTCGCTACTGTGAATAGTGGCATTTCACCCGCTACTTCGCCGATATTGGCGTTACGGCTTAGAATCACACCAGAAATGGGAGATTTCACCGCATAGACCTGCAAGCTCTCATTGCTTTCTACGGTTGCCAGCACATCTCCCGCATTTACTGTTTCGCCAAGACCTTTCGTGACGCTGCGGATCACGCCCGGAAAACGTGCTTTTACGTTGGCGGTGGTGTTCGGGTTCAGCACGATGCGTCCGGTAAGGCCAATCGTTTCACGCACAGTGGCGGGTCCAGCTTCTTCTGTTTTTACCCCAGAAATTTCAGCTGATTCTTTGGTGATGGTAGTGCGGCCTTCATAAGAAGCGAAAGACCATTCGTGGGTTTTTCCGTCATAAACTGCCTTCACACTCACATCAAATGAGTGCGGCTCTTCCACCGTAGCACTGCCCATAAGCGCACCATCTTTAGCGGAAAAAGTGAATGAGTTTACCTCGCCATCAAGCCGCTTCAGTTCCATTGTCATCTGAACTTTGGAAGGATCGAGTGGCTTATCGTCTTCATAAGCAAAAACGCGGAACTGCGGTGGTACACCATCTTCAAAGATGGTTATTTCAACAGCAAAATTGTCTTTCTTGAGAAGTCTGCCTTTATTCGGTCCGCGCTCGAATTCTTCTTCCGCAGCACCATGTTCATCGCCGCCTTCTTTTTCGGCATGGTTATCATGTCCGGCTTCTCCCTCGCTATGGGCAGATTCCGCATGTTTGTCGTTTGATGGATAAAGCCAATAGCCGCCACCAACAAGAATCACTGTCAAAACAATGAGGGTGAGCTTCTTGTTTTTCATTTGGATTCTCCTTTGTTGCCTATCCGGCCAGCATGCGCAGCCGTCAGGCGTTGTAGCGTGGCGCGTGCCGCGTGATATTCTTTAAGTGCGGCGATATGTTGCTGTTTCACCCCAAACAGGCTGCGCTGGGCATCCAGCACTTCAAGGTAGGGGAAACGGCCTGCGCCATAGCCTTCGCGGGATAACCGGAAAGCCTTATCCGCAGAGGGCAACACTTCGTGCTTGAGGGTTTCCGCACGCATGTAAGCATTTTCAATCTGCTGTTCGGCACGGATTAGGTCAGCATTGATATTGAGTGCCGCGTTGCGATTTTCAAACTCTGCACGGCTTACTTCATTACGGGCTTTTTCAATGTTGCCACGGTTGGCATTGAATACAGGAATAGGCAATGACACGCCTACCACGAACGCCTGATCGCCACTGTCGCGGAAATCACGCATACCAACATTTAGGCGTGGGTCGGGAATAGCGTTGGCTTTTTCCAAATCCAGCCGCGCCTTGGATTGCTCTAACGTGGCATCAAGCTTCACAAGGTTAGGGTTGGCTTTCAGCTTTTCTTCGATGCCAGCGATGTCTGGCTTCGTGATTGCATAGAATGCAGTGCTATCGAGCGTAAACATCACTTTTTCCTCGCCCAGCAGTGTGGCAAGATTCTTGCGGGTAATTTCACGCTCACGCATCGCCGTATCCAGCGCAATCGTAGCGGTGGAGCGTTCTACTTCCGCACGGCTTTTCTGAATCAGCGGCGCGGCAGCGGCTCCTACGCGCACGCTCACCGACTTCAATACATCCTCGGCCAATTCTTTTTGTTCGGTGGCGAGGCGCACATTTTCTTCCGCTGCTACTGCATCAGCATAGGCAGTCGTTACATCACGGATGACATCGAGCGTAGCGGCTTGCTCATCGAGCGAGGCAATCTCCAACTCTTTGCCAGCGATATTCTCTCGTGCCGAAATCTTCCCCCCGATGGTAATTTCCTGAGTGACTCCATAAGTCACTTCCGCTGAATCAAAGCCCTTATATGCGCCTTTTCCAGCAACATTTTCCGCCTCAACACCCAGCTCAGGGTTAGGTAGCGCACCAGCTTGGCGCAATCCACCTTTGCTGGCCATTGTCGCGGAGGCAAAGGATTTTAGGCGCAGCGAATTCTCAAGCGTCCTCTGGATCGCGGCATCAAGTGTAAGTACCGAGTGGCTGGTTGTGGGTGCGGGTAAGGCATTTAACGGAACTGCCGCAGGGGCGGCTGCGGCAGGTTGTTCTTCGGATGCGGGCATTACTTCAGCGGCGAAAACAGATGTGCTTAATAGCGTGGTACTGAGTAAGCAAAAAATGAACTGGCGCATCTGGACTCCTACCTAGAATTTGGATGCACAAAAACGCGCGCACGTTTGCGCTCATCCAAGGGCATTGTTGCTTGAAATATTAATTGATGTGTGAGCCGCTGCATAAAAACGCAGCGGCATCACAACATTAGGTTTAGTGCGCTTGTGCAGAAGACCAAACGTAGCCACCACGTTCAGCACTCAGCACGCTACCAGAAAACGGATATTCCGAAACATCGGTGTAGCGGTTGAAGTGCTTCATTTCGCCACCCTTGTAGCCGATCTTATCGAAATAGGCCTGATTGCGGGCTGCCATGCGCTTTTCTGGGCGCGAATTGAACTGGTAGTCGGCCTTATTAGCACCTGCAACTTGAGCGGTGCCGCTATTGCCTTGATGTTGGAAATATTCAAAGTTACGCTGCGCGAGACGCTGTTCTGGTTTGCTGTTGAATTGGTAATCATTTGCACCAGCATAAGCGGACGACGCCATTACGCTGGCGGCCACCGTAGCAAGTGCAAGAATTTTAAGGTTTTTCATATAATTCTCCTCGGTAAATTAATGCCGCTCTTCTCGAAGCGGCTCCCTTTTAGACGCAGGAGAATCGGCCAGCCCTCAAAAATAATTAGAAATAAAAATGAGCTGGCCAGGGAGTGCGGCCAGCTCATAATTTACCGAGAGACGCTAGGCTTATTTTTGTTGTTGGAAATAGGCAGCATTACGAGCAGCTAACCGTTGTTCGGGGCGGCTGTTGAATTCGTAATCGGCTTTGTTAGCGCCAGCAGCGGTGGTGCCGCCAGAGGTTTTGCCTTTGAAGTACTCCTGATTGCCGGCAGCAAGGCGCTGTTCAGGACGGGATTTAAAATCGTAGTCAGGATTCTGCGCGACCGGCTGACCGGAGTTTTTTACACCTTGTTTTTGGAAATATTCGTAATTTTCCTGTGCAATGCGTTTTTGCGCCTGTTCGCCACGGGCGAAGGCAGCGTGGCTTGCGGTCACGGTGAGTGCTGCAACGAGGGCGATTGTCATTTTATTCATAAAATACTCCAAATATGGTTATTAAAACAGTCCTGCGCCCACGTTTGGGCTACTGTTCATTAGACGCAGCACAAAACCGCATCCCTCAAAATTTTATTTCTTAATAGTAAATTTATTAGAATCAATGGGTTGCCCTATCAGTGCGTTTGAGAAGCTTACACGGGTTTCCTGTTTGGTGGCATCGGTGATTGCTAAATTACGCAACACAAGAGGTTTATCCGAGAATTCTAGGGTCAGCTCGCCATTTTCAGGCTGCGTGAATTGTGTGAGCGTAAGGCGAATGACACCCGCTTCCTCAGTCAGTAGCTTGACCTCTAAATTGTCATTAAAATTAATTTTGTCGCGTAGTAAAATCCCAGCTGGTGTATCACCAACAGGAATATAGCTCGTTTGCGCCAGCTCACGATCATAATAAATCATCGTTCCGCCATTGGCGACCATCAGAATTGGTGCAGGCGGGTGGTATTCCCAACGCATCTTGCTTGGGCGCTCAAGATAAAACTTTCCGCTTGATAGTGAGCCATCTGGTGCGACTTGCGTAAAATCCGATACCACCGTCGTCAAAGCGTTTAAATAATCCTCGATGCGCTGAAGTGTATTTGTTTCAGCATATGCCCAATAGGGATACAGGAAAAATAATAGCAGTAACGATGATATACGCATGATCATTTCTTGTTTGGGGTAACGTTATTAGACGCACCAAATTGCATTACCCCTCAAAAATAAATAGCTGGATTTTCCCTTGTAAATCAGCCCTTTTAGCAGTTAGCAGGGCGATGTCTAACTACCCCATCGTATATAAAGGAGCTATCATGAAATCATCACAAAAAATGTTATTATTGGCAATGTTGCCGTTGTTAGCACCTATGGGTGCAATGGCGGAAGATGCAAAACCCGTTGCGACAAAAACAAAGGCTGCGGCAAAAAAGTCAGCAGTTGTTGCTGAACCTGAAGCCAAGACAGAACCAGAAAGTGCTTACGGTTTTGTAGGCAAATTCACTGGCAATGTTGGATTTACGTCAGATTATGTGTTCCGTGGCATCTCGCAAACCAGAGAAGGTCCGGCACTGCAAGGTGGCGTTGATTATGTTCACCCAAGCGGTTTCTACGTTGGGGTGTGGGGTTCTAATATCGATTTCAACGATACGGATCGCGCCGATCTCGAAGTTGATGGATACGGTGGATATAGCTACATTATTGACCAATGGACATTAGATGGTCGTTTTACCTATTACGCCTATCCTGGTGCTAAAGTTGCACTCGATTATGATTATTACGAAATCGGCGGTAGCGTGACTTATGATTTCGGCATTCCGAAACTGACCGGCTCCGTTAACTATTCACCCGATTATTTCGGAGAATCAGGTAATGCGGTTTATTACTCGCTCTCCACAAAAATTCCGCTGGTACATGGATTTGGCCTGAATGGTAAGATCGGCCATCAGTCCATTGATGATGATGTGCGCTTTGGCTACCCTAGCTACACCGACTGGTCGGCTGGCGTAACCTATGACTGGCGTGGCTTCACAGTGGGCTTGCAGTATGTTGATACCAACATCGACAAGAGCCGCTGCGCAGATGGTTGCGATGCAAAAGGTATCGCTTCTGTAACCTACGTATTCTAATCCCTACAAACGACAAAAGGCAGGGCAAATGCCCTGCCTTTTTTGTGTCTGATTTTAGCGTTTATTGATGGGCTTCAGCATACGATCTGCCAATATCTTCCGTGCGCGATATACACGGGTTTCGACCGTCTTTGCGTTTGTGCCGAGTAGCTTCGCGCATTCTTCCTGTGATTGCTCTTCAACTGCGAATGCAATCAGTGCTGCTTTGAGTTTTTCTGGTAGGCGATGAATTTCATCCTGCAATTTTTCCAGCGTATGTTTTGCAGCAACAGCATCTTCCGGCGAGGTATCCTGAGAAATTAAAGCGGCACTGTTAGCAAGTGTTTCATCGTCAATCGAGATGAACCTGCGCCCACCTTTTCGAGCATGGTCTTTGCATTTATTGATTGCGATTTTGAACAGCCATGTATTGAACTGGCTTTCAAAGCGGAAGCTCGCTGCGTTAAAATAAACTTTGACAAATGTTTCCTGCACCAGATCATCGACGATACTTTCATCGCCTGTATAAAACTGTATGAAACGAGCCAATTTCTTTTGATAACGCTCCATTAGAACGTCGAGGGCTCCGCGTTCACCGCGTTGAAGCTGGCGTATGAGAGCTTCGTCGCTCGAATCGGACATTGGCACTCCGTCTATTCATGCTGCGACAGAGCGTGAATGGCAACTTGGTTCATGATCTGTATTTGCTCTGGTGTCATAGCAGGTTGCATCTCAAAGAAATGCTTGAGCGTCACCTCCTTTAGCTCTGCCTGCAACTTTTCAACATGTTCCGATGCCTTTTGCACTCTGAGTGAATATTGTTTTTCTTCTACCAGTGCTTTTGCCAACTCTTGATTGGCAAGTTTAATTTTGGCAATCAAAGCCGAGCGACCTTGTGCATATTTTTGTTCCACTGGTTCAAGCTTTTTATGCTGCTCTTGCGTCAAATTGAGCTGTGTCTTCAACCACTCATCTGGGTTGGTATGATAACGGCCAGCAGGGAATACCCATATATTGCTGACCCAGCAGGTAATAAAAGCAATAAGCGCGACTAGGATAGTTAAGCGTAGATCTCTGTAGATTCGTTTCATGGGCTACCTAATTGTGCGACGCTAAAGGGGTGAACATAAGACGATGAATAAATATCCAACCCAAGTGCTTTAGCAGAAAGAGAGGAATTAGCAGACATATTTTCTGGTGCTGTAAATCCCAGCCCTATACCTAAACACACCATGATCGCAACGGTGGCAAGCTGGCGACGCGGAGCAAGCATCATGTATAAAATCTGCTCGAACCAGTTTTCAGGGCGCTCATCCGATTCGGCAATACGAATCCTGCGCCATACATCTTGTTTAAGGGACGTAATGGTCTGCGTGTGTGCGGGCTGACGGAAAAAGATGGTCAACCATTCGTCCAATAAATGCCTATTAGACATAAGAATTCTCCAATATGTGATGCGTTGGTCTTAATTTAGACGCACCAAATAGGTACTTCCCTCAGTTAATAATTAATAAATATCACAAATCCGCCATCAAGTTCATCGCAAAAAAGGGGTTTGTCAATGGAATATAGGCTGAAATTATGAATATACAGCATCTTAAGCAAGATTGTGCGTTTTTGAATATCGTTTTGCTACATCAGCCATTTGAATAGTGGGAGGTGTATCCAGCAGAGCAATCATATGTTCACCCACATCTCTTCCAGTAGCGGCCTCAACGCCCACATTAACCGCTGAGACGATGAATCCTATCGGCCCTCCCAGCAGTGTCCCGCCTGCAACACGCGAGGCTGGGGAAATCTCGTCACCGGTAATTGCCCTGTAAATCGTAGATATAATCGGTAGCTGCTGAAATGGATTTATGATGTCTAGCAAGTCTCCAAACGTAAATCCGTCCTCACCCCATATGCTTTTTTCGCTGTTTTGCGACGAAGTATCCCCTACAGGCGTGCGCTCTGAAACATTAGAAAAAGATGAGGATATGGAATCAATGGCCATACCTCATAGCAGAGCAAGAATTGTACCAAATAATCGAATTAATAGCTTAGGTAACAATTCTCTTCTGAGCGTCTGCGCCGAATTAAACCCTTTAATTTTTTGCCGCCAGCCCACACCCATTTAGTCAGTTCGGCTGGCACGTCAGCGTGTTCTTCACGGTTTACCTTGCGGCGGAGCGTTGAGCGTTGGAGTGCGCTACTGCCCAGATTGAAGGTGAACGATACAAGCGCATCAAACTGACCGTTGGTGAGTGGTACAGTTATAAGGCGCAATACGGCTTGTTCCGCATGCAGCACATCTTTAATCAGCAACGCTTGCGCTACTGGTTCGGTGATGCCGCGCTTGAACATCTCCGTTTCACCAGCACGCAGTAAATGCCCATAGCCAATGGTAGGCAGTCCTGCTGCATCAAGGTATATGCGAGATGAAAATCCTTCAAATTGCTTGATGAGATTCAGGCCATGTTGTGTTATGTGTCGCATTTGAGATTCACCAAAAAGGTTGTGTGTATGAAAAAATCAAAAAGCACCAAAGCCGTGGATATGTCGGAGAGGGATTTTTTGTCGGCGATGTATGAGGAAGATATGCCCACGCAAAACTGCGTGAGCGTTATCTATGAACATTGGGAAAAGATGCGTGAGCAGCTGCCAGTTGGTGCAAAATCAGCGATGACGAAGAAGATGAAATTCTATCAGCGCATCGCTAAAATTGACCCGAAGGCATTGCCTATGCTGCTTGCTATTGACCCAGAATATAATCCCTCTCTGAGTAAGTACGCCTAACGTCCCTGCCGCAGTTTGCTCATGGCGCGTTGGCCGAAATAAAAACTGATGATGCCTGCGAAGATAGCCTGATCTTCAGTCGTCCACAGCAACCACGGAAGATCTGCGGAAAACTGCATTACCTTCACCAGCGTATAGAGAATGAAAAAGCTGTATGCGATGACAGGGCGCACGGTGCCGTTGAGCGCATCCACCCAGCGAATGCCCGTGTTATACGTCCGATAAAGGGCTTGGGATTCGGCAATATCGGCGTTCACCTGGATTTCTTCCAGCCGCTGAGAAGCACCAAGTTTTTGCTGCTCCATTTGCATCTCCAAGATTTTAAGCTCGTGCTTGCGATCCTGCGCGTCGCGGAACAGTTTGAGGAAATCAGGAAAAGCTGCTGACAAAAATCCTAGCAATGAACCGAGCAATGTAATCATACCATCCTCCCGCTAAATAAAATGAACATCTGAAAAACCATGCCGCCTAATGCCAGGATGAGCGTGGATAGCATCCACCACATCACTCGCTCGATACGGTCGAGCCGTTGCTCCAATGATTTGTAGCGCTCCGCGCACACTGCAACATGTATGTCGAGATGCTCTGCTTCTTGTTCCTGAGTCATGCTTCCTCCTTATTTTTTGGCATAAAAAACCGCCAGTTGGCGGTTGTGTCATTTTTGGGATTTGCGGTGTTTTGGGAGTTTTTTTACTCGAAATAGCCGTTGATCATCACCAATCCACGAATAATCTGAGATGCGGTGGCTGTGCCAACAGGCATCCGCAGTATCACATGCAGGAATGTGCCAGCTGCGACATAGAGCGGCGCATCGAGGTTCACATCAATCGGCGTGACTGCGTCGCCGATAGGTGTTCCTATCGGTATAGATTGGATGCCAATAGGCACACGACGCGGTGCGCGCGTGCCAGCAGTATTGGAATCCGCCGTTGCCAATGAAACAGCGGTGGAGCCTACACCCAGCGCCCATTGCAAAAGCGTGGGTGTAGTGGCGGAGGCGGCACCCATATTATAGGTTTCAATACGAATGCCTCGGATCACCAGATTGCGGTTGCCACCACCCGCCGCTGCTACAGGAACCTGAAAGGCAAACAGCGCGTAATCGGTTTCTGCGCCCGCTATCGCTGCAAATTGAAACTGACCGCCCAGTGTCGCATATCCTGCCGCCGTGTTGGAAAGCGTAGCGGATACGGGGGCGGTGCTATTCACATAATTGGCCGATTGCCCTACTGCTGCACCGCGTGGGTTATGATAGCTGCCACATTCTATGCCTGCCATCGCCGTTGACCATAACCGATTTAGCTGCAGATCACGGGCTATCACTGATACATCGGCCACCTCCATCCGCTGCGCCGAACCAGTCGCAGCGGCATTATAGCAGCGCATCAGCAGCGGCTGCCACCGGGAGAGCGAAACAGCGGCAGCAGTATTAGGCGAAAGAATAACACCCTCAAGCACACCATCGATAAAGAACTCAATCCGATCCTGATCGATCACGGCGCGATAATAACGTACTTCGCCAGCAACAGGTGCAGACATTGGTGGGGTAGTGGTTTCCGTGCCGTTGATATTCATTACGCCAACCAACACGCCAGCAGTGTTCAGCTTGAAATAAACACCATCCGTTGGGGTGGCGGTGGTTGCGGCAAAGCCCAGACCAAACTCACAGACGTTGTTGGCAATCGGGTTAATGGCAAATCGCAACCGGAACATCACTTCCAGCGATCCTGCTGGGTGAAGTGGGAAAGTTTTATAGGTTTGCGCCCGCGCTACCGCAGCGGAGGCTACCGAGTTACCAGCATTAAACAGCATGAAACCGCCTGACATGGCGATTGTTGCCGTCACGCTGACAAATTGGTACGCACTTCCATCCACCACCGTGTGGTTAAATGTATCCGCCCAATAAATGTTATCAACGCCCACACGCAGGCGACCATCCGTGGAAACCCGTGCAGTACGCACAAGGCGTGGTTCACCGCTGGAGCCGTCATGCGATTCCCCGGCAATAATGGAATAGCCAGCCTCCACCGCCGACATCGGTAGATTCACTTTTAGGCGCTTATCTGCGTCCACCGATGCAAGATCAGCGGAGTCGCCAGATTTCAGAATAATACTCATGCTATGTCCCTATGATGTTAATGTTAAAACGCCCCCAGCTTCCCAATGGCGCACGGGCAATCACGTCGAAGCCGATGCCTTCATTCAAATTGGTGGCAACGGCGGTGATACCTTCGAGTGCCGCATCCTCCGCATCGTGATCAAGCGTTGCCACTCCAGCGATATTGCAGAGAATAACTGAGTTGTTCGTGACCCATTCGGCATCAACGTTAACGGTTGCCATATCCGCTTCGCCACCGCTGGTATTGCCGAAATCAACTGTGACCTGTGCCGTTTTGGGAATGAGCGAAAGCGCATTATCCATTTGTGACTTGGTGTAATACCGTGCATCTCCACGCACATCGTTGTGATATTGTGAATGGTCGTCATCTGAGAGGCCGGTGAGCGTTCCGTGGTCACTAGAGCCTCCACCGCCAGTACCGGGTGGCCCCTGAGTGCCGACCGTGACGACATTCACCTTCTTGTCCGTCACCTTTACCAACTGGATGACTTCATTAATGGTTACGACTTCGGTCATCGTGTGACCTCCGGGCTGATGATCACCAAGCCTTCTAGCAGGCGAGTAACGGTCACGCCGTCCGATGCCACCAGCTCCAGATCATACACCCCAGCCGTGGCGGTGATGGCAGAAGTGGTGGTCGCCATTGCCAGCAAATCTGCCGTACCCGCCACACCGCCTAGCGCTATGCCGCCGTTTTCGGTGGTTAGTGTAACAAACGGAGTTGCTGTATCCACCGTTTCGCGCATATGCATCCGTGCCGTAAAGCCTGTCAGATCAATGGGAGTGCCGTTTTCATCTTTCCATTCAATCTGCTCGGCGAATGTCGCTCCGCGATAGACGTAAAAATTATGCTTTGCTGGGTGAGTGGTCATAAGATTACCAAGTCCACGGGCCGCGTGGTTTTAAGTATTGCATCGTGGTGCGGATAACGCCGCCCGTGAAATTGCTGCCGTTTGCGGTTAAGCGAATGGAGGTATTGGCGTAGTAAGCCAGCGGGCTGGTGATGCCGATATTGGTGGAATCAAGCGCAATGCCGATCAAGTTGCCGTAGCGCGTGGTGTCGCCCACAACCCCAATGCCAAACGATGTCGCGCCCGTGATTGCCGTAATCACGCGCACGTTGACCGCCAGCACAATGGCACGGTCGGGAATCTGAATGGTGGTGTCCTTGAATGCGCCTGTGTTGACAGTCACATCCTCAGTTTTGTGTTCCACCCGCAGATATTCACCCGTCTCCTTGAGCAGCAATCCTTCGGATACCCAGTTTGTGCCGTCGAACATCACATATTCGTCGGTGGTTTCGTTCCATAGCTTTAGCCGCTTGAACGGGGCTACAAAGAACCAGCCGCCGCCATCCACTGCCTGAGCAATCTGGCTGGCTTTGCCTGCCCATGCGCCTGTGGGCGAAGACCCAACCACCCAGCATTGCCCGACAGTAGGGCTGCCAGGCGGTGTATTCAAACCCACATTCTGCACGACCGCCTGAATCAGCACGTCGAGAATGTTGAGCGCGTCGTTATGCGTCACTTCCTTTTGTGACTGCGATTGCAGAATATAAGGCAGCAGTAATCGTCCGGTGTTATTGGGCATATATTGTCCATTGGTTGAAATGTTGCGCTTCCCATGCTAGAATCAGGGAATGTTGTGTCGAATTTTCAGTTGTTTAATTGCGGTTACGGTTGCCATTACGCTCAGTTTTGGGACGGCACACGCCATTGGCATGTCTTGTTGCGAAGAAAGCCAGCAAATGGAAGGTATGCCATGTCACGATGATGGCTCTGGTCATCAGCAAAGCACCCCGAAATGTTGCCTTGATGCGCTTTGCTCCAAGTGTTTCAATACATCTGCTGGTCTAATGCGATCCACATCACTGAATTTGTTCGCGTCAAATAATCAGCCATTCATATATTATCAGGCGCTTCTTACTGATCATTTGTCCAAGGCTCCTGAGCGCCCCCCTAAAGTCCTCGGATGATTCCACCATTAATTTAATCATCTAACTAAATGAGGACTTTATGTTTAAGAAACTGATCCCAGTTATCATGCTGGTTTTTGTTGCCGCCTGTACGAATGTGCAGGGTACTTCAAGCTCTGGTATGGCAACGCCATGCGAGTGCTGTGAGAAATGTGAGTGTTGCAAATCTGGTAGCTGCGAGTGCTGCAAAGATGGACAATGCTCCATGTGCAAAGAAGGTAACTGCTCATGCTGTAAAGACGGCATGTGCAAAATGTGCCAAGGCAAAATGAGCGGAATGTCATCTCCGAAAGAAGGTGAACAATGCAAGATTTGCCAAAAATCTAGTAAGTCAAAAATGGGCAATATGAAATAGCCCGACACGGTAAGGCGGCTGGGGAAACTCAGTCGCCTTATCAGATATTTGTTATGCCCGCATTCCCTCGCCCTACCGCCGCTGAAAGCTGGTAAACATTCACCAGCACGCTGCTTTGTGTCGAACCGAAGTCCGTCACTTGCTGTGCGGCGGTATAGATGGTCGAAGGCGTTGTAAGGCCAGTGATCGTGCGCTTGAGCGTTATGCCCTGCATGATTTCTACCTCGTAGCGTTCTGATTCCTCAGACAGCGGAATGTCCACCGCATCCCGCCAATCGCCACCGATCCGTGTGCGCCGCTTCCAGTTGATGGTGAGATCGCCACCCACGTTTCGACTACCCACGATATGCACGGGCGCATAGGGCTTTAAGGCTCTTGCAGCATAGGTGAAATCCTGCGCGGTGGTGGCACCGAGTGTAGAGCCAACAGTGACTGGTTTGTATTTCTTGCTGATGCTCCAGCCAGAGGAAGCCATGAGTTCGCGCGCCAGGGCGTTGGTGAGCAATATGAATCTATCACCCGCCGCATGGCCACCTGCCGCCCATTCCGTGCCAAGCCTGCCGCGTAGAAGCCGCGATAGGCGGTACTGGTTCTCACCGATCAGCGTTGCCGTTTGAAACTGGATAACCTCATCGCCAATAACGCAGACATTGCTGCCATTCAACAAGGCGATGTCGGTCACGCTTTGCAGCTCTCCGAATGTCAGCAGCACATCGACGTTGCTGGCAACATCCCATGTATAAACCGTACCTGCAGGTAAAATAGTTAACGCTGCGCCGATGGTTGCCTGTGCGGTTAATGACTGCATGAGGGCATAGTTGGCACCGCCATCGTCGGAGCGGTAAACTGCCGATCCCGTCCATTCGCCACCCAGCCCAACCACGCCATAGCGGAGATAAGCCTCAGTTGCACCATCGGTCGGGAATGCAGGAAGATCAAGCAGCTCTAATCGTGTGGCAGAGACGGTTGTGGGCGGCTGGATCGCTGGGATTCCGGTGCCAGCAGGATTGTAAAAGTCATAGCTGCTGACATCTTCCGCCACCGCCGCTAATTCCTGCACACCGTTTCGCACCAGCTTAGACGCTGTCACGCGCATGAGGTAAGCCGCACCATCTTTGGTGATGGTAATGACATCGGTCGGTTCCAGCAGCGCATATTTCGGCGGCACGGTAAGCAGATACTGCACGCGCCCCACCCATGCGTTGTAAAGCGTCACATCCGCCACCACCTTCGCTTCCTGATCGGACAGAACAATCGGAAGGTTCACGGTGACATAATCAACTGCCTTCACTGTCTGACGCTGCGAGGATTGCGTGCCAGCCTGATAATCGGCGGTGCGGTTAAGATAAATCACATCCACCTGACGTGGAAGCTCAAGCTCCTGCGTGCGGGTGATGGCAAGCGTGTCGTTGGCATCGTCCTGTGCTACCAGCTCAGTAAAATCCAATGTGACATTCGATACCTTGCCGCGCTTGATAAATTTCAGCAGCCCATCTGATTCCACGCAGTCGAAAAAATAGGCTGCCGCCAACTGTTCAAGGCACCCACGCACCGTCTGACGGTTCGTGATGATGAAGCCAGAAACAATATCTGTCAGGCGACTTGTGTCATACATCGTCGTGTCGTAGCCAACCTTTTTCAGCAGATCAGCGACGATCTGGCCGAGGTTTGATAGCCCCAGCTTGCCTTGCATCCAATGCCCTGTTTTCCAGTTGCTGCCGTCCGCCCACACCGAGCCGAGGTCGGGGAAGAACGGAAACGGCCGTGCGTCCCACGTCCAGATAAACTTGCGTGGAATAAAATTAGCTTCCAGCGTATTCTGTGCGTTCAGGTAATCGATGGAAGCATCAAGAGCCGTGCGTTGCGCCAGAAAATCCACCCGCGCCCGCGAGCCACGCGGGTAAAAACTCTCCACCGAATCAGGATCAATAAATACGTTCGGCTGGTTGGCACAGCAATCCACCGAGGGAAAGCCAAGCTCTGAGAACCACACCGGCTTCATTTTGGGAGTCCATGCCGTTACTGTGGCATTAGGGTTGGTGTGGGTGCTATTCCACCAATGCTTTACATTTTTCCATGCGTAAGTCGGTGATCCACCGTAGCTGGTGAGGCCGGTGCGATTGACTGAATCAGTGTAGTAATAATCCCAGCCTTCGTCTTTGCTCCAGCCGTCATACACCTTCTGGTAATCAATCTGCGTTTGCGGCAAATCAGGCGTGAGTGGGAAATAGCAATCAATGGCTACCAGATCAATATTGCTATCCGACCAGAGCGGATCGAGATGATACCAGCCATTCGTCGAGTGATATTCGCTCCAGTCGCCGCCATACACCACTTTTACACCCGAACCAACGGCGGACTTCACGCTGGCGGCAAGGCTTTTAAGCTGTGTGACGGCGGGGAACACGCCGGGGCTGCTCATGTAAGTGGTCAGCCCCACCAACTCCGATCCGATCATGAAGGCGTCGATAGTATTCTTCAGCAGCACGCCGCCGACATTCAAGCTAGCGTAATGATTAATGAAAGCGTTATAGCCATTGCTGCGAGTAAAGAAATTATTGGCATCGGTGGCAGTAGTAGGAGTAATACGCCCGCGCCACGGCTTGCTTTGCGGCGTGATGGTATCCACCTGCAGCATTGGATAAAATAGCACCTGATAGCCGCGCGCTTTCAATTCCTGGCAGAGCCGCACGATACTCTTATCGGTGGGCGTGCCGCCATAGGTTGGCGAACCATCGGGAAATTCGAGAATGGGGTGGCCCGTATTGCGCGTGAATCCTGCCACTACCCAATCATCAGGCGCAACCCGCGCACCCTGGCTGTTAAATTCGACACCCGGCTTGATGATGCACACGGCAGGATCGGCGGAATCCGCAAACCAGTTAAGAATTACCGAGACATATTCGACATTCGGTAGTGTCGCTTTGAGGTTATCGAGGGCAACGAGGCTGTCGGCTTTATTGCTGAGATTGTTCAGGTTTAGCTTGGTGATCTTACCGCCCTGCACGAAATTGCCTGCGACATCCTGCTGGCCGAACGTCTTTTCCTGCACCACCGTGTCATACACATATTCACCCGCGCCGGGTATCAGCGAGATTTCCTTGATTTTATCTTCCAGATCGAAGGGTTTTTTCAGTGTACGGCGCACCTCGAAGGTAAAGTTGGGGATGCGGTTGCCATAATCGGCCAGCGGGAAATCCTTGATCACCACATAGACCATTCCCCGGTAAGCAGGTGTCTGGCCAGCAGCATGGAAAGAGGAAATAAACGTATCAGGCAGCTGCGTTTCATTGCCAAGATACAGGCTGTAGCTTCCTTGCGTGAGGTCGAGCGGTTTTGAATCCGCCCATACGCGCACCACTTCAGTGATCGGCCCCTCGCAAATGGCAATCGCCATGCTGACGCTGTAGCTATAGGTCGTGGTGGTGGTTTCCACGCTGCCACCACCGCCACCGCCCTTACCACCGCCAGAGGATTGCGTGGTCGTAGTCACGCTTTCCTTAATCGGGCGCGACCAGATAACATTGCCAGCAATACGACTGTTGCCATAAATGAGGGGGATGGCTTTTCCATAGGTGGAGAATTGCACCATCAGGTCAGTGAGGCGCGATCCTTCCTGATTGATGCGGGTTTTACCACCACCGAAGATCGCGCGATCCACGAAACCACCGAGGAAGCCACCCGCACCACCTGCCACGGCAGCAAAGAAGGTGCCTGCGCCCAGCGATGTGGCGGCAGAACTGGCCGCTGCAGCTAGGACGATTGATGCCATCGGAATACCTTTGCGAGCCGTTTTTTCCAGTCGTCATCAAGGCGATGCTCCACCACGCGCCGCGCTTGCGCGTAGCAATGGATCATGCCGAGCGTATTTTCGTAATCAGTGAGAATGGCGAGATGCTGGGGATTATCACCCATCACAAATAATGCCAGATCGCCTGCCTGCGCTTGATCAGTTGGCACCTCATCCAGCAAGGCAGCGATCTTCTGCGTTAGATACGCGCCATCCGGCTCCTTGGAATAGCTCACCTCATCATACCCAGCAAGTGGCTGGCCATGCTTATCTTTCAAGCCCAATTCATCCACCACGCCGATAATCAAACCCAAACAGTCACACCCCACACGCTTTAGCCGCGCCTGATGATGGAATGGTGTGCCGAGCCATGTGCGTGCTTGGATTACAATCATATTTTGAATTTCTGACATTCCTGCCTCTTGACTTATAAAGCTGTTATCCTATCCTCCCCTATAGGATATAAAGGATAGGCATCATGCACCATCAGTCGCACCCAGACATCATCAAACGCCTCAAGCGTGCCAACGGGCATTTGAGCAAAATCATCACCATGATCGAAGAAGACCGCCCCTGCGTGGAAGTCGCGCAGCAGCTACAGGCCGTTTATTCCGCCATTGGCAACGCGAAGCAGGTGTTCGTGCATGACCATATTGAGGGCTGCATCGAACACACCGATAACGAAACACCCGCTAACGTGAAAAAGAAAATGCGGGAACTCAAAGAAATCACCAAATACTTGTGAGGCACTTCATGCGAATACTACTCCTGCTTTTAACCAGTTTCTTTTTTGCCGATGCAGCTTTTGCCCACGGCGTAACCTCGGGTGACAAAGGCTACATTGCTGAGATTTCGGGTGTCCATGCGATTCCGTTCATCTATCTTGGCGCAAAGCACATGATGACAGGCTATGACCATTTACTGTTCCTGTTTGGCGTTATTTTCTTCCTGTATCGCCTGAAAGACGTGGGTATTTACGTCACGCTTTTTGCCGTTGGCCACGTCATCACTTTGCTTTCAGGCGTGCTGATGCAAATCAGCATCAGTGCGTATATCATTGATGCCATTATTGGTTTTTCAGTGGTGTACAAGGCACTCGACAACATGGGTGCATTCCAGCGTTGGTTTGGTTTCCAGCCGAATACCAAGGCAGCAACTTTTATCTTCGGCCTGTTCCACGGCTTTGGCCTTGCCACCAAGATTCTCGATTATGAACTACCCGCCGATGGACTGCTCGCTAACCTGATTTTCTTCAATGTCGGCGTAGAAATTGGTCAGATATTGGCACTGGTTGCGATACTGATTGCCATCACCTACTGGCGCAAATCTGGCGGTTTTATGCGCCATGCCTACACCGCGAATGCTTTTATGCTGCTGCTGGGCTTCCTACTGATGGGCTACCAAATCACAGGCTATTTCGTATCGTAACACACAGTAATCAAAACGAGGAACAACCATGTATAATTCCAATATCCCTGCTGACAGAGAACTTCCTTCCACCAAAAAGCTCATTAAATCCACGGTGCTGGCCGCTATCGGCGCAGGCGCACTGCTTGTTACGGTAGTGATGCCTGCTGAATACGCCATTGACCCTACGGGCTTCGGCAAACTCACTGGTTTGCAGCAAATGGGTAAGATCAGAGTTTCGCTCGCTGACGAAGCAGCGCAGGAAGAAACTGATAAACTTGCATCTGCTATCCAGCCCTCAGTAGAAGCAAAGCCTGAACCGGTGGTTCAAGAAGTAACTGCACCTGCGCTACAGGCTGAGCCTGTTGCCACTGCCACCCGCAAAGATACCACCACCTTTACCCTTGCTCCGAGTGAAGCTGCCGAAATCAAAGCAGCCATGAAGAAAGGCCAGAAGGTGAGCTACGAATGGACAAGCACGGGCAAACTCAACTTCGATAACCATGCCGATTCTAAAGAGCTTAAAATCAAATATCACGGCTACAGCAAAGGTGTTGGCCAAGAACGTGATGCAGGCGTGATTGAAGCTGCGTTTGATGGGAAGCACGGCTGGTTCTGGCGCAATCGCACTAAAGAAACGGTGACGATTACGCTGGCCACTAATGGCGAATATAGTGAACTCGTAAGGGTAGATTAGGCTTGGATCTCCTTTTACTTTTTACCGCATCACTGCTTGCCGCCACTATCTTTCCAGCACAATCCGAAGCAGTGCTTGTAGGGCTGAAGCTGACAGGTAATTACAGCCCAACATTGCTGATTGCTCTTGCTACATTGGGCAATGTCCTTGGAGCTTGTATCAACTGGTTACTCGGACGTTACCTTGAACATTTCAAGAGCCGCCGCTGGTTTCCTGTGAAGGAAGCGGCGTTAGACAGGGCGGCGAGAACGTACCAGCGTTACGGTGTGTGGACGCTGTTACTTTCATGGGTTCCTATCATTGGTGATCCGTTGACGGTAATTGCAGGGTTTCTCCGCACCCCGTTTCCATTATTCCTGCTGCTTGTCACCATTGGCAAGTTGGCGCGGTATATAGCGGTGGTGGCAGTGTTTTAACAAACTTACAGGAGGCAAATATGATGATAATTCTAAAAATAGGCATAGCTGCAACAGTGATTGGTTTTACCTCATGGCTATCTGGCAAAAAGCCAGAACTGGCTGGTTTCATCATCGCACTTCCTATCGCCTCGCTGTTGGCATTGGCATTTTCACAAATCGAACATAAAGACGCGGCGGCTTCCATCACCTTCGCCAAAAGCATCCTGATCGGTGTTCCCGTATCATGGCTGTTCTTCGCTCCTTTCTTTTTTGCCGACAGGCTCAGCGGCAATTTCTGGCTCTGCTATGCTATCGGCCTCGCGCTGCTGGTAGCAGGATTTTTCATTCACCGTTTTGTGGTTGGGTTGCTGTAACTGTCACGCCCTCTGCAAATCATTGGCCGTGGCTGCAGTAGCTAGTGTTTTATCCATTCCCGGCACATGAGGCTCACCACGAAAATTCACGGCATTGGCAAATTTGGCAAAGCAGGTATTGAAGGTTTTGTCGCATCCCGCGATGGCGTTGAATGTGTCACCAACTGCCACCGCATTCGGCATGGGCAGCACCAACGTGAACTGTTTGTTAGAGAATTCCTTGATCTCCATGCGCCGCCCAGCATTTGCGCCGGTAAGCCATACTATTTCACCACCCGAAAAATACCCTGCTGCCTGCGTCATGGCGTTGCTGATAAATACCTGCCTGCTCGTCACGGTATTGACCGTGCCGCCCGCCGTATAACTTGCCAGATTTATCTTGCAGCGCGTATCACCGAACACGGCACGGCAGGTCGGGCTGTAAAGCTCGCCGATATTCTGCTGGAATTTCTGTGCAAGGCCGCGCACCTCCGCGACAAACTGGCCATTTTTAACACTTACTTCGCCCAGCCAGCCGCGTCGATGGATGATAATTCCCTGTGCAAGATCGGTGACGTTCACCATAAATATCTCGATCTCAGCGAAATCATATTTACCGGCCATAATATCGGCCTCAGTAATCGCCGCCGAATCGAGAATGCCTGCCACATCGAGGTTGTCGACGGAGAACCTGTCCTTAGTTTCGATGCTGGTGGGAGAAAATCCCGTTGCGGCCTTGTAAAGCTGGCTACTGATGGTGAGATCGGACGTGTGATCGTTAAAGCCCATCACCGTGCCACCCACCAGCGTGAGTTTCCAGCAGATGGCGAGACTGGTCACTTCGCCCGCAAGATGCGCAGTAAGATTGGAGGATGCGGTTCTCATGCGCGAATCTCCACGATGGGAATGGCGTCCCATACGAATATTCCTGGCCCATCCGCGCGCACGGCTAGTGCATCAGTATCAAAGCGCACTGGCACATCGAAATCAAAATCCGCACTGATATTAACCCCCGCACCAGGGGCGGCACTAAAGATAACGATGCCCGTTGCATGGTCGATGGTAAATCCTGACGATTGCAGGATGGAATTGAGGTAAACTTTCACCGTGCCGGAGACAGGCTTTTTGATTTCGCGGCTGTAGCTGTAGCCGCCGCTGCTGTATAGTTTAAGCAACTGAAAGGCGGTTTGCGTTCCATTGCCCGTTCCAAGATTTTGCGCCACGGCCTGATAATCCGACCAGTCCTTGAAGCGAAACCCATGCGCCTTGCCAAAACGTGCGCGGAAGAATGCCTGCAACACTTCCATATCGGCTTTGTTCTTCAGTCCCGTCGAAACGTCCCAGCGACCACGGGATTTCTGCCAGTTCACATTGCGCTGCTCAAATCCCGCGAATGTCGTCGTGACGCTGGTGTTAAACTCCGGCCCACCTGTGGCGCCATAAGCGATTTTAGGTGGAAACTGCACTTCGTGAAAAGCGGGCATCAGTTATTCCTCGTTCTGAATCGCTGCATCTGGCCAGCCAGTTTGCTCATGATCTGGCCTTGGCTATCTATAAAACTCTGTGCGTTCGGGGTGGTGATGTTGAAGGTAATATTGTTGCCGCCCGATTTCATGTTCTTCGGCAGCACCGTTTCGCCGCGCTGTAGGATGGCAGGGAATTCATCGGGCATCAGGCCGCTATGCAGGCGTGGCGCACCAGCAAACGCGTAGGTGGGAACAGAACGGCGCGTTGGGCTTCCCTCGCCCACCGTGCCGCCACCATGAAAGAGACTGCCAAAAATATCATCGAAGAAGCCACCGAGAAACCCTCCGCCACTGCTGCCGCTGCCACCTTTGAGTAAATCACCCAGCCCACCAGCGATGGGGCCAGTGATGTTCTCGCGGATGAACATACGCAAAATATCCTGCTGCAGCGATTGTAACAGATCACCAATCTTGCCGACCGAAATTTCTCCGCTGCTGACCATATCCACCAGCGTGTCCTCGACCTTCTTGGCGGCATTACCAAATAAATCCTCGGCATTCTTTGCGGCGTTAGTCGCCTCATCGGCGTAGCGTTTCAGGGCGCGACTGGCACCAGCTTCCCATTTATCGCTATCCAGCAGCGATTTGTTGTAAATGTCTTTGAGCTTAACCGCATAAATCTCCTCAATCAGCTTGATGTAATGTTCGTTCGCCTCAGTCGCACCACCCAAATCCTCAACCAGCCTTGACTTCCAATCATCGAGCGCAGCCTTCGCTACATCGAAAGACGGCTTGGTTTGTAAAATGCCGCGATTAATTTCAGCGATGGCCTGATCACGTTTTTTAGCACTATCGCTTACACCATCTTTTTTGCCAGCATCAGCAAGTTTGGCTTTGGTGGAGGCATCAAGTGCAGAGAGTGCTTTTTGCGCCTCTGGACTAGTGGCATTACCTTTATTGATGCCGAGTATTTCTTTGCGGCGCTCGGCGGACTCACGCAGTATTTTCTGCTGCGCGGTTAGAGTGACATCCTCATATTCTTTGAGGTATTTTTTCTGGAGATCGAGCAGCTGGTTGTTACGTCGCTCGGCAGCAGATTTTTCGGCGGCACTGCGTGCATTTTGTATTTCTTCATCGGCTTTCTTCTGCTCGGCAGCAATTTCGTCATTGATTTTCTGCAACTCACGCTTTTTGGCATCTAACCCTGGTGCACTGCCCAGCACAAATTCATCAACCTTAATACCGAAGCTATCTTTTAAGTGGCTGATTTCAGATTCGAGCTGGCTTTTTTTCTGCTCGCGCGTCGGATCAATAGCTTCCTGCAAGCCACGCACTGCTTTGGTGAGTGCGCTTAATCCCACTTGCGCTGCTGCGGATTCGCCAATGGTGCGCCCGAACGATTCCATCAAATCGTCCCATGCATCACCCAAACTATTGGCAGCACCCGTGAGCCCATTCGCCTGTGCTTCAGCGAGTCCTCTGGTTTTGCTTTCCAGATGCTCCAGTATGACCGCTTGCGCGGAAGCGACATCACCCTGTTTGACAAAATTCTCAATGACGGTTTTTTGCGCGGGTGACAGGTCTGAAAATTTACGTGCCAGCCTGCCAAGCCCTTCTTCGGGTGCTTCGAGCGCTTTTCCAAGCATATCGGCGGCGGAAGGAACATCCGTGCCGAGGCGCACCGCCAGATCGGTGGAGAGTTTTAATGCACGCGTAAATACATCACCCGCCACATTTTGGAATGAGGTGAGTGCCGCAGCGGCGTTTTGAATTTCCTCCTTTTTAAATAGCGTATTGCCTTCCACCGCTTCACCAAGCGCGGTGATTCCGCGGGCGGTGACACCCGATGCAGAGTCGGTGGCTTTCAGTGCGGCATTCAGATTGTTGAGTGCCTGTTCCGCCTCCTTGAATTCTTTAATGCCTTTGGCGGTGGCAATGGCAAGTGTGCCAATGACGGCGGCGACCGCCAAACCCGCAGGGCCGAGGCGCCCAAGCATACTACCGACCGAACCAGCGCTGCCAGCGAGCCCCTCCATGCCGAGGCGTACTTCTTGTGATACGGCATTCACTGCAAGCAGTGAGCGCGATGCGGGCAATGTTGCGTTTTGTATTTTCCGAAACGCCTTCTCGCCCGTGTCACCCGTGAGGGTGAGTTCATGGCGAACCTTATCCCCCTCGATCACCGCCAAGCGGATCGAAACGTTTCTCGTGGTGGTTGTCGCCATGATCTTTTATCGCCTGAAGTAAGCCACATTCGGCATGATGAAAAAGCTGAAGTAATGCGCCCGTGTCATAGCCAAGTGCTGCGGCAATGGCGGCAAGTGCCGCAATATCAAAACCAAGAATGACCCCCTTGTTGCTGATCCGCAGCTGGTTACCACCGCGCAGTATGACATCCCATACCTCGAACCCAGTTTCGGTGAGAGCTTCATGCTCAGTATAGGGGCAACATTCACCCGTTATGGGATCGGGCTCTCCTTTGCTGCAGGGGAGTTTTTCTTCCGCGCAGTTCTGGCAGTAGCGCGGCCCGCCGCCGAAGTGCCACTTACAGCGAGCCGCGAGCCGTTTCCCTCCGTCTCCAACAGCTCCAGCTGGCGCATGTATTTTTTACCAAATTCCTGATTGATGAACCAGATTTCCATCAGCTCAACAATATGTTCTGGTGTGAGGGTGGCTGCTGTTTCCGTCTCCGGCACCAGCACGTTTTCCCACGCGAGTATGGCGTGTTTAGCAAGTGTAGTATTGAGCACCACGTCCGAGACCGAATGACGCACAATCTCATTTTCCAGATCGGGTAAATGCGACGCATCGCTGCCTGATTCAAGCAGTGTCTTACGTTCTTTCTGCATGGCAAGCAGCGTGCGCACCGCCTCTGCCTGCGCCATATGCATGATGGCGCTGGTGAGCGGCTTTACTTTGAGGCGCACCTCGGCGGCAAGCTCCAGCCAGTATGGTTCTTTTTTGATATCGAGCCTGATCATAATGCCTCCTATGGGTAGCTGGTGATGTCGTTTTTAAGCACGACGGTTACGGATTTGCTGAGCGCATCGTCATATACGCCTTGCCAACTGAAGCTGGTTTGTACGCCGCCGGGACCAGAGATCGGGATACGCGGACGCGGCAGATAGACCTCATGAAAAGTCCATATGAGTGAGAAATTATTACCCTCCAGCCCCGCGAGCTTGTAGGCCAGCTCCAGCTCAATAGGCGTATTGTTGATTGCATCATCGACCAGCGTGGTGTCGGCGAAACGCACATCAATGCTGCCGCTAATGGCAATGGTCGTAGGATCAACGCCATCAATCAGCCCGTCATTACGGATGGTCGGCACACCCTGCATGCCATTGGAATAGGTAAATTGCGCACCCGTCACATTGCCGAGTGCGACGTTGTTACGCTTCACTGAACCGTTAAACTGGCTAAAAGGTTTATACACACGACTGGTCGGCGTGCCGCCCTGCGAGCTGGTAAAACGTGTCTCACCCTGCGCGAGGATGTTGAGCGTAGCATTGGCCGCACCCGAACGCTGAAAATTAAGCACCATTGAATTGAGCATACAGCCCGTATGCACAAAATAAGACGGCACATTGGCATGGCCGATTTCTGCGGCGAAGGAAGGTAGTGTTGCTGCACCACTCACAAATGTATGGGTGAACCCACCACCCGATAAGGTGGCGCCACTTGCCACACCATTGGCATTGCCAGATGCAATGGTGAAGCTGTTACCAGCAACACCCAGCGTATCATGCGTGAATCCTAGCTTGGTGCCACCGACATTTGCATAAGTAACAGGCGTGATGCTGGCATTGACGGAGGCGTTAAGGTCGGTTGCCAGCTGCGTAAGCGTGGTGTTTAAGTTTGCGCCGATATTGGTCTGTGTGCCGGTCGCACCTGATGCCACAAATGTCCATACCACACCGTTGATGGTGATAGTGTGGCTCGCCGAGGGGTTAGCAGTAAAGGTAATGTCACCCGTTGCAGCAACGCCTGCCGAGGTGGGGTTGCCAAGCAACAATTGCAGCCAGCGACCAAAATCACGCCCCTCAACAGGTACCACGATATTGCCTTCATCATTGATCACATCACGAAACGGTGCACGTGGTTCTCTGCCTTGACCCAGTAATTCTGAGGCAATCAGATTTTGCTCCGCGCTGATATCTGATGATACGAATGCGAATTTCTCCCAGTTGCCAGTGGGTTTGACACCATAAGTAGATTCTTTAAGGGCAAGCAGCGTCACCGCCGAGCCGTAAGATCGAGCCATAAATATTCTCCGTTGTTGTGGTTAATGTAGGGGGCTGGTTGTACAAAAACGCACCAGCACGTTGATGGTGGCGGCACGGATGGCGGGTGCGCCTTCGACTGCTTCTTGTAAGAATTCTGGTGCCTGCGCTTCCATCCATTCGGCAAGCCCATTCATGCTGCGATTGTTCAGGATCAGATTTTCGATGATTATCAGCAGATCATCGAGCGTTATACCTTGGCGATCTGCGTAGGCATTATTGATCATCACCTCGATGCTGATATTGTGTTCGTAAATATAGGTAAGCGGCGAGAGCAGGACTTCTGGCTCATTGCTCTGCCCATCATGCATAATAATGAGTGCGCCGTTTTCGGGAACTTTCATCAGCTTGTCTGGATTGCGCAGCAGTTTGATGCTGCTGCTTTCCAATGTTTTCAGCTCCGTGAAAAACGCGGAGAGTATGTTTTCTCTAACGCTCGGCATCTTTGGTCTCCGGCCAACTGTCTAAAATCAATTGCGGCATGAGGTCGCGCCAACGTGAAGCCGCACCATCCACATCAAGGCGTTTTTTGAGCGTGACTTGCGGCAGCAAAATAAACATCACCACCGTGGCAAGCCCACGACCCGATTTCAGTGCGCTTTCGGAGGCTTTGCGGTAGCCACCACGCTTGCCCTTGCCAGCGCGCAGATTATCTACCACCAGCAGTGAGGGCGCACTTTTTCGGTAGACAAACCTGAGCCGCCCCAACGAAAACTCAGGAAAATTTTCAGGGCTGATACGCTTGCCACCCACCCCACGTTTGGGTGCGGCGGGCGTTGGCACAGCTAAAAATGCTCCCTTGCTATTGGTGATGGTTACACCTTCATTAAATGCGCGAATGACATGCGGCATGTCAGCATAAACAAGCCCTGCCGTACCCATCGAATAACCACTCGAGGGATAACGCCTCACTTTCCACGTGCGTGACATTTTCTCGCCAAGCCCTGAGCGTGTGACTTGCCCACGCAGCTCCGACTTCAAGCCTGCGCTTGCGGCTACCACACCCAGCGTCACTGCTTTTTCGGCAGCAGCGGCTTCTTCCTTCATGATCTTTTTCAGATCACCACGGATTGCCGCCACGAGCTTCATGCTTTTACCGCTTCCATCGTCCAGATCAGGCGGTGGATATCGCGCCGTGGCTCGCCAATGATGCGATACTCAGTGCCTTGAAAAAAGATGACATCATCAGCCTTCGGCTCTGCCACTTCGGCCGTGCGTATATCGAACAACGTCACCTCAGTCGCTATATCATTTTGCGCAAGACCAATGATCTCGTCAGGGCGTTTGGGGATGATGGTGACGGCGATATTCGCACCGATCCGTGGCTGGAATATTGCCGCCACCCCAAGCTTGCCAAACAGGGAATCCACCGCGCGCGCAAATGCACTCATGGCTGCTTGCCACCATTATCAACATGCGGCTTTGTCTCCGCTGGGGGCTTGCCACCTTGCGCTTCCTTCTCAGGTGCTTTTTCCTTTTCAGCGGGTTTGGATTCAGCCTTACCCACCTTGACGGCGATACCGCGCGCAATCAGGTCTCTGGCTTCCTCGTCATCAAGGTCAACAGGCGTGCCAGGTGGTATATGCTCGGATTTACCTGCTTTACCAACGACGAGTGTGGTGTGTGATGTGACTTTCATGAGGATTTTCCTTAGTTGACGGTGGCGCAAAGTGTGGCGTTCGGGCGGTATGGAACTACCAGCGGTGCAGATTGCAGCAAGAGCCAACGCAACGCGGGGTCTTCCTCCAGCCATGACTTGCTGAAATAACGCTGTGCGCGGTATCCAGCTTTCTCATCCTGAATCACGCCGTAGCAACGCACGCCTTCGACCTGCATCGGGCTACCCACGATCACCGTGTAGTTGGGCAGCATCTGCTGGGTCACGCCGTTATCATCGACATAATTGTCCTGATAGACCCAGAAATCGAAGTCGCCGATGGTGCCGACATAGCGGGCTTTGTCGTTGCCTTGCCCACGGCTCATCGGGTCGATGGAGAGTGTGTTGCCCGTGCCACGATAAACGGTGAGCAGCTTACTCACATCGGCATCGGCCTTGAACAAACGCCATGCGAGCGGGTCCATCACGATGGTGCGCGCAGCGGCACCCGATTTACCCTGCACTGCGCTTGACCAGTCTTCGATCAGATCAAGCGGTTTGATGCCTGCCTGACCCCAACGGTTGACACCAGTAAGTGTGATAGTAAGAGCTGCATCACGCTGAAAATTCACGGCCACGGTCGGGTAATTATCACCCGTGACGGTGATTTGCCCTAAGCGCAACGCCTCAGACGCCATCACTTCTTCGCGGCGGGTGAGGTTTTCGAGCTGATTGGCGAGTGAGCGTTTGAGGGCTGCATCGCGCCGTTGCTGAGGTGAAAGTGTTCCGCCAATCATCTCGCCAAGGGAACGCTTGAGCGGCGCATCGGGTTTGAATTGACGCTTGTCCTTCACATAGGCGGGCTTGAAGCTCTTGGTTTCATAGCCCTGGTCGGCCACCACTTTGCCCGCCACCAGTGGCGAGACGAATGGTGCAAGGCGCGGTTTGGATTTATCGATGTCGAAGAAAATCTCCTCCGTATCGGCAGTTTGCACCGACCCGAAAAACACATCGAGCAGGAAAGAGGCCGGTTGATCGAGATACTCAATTGTCCGGTTCATCACTTGCGTGGAAAAAATATCGATAGGCATGGGTTAAGCTCCTTGGTTTTTGGTGAGGAAAATGGATTTGTTGCGCAGGCCATCGCGGATGCTGCCGAGCGTATGACCCGCGCCCAGCGTCACCGCCAGTTCGTTGATCTCGCCAGTCATAATGACCACCGCCTGCACATCGACACTGAGTGCCGCCGCATCCTCGGCAAGGATTGCGTCTGGTGTCTGCGAACCATCCACGGCGGCAGAGGCACTCAAAATATACTTGCCGGTCGCGGTGATTTTTCCGACTACTGCACCTGCCACCAGATTGGCGCCTGTGCCGATAGTGACCTTGCGGGTAATGCGCGGATATTCTCCCGCGATGAGATTTTCGGGGTAGAGTTGCCCCTGTGAGGTAAATCCTGAAGCTGGCATAATATTCTCCTGTGGTTGGGGTTAAGCAGAAGCCAGACGCTTGGCGACTGTGTCGACATCGTCTTCTTCCGATTCAGCGGCAGCGGGGGCGATCTTGGGATTGCCGAGATCACGCATCGCCGCATCAAAACCATTGGTTTTGACTTCCGGCTGAATCTTTGGTGCCTTGGTAAGCATGGCAACTACTGCGTCAGGTGCCATGTCGGTGGCAAATGCCAGATGCTGGGCGAGATCGTCGCGATCCTTGGCTTCCTCGGATGCAAGAATGGTCTGAATACGGCTGCGCTCGGCAGCTTTTGCATCGCTTTGCACCTGCGCCAGCAGCGCGGGGTGGTCTTGGGTCAGTGTAGCTAAATCCATAATGGTCTCCTTTTGTGTGGTGGTTGCAGGTAATAAAAAACCTCGCTGGAGGGCGGGGTTTGAACTGGCGGAGTATTCCGCGATCAGTTTTTCGAGAGAGCCGATGCGGTCGGCAAGACCAGCATTTACAGCGTGCGCGCCAATTAATATGTCGCCACCACCGAACTGCTCCAATACCTGTGCAGCCTCAATGCCGCGATTGCGCGCGAGCGTTTGCACGAACACTTCTGCCATTGCATCAATGCGTACCTGCAATTTGCTGCGGCCTTCATCGGTCTCGGGATTCAGGCGCTTGAACGGGCTTTGCGACGAAACAATCTCGATGGTGGTGGGGGCATTTTTATCGGGCTTCGCACCGCGATAGACCGCGACCACTCCGATGGAGCCGAGGCCAGAGGTTTCCGAAGCAACAACTTCGGCGGCGGCACTCGCAATCCAATACGCTCCCGACGCTGCATCACCCGAAGCATAGGCAATGATTGGTTTTTTGCTGCGTGCTGCGAAAATCATGTTTGCCAGCTCGGAGCAACCATTCACCTCGCCGCCAGGGGAGTCGATATTGAGGATGATGGCGCTGATGTCGGGACTATCGAGCGCAGTGGTAAAATCCTGTGCCAGCATCTCATACGATGTCGCACCGCTGATCGCCGTGAACAGGTTTGCATAGCGGAATAGCGGCCCGGTAACGGGGATAACCGCTACGCCATCACGCTCAATCACCGTATGGGTGTTCTGCAGTTCCTTACCCAGCCGCGCCGCTACCGCTTCGGGTTTTTCATTCTCACGTTCGGCGATTTCTAAAATCGTCTCCAGTGCCGATTGCGTGATCGCCCACGGTTCACTGGTTGCTTTGTTCCATGCTCGCATCGTCATCCTCCTCATCGTCGTCGGTGCTTTGTTTGCTATCTTTGCCTTGGCCGGGAAGCGATTTGACTGCAATGCTTGGCGTCAGGTCGCCCAAGCCCAGCTCGTGCATCTTGGCTTTTTCACGCGCACGCTGCTCCAGCACTTCTTCCCAATCGAGTCCTTGCATGGCGCATTCATCTTCGAGTGTGGAAAGCCCAGCTTCCATGCGAATCTGCGAGGCTTGCGCCTCTTTGACAGGATCAACCCAGCCACGACCAGGGCCAATCCATTTGCAGCGCGACCATGCGGCGCGGTTGGTATAGAAATCCGGTGCCTCAATTTTGCCGCCATTGATGGCTTCTTCTAGCCACAGCTCATAGACTGGCTTTGCCCAATAGGTGGCAAGCCATTGCCTGCGGCCTGAGAAAAATCGCCATGCTTCCAGCAACGCCGCACGCGCAGAGGAATAATTGGTCTTCGAAAAATCCTTCATCAACAGTTCGAAGGGAAGATTCAGCCCCGTGCCAATATGACGTAGAATGTTTTCGACAAAAGCACCGTAAGCAGAATTCGGACGGCTCGGCGTGAAGGGAGATAATTTGTCACCGGGGAATGTGGTGATGATGGAGCCACCCGCGAGCTTGGCTTTCCATTCCTTGCGCTTGGTGTCGTAATCCTCGTAAGAGCCACCGAACATTTCGACGACGGTTTCGGCGTCGAGCGGCGTTTCAATGAAGGCAGCAATCATGGCATTGACTACTGCTGCCTGCAGTTCCGAACGCTCGTAATGGTCGAGCATTTTAAACATCGGCATGATGGAGGTAAGCGCGGGCTTGCCACGGTTCTGGCCGCTGCGCTCCTTATCGTGTATATGCAGCACGCGCCTGCGCCCGAATGGTGCGCGCGCGGGGATGCGCTGCCATTCATCCGCTGAGACAGAAAACGGCATGAACGCATCACCGGGGTGGCTTTTGCGCACAAAATATGCAATTGGCGCACCATAATCATCAATCTCAACACCACCGCGCAGCGTTTTATCATCCGGCTTGCAGTTGGGGTTGCTCAGGCGATCCGGCTCCACCAGCTGAATCGTGGTGGCGAATGCACCACCGCGCTCCGGCAACCAGAGCGGTAACGCCAGTGCTTCACCGTTGATGAAGCCGGAGCGGAACACTTGTGTGGTAAGTCCCGCAAAATTGAGCGATAACGCCGCATCGCACTCAAATCCTTCCGCCCAGCCGCGCCACAGCGATTCCACCTCACGAGACCACTCATCCGCCCAATCTTTTGTTCTGCCAAGGGCGCGATAATCAGGCATTGCAGCTAGCCGAAGTCCAGTGCCAACGACATTATCCACCATCGTCTGCACGGCACCTGATGCCACACCATGATTGCGCGTGAGGTCACGCGAACGCCCGACGAGGGTGGGCAATTCACCCAACAGATCGCCATCCGCCGAGCCGTTTCCGGGCAGCCAACTGGAGAGTTCACGAGCAGTGAGCGATGCAGCGCGGTGAGAAGTATCACTCATCGAACACCACCTTGATCACCCCGCGACGTGCAGTGCCGTTTAGGCGATTGATCTGCATTTTTAGTTTCTCAATATATTGTTCGAGCTTTTCCGCATTGGCTTGCGCGTAGGTCGTGCTGCCGTAATTACCAATCGACACGCTCACTTCCTTCGCCCCCATCATCAAATGGTGGTGAGCTTCTTCCGCTTCGGCGAGGCGGGTTTGCAGGGTAACTAAATCGGTCATGGCGTTTCCTAGAAAATATGGCCTCAAAGATACGGGTCATCGGCAGCGATGGTGGTACGCTGGCTGATCGTCGTGCTGCGTGTAGCGGCAGCAGCTTCACTCGGTTGCTGCGACGATGGTGCGAGAGTCTCGGCGTAAGGAATGCTGCGTTGCTTACCGAGCGCCGCCTCCAGCTGCTGCCATTGCCGTTCGGAAAAACGGTCAAGGCCATAAAGGCTCGCCGCCGTGCGCGCATAGACACGGCAATCGAGCGCCTCGTTATTACGGGTCGGGTCTTTCTGCCAGCTGGCGCGAGGGAAGCCTTTATGCAGCTTGATCACCCGTTTTTCAGCGGTGAGCTGCTTGAAATATTCCTCCGCATATTCGGGGAAATGGCAACTTCCGGGTGGAAACGGTTCATCTTCCTTTGTCGGCCGGTCGAGCTTCAGCCAGCGATACAGCTCCATTTTGGCAACTGGCCCGCTGACATTCCACACCCGCAAGCCACGCCGTTTACTGCCGACATCGGCTTTCGATACGCTCAAAATCAGCGCCGTCTCTGTATCGCGGCCTTTGACCGCTACCACCGTGCGTGGGCTGGATGCACGCGCACCCGAACCACCCCAGCTCGCCTGCGGATGGGTTTTAACCCAGCCGTAAACATCCTGCGTTGCATAACCGCTATCGACCGCCATCACGCGGATGGGGAGTGTGCCACCACCCGCATGCTGCCAATCCCGCCTCAGCAGGGCTTCGAGTTTTTCCCACACTTCCGGCATGGCCGTATCGCCCATGAGGACATGGTAATCGACCGACCAGCTTTCTTTATTGCGCCCCCATGCCACCACTTCGCATTCGATACGGTCTTTTTGTACGTCCGCACCGGCGGTGATAAATAATCCACCATTTGGCACCACACCCATTGGATAAGGCTCACGGCGTTCATAGAGCCGTTTCCATTCGGGGGCTTCGTATTCTTCCTCATACGGTTCGCCCAGCACCGTATTAACAAAACCCTTCATCAACTCAGGATTCGCCTGCGCGTTTTCGAACATCTCCGCCGCATCGCCCCACGAAAACCAACCAACGGGGCTATACAGCGAAGACAGATGATAGCCGATGGTGCGGCCATCAGTTTCAGCAGTGGCTACCCAGCGCCCACGCGCCAGCATCTGCGTTTTATGATGTTCATCGATCAGCGTACCGCATTCCTCGCAGGCATAGTGAGCTTCCTGCGGCTTGCCCTCGTGCCAGCGAAGTTGCGTGAATCGCAGCGGCTGGAAATGATCGCAATGCGGACATGGCACATGGAAATACCGCTGGTCGCTGCCATCGAATTCCCGCTGGATACGCGATAGCCCCTTGGTGGTAGGCGTACTCACTAAAAATATCTTCCGCCGCTTCTGGAAAGTGGCGGAGCGGCGTTCAGCGAGCAGGATCGGGTCGCCTTCACCCTCCACATCGCCCGGATAGCCATCGACCTCATCCATAAATAAATACCGCGCTGGCATGGAGCGGAGTCCCACCGCCGAGTTGGCACCCGTCATCACCAGAATGCCACCCCGAAATTCCTTACTCAGGATGGTGTTGCCCGAATCACGTGCGCGGGCGGGTTTCACCAGCTCACGCAGCTCCGGCGTTTCGTCGATCTGCGGGTCGATGCGCTGCTTCGAGTTACGTTTGGCCAGCTCCACCGTCGGTGCGACCGCCATCATCGGCCCCGGCGCCATATGGATGACGTAGCCGATCCAGTTATTGCCGCATTCCGTACCGCCGATCTGTGCGCCTTTCATGAAAATGATCCGCTGCACCGGCGAGTGCGGCGAGAGATTATCCATGATCTCCTGAAGGTACGGCGTGCGACTGGTGCGCCACCGCCCTGGCTCGGCGGCGGATTTGGAAGATAGCATCCGGTAACGATCCGCCCACTCGGAGACGGCGAGGAACGATTCCGGCGTTAATCCACTGCGCCATTGTTGTTCGACCGCATCCGCGCCCTCATAGAATTCAGTCGACGCCTGCGCGGAATTCGGCGAGTTCGGCAAGATGCTGTCTGACATAGGTTTCCAGCGTCACATGCGTGGTGTGTGGATCAGCACCCAGCTCCGCTGCCATTTGTGCGGAAACACGGGCTGGCCAGTTAAGCCATGCATCGCGTTCCTGCCGTCCCAGCTTGAATACATGTGCCATAACTTTCGCCCTGTCGATTAACTCACCCTTCAGTTTTTGCAGACGCACGCGATTGGTTTGCGCCTTGAGCACCTCGTTTGCAGTACGCGCCTGCATGTAGGTCGTGCCTCCATTCGCGGGTGCGCCGTTTTCTTTCAGCGTATCGCGCACGGCATCGAGTGCCGCATCCGGCACGGGCTTCACCGTTTGCGGCCCGCGTTGCTGCGCGGCATCGGTGTTTATTTTCCAGAGCGCATCGGCTTTTCCTGCATCGATACTGCCGTCTGGCTCCAGCCGGATGCGGCCTGATTTTATCGCCTTTCTCACCGCCGCATCGCTCACCCCACGATGGCGACCATAGGCACGAATTGACATGCCCATATCAGCCTCCCAAACCCTGTAGAACCGCCATGATCAAGACACACCTCCAGTCAAGCCAAATTGACGCTTAATATATTGATAAATAATGGAAATTATTGATTTTTTTAGTTGATTAAGATGCAGTTCGACGCATTCATGGGGGTGTCCACAGGGGACAATAACAACCGAAAGGAACGCATATGAAAAACTACCAACCACTACCCACCAACAACGAAGAATGGGGTTTTTGGGGAACCTGCAAAACTGTCGAGTATGACGCTGCGATGGCATGGGATACCGCCAGCCGCTTTTTTGCAAAAACTTTCAACCTTACGCCCGAAGAAACCCGCACCTTGCTGGATGCGCGTTTTGGTCGCCACCTTGCGGACGATTTGAGCTTCATTGACGGCGGCCCTGCAACAGCCGAAGCGATTACCAGCCACCTCGAAATGCGCAACGCCGATGCTGGCTGGCGCAGATATTTTGAAAAAGCCATCCGCGAGGAAACAGGAAAGCTGATTCCCTACACCACGCCCAAAAGCAAGGACGAGATACTCACCAACATCGCACTTACGCATCTCAATTTTGAAACGCTCGAAGAACGCAAATCCGACAGCCTCGATTTTAAGGATGTCGGGGTACTGAATGTCAAAGCAGCGCTCGAAGCGGCTTATGCAGCTGGCAGAGCCAGCGTCAAACGGAAAGGAGCATAACATGAGCAACCGTGTAACCGTCCGCTTTGCCCGCAAGCCCGGAAGCCTTCAGGAAATGATGGCAGAAATCAACAGCCCCAGCTGCGAAGTCGCCACCTGCGGAATCGCCGAAATCGTGGAGCTTACCACCGAGGAATACGACAACTTCACGCGCCTCATTTACAAAAATTGGCACTGGCTTGAGGGCAAAGGCGGCGACTTGAACGGGGTACGCCAAGTCATCGCCATCACCGCGCCAGAGCGCGAAACTCTTTACACTAACCCCGAAGGCTACAGCTACGCGCGTTACATTGGCATGAGCACCCCGCAACCTATTTTATAAACAAAAGGAAACACATCATGATTTGCAGAACACCTAACCTCCAAACCTACACCAAGCAATCCTACAGCTGGGGCGAACTTCGCACCCTGCGCATGGGCAACGCCTATACTTGCATTATCCACCCTGAGCATCTCGCCGCCATCAATCACGGCAAGGATTTTACCTGCGAGCAAGGCTACCGCTGGAAGACGAGCATTGACGATGGCAATGTTACGCTTCGCCACGGCAACGATGGTTTTGCTATTTCACTTGCTGAACTCAACGCATAAGGAGCCTTGTATGATAACACCAAAATATCCCAACGTGCATGTGCAACTTACAGGCAAAGATGGAAACGCCTTTATGGTTCTTGGCCTATGCCAGCGCGCTGCTCACAAAGCGGGTTTAGAGAAATCCGAGATTGAAACCTTCATGCAAGAGGCGCAATCAGGTGATTATACCCACCTACTGAATACCTGCATGGCGTGGTTTGATATCGATTAGGGTGAGCATATCATCGCATCCACTTTTTTAATCCGCTCACCCAGCCAGCGCATCGTGCCAGTGTGCATGCTATTCCCCAGCGCCTTATATCGCGGTCCGTCAGCCGCTTCTTTGCCGCGATAGGGAATCAGCGTGTAATCATCAGGAAATCCCTGCAGCCGCTCGCACTCACGCGGTGTGAGCCGCCGCACAACCATCGATGAAATCACCCCCGGAGTGTAGGCAGCGCTGAGTGTTGGCGATGGCGCACCGTTTTCACCGATGCCGCAGCCCTGACGGTTCATATCATCCATCTTGTCGGGGTCACGCAGTGCGTTGCGCAAATCAAGCGGATGCAGCACGGCTGGCTGGTTGTCGCCCATCTCTGCACGCAGCGTCGAGCATGTTTCGGTTAGATGCCGCGGGCCGGCGTTCCTGCCGATACTGCCCGGCTCAAATGCTGCCACGCCGTGCACATCTGCTTTGGTGAGCGTGTACATCACGTCATTTTCGCTTGCGCCCATTCCCTCTGGTCCACCCGCGCTGCGACCGATCATATTGCCTTGGAGAGCAATATAGGTGGAGCGGTCGCCACCAGCGGTGACGGTTTTGGATTGCTCGGTTTCCGTCACATACATGCCACCATTCGGGCGGTCTTTACGCCTACCGTTGGCATCGCAGTAAGTGACGTTATAGGCGCGCGCGGGAACGAATAATGGTGCGCCCGCGAGCGCGTGCTGATCCTCAAGCCCCATCTTATTGCCATATTGGGCATTGAGTGTGCAGGCAACATCGGCTGGCCATTGCTGCTTATCCACCACATAGGTTTCAAGTTCCGCATCGTGCTTGTTGTAACGCGACATCAATGTTTTGGCGACGGGTCGCATATAGCCGCTGCTGGCGAGATCGACATCAGCTCCCCAGCCACCGCTTGAAGCGCGGCTTTTAAATGTTCCGGCAACTTCTTGCCGCGTTTCGCGGCACGGCGTAATATCCCGCTGCAGGCTTTCACGCTCAAATAATACCGCTGCGGCAGGTCGCCAATCTCC